>VOFE01000084.1_pt1 | contig 92961 bp, 143 predicted proteins | sample 5384071 | NCBI WGS metagenome assembly VOFE01 (sample SAMN12384724, study PRJNA508395) | human gut metagenome | isolation source: healthy gut D | host: Homo sapiens
AAGAGGATGTCCTGCAGATTCTGAAAAAGCTGCGTGCCGCCTCCGCCACCAAAAAGCTTCCCGTAATGATGCTCACCGCCAAGGACAGCGAGTACGACAAGGTATTGGGTCTGGACGGCGGCGCCGATGACTATGTGGCCAAGCCCTTCGGCATGATGGAGCTTATGGCCCGTATTAAAGGCCCTGCTGCGGCGTGCGGGCGCCGCGGAGGATAACGCACGGGAATATGCGCTGGGCGGGCTCTTCGTCTCCCCTGCAAGACATCTGGTGAAGGTAGACGGCAAGGAAGTGCAGCTTACACTGAAGGAATTCGAACTGCTTTGCTATCTGCTGGAAAATGACGGCGTGGTACTCACCCGCGACAAGATCCTCACCAGGATCTGGGGCTATGATTTTGACGGCGAAACCCGCACCGTGGATGTGCACGTGCGCACCTTGCGCCAAAAGCTGGGCAGCTGCGGCGGCATTGTGGAAACCGTACGCGGCGTGGGGTACAAAATAGACTGGAAAGGGTAACAGAAACCCATGAGAAAAAAGATATTTAAAAGTATGTGCCTGACAGCGCTGCTCACGATCCTCCTCTCCTCCCTGCTCATCACGGTAGTGTATTACGGCGATTTTTGAATCCCGGATGAAAAGTGAAGTCCGGGCAGAAACGGATTATATCAAAAGCGCGGTAGAGCTTTCCGGCGCCGGCTATCTCTCTGGCCTGCCTGATTCCCAGAACCGGGTGACTCTCATTGACGAAACCGGCAGGGTGCTCTACGACAGCTATGCGGACCCTTCCACCATGGAGAACCACAGAGACCGGCCAGAGGTTCAAAAGCCCAGACCGGCGGTGCGGGCGAAGATACCCGCATGTCCGACACACTCTCAAAACAGACCTTCTACTATGCGGTAAAGCTGGCAGACGGCCAGGTGTTGCGGGTACCTCCACCACAGATACGGTTTGGCCGCCATCTTGGGTCTGCTTCCCTGGATTTTGGGAGCTGCTTTGCTGGTAGCCGCCGTCACTTCCGTCTTCTCCAGCTTTCTCACCCGGAAGATTGTGGAGCCCATCAACAGGTTGGATCTGGAGCATCCGGCTGACAACATGGCCTATGACGAAATGGCCCCGCTGCTGGTCAAAAATCAACCGGCAGAACGAAGTCATTTCCCGTCAGATGCGCTCTCTCAAAGAAAAGCAGGAGGAGTTCACCTCCATCACTGAAAACATGAGCGAGGGGTTCCTGGTTCTGGACCAGAACACAGATATTCTTTTCTTATAATACCAGCGCCCTGCGGCTGCTGGGCGCTGTGGACCTCTCCCCTCTGAAATCCATGCCAGCGCCCTGACCCTGAACCGAAGCACAGGCTTCCGCAAAGCGGTGGATACCGCCCTGAAAGGAACCCGAAGCGAACAAGTTCTTCATCTGGACAGCCGGTGCTGCCAGGTGATGGCCAACCCGGTACTACGCGACGGGAAGGTAATGGGTGCTGTGGTGGTCATTCTGACATTACGGAGCGGGAAGAACGGGAAAACCTGCGCAGGAGTTTACAGCCAACGTCTCCCATGAGCTGAAAACCCCGCTTACCTCCATTTCCGGCTTTGCTGAGATTATCCAGAACGGGATAGTAAAACAGGAAGACATTCCACGGTTTGCCGGAAATATTTATCTGGAATCCCAGCGGCTGATTCCTTAGTGGATGACATTCTGAACCTTTTCTCGCCTGGACGAAGGTGAGGTTCTCTGGAGTGGGAAGCCATCAACCTTCTGGCCCTGGCGGAGGATGTCGCAACCCGCCTGAAGTCCACGGCCAAAAGAATGGCGTGGTCCTCACAGTATCCGAGAGAGAACCGAGATCAGCGGCGTCAGAAGCATTGTGGATGAAATGGTCTACAACCTCTGCGACAATGCAGTCAAGTACAACCGAAAAAACGGGCGGATTTCCATTGCCGTGCAGAAGACCGCAGAAGGCGTCTCCCTCACCGTGGCGGACACTGGCATCGGCATCCCCACTGCTGATCTGGACCGTGTATTTGAACGCTTTTACCGGGTTGATAAAAGCCATTCCAAAGAGATCGGCGGCACAGGCCTAGGTCTCTCTATTGTCAAGCACGGCGCGGCCTATCATAACGCCCGTGTCACTCTGGAAAGCACAGAGGGCGTGGGAACTGCCGTCACTCTGATTTTTCCGAACATCCCCACATAAAGCAGGAGAGCCGCAGGAGTTTTTACTCCTGCGGCTCTCCTGCTTTATTCATTGGTTTCTTCTTTTTTATGCCAGCTTCACAATTGCCGCCGTATGGGGTGCCATCTGGAAAGATACCGTATTCTCCCTAACCTCAATGCTCCCCGGCAGAGGATTTCCCAGCACATCGCAGAAAACAGCGGAATACACCGGAAATGTCGGAGTTAACGATACCGAGGTCTCTTCCACAGGTTTTATAGAGCCTCACAGCCATGCCGCCGTCCAAGGTCTGAACGCCGGAGACCACTGCCGTACCACATTCCGTCTTGAGGAACGCGCCCTCTGGAGAGAGAGCTCTCCCTTCTGGAAAGCTTCCGGACTGATAGGCCAGCGGATGATTGAGCGCAAAGGCTGTATCCTCCAACTCTTTGGGACAGTTCCCGCATAGGGCAATATGCAGCTGAATTTCGTGAACGCCACGTTCCGGATAGGGATCCGGGGTATAGGTGGCATTGATCAGCGTACAGGAAAGATTGTTCTCATGTGCCCGGTAGCCGTATTTGCTGTCCCAGACCAGGGCTGCCGCACGGTTCCTGTATACTGCCGCGGCATACTGAAGGGCGGGCACGTCGATTCCAGCCTGCTTCCGGCACTGCGTTCCGCCGGGGACATCATAGAGATAGCGTTCCGCCCGTCTGAGCGGCAGCCAATAAATCAGTACGGGCACCGGCCCTTCATGGGCGCTCTCCTCGCTCCAGTCCACCTTCAACGCAACGTCCAGGCTGGAGGAGTCCTTTTTCAGGGTGACGGCAGCCACGGCGCTGGAATGGGCAAATTTCTGCTCTATTTCAAACCCATTCATCAGCTCGCCGGAAATGGGCCGGATGCTCATCGTTTCAAAGGCATCGGTCATCCGCTCATAGCGGCCGATATTCCAGGCGTCGGAGGTCCCGCGCTCCGTCCACACAAAACCGCAGACCGCCCCGTTCTCCGGGACGAAGCAGCTCTTCCCCGCTGGTTTTATCTGTCAGAGAAAGCAGCGCCCCGTCCATGCGGGAAAACTCAGCCCGCAGGCGGCTGTTTTTCCAGCACACATAGTTTTCAAAGGGCTTATGGGTGCGAATTTCCGGCTGCAGATACACCGGATAGTCCTCCATTTCCTTTTCCGAAAGGGAAACTGTGGTATAGCCGAAGGCGGAACGTGCACGGAGATCAGCATACGGGAAATATTTTGTGATCCCATAGGTCTGCGCTCCTGTCCAGCAGCTGGAAGGGCAGAATCTGGTCGCCCCAACCGCCTGCAGCAGGCGCAGGTCGCCTGTCCAGTCCCACGGTGATCTCGGCGGCTCCTCCCGGTCTATAGGCGCGGAGTTAAAGAAATGATAAAGCCGGGTTTTCCCGCCTCCTCTTTCCGGAGCGGGCACGCCGGTAAAGCGTTCCACCCGTAGCCCACGCCCGCGCCGAAGGACTGGCTGTCCGGATCTTTCTGGAACGGAAAACCCGTGGTATCGATCTGTCTGCACAGCCCCCTGCAGGGACAGGCTGGTTCTGGTGTTGGCGATGGCCATGGCATGGGTAAACTGCCCCATGGCATGCTCGGCTATCCTGCACGCAGGATCCGGTGAGAATATCGTGAAAATGGGTGAACAGCACGCTTCGCCAGGCGGATTCATACGCCTTTTTCCTCATAGGGCAGAGCGTCACGGGCTGCGGCAAATGTGTTCCAAAGCTGTGCGTCAAACAAAGCGGCCTCGCTGTGCCGGTTCGCCATCTTTATCCGGCTCTGGGTGGTGTAGCAGCCGGGGAAGATAACGTTTGAGCTCATGCTCCACCAGAGGAAGCTTCTCCGCACAGCTTCCGCCTCCCGGAAAAATTCGCCTATGGTGCCGAAACGAAGCTGCGGAAAGACGGGCCATTCCATCATTTCCTTTGCCCGCTCCAGATCCCGCCGGGTGGGCCCGCCGCCGTGGTCGCCCACGCCGTATACAACCAACCCGGTTTTCAGCCCGCCGGAACGGCGGAAACATCAAAAGCCCCAATGCTGGAAGCGGTGTTATGCCGCTGTTATACCAATACTGCTCCCGGTAAACCAACATTTCTTTTCCGGAAGGCGCACGCCAACGGTACAAGGCGTTGTCCCCATCAGGCCGCGGCAATGATAATAATATTTGACACCGCCCAGCGCGTCCAGTTCCGGCAAATTGGCGCTGTCAAAAGTGTCCGGTGAAAAATCAATGTTGAGGGGCTTGAGGATCGATCCCCCAGGATTCCTGTAAGTATTTCTTAGTATACCGGATATGATTCAGCAGGGATTCGGCAGAGGGCATGTTTTTATCCGTCTCCACCCACGCCGATGCAGTAACCTCCCAACGCCCTTCCTGAATCCGCTTCTGAATGGATTCCTTCAATTCAGGGCATACTCTTCAATGATTTGATAGACGGAAGCCTGAGATTGGGAAAACAGAAATCGGATACTCCTCCATCAGCTTGAGCATGGTCTGGAAGGTGGCCACAGTGGACGCCACAGTCTCATGCCAGCTCCACATCCAGTTCATATCGATATGGGCATGGGCCGCCAGAATCAGCGCGTACTGCTTTGCCTCCTTTTGCAGGGGCAGCAGCTTTTCCCCCTTCAGGCAGGCTTCTTTCGTCAGCACGCCGTCCTCGTCCATCCTCTCCCGGAGGAAATCCAGGTCGCTTCCATTCGGCCCCGTCATAACGGCCATCAATTTCTTTGAAAGCCCGATACAAATTCCGTTTCCGCCAGGTTCGGCGGGATATAGGGATTCGGCATGGTAATTTTCCAGAATTCCTCCTGGGGCGCCAAAGGCCTCTTCATAATGAACCTTTCCGGTTTCCTCTACCCTGATTTTTAACCGTCTGTATTTTCAGCTAATGTCAAGTCAATCCTTCCTTTCCACATGGTTTCAGCCCCATGACGCAGCGCCTGCAGTACCATCCCGTACAGTTCCACTTTCGGTGCTCTTCCCAGCCGCTTCTGTGGACCGGCGCAGCTTTGTGATTCCACACCTGCGGTGGGCAGGCCGCGCCTCTTACCTCTGCAATTTTTCAGCCAGTTCCACGCGCCATCGGCTTTCGCGGTCATTATACCACAGGAAAAGAACAGGAGCTTGAGGTTTTTTCAGAAAGGTAAAAACAGGGGCGAAAAGTAAAAAAAATTTACCGTCTCTCTCTGGTTGAACAAAGCATCCTCAGTGCTTTTAGAAATACTGCTCCGCAATTCCTTCCGCAATTTCTCTGAATACCTGGGCTGTAACCCCTTGTCATCCGGTGTGGCCTCCCGCAGTACGGTAACGGTATATCTTGGCCCGTTTTCATCTTCGATATAGCCGCTGTACCAGAAATGGAGCAGCTCTTCACCGTTTTCATACACGCCCGTCTGTGCGGTGCCGGTTTTGATCCCCGCCGTACAGTTCCCCCGGCGCTCCTGGGTTGGCGGTTCCGTACAGCGCTACGCCCTCCAGATAGCTCTGCAAGCGCAGTGCGGTGGACCGCTCCATCACCTGTACCGTGCGCTCCGCCGCCGATTCTACCGGTGTGACGTTCAGGCTGCTGTCCGCCGTGCCGCTGATGAGTTTCAGGGGTAGAATAGGTCCCCCCGGACGCAATGCAGTTCATCATCCCTGCCACCTGCATGGGCGTTACAGTCAAATCTCCCCTGTCCGAAAGAAAATTGGCCAGGGCCCTGGCGTTATCCAGTTCCTCAAGTGCGGGAAGAACACCGGTATTGGTATAGAGCCCTCTGCCGAATTCTTGGCTGGCGCCGAACCCCAGATTATAGGCCATTCCCAAAACTGCCTGAGGTCCCAGTGCCCGGCCGCCGCCACGAAATAACAATTGCAGGATTTTTGCAGCGCCGTGCTCAGGTTCACCCCTGCCGTGAGCGGTGCTGTTGATACAGTGGAACATCAGCCCGCCTGCGTTGATGGAACCGGTGCAGGTGAAATCATAACCGTAGCTGCCCTCTTCCAGTTCTTCTGCCGCTGTGACCAGTTTGAACACAGATCCTGGGCTGTAGGCGGAAAAAGGCGCGGTTTACCAGAGGAGAATCCTCATTCCCTGCCGCGCTGCCCACGTCGTTTGGGGAATAGCCCGGCACGCTGGCAAGCGCCCGTATCTCCCCGTCCGGCACCTCGGTAACTACCACCGCCCCTTTCTCCAGCTTCTCCGATGCATCCTGCACCAAACGCTGTATTTTTACTGTCCAGCGTCAGCACCACACCGGCCTTGGTCTCTTCCAATGTATCCACAATTTTTTCTCCGCACCGGGAATCACCCTCCCTAAAGCATCCACCTGGTAATATACGGTAACTTCTCCGGAACTCCGGCCCAAAAGATCGTCCATGGCTAACTCTACGCCAGTTACGCCATGGCCTGTCCTGTCCACATAGCCCACCACGTGGGGAGCCAGCTGTTCTTCTGACTACCGCTCCGGCACCTGGAAAAAATTGATGCAGCTGTCCTTAATTTTCCGGGAAAGCTCCATGGCAAAGGGCTTTCCATTTTCCAACGCATTGGCCAGATATCCCCTTTTTTTCCCCTTCTGTAGCCTGATCCAGGGCGCCGATAGATTCAATTGTGGGGGGCTACTGCAGCAACATTCTGCTTCTTTTCCCTACCAAAGGCTGAAGATTGCAGTCGTAAATGGAGCCCCTTGCCTTTGCCACATCCAACCGATAGATGCTCTGACTGCCCGCTGCCATCACGTATTCCGCCCCTGCTGGAGACATTGACGATGGACAGGCAGGCTGCGCACAGCAATGCCATTAAGACGCAGAAAAACGCATACGCTTTTTTTCTTCACAAAAGACCCTCTGCTTTCTTTGGGATTCCAGACGGATATTTTATTCCGCCCCATTAAGTCTTTTCTTCTTGTCCCCGCTTCAGGCGTCGGAAGATCCGCTATATCTGTAAGCTTCACGGCGGTCTGAAAGACAAATTCATGAAATACCGTTTTTAAACAGTATGCGTTTTTCTTCTTTTTCCATTCATCGACTCCATGATACAGCTTCTTTTTGACAAAGAAAAAAAAGCGGCAGCCTTATAGCTCCGCTTTTTTTCTTTGTCAGCCGCAGTGCCTTCCCTGCCGTGGCCGCCGCCATTGCCCCGGCCATACCCGGTACCGTCGCAGACACCGTTGCCCTGGCCGTTTCCAGTTCCGTCACAGACGCCGTTGCCCTGGCCTTTCCCGGTTCCATCACAGACTCCATTGCCTTGACCATAACCGTTCCCCTGGCCGTTGCCTGACCGTTTCAGTGCCGTCGCAGTTCTTCTGACGTTCCTTTATAGCAGCCAGCGCCGCATCTGCTGTTTCCCGAGACATGGTACCGTTTTCCACATACTCATTCAGCCTGTCAGAAGCCAGAACAAGTTTTTCCTCCTGAAACTCCTCCAGCAGCCCCAGTTCTGCCATCAGGTACCTACACAGCGGTATTCCTGCAGACGGTCAATCATGGATTCCACCGATTCGCCGACTACATTGGCAGCCGCCTGAATGTTTTCCTGATAGCCCACACCGCGATGCCCTTTTGCGGATGCGGTCACTCCTACCGTAGCAGCCATCAATGCCGCCACTCCAATCAGGGCCAGCCTTTTAACCATCTTTTTCATTTTAAATCACATACCTTTCATGAAATCTTCCCGTATCTCCGGGCTGTGAATACAGTTTACCGCGTACTTATGGCAAATATATGTTTTTCCCGGTATAAATCTATGATAAAATAAGAAAAAAGACACAGAAAAGACAAATCCAACAGATAGTATGAATAGGCGGCAATCCTATATATTAAGAAAGCGGGTGGTGCTGATGCCAAGCATGCTCATTGCCGACGATAACCGGCAGATTACCGATATCTTATCGGAATACGCTAAAAAGAAGGCTTTTCCGTTACCCGCGCCTATGACGGAGAAGAGGCGCTGCGCCTCTTCCGGGCCGGAGCTTATGAAATGGTCCTGCTGGATGTGATGATGCCGAAAAAAGACGGATTCGAGGTCTGCGGAATATCCGAGAGGAATCCAATGTACCTGTCATACTGATCACCGCACGGGGAGAGGATTTTGAACGTATTATGGGATTGGACATCGGGGCAGACGACTATATCGTCAAGCCTTTTTCCCCCAACGAGGTGATGGCACGGGTGCGTGCTGTGCTCCGTCGGATCGAGCGTACCGGTGTGCCAAAAGGATCCTCCCAAATCCTTCGGGCCGGGGATTTGACCGTAGATCTCGACAGCTTTACTGCCAGTATATCCGGCACGGACGTAGCTCTCACCAAAAGGAAATCGAGCTGCTGTGGACGCTTGCCTCCTCGCCGGGACGGGTCTTCACCCGCGACACTCTGCTGGACCTGCTCTGGGGCGCCGATTATTACGGCGATACCCGCACCGTGGATTCTCATATTAAGCGGCTGCGCCAAAAGCTGGATGCTCATTCCCACGGTCCCTGGGAAATAAAAACGATTTGGGGAATGGGATATCGTTTTGAGCTTTCGTCCAGCTCTGGAAAGGATGCAGGCCATGAAACACAGTAAAATTGCATGCCGGCTGATCCTCTACTTTTCCGCCGCCCTGCTGTTGTTCGCCCTGATCGTAGGAGGCGCCTTCACTTTCCTGTCTGCCCGTCATACTATGGAACTGCGCAGGCAGGATCTGCAGGGCAGGGCGGAAACCATTGCCAAAACGGTTTACGGCTTCCTCAGCGGCACAGCCAAACCTATGAATGGGGAACATTCCGGCAAAGGCCAGGGGAAAGCCTCAGGCGGGAATCCTCTCCACGGAACGGGCTTCGGCGCTTACATGCGGTTTTTAGACGACATTGCCATGGCTGATGTCTGGGTGGTAGATTCAATTCCAAAACCATTACGCCGGGTTCCGAACACAGCGATGTAATCGAGTATGAAGAGCTCCCTGAAGACGGGGAGGCCGTCATAGACGAGGCCTTGAACGGCAGTATTTCCTTCAGTGAAAGCTTCAGCGATGTTTTGGGGAACGCACTCTGTCGGTCGGTGTTCCAATCAGACAAGACGACACGGCGGAGCCTGTCGGAGCCGTTCTGCTTCACACACCGGTCCAGGGAATCTCCGATGCGGTGTCAGACGGCCTGTGGCTTCTGCTGCTCAGTGTACTGGCCGCCCTGCTTTTAGCGGTTCCTGCTGCGGTTTTGCTCTCCCTGAAATTTACAAAACCGTTAAATCGGATGAAGGGACACCGCCGTCCGCCTGGCGGACGGTGATTTTTCCGCGGTAAACGCCCTGCGGCAAAACGATGAGATTGGGGAACTGGCGGCTACTATGGACCTGCTGGCTGTCCGGCTGAAGGATGCCTCTCAAGAGAGCAGCCGGCTGGAACAGATGCGCAGAGATTTTATCTCCAACGTTTCTCACGAACTGCGCACCCCTGTCACCGTGCTTCGGGGTTCCTGGAGGCCATCACCGACGGCATTATAACGGAGCCTGCTCAGATACAGGAGTATCAACAGCAGATGCTCCGGGAAAGCCTGCACCTACAGCGCCTGGTCGATGACCTTTTGGAACTGACCCGGCTGCAAAATGCCGATTTCCGGATTGAAAAGGCGCCGTTGGAGCTTCGTCAGCTGGCAGAGGACGTCAGGCGCAGCGCTCGAAGGCTGGCGGAACCCAAGGGGCGTCGTCCTGCACCTGGAGAGCGGCGCTCAGGAATTCTCCTTTACCGGCGATTATGGCAGACTCCGTCAGATGCTGCTTGTTGTGGTGGACAATGCCATAAAATTTTCCCCTCCGGACGAAACAGTCTCTATGCGTCTGTTCCAACAGGACGGCGAACCAGCCCTTTCCATCACAGACCACGGACCGGGGATTTCCCGAAGACCTGCCCCGTATTTTTGAACGCTTTCGCACAAGCGGGACAGTGGAAAACCGAACCGGAACCGGCCTCGGCCTTCCCATCGCCCGGCAAATTGCCGTCCGGCACGGATAACCATTCAGGTAGAAAGCCGTCCCGGGCACACCGTTTTACCTTTCTGTTTCGAAATGCCCACGTCAGGTAACAACCGGAAAACCTTTTTTGAGAAAGGTCTTTTCGGAACCATGGCAGAGAAATGCCCCAGAGTCTTTGCAGAAGCATAGACCGGGGCATTCCTCTGTTTATAGCTTGGATTTCAGAAGCTCCAGCTTTTCCGGGAAACGGGTGGCTTCCGTCTGGACTCCTTCCGCTTCCAACCGGAGGTACTGCGGCGCCGTGCTGCTGAGCGGTTCCCAGTCCGGAAGCCCTGGACCGTTGGGATTTCCATGTTTGGCAAAATTGCTCCAATAACTCCCCATCGCATCCGACAAGGCATACTGCGCCTGGGAGAGCCTGGGCTTCATCGGCTTCCCCTTCCGGCGTACTGCCCCCCCATGACTGACAAGGTATGGAATACATAGAAGAGTTCTGCGGAATGGGTGGCCCCTACAAAGGTTCCATCCCCCAGGACGATGGGTTCTACAAAATAATACTGATAAACCGGGCAGGGATGGACCTTACTCAGCCGGGACAAAACCCTCTGAATATTCAAAAATCCGTAATCCCGCTGTGCGTCCAGGCAGGCCCGCTGAAAATTTTCCTCCGTAACCTTGTAAAGTTTCAGGAAGTCCTCTGTATTTTCTCCAAAATGGCACGCACGCTCGCAAGAAAATCCACATATTCCTTTCTCCAAACGGGGCAAAAAGGCCTTCGTCCGCATTTCCGCCGATGATAAGAGGTACCTGGCCGATACGCCCTGCGGAGATGGCCTCATAAGGATCCTCCCGAAGCACGTAACCGTCCACAAAGGGGCTGGTATTGAAGAGGGCCGCCCGGCTCGGGACAGAAACCTTAAGCACCTGCTCCACCGGCAGGGAACGCAGCTCCCTTAAATTTCTGCAGGACAGCTTTTCCAGCAGCTCCACGCCAAGCTGTTCCCCCTGGCTGAGCGTCACCGCCCTTCCGGCAGTGGGCCCGCCGCTCTGGATGATGGCCGCGGAGTACAATCCGCTGGTCAGAGGAGAGGAGATCAGCGCGCCCACGCTCATTCCGCCTGCGGACTGGCCATCCAGCACAATCCGGTTGGGATCTCCGCCAAAACCGCGAATATTCTTTTTGACCCAGCGCAAAGCCGCGATTTGATCCAAAGCCCGTAATTGCCGCTGACGCCATGCTCCGACTCCCGGCTCCAGCTCGGATGGGCCAGAAAGCCCAAAGCGCCCAGCCGGTAATTGATACTGACCACAAGTACGCCTTTTGCTGCCAGGGACCATCCATGGTAGAGTTCCTCATCCCCAAGCCCTCCCCTGGAAACCGCCGCCGTGAATCCAAAACAGCACCGGCAGTTCTTCTTCCGCTGAAGCCGCAGGTGTCCAGATATTCAGATACAGGCAGTCCTCACTCTGGGAATGGTGTTCGAAGGCGTCCATCCCCACCCATCCGGGATTTTGAATGCACATATCCCCAAACCTGCGGCATTCCCGCACACCTTCCCAAGGTTCCGCCGGCTGCGGTGCCTTCCAGCGCAGTTCCCCCACAGGCGGCTTGGCATAGGGAATGCCCCGGAACAAAGTGATACCGTTTTGTTCCTCCCCGCTACCCGGCCGCATTCTATACTGACAATGCCGATCCCTTTTCTCATAGATACCTCTCCTTCTTCTGTTTTCAGCAATCCTGCTTTTCATCTTACTACGAAAGAGATAAAAAGGAAACAAGAGAAAAGTGCGATTTCCTGGATAAATCTATTTTTTCTCGGCAATCTGCACTATTTTCAGCTCAGAAATATCTTTTTTATTTGACAAATGCAGTTTTTCCTCTACACTGTGGGATGAAGAAGCAATTTCCAAATCCGGGATAAAACGCCGGGAAAGGAAGGGATAAAAACAGGCGTAAACCGGCGGCTTCAAACCATGAAACCAATTAGGGAGACATGATCGTACAAGGAGGAGTTATCAATGTCAATTGCAGTAGTGCCCTATACGCTGCGTCACCATGCCTTCAACCTGGAACAGGTGAAGACAATTTACAGTACTCTGCACGAACTGGGGTATGACGGACTGGAAAACGGAATGGGCCGCAGCGCCGGCCTCAGTCCGGAAGAGGATCTGGAACTGATCCGTTCCAATGGCCTGCGCGTTTGCGGCGCCTATGGGGATATTAAAACCCGGAGGAAGTCATAAAGCGGCCCGTCTTTATGGCGCAAGCGTTGTCGGAATGCCTTCTATCCCCGGGGAGATGATGCGTTCTCCGGACGGCTTCCATGCCTATGCCGAACAGATCAATGCCTGGGCAAAGCCCTTCAAAGGGTACCGGAATCCGGTTGCAGTACCACAACCACAGCCAGGAGTTCCGCAACTTCCCGAGCTTGACGGCAAATCTGGAATGGATATTCTGATCGAGGAGACGGATCCTGAAACCGTAGCCTTTGAACTGGACGTTTTCTGGGCTTCCGCCGCCGGATGCGATCCCGCCCAGTGGATCCATAAGCTTACCGGAAGAATTCCCGTTGTTCATTACAAGGACATGGCTATGAACTGCCAGGCGGAAAACACAGGCCTGGGAGAAGTACCGAGACAATTCGCTGAGATCGGCCAGGGCAACCTGAACTGGCCCCTGATCACCGAGGCCTGCCGGGCGGCCGGTGTGGAATGGTACTGCGTGGAGCAGGACCAGACCAAACGGCCTGTCTTCGAAAGCCTGAAAATCAGCATCGACTATATGCGCGGCACGTTGAAAATCGTATAAAGGAGAAATTTATCATGTCTATCAAACCAGTCAAAGTTGCATTGATCGGCAGCGGAAATATCAGCTATACTTATTTGAATACCCTGGTTAACGGCGGTTTCAGCATCATCGACGTAGTGGGCTGTTCCGACCTGATTCCGGAACGCAGCAAGGCCGGGCCGAGCTGTTCGGCATCCGTCAGATGACCAACGAGGAAATCCTGAACGACCCTGAAATTGAAATTGTCATCAATACTACCCAGTTGTGGAATCATTCAGCCGTCACCCGCCAGATTCTGGAAGCAGGCAAAAATGTCTACTCTGAAAAAGCTATGGGCGACACCTACGAGGGAGCCAAGGCGAACTACGACCCAGCCGCCTCTAAAGGCCTGCGCCTGGGCTGTGCGCCTGATTGTTACATGGGTTCAGCTTTCCAGACTGCCCGGAAGCTGCTGGACGACGGCGCCATCGGCAAGCCCCTGATTGCCCACGCAATGTGCTACCGCGGTTATAACAGCCATTATGCGGCAGGCGACCCCGCAGACCCCCAAGGCCGGATCTCAGGGCACCACCATCACCTATGATATGGGCGGCTACTATATCAACATCCTGGTCAACATGCTGGGCGCGGTCAACCGTGTTTCCGGATTCACCCGCTTCTATAGCGACAGGGTCTATGAGAGACCCCCGCCATCCCCGGTATAAATCCCCTGTGGATCTGGAAATCGGCGGCGAGCCCAGAGGCGATTCCGTAATGCTGGGCAGCCTGGAATTCCAGAACGGCGTTTACGGCAGCCTGACCCTTTGCTCGAGGGATTCTTCCCTGAAACTCCCCGGATGGAAATTCTGGGAACTGAAGGCATCCTGACCATGCCTGATCCCCAACTTCTTCGGCGGCTGGGACAACCAGGTCACCCTGGTCCGGACAGGAAACCCCAACGAGGTCTTCCGTGTGCCGTTCACCCACGGCTTCAGCGATACGGATCCCAATGTTCCTGCACTGAGCGGCAAACGGGAACCCTGCCACAACAGCTGGCGCGGCCTGGCTGTCGTCGACATGGCGTGGGCTATCCGAGAGGCCGTCCCCACCGCAGCAGTCCTGACCTGGCCCTGCACACTGTGGAAATCATCGATGCCATCGAGAAATCCTGCAAGGACAATCAGGTACATACCATGCAGTCCCGGCTGAGCGCCCGGCGCCTCTGGCACCGCCGGCTTCTTTGGTCCCATGGCTGAAACCTCTATCGACAATATCTAATTCAAAAAGCCTGCGGTGCGTCGTACGCACCGCAGGCTTTTTATCCCTTTTGTCCATTGTCCACGATACTGGACAATTCTCAGTATTCTATGATATCCAGTTTCATAAGTACTCGTCTTCCCAGGGGCTGCGGCAAAATTTGCATTTGCCGCAGCTTGTCTTGTTTCGAAAATATCTGCTGCTTTTATATTTTACTAAACGAACAGCAAGGCTCAGCCGTTGGCTTTTCCCACTGGTATTCCGGGACAGCACAAAGAAGACAAACACAAGTTTGTTGGGGCATCAAGAGTTCGTCCCCAATGGCGGCAGATATCTCCTCATAACCGAATGAGTCCATTTTTTTCGGCGTATATCGTAAAAAAATGCTATAAAAAAAGCAGGAACCCGTTATCCGGCAGTTGATGAACAACCCCTTCTTTGGGGCTGTACTGTCCGACGAAACAAACAGCCGGTCTAAATTTCCTGCTTGGAACTTTGCCGCTTTCTGTTGTCTAAATGGTTCTTTCCAGATTCAAAAAGCACAATTGGACAAGAAACGAGGCACAGCCTATTTGTTGACGGCCAGTAGCTCGAGCTCTACAATAGAATTGCAAGGTCAATATCAACGCAAAAAAACACAATGGGTGATAAAATTTGGACAAAATACGAATCGCCATGATCGGCTGCGGAGATATCGCCAATAAAAAGACATATTCCTGCCTATCAAAATAACCCTCAAGCAGAAATTGTATATTTTTGCGATATCATACGTGACCGGGCCCGGCATGCGGCAGAAAAATATGGAGGCGGCAGGGTGGTGACCGACTTTCATGACATTTTAAAGGATCCTTCAATAGATGCCGTTTCCATTTGTACTCTAACAACCTACATGCAATAATCTCAATTGAATGCCTTTCAGGCTGGTATCCATGTTTTATGTGAGAAGCCAGCAGGCAGATGTTTTGAAGAAGTGCTCAGGATGCAAAGCGTTCAGCATGAAACAGGAAAGATACTGAATATCGGTGTTGTAAATCGATTCAAGCCTGGCGTTAACTTGATAAAAAACATGATCGACAGCGGCAAGTTTGGCGAAATCTATCACGTATATGTCAGTTTTCGGCACATCGTTCTATCCCTGGATTGGGAGGATTTTACCAACAAAGAGATTTCCGGTGGCGGAGTGCTCATTGACTGGGGCGTCCATTTTCTTGACATTGTAATGTACTGCTGTGGCGATCCAGCGCCGAAGACGGTATCCGCTGAGACATTCAGCAAATTAGGTTTGAATCTAAAACTTACGCTTATAAGGAAATGTGGTCCAGTGAGCCAAAGCTGGACGGCGTATATACAGTGGAGGATTCTGTAGTAGGGCTGATTAGAACCAATGGCCCAGTAATTACGCTTCACGGTGCTTGGGCACAAAACATTGGCGAACAGGAAATGTATATCGATTTTATGGGGACAAAGCCGGAATCCGTCTTCAATATGGAAAAAATTTTAAGATTTACACCGCTAAAGACGGAGTGTTGTATGACATACAGCCGGAATACCGCGCCTATGATCATTTCCAGAATGAGATTGATTCCTTTATTCGCTGTGTACAAACAGGGGAAAAACTATCTTCATATCGATACTGCTATAATTACAGCTAAAATGATGCAGGCTATCTATGATTCAGCAAATTGTCACAGGGAAATCATTTTGTGATTTTTTTTCGTATAACCTGAAGCTGACAGCCGGCCTGTTAAACCACAATTCCTTATGTGAGGATGTTAATTACTTATAAGGGTGGTTAAATAAAATGAAGCCTGCGATTCCAAATGGCAAAAAATTTGAATATGATAATAAGTTTTCAAAGGATCCAATGAATCTGGAAGGGATCTGGCTGTATCAGGTGGGTGAACTCTACGCTGAAGCTGGTCTGAAAATGAATACGCATATGCAGGATTGCCACGAAATTAGCTACATTGTTTCAGGCCGGGGTTATATCATGGATAACGGCATATGGACGGCAGTGGAGGAGGGCGACCTGATTTTTTACACCTCGCGGCCATCTTCACTGCGTACAGACCGACGCTAGTACTCCTTTGCGGTTTTGTTACCTGGGGTGTGAATTTGAAGAGTATGACATTCATCAAGAATTGAACGAACTAAAGCTGTTTTACGGCTCCGTCAAATCCTTTGTATTCGCAGCGGGATTGAAATCCTATGCACCTTCAATAAAAAATCTTTGAGGAATTTTACCATAACTGTCCGGGACAGTTGACTATGATCCGGTCGTATGTTTTACAAATTCTAATCTTGGTCTGGCGGATAAGCCTGGAGAAACAGACAAAACCATTGCCCCGGGAGAACACAGTTTCCGAGGGGGCGGTCTATGCAGCAATAAAATATTTAGATCAACATGCAATGGATGTCAAGAAGCTGCAAGTAGTGGCCCAGAATTTAGGATACAGCCGATGTTATCTGTCCCATGCCTTTAAAGACAGATTGGGAATGTCCATGCGCAGTATTTAAGCGAAATAAAAATGGAAAAGGCTAAAGAGTTATTAAAGGCGGCAATGTAACCGTGACGCAAACAGCCCAACTTTTGAATTTCAGCAGTGTTCAAGCCTTCAGTAAAGCGTTTCAAAGAGCAGTAGGAATATATCCAAGTGCTTTTCTAAAATTTTTTGAAGAAAGCAGAGAATACGCAGGACAAAGGGGAATGAAATGAGTTTACACATAGGTATTATTGCAGACTTACTAAAGCTGCCATTGGAAAACAGTATTATCCGTTGCGCAGAGCTTGGCGCCAAAGGCGTGCAGCTTTATGCGGTAAAGGGGAGATGAAACCTGAAAACATGTCTTCTGAAAAAATAGCTCATATCAGGGAATTGCTGGTTAATAACGGCTTGGGCTTTCAGCTCTCTGCGCCGATTATGGCGGGACAGGTTTTGCCGACCCATCAGGGAACAACCAGCGAATTGGGGATCCAAGCGAATTGTTGATCTGGCTCAAAAACTGGGAACCAATATCATTACCACACATATCGGCACGATTCCAGAAGATACCAGAAGTGATACCTACCAAAATCCTGCTTGAAGCGAGCAATGAGTTAGCGGAATATGCCAGCAAGAACGATGTGTTTTTGCGGTTGAAACAGGGCCTGAAAGAGCGATAACGCTAAAAATTGTTCTTGGACAAATTGGACAGTAAAGGAATAGCGGTTAATTTTGACCCTGCAAATCTCTATATGGTGGCTGGCGACGATCCGGTTCAAGCAGTCTATACCTTACAAGACTATATCGTTCATACTCATGCCAAAGACGGTATCCGGCAGGAGGAAGCAAGAAATTCAGTGAAGTCCCCTTGGGTTCCGGAGGTGTTGATTTTTGATGGATATATTGCCGCTCTAAATAAAATCGGTTATAACGGATACCTTCACCGTTGAAAGAGAAGTCAGCGATACGCCAGATAAAGATATCTCGGATGCGGTTGAGTTTTTTGAAAAAGTACTGCAAATAAAAAATACTTGCTCAGCAGCCAAGCGATATATGACACGTTCCACAAAGGCCACCCCAAAAGAAAGAAGACAGGTTTTCGGCAGGACCTAATAAACGGAAGGAGGAGTTATTCATATAGTTGTAGCGGCTGTTTGAAAAAAATAAATTCATTGTCTTTTTCTGCAATCAGCATTGTCTGCTGCGTTAAGATACTTGGAATCCTGTGTTTCCCCCCTTGTATCCGCTTACTGCCTGCAAAAATCTGACAATCTTCTGTTTTCAAACAAGCCTTAGGATTTGCTTGATTCTATATTATGGTGAAAGGATGGATAAACATGAAGAGGCGTGTATCACATTTCGGAAAGTTAGCTTGCATACTTATCGCATTGGGCATACTGGGGGATGTGGAAAGCCCCTACAAATCCCAGCTCATCCATGCAAAATTCGGGGAGCGAACCCTCAAAAGCAGCGAAACTTCGTTGCCTCCAGCAACTCTGACATAACTGTGATTTCCGTATGGTCAGCTGATCAAGCTGCTAAACCTCTTCGGGATGAATTGTGTGGAAAAATTCAATGCAGAACGAGGTAAGGACCTGGGGATTCAAAGTCGAAAACAAGGCATATGGCGGCGATTACGCAAATGTACTGAAAATCGCTTTGCAAGCCGGCGAAGGTCCCGATATCTTCGGTATTACCCGGATCTATACAGGCCAATGCAGACGCAGGATGGATTATTGCGCTGGAAGATCTTCCCGGAAGCGAGGCTCTGCTGGAAAAGTACCAGAACTATAGAATTGAAGGGCTCACAACCTACAATGAAAAAATGTATCTTTGTCCCTTGGATACCTGTACCTGTGCCGTAGCCTATAACAAGGATCTTTTAGCCAAAACGGATTCAGCGAGCCGCCCAGAACTTGGAGCGAACTGCGCGAAATGGCCAAAACTGTCAGAAAATGGCGAAGGAAAGGAATTCGGTTTTATTGAAGGGCTAAAAAGCACCGGCTACTCTAAATACAATGGTTTGTATCATGGGGTAAACAGTACTGGCATGACCGGGTTTGACCCCAGAACGGGCAAATTTAATTTTTCCGCCTTTGCTCCCCTTTTCCAAACGTTAGTGAATATGAGAGACGACGGGAGCTGGTTCCCCGGTGTTGAGGGACTGAATAATGATCAGGCCAGGGCACAGTATGCCGAAGGTAACATTGCGTTCAAGCTTTCTGCCAGTTGGGATGCAGCCGTACTCGGAAATCAATTTCCGATGAAGGCTGATTGGGGATGGTGCAGGCCAGTGATGGAAGGTGCGCCCCAATATAAATATTTCAGCACAGTAACTGCTTCTTTTGCAATCAACAGCAGCTGCAGGGACATCCCCGAAAAATACTCCCGGTTTATGAAATGATCCATTCAGATGAATTTGTTGTCAGGACCTATGAAAACAGGACGGCTCTACCATATGATCTAAAACTGTTAGACCAGGTTTCCAATCCGCCCACCCTAAAAAATTGGGCAGAGATTGCCGATATTTCCGATGCTTATGTGTATCCTCCTTCCCCTGTAGAAATGCTGCAGCCAGAGGGTGATACTTATGTGGTAACTCTAGGAAAATTTTGACATTAGGTTTGCCGGTAGAAGAAGGTCTTTTCGATTTGGATCAGCGGTACAACGACGCGCTCGACAAAGCGGTACAGGGCGGATTCAACTTAGACCCATACATAAATCCGGATTTTGATACGTCTGTTAAATAAAAAAGTGTAAGGTTATCGTGGCGGCCGTATGAATACCAATTACGGTCGCTGCTCTTTTGAAAGTGTGGTGCGGATCATGAAAGAACTTCGGAGGCAAAAAAGGCGTAAGGATGATACAAAATAGTATATTTAATGATATCCCCTATGCTTCTCGGTTTTGTGCTGTTTGTATTATACCCTATTTTTTATGTCCTGCGATATGCGTTGTTTGAGTATGATGGAATTGCCAATCCACTATTTGTAGGCTTGGATAATTTCATCAGGCTTTTTACCAACGATCCGGGCTTTTTGGGTGTCTGTTCGGAATTCTCTTATTCTGACAGGGGGAAAAAATTTTTCTGGAAGTTCCTTTCGCCTTGATTCTTTCCAATTTATTAAATCGTAAATCATGGATCAATTCTTTTTCAGAACCACCTTTTTATGCCCACTATTATCAGCTCCGCCATTGTGGGCATTGTTTTCTCCATCCTTTTGCTGGTTTCAATGGGATCGTAAATAACTTGTTGTTAGAAGTCGGCTGGATTCATCAAGCGATAGATTGGTTTCCGGTATCAAAAGCTCGGCCATGCTGGTTATGATTATTTCTATGATATGGTCAAATTTTTGGCGTAACTATGGTTTTTTCATTATGGGCCTGCAGAGCATTCGGGGAATTATACGAATGTGCAGAAATTGACGGTGCAAACAAGTTCAAACAGTTTGCCCATATTACAGTCCCCATGTTAGCCCCCATCCCTGCAAATTGTTCTTATGCTGGCGATTGTAGACGGAATGCGTCTGACCGATCTGCCGTTGGTATTGACTAACGGTATGCCGGGTGGCAGTACTGAAGTGATGATGACATATATTTTCAAATACTTCTTTTCCACGGACAGCCTGGTGGCTACGGCATCTCAATACGGTTATGCATCAGCCATGTCAGTTGTTACGGCCGTAATCATCGGAGCGCTCACGCTGGTTTATGTCAGAATTTCCAGAAATATGAAAGAGTTCTAACAAGAGAGGCCATGGAGGTTAAAGCCGTTTCTTCTAAATAACATACTTCAAAGAACACAGCTTATGCCGGCGTTCGGGAAAGGAGAATTCCTTATATGAAAAAAAACTCTTAGAGTGTGCAGTATCGCTTTAAAGTATCTGTTGTTATTAATGGTTTTGGCCGCCGTTGTTTTTCCTCTTCTTTACATTTTTCTGGCAGCTTTTAAGAGCAATTCTGAAATTTTGGTATCTGGCGCTAACATCTGGCCAGAAAAAATTCCTGCTGGATAATTTTAGGGATGCATGGCAAGTAGCCAATTTTTCCTCCTATACATTTAACACGATTTACATGACATTTTTTATAGTAGCAGGCAGTGTTTTAACCTGTACCGTGATGTCTTATGTTTTCGCCCGGGGTAATTTTGCAGGAAAGAAACTCATATATGGGGGTGATGATGTCCAGTTTGTTTATCTCATTGGGAACTGCGGCGATCTTCCCTCAACTCCAGATAGCCAAGGGATTAGGTCTCAGCCATTCCCTATGGGGGTAATCCTGATAAGGATACTGGGTCTAAACGTTCTAATATCTTTATTGGCATAGGTTATTTATACTCCATCTCCAAAGAAATTGATGACGCAGCTAAAATAGACGGTTGTGGTTTTTTCAGAATTTACTGGAATATTATCTTGCCTCTGCTTAAGCCATTGATAGCAACTATTGGGCTGCTTACGTTCCGTATGGCGTGGAACGACTATATGCTGCCGATGGTCTTCACACTGTCGCGTCCTGACCAGGTGCCTTTGATTGTTGGAATTGTAAATTTGCGAAGCACGGGAGCCGCCGCTTCCTCCTACAACCTTATGATTGCCGGCGCCACTATCGCTATGGTACCTATGTTAGCGGTTTATTTTCTCTAAACAAATGGTTCATTGCAGGCCTGACAAATGGTGCGGTCAAAGGATAAAACAGAAAAACAAGTGCCGGCTGATAAGCTGGCAAAACCCTATCTTACAGAGAACCCGCTGCAAAGGAAACCTTTGACAGTGAGTTCTCTGCTTTACTCATAAATTCACGGGCGGTATCAATAATTCTGCGAAAATAGACCTATTCACCTTTCGGCGTGGCGTCTTCCAAATTCAAGCCTCATTTTCCTATAAAACACAACAAAACCCGAAGACAACGAATGTCTTCGGGTTTTCCTGAGCGAACGACGAGGCTCGAACTCGCTACCTCCACCTTGGCAAGGTGGCGCTCTACCAGATGAGCTACACCCGCATCTCTTTTTTCGACGCTACTTATTATAACGAACAAGAAGAGTTTTGTCAATTCCTGTTTTAACTTTTTTACAAAAACAAGGCCGCGTCTTTCCGGAGAAAGACACGGCCTTCTGTTTCCAAAAAAATCGAGACTTAGATCTTCTGGACGTTGACAGCGCTCAGCTTCGAACTGTTCTTGGGATCAGGCTCAGTCTCAAAAGTAACCTTCTGGCCCTCTTCAAGAGTCTTGAAGCCGTCGCCTACGATTGCGGAGAAATGCACAAAAACATCCTCGCCGCCGTCATCGTTAGAGATGAATCCATATCCTTTTTCTGCGTTGAACCACTTAACTGTACCGTTCATAATTCGGCACCTCCATAGTAAAGATCGTATCTGGCATAGCCACTTCAGGGGCGCCGGACAAAACGTACCGCGCTTCCAACCACAGAAGAAAAGTTTCCTCTGTAAAAACTCACAGCTTGTGTAAATCATCAGACGTTCAATGACTTACAAAAACTGTGAGTTCATCTTCGTGCTATCAGAATACGAGTTAAGTATACCCTTCTACGTTTCATTTGTCAAAGGGCTTTGTTCATTTTCCTAAATTATTTTGGGAAATGAATTCTCTTTACTGTTTTTCGGGCATCCTCTTCCATTTATGAAAACAACGTCAAAAACCCGCGGTTTTTCTCAAGCAAATCGCCCTTTCCTGAAATCGTCCAGGGCTGTCCCAACTGCAGAATCCCAGGAAGTATCATCCGAAAAGAACTGCAGCATATGTCAGATATGCAGCCGCCGCTTGAGCTCGGCCCAGATACTGTCCCCCCCGGAACACCGCAACCGCAGCCAGAGAGAGCAGGCTCACCGCCATGCTGATTACTGAAGGATAAGGTACCCGCAGACAGCCTGCAAAAAAGAGGATGCTTGGCACAATGCCGAATATGGCATCGATGCAGAAATAAATCATTTGGTTTTCCGTCTCCCAATTGAACACCCGGGACAATACCGCCAACGCAGCCATGGCGGCCACACAAAGGATGGGAAGCACATAATCGATGCTCCAGCCATTCCATCCGGTAGCGAAATCCCAAATCATACAGATGATGGAGAGCAGCGCTACCTGATACAGCATTCCTTTCGGAATATTCTTCCTTTTACGGACTGCCAGCGCCAGGCTCAGCCAAACGCAGATAATTCCTCCCGCTACAAAGACAGACCATGCCCCACTTTCAGGCAGAAGAAGATTGACAGCCACCGCAACCACTCCCACTGCCACAGAGGCAAAGATCAGCAGCCGGAACAACAGATGATACTGGCGGTAAAGCGTAGGCGCTACCGGAAAAATTTCCCTGGTCTCACCGGTGGTTTGAAGCAGTGTCCCCTGACAAAGCGGGCAGCGCAACCGGTTTCCTGTAACCTCTACCCCACATTTTTCACAACGCTTCATTCCTATTACCCTCTCCCTTCCTCTAAGTAACCGCAGGCTGAACCAAAACAGCATCGCCGAATTCCGTATTTCCCAAACCTTTCCAGCCCCTGTTCCTGCTGCCTGACCGGACACTTTTCCTGTCTCGTCAGTTGAAAACACAGCCTTTTCTCCTGCCGGCATCCCCAGGCGGATGTTCTTTCTCCGACGCCCGCTCTTCCTCTTCCGTGGGGTTCGTGGTGAGCTCTACCGGCACCCCATGAGAGGCCAACCAACGGAAAAAATATTTCTGAATATCTGCGCTGGAAAGAGGATCTGTAAAGCTGACCACCATATTCTCCCGATAAGAACACATGCAGATCTGCAGTTTATCCGTACTGGTAAACACATCGAACAGGCGGATATAGGGGGCATAGACCTCCGGAAGCTTAATCTGTCCAACATTGAGACGGCGGCGGTCTCCGCCTGGGCGGAAAACCAATAGGCAGCCCGCATGCTCACGTCCTTAATCAGCAGTGGCACCGCACGCGCTGCCACATTCTTTTCAATGGCGATGAGGGAATTCATATGCTGCTTTAACTTTTCCAGCGTCAAATTTTCCCGGAACGCACGGGCAACTTCCGGGATCACCTGTTCCCAGCTCGGCAGGCTGCCTGGAAAAATCATAGCTGATAGCCATCAGCGCAAAAAAATTCCGGGCGGATTCCGATGCAAAATAATTGCGCAGGTTCACCGGCACACTGATCACCACCGGTTTCTTTTTCTTCCCGGCGGCTCATCCCTTCGTGAATCGCGCACAACAGCAGGGAAGTAAACAGCACGGTGACTGTGGTTTGAAGGAATGCGCCAGCTTCAGCACTTCCGGCACGGGCATTACTCCCTCGATCACCTTAATCCGGTATTCCGGAAGTTTGGGGCCCTTAAGCTTGTATGCAAATTTCAGCGGAGCCTTTTTCCCTTCTTTTGTCATAATATTTTTGAAAGCTGTCTGCCATCTGTTCTGTTTCCGAAGCGTCATAATCCGGCTGAGGAGGGGTTTCCCCAATTCCTCCCGATGCCTCAAAGCCAGATACCGGCAGACCAAAGCCCGCAAAACTGGAGAGCTCCTGTGCCGTCCGCCAGGGCATGGTAAACTTTCAAACTGATGCGCCTGTCAAAATATGTGACGTCAAATAGCAGAGTGCTCACATTTCTGTCATAAATCGGGCTGCAGAGCGGAGAAGCCTCCTTGCGTACCTGAGGCTTCAAGTCGCTCGCTTCCAGATAATACCAGAAAAACCCGTGCCGCAGCACTGCGGTATCCGGGAAAACAGTTCCATAGTGACGTCCAACGCCGTCTGCAGAATCTCCGGTTCCACAGGCTCCCGGAGCTCGCAGGCAAACCGGAACACCTTGGGATCCCGCTTCCCACTGGTAGGGGGAAATATCTTTGCTGCATTATCGAGCCGTCTCCAGGGTGTGTTCTTCTTTGACTTCATGTTCCTCCTCCTCCCCGGATATCTGTGCCTCTCCGCGCAGGAAAGCGTTTAGTATCACAAAGCTCTTTTTTTCACCAGCGAGGTTCCTGCGGGCAGGGAAAAGAAACCGTGCAGAGCGCCGTTCATCCGGTAGATGGAGACCTCGTTTCCCGCCTCCCGAAGCTTCCGCCCGTAATCCTCCCCTTCATCCCGGAGGGGATCAAACTGAGCCGTCACCACCAGCGTTCTGGGCTGCCTGCTGAAATCCTTCGCCAGCAGCGGCGCAAAATAGGGACTCTGCAAATCCTTGGGAGTACGCTGGTAGAGCTCCATAAATTCCCGTATTCTGGCTGAAGTCAGCACATAGTCTGTTCCGTTCTCGCGGACAGACGGGTAGGGGAGACTGCTCCGTGTGATCGTTATAAGCCGCCGGATACAGCAAAATCTGCTGCCGGGGAGAGAATTCTCCCCGGTCTCTGGCCATCAGCGATACGGCCGCCGCCAGATTCCCCCCGGCACTGTCTCCCATCAGGCTGATCTGTTCCGGTCCCATCCCCAACACATCCGGGGCGTTCCAGAAAAGATAACGCGCCGCCTCATAGCAGTCCATCAGCCCCTCGGGAAATTTGTGCTCCGGGGCAAGTCTGTAATCCACAGAAGCCACCAACCGACCGGTACAGCGGGCCGTGACCGCACAGACCCGGTTATAGGTGTCCACATCTCCCGTGACCCAGCCGCCGCCATGGAAAAGAGAATGGCCTCCTCAGGCGCCGTCTCGCCTCCTGGAAAGAACAGGCGTACAGGAATGGCATGATCCTCCCGTTTGATCTCCATATCCACCGCTCTGCAATGCAGCCGGGTCAACGAGCTGTCCCTCACGGTCCAGCTTTCTCTGAAGTTTATAGGTTTTGCGCACGTCAAGCTGCGTATAGGAAATCGCTTTGAGCGCCGCTTCCAGCGCCAGTTTTCCCAATTCCAAGCCATACCTCTTTCCCGCCGGTTTCCGGCGTTTTCCTCTGTTATCATTATAGGCGATATTTTCTACATTTTCAATTACGCCCATGACCCATTTGTAAAATTTCTGCATCTTCCGTATCCCTTACTGTTATTTCCCGCAGAAAAAATGGTATACTTGCAATGCTACTTTACCGCATTAGAGAGGAGGAGGCTTTTTGATTCATCCCAAAGCCCTTTCCATTGTCAGCGAAGTCAGAAAGGCGGTTGTTGGGAAAGACCCTGTGATTTGTAAGGTGCTGATGGCCATACTGGCCCAGGGGACATATCCTTCTGGAGGACAACCCCGGCGTTGGAAAAACCACGCTGGCACTGGCCTTTTCCAAGGCCATGGATCTTGCCTATAACCGCATTCAGTTCACCCCAGAGGTAATGCCCGCCGATGTGGTGGGATTCTCTGTATACAGCCGCGTTACAGGAAAATTTGAATACCGGCCGGGCGCCGCACTCTGCAATTTGCTGCTGGCCGATGAGATTAACCGCACCAGCGCCAAGACCCAGAGCGCCCTGCTGGAAGTGATGGAGGAGGGGCAAGCCACTGTGGACGGCGTTGCCCATCTTTGCCCTGCCCCTATACGGTGATTGCCACCCAGAACCCCGTAGGCTCCGCAGGTACCCAGCTGCTGCCGGAATCTCAGCTGGACCGGTTTATGATCCGCATTTCCATCGGATATCCTGCTTTAGAAAATGAGGTCCGCATCCTGAAGCAGGCCCGGCGGCGCCTGGGCAGTGGACAGCGTGCGGCCTGTTGTATCGCTGAATGAGGTCACAGCCCTGCAAGAGGAGGTCGAGAGCGTCCACGTCGCCGAGGAACTCTTTGTCTATATCGCCCGCCTGGTTGCAGCTACCCGGGAGCACCCGCTGATTCGCCTGGGAGCCAGCCCCAGGGCGGGAACCGCCCTGCTGCGCATAAGCCGCGCCTCCGCCTGGATGAACGGGCGTGATTATTTGATTCCAGCCGACGTGCGCGCCCTGTTCCACAATGTCTTGAGCACCGGATTGTGCCGGAACCTCAGGTAAAATTGATGGGCTTTCCGTCACGGACCTGCTCGCCGAGGTGCTGCAGAGCGTCCCTGCGCCAAAGCCGTGAGGATCCGCCATGGCTAAAAACCGACTTGAATATGCGTTAATTCTGCTTTGCACCGCCCTATTTCACATCTGTTTTGTCGGATATCTCCTTTTATGTGTTCATGCTCACCCTGATCCTGCCCCTGTTTTCCCTGCTCTGTTCCCTGCCCGCCATGCTGGGGGTTCGTGTGCGGAGCTGCATGCGGCTGTAGATTCCCCTCACAAGGGGGAATCCCTGCCCTGCGCCTGCAGATACGCACCTCCTTTTTCTGCCCGGAGGCAGGGTCAAGCTGCAGCTGCAACTTCGGAATACGCTGACCGGCGAAGAAACAGGGGAATCCTTTTCTCTCACGGCAGGCCATGCGCCGGTACGGATTGAGCACAGGCTTGCCTCTGAACACTGCGGCAGGCTTATCTTCCGCATCTCAGAGCTGCGTGTATACGACTACCTCGGCCTCTTCTCCTTTCGGAAAAGGCAAAACGCGGAGACAGTTTCACAGCGCTCTGTTATCCAAAGGTCCACCCAATTTTCCGGGGCTTTTGCCCAGTACTCTTCCCGATCTGGATGGAGACCGCTATTCCACAGTCCGTTCCGGGGACGATCCTTCCGAAATTTTCGGCCTGCGGGATTACCGGGAAGGAGACCGGCTGTCCTGCATTCATTGGAAGCTCTCAGAAAATCGGGAAAACACTTGTAAAAGAATTGAGCCTGCCCATCTCCACGCGCCTGCTTTTCTGCTGGATCTTAACGGAGATAGCGGAGAATTGGACTGCCTGCTCGACGCCCTCGCTTCGCTCTCCGCCTTTCTGGCCGCACAGGAACTCCCTCACAGAATCCAATACCGGGGCTCCGGCGGAATGGGCGGCGCGGATATCCTTCAGGGAAGACGACCTGCCTCTGCTCTGGAAAGAGCTTTTTGTGCGCAGGCCGCAGGAAGCCCAGTCAGCCCCTGTTGGAACCGGGCCAGGCACTCCCTTCGGGAATCACCCATGCGGTGCTGCTGTGCTCCCAGCTGCAGCCGGAGGGCTCTCCGTGCTGCGGGATGCGATGCCCAGCGCCAGGCTCACCGTCCTGGCTCCACAGGGCTGTCTCCCGATTCCGGAACTGAATGTCTTCGGCGCGGAGCTGCTGCGGCTGGATCCGGAGAAACTGCCGGAATCTCTGTCTGGATTTATGCTGTAAACCGAGGTGCTGGACCGCCGGCCTGTGAAAGGAGGTTCCTCCATGAGAACAAAACCCAATCTCCTGCGCCTTCTTCCGGGCTTTCCTGGACAAGCCCCGGATGCTGGTGCGTGCCGCGCCGTTTTTTCCCAATTTCTGTTTTTACCGTCCTCCTGTTTTTGGGTACGGCAGGAACCTTCGGCTGCTTTCTCACCGCCTTTTCCTTTCCGGTTTCCCTGGGTTTCCTCGCTCTGACCGCCCTGGGAGGCGCTGTGCTGTTCTCCTGCTCTATCTGCAGAAAAGCGCCGTCCGCTCTGGACCCTGGCGGGACTTCTGCTTTGGTGCGGGCTCTTGCTCTTTTTTTATCAGGACGCATTTTACGGCTTGCTGCGGGCCATCAATGAAGTGATCACCGCCTATGTGGAAAAAACCGGACTAGGGCTGACTACGATCCCTGTCGCACGAACCACCCCGAAGCAGCTGGAGCTTGCCTATTCTGGTGTTCTTCGCTTTTCTGCTCTCGCTATTCCAATGGGCATTGGGCTGGTCGCTGATCCGCCAGGGAAGCATTCTCTCCGCTTTTCTTCTTTCCGGATTCTTCCTGGCGATACCCATGGTATTCTCTATACTGCCGCACCGGGCGGCCATCGCCCTGCTTTTTACTCTTTTGGGCCGCTCTGCTTCTATACCGTCCCTTTTAGGCGGCCCCACAGTATAGCGGAGGAAGAGGGCCGTTTTTCTCTTTTCCGGCAGCCTCCGGCGCCAGGGTTTCTTCTCTGCTGCTCCTGGTGTCTGCCGCTTTTCTGATCGTTCTGCTCTCCTCTGTTTTCCCAAAAACAGAATATGAGCGCTCTGAGACTGTGGACCGGGTGCGTTCCGGTCTGTTGAACGGATTTGATTTTCCTCCTTTTTCAGGGCAACAATCCCGGCGGCTCCACCAGCCAAGTGAGCCTGGAATTTTCCGGAGACAGAAGCTATACTGGAAAAACTATGCTGCGGGTGAATACCAGCAAGCTCGGCAGCGATTATCTTAAGGGCTTTGCAGGCAGCGTTTATGACGGCAAAAAGCTGGACGCTTCTGCCCGAAGAAGATGCGGCGCAGCTCTCCTCCCTGCTGGAAGGAGAACGGGTCCAAGTGCTGCCCGGCAGGCTTCATGAGCGTCTGGGGGCTACAGCAGCTCCGGCTACGCCGAGTACAGCCTTTCCGTACAGAATGTGGGGGCAAATCCCCGCTGCGTCTATCTCCCTTACGGCCTGCTGCCCGGGAAGCTCCTGCTCCGGAATTCAAAGACGTGGACGACGCCTTCACAAAGGCGGGGAATTCTGTTTTCGGACTCAAGGAATACCAGGTGCAGGCTATGACGGAAGAGGCTCCGGATTCCTTCTATTCCCGCTTTTTCCTTTCCGTCCCCGGAGCCGCCCTTCATGAGTCCCATCCTGAGCTGATACCGGACACGACGGGGGTGGAGGGTTCGGAGCTGGAGTCCTGGTTCCCTTCCTCCCCCTTGCTGGAACTGCTTTCCGAGCCTGTCTCAGAATTCTCTCAGACGTTTCAGAAGTATACTGATTTTGTTTACAGCCGGTATACCCAGCTGCCCGTGGAACTCTATCCGGTGCTGCGGAACTATCTGGAAGAGCACGGCCTGCTGCCGGAATATTTTGATTCCACTCAGGAGCTGGCCTCCGCCATCATCGGACAGGTTCAATCGGAGTGCGCCTATACGCTTACCCCGGGCAGGCCGCCTGCCGGAAGGGATTTCGTAGAATACTTCCTCTTCGAAAACAAAGAGGGCTACTGTGTGCATTTTGCCACGACAGTCACCGTCCTGCTGCGGGCCGCCGGCGTGCCAGCGCGTTATGCGGAGGGCTATGTCATTCCTCCAGGCTATACCCAGGAGGGCTGGATTGATATTCCGGACTCCAATGCGCATGCCTGGACGGAACTTTATCTGACAGGCGCGGGCTGGGTGCCCATAGAGGCCACACCGGGCCAAAACTTTTCCCTCCACGAATCACAGCCGGAGCTTTCTGCCGTCTCTCCCAGTCCTTCTCCAGAAAGCAGCATGCCCTCTTCTTCGGAAGAATCCTCCCCCTCTCAGCCTGCTTCCTCCGCCCCTTCCGCAACCTCCGCTCCGGATCCGGCAGATCCGGAAAGGGGATCGTCTACCCGGGCCGGAACAGCGTTGAGCCATCTGCCCTTGCCAAAACAGGCAGCAGCGGCCTTCTTCTCTTCCTGGGAATTCTTTCGGTTCCCTTTTGTATTGTTCCTCCTGCTGTTTCTTCAGCGGAAAATCCGTCTTTCTATCCGCAGAAAGCGCTGTTCCCTGCGCGACAGAAACCGGGCCGCTCTGCATCGGTACGCCCATATCAAAAAATTGATTCTCTATGGGAACAAGTTTCTGACCCATGTTTCCGGTCTTTCCGAGGAGCTGGAAGAATTGGTGATGAAAGCCCGCTTCAGTCAGCACATGCTCACGTCAGAGGAGCTGGGTGCTATCGCGGATTTTGAAAAACAGTTGGAAAATCTGTTGGAGGAAAGGTTGTTTCCGCCGCTGTGCCTCTATTGCAAATATATCCTTGTACTGTTTTGATCCGGAATTTTCATTTGTGGGGCAGAAAAGTCTATCTGAAAAAAGGGGAGCTGCGAAAAACACTGCAGCTCCCCTTCTTTAATATGCCAACACTTCATATCCGGTTTCCGTAACCAACACCTGAATTTCCCATTGCGCAGAGGGCAGTCCGTCTGTAGTGGTCACCGTCCAGCCGTCCTCCCCTGTCGATAAGAATATCATCACGCCCCATGTTGACCATAGGCTCTATGGTCAACACCATGCCGGGCACAACCAGCATACCTGCGGTTTGTGCCCGGCAAATATTTTTCTTTGCTTCCCATCTGCTGCAGCGCACGCCCTACAGATACGAACATCCCTTCCGCCTTCCCTTATTCCACCTTTAACCGGTAATACTGCCAGAAATGCAGCTTCTGCACAGCCTCTGCGTACTCGGCCGGCAAACTTGTAAACAGTTCGCCGTCTCCTGTAAGACCTGTGCCGTCATGCAGCACAGGCAGTTTTCTGCGCAGCCTCGTTGAGATAGGAAAAGAAAGGATCCTTTGCCCGCGGCCGGTCAATTCCAGCACCAGCGCTCCCAAGTAATTGGCACTGATCAGACCGTTTTCCGGCAGCTGTATCTCTTCCTTGCATTTGAAAACTCCAGTTCTCTGGCAGCGGCCTCATTGGCCCAAAGCACAAAAGGCGTCTCATAGGTAAGCAGGAGATCCTCCGCCTTGTCCACAGCGCCTACCGGAATTCCCAGCTCCCTGTAACAGAGATAGTCGTCGCCCAGCAACGGCAGGTGGTCTCCAAAAAACGCCAGCAGCACAGGTTCCTCGGCAGCTGAAAAATACTCCGTCAGGTTGCCCAGCATGGCGTCCGCATCCCTGGCCCCCTCCGCGTAAACAGAAAGAATGGTTTTAGCACTGTCAGACAGGGGGCACCTCGGTCTCTACCGAAGGGATTGTAAAGCCTTTATACTTGTCGGCTGTATAAGACATATGATTTTGAATGGTCACCGTATAGTTAAAATAGTTCTCGCCGGCCTCTACAGCCTCTTCGAATTCCTGCTTCATCACCTGGAATACCGCATCGTCCGTCACCCAGCCACCCTTGCGTTCAGCCTCCTCGAAGCTTTCCGAAAACAACAGCTCCTGTGCGCCGAAATACCGGTATACATTCTGGCGGTTATAAAACCAGTCCTGGCCGGGATGGATGAATTCGGTATGATAGCCCTCCTTATCAAAAACCCGAAAGATACTGTCAATATCCCGGTTCAGCACGCGGAACGCCGAAGTTCCCCCAGGGCTAAGCAGGTTCGTCTGCATACCGGTAATCACATCGAATTCCGTATTGGCGGTACCCGCCCCTGTAGTTCGGCACTACAATATGGCCGGAAATACAGTTTTCCCCTGTTTTGATCCGGTTGAAATTTTTCAGCGGCTCTTCTCCTGGCGGATAGATAAAATTCTCATTGTTGGTGACATCACAAAAGGCCTCGTTCATCACCATAATTACATTGACCTTCTTGCCCTCCTGCTCCACCGGCTGCGTCTGCTCGATGTAAGCCTCTGCCTTTGATGTTGTAAAGTTTTCTGGCTTAACAACAAGATAAGTGTTAAAATTGTAGCAGAAACAATAGGGAAACCCCAGCTCCTCATAGACGCTTGTAATATGATACCGGCTTTTTACCTGAAAAAATTGTAAAAGTTCCGGGGAACTGTACACAAAATTGACACAGGCTGCCAGCACGATAGCACAGGAGCAGCCGCAAAAACTCTCAGGAGCCCCCTTGCCCATCTCTCCTTCAGCGGAATCCTGCAGCCAAAATAGTATCCCCAGCGCCACCATCAGCGCCACAAACCCCAAAAAGCACCGCCACCGGATAGGCTGATGCTCATATCGTAGCTCTGTACGGCGTTGGCCGCTTCTTAATCAGAGCGAAATCCTTAGGACTAAAAGGCTCATCCCGCTTCTCGATCATTGTGCGGTTGACCAAGGAGAGCACCCCCACAGCCCGCCCATTAGCGCAGCTGAGAAAAAAGGGTTATTCAGAAGAAAGAGACCGATGAGAACCAGCAGCCAAACCGGCAGAAAATTCAGCCAGAAAAGCAGAGGCTGACAGGAGAAACCTGAGAGCAGCCCCAAAAAGGAGCAGGGCTGAATATAAAGCGTCACCGCAGTGGCAAGCGCGCTTAACGGTACAGTAAGTAAAAGACACCAGACAAGAGACAGACGCCTTAGCGGCAGCTTATGGATCATAGACACACTTCTTTACCAAAATTTAACTGAACATACTTCGTTATGATACATCTCCTCTTTTAGAAAGTCAACCGCCGCACCCTCCGTATCTTATCTGCCGGGTCTGACAAGAAACGGCCTCCGCAATTGCGGAAGCCGCTTCTGACACACTTTATAAGGTTACCTCCGTCTTTCCCTCCGGATGTTCCTCATGCCATTTCATTAGTTCCTCCCTGTCCTCCGTCCAGTCGAGATGGGCGTATTCCTGCGCCTCCGGATCGGTTTAAACCACTCCATGAAATCCTCAAACATCTCCATGGACCAGCGGGAATCGATCTGCGCCGTAGTGTATTTTTTCTCGGACAGACGCCGGAAACCAAATACATCCTTGATATGGGATTTTTCGGCATGCACCACAACCTTCTCAGCCAAATGGGCAGGCACGAAAATAACGCCGGAAATAGTGCCCAGCACCACGTCGCCCGGCAGGCAGATGGCCGCGCCGATGCGGGTAGGAACGTTGAATCCCGTCATGGTCACGTTGGCGATGGCAGTGGGGTCTACGCCGCGGTAGTACACCTGAATATTGGGGATTTCCACAATCTGCTCGTTGTCTCGGATACCGCCCCAAATTACTGCGCCGCCCCGTTTGGTCCGGGCCGCGATAGCCGTGGAAAGATTTCCGCCCACGTAGGTGCCCTCATAAACCTTGTCAAACAAGTCAACCACTACCACGTCGTCCTCCACAAGGCTGTCAATCACCCACTGGTTGAAAAAGCCTTTTCTGCCCTCTTCCTTCTGACCGTATTCTAACAACGCCTGGTTCAGGTCAGGGGCGCATGGGCACCATCACGCTGGTCACAGCGCGGCCCACCAGTTTAGCCTTTTTCATGGGTACACTTCAGGTCGCCCTCAAACTGGAATTTATAACCCTCCGACCACAGCGGGCCCCAGGCCTCTTCCAGCGTGATATTCCGCATCCGCTGCAGAATGTCGTCCGGCACCTTCGGCCTGCCATCTGGAAAGCGCTCCCCCTTCCAAAGCGGTGTGATTTGCAGAATGTCCTCGCGGTTGTCAAATTTCATTTGTCGTTCCTCCTTTCCGGGAACAGGCTTCTCCTGTTCCTATTGTTTCATTCAGTCTCCGGCGCCCCCCGAATCAAGCCGGACCGACAATGCACGGGCTGGATGGAATCATTGCTTGCCCAGGGGGCTTCCGTTCGCTATCAGTATAGCCCTCCGTCCCAGTTTGTCAAGCTTCCTCAGGCAGAAGCGCAATATAATATTAGAAAAAGTATAGATTTCCTCTTGCAAACCAACTGGTATGGGGTATATTGATGCAAGGAAAACCGTGGTTCGCACGGCAATAAATTCCGGAGGAGTTTTGACAATGGAAAACCAATATGAAGCGGCCCTGAACAGGGTCAACACCTGCTCCTGCCCCAGCGATCTCAAGATTACAGACATCCGCTTTACAAATATTGTGGGAGCGCCGATGGACTGTACGCTCATGAAAATCTATACCAACCAGGGCCTGGTCGGCCTGGGCGAAGTCGGGACGGCGCCAGCCCACTTACGCTTCTCTGCTGAAAAGCCGGCTGCTGGGGAAAATCCCTGCAATGTGGACAAACTGTTCCGGCGCATCAAACAGTTCGGCGGCGTATCCAGGCAGGCAGGCGGCGTATGCGGCGTTGAAGTTGCCCTGTGGGATTTGGCGGGCAAGGCCTACGGGGTCCCCGTCTATCAGCTGCTGGGCGGTAAATTCCGCGACAGTATCCGCATCTATTGCGATACCGACGTCAACGGCAAGCACACCGGCAGGGATATGGGCGCAGCGCTCAAAAAGCGTATGGAAATGGGCTTTACTTTTTTGAAGATGGATCTGGGCCTCGGCGTCCTCCACGGCGAGGCGGGCGCGGTCAATGCGCCTCTGGGGTATTTGGAGGAGACAGAAGAGCTGCACCGGAAAGCACGGGAGGCGGAGACCCCTGAAGAACGCCGCTACTGGCGGAACCGCTGCTACGACCGGCAGAATATCGCCCATCCTTTCACCTGTGTCCACATTACGGAAAAGGGCTTCGACCTCCTGGAAAACTACGTGCGCGAGGTCCGTGAGGTAATCGGTTATGAAATCCCCCTGGCCATCGACCATTTCGGCCATATCGGCGTGGAGGACTGCATCAAGCTGTGCCGCCGTATCGAGAAATACAATATCGCCTGGGCGGAGGATATGATCCCCTGGCAGCTGACAAACCAGTATGTACGCCTGTCCCACAGCACAACCGTGCCCATCTGCACCGGCGAGGACATTTTCCTGAAGGAAGGATTCCTGCCCCTGTTCCAGGCAGGAGGCGTATCGGTGATTCATCCCGACCTGCTTTCCAGCGGCGGCATCCTGGAGAACAAAAAATCGGCGACCTGGCTCAGGAATATGGCGTTGCCATGGCGGTACATATGGCGGAAACCCCTGTCACCGCCTATGCGGCGGCCCATTCTCTGGCAGCCACGGAAAACTTCCTGGTTTGCGAGAACCACTCGGTGGACGTGCCCTGGTGGGATGATATCACCATCGGCACGCCGAAAAGATCGTCAGAACGGATTCATTCAGGTGCCCGACAAGCCTGGCCTGGGAATCGACGACTTGAATGACGAGGTGCTCCGCGAGCATCTGAACCCCGCGTTCCCGAACTTTGGGCTTCCACCGAAGAGTGGGACAACGAGCATTCCAACGATATGCTTTGGAGCTGATCAAAAACAAGGAGAAACCGTACAGTCCCCGGAAAGGAGACTGTACGGTTTCTATGTTTGTTTGTAAAAAAGCAGGCACGCCGCTCCAAAACAGCCCGTATCCCATACCTCTACTCCTCTTCTTTTTCTGATTTTGATAGCGCAGGTAATCCAAACAATCTATTTTACTCTGACACTGGTGCAGCTCCTCCAGAAGCTGCCTCCGGTGATTTTCCAAAAATTCTTTTTTCACCCTTGCTGTCGCCGCAACCGTAGCAGTCCAAATACCTTTTGATGATATCCGAACCGCACCCGGAATCCTTCAAATTCTGAACCAGCTCTTCCCAATTTTGAGATTTCGACCCCATATGGCTGCTTCCTCCTCTCGTGCCTTTGATACTGTATTCCCATAGGTATCTTCCCTTCCACATTGCCGGTAAAGATTAAATTACGGCGGCAGGGCTGAAAGCTCTGTAAAATAGAAGGAAGGCAATGTTTGCCACGCCGTCGGTTCCTGAAACGCCAGTCGGCCAGAAACCATCCCATGACGTTTTTCAGCCGGACAAGTTTCCCCGTCAAAGCTCTTCCTTCTGTTCTCCCGACAAGATTGTATCCATTCGCACCTGAAATAGCAAATGCTTATTTTTAATGGAAAGGCATGCTTGACTTGCATATCTTTGGCCGTTATACTGGAAAAAACGACTTCTTTGCGGCTTTTCTTCTTTCAATTACCGACAATCCGGCTTTGATAAAACTGCAAGTCCTCGTGACAATCGAAAAGGAGCGTCAGGATCATGGAACTTCGGGTACTGCAATATTTTTGGCCATTGCACGAGAGGAAAATATTTCACGGGCGGCGGAATCCCTGCACCTCTCCCAGCCCACTCTGTCCCGGCAGTTAAAAGATATGGAGGAAGAGCTGGGCAAACAGCTGGTGATCCGGGGCAGCCACAGCGTCACACTGACGGAGGAAGGCTTGATCCTTCGCAAACGTGCAGAAGAAATTGTAGAACTGGTGCGGAAGGCCGAAAACGAGATTGCCCTGGCGGACAAAGACGTGGCGGGGGATATCTGCTTCGGCGTGGCGGAAACCGACGGCATCCGGCTTCTCGCAAAGGTAATCGATACCATGCGCCGGGAGCATCCACGGGTGCAGTACCATTTTTCCAGCGGCAACGCAGAGTTCGTTCGGGAACAGCTGGATAAGGGCCTGGTGGACTTTGGCCTGATCTATGGGGAAGCGGACAAAACAAAATACCACACCCTTAAGGTGCCTATCCTGGATAGATGGGGCGTTCTCATGCGGAAAGATGCACCGTTGGCTGTAAAGAGACCATTTCGCCAAAGGATTTGGTCGGACTTCCCCTGATTGTTTCACAGCAAAGCAATGGAAACGACCCTCTTTCCGAGTGGTTCGGTGAGGATTGGGAGGGACTCTCCATCATCGCCACCTATAATTTGGCTATGAACGCCTCCATTTTGGCCAGCGAAGGCGTAGGGTACGCGTTGTGCTTTGACAAGCTCATCAACGTTACCGGAGAAAGCAACCTGTGTTTCCGGCCGTTATCTCCTGCTGTGGAATCCAAAGCGGGGATTATCTGGAAAAATATCAGAATCTCCCAAAAGCGCCAAGAAAATTTCTGGAATTGCTCAAAAAGCCTAGCTTAATTTTTGCCCGCCAAGATAGCTATGTCTCTGTATTTTCCCACTTCCAGCCAAAACAAGGGCCGCTGCATTTTGCAGCGGCCCCTCAGTCTGTCGATAAACGTAAAAGCCAACGCCTTCGGAGGGAGGAAGGGTGTAGACAGAACCAAGGTTCTGCGGGAACCGTCAGGGTTCCTCTCCCGCGTTGATTCAGAAACAAGTTTGCACAGGGAGGCTTTCTGAGAAAACCCTTTCTTCCCTGCAAACTTGTTCAGCTTGGCGAAATGCCCTTTTCGCCAAGCTGAGGGGCCGCTGCAAAATGCAGCGGCCCCCAATGACTCTTTTTACCTTCACTGTCCTGCGTCTCAAGGATTCAAAACTTCCAGCAATGCGGAATCCTTGACAAACAGCGGAATCTGGTCGATGGGCGCGTCGACGGTAATCGTCTGGCCGCCCTCATATTCCTTACCGGTCCAAACCTCTGTCCAGTTTACCCCTTCGGGGAGATACACCCTGCGCTCCCGCTGCTCCGCATAGAGAATGGGCGCCACCAGGATATCCGCCCCATAGAGATACTGGTCTTCAACCTCCCATGCCTTTTTGTCCTCCGGGAACCCGTAGAACAGGGGCCTGATGACTGGGCTTCCCTTTTCATGGGCCTCCGCATAAGCCGCTCCGTATAGGGACGCATCCGCTCGCGCAGGAACATATATTTTTGCAGATCTCATAGGCTTCATCCCCATAGGACCAGACCTCGTTGTCCGCGCCGGAGGCGCGGCCGCCGCGTACATCGCTCATGGGCGCCTTATGGGGTTCCCTGTCGCCATGCAGGCGCATGACCGGACAAAAGCGCCGTATTCAAACCAGCGCACCAGCACCTCCCGGAACGCGGGGTCTGAGGGGTTTCCACCGTGGAAGCCTCCGATATCGGTTGTCCACCAGGGAATACCGGCTATGCCCATATTGAGCCCTGCGGCGAACTGGTTACGCAGGCTCTCAAAACTGGAATGAATGTCGCCGGACCACACCAGGGCCCCATATTTCTGCGAACCTGCCCAGGCACAGCGCAGCAGATTTACAATGTTCTGCTGACCCTCTGCCTCCATACCCTCATAGAAGGTCTGGGCATAGCATCTGGGGTAGATATTTCCGATCTGTACATTGGGTCCAAGGTGATAGCGGTAGTGGTCGAAATCGTAGAAGCTGTATTCGGCTCTGCCTCGTCCAGCCAGAAAACTTTGATCCCCTTATCATAATAATTCTGTTTCACCTTGTTCCACACATAGCTCCGGGCCTCCCGGATTTGTAGCGTCGAAATGCAGGGTATCGGTAAAGCAGCGCAGTCTACAGGAAGCCCCGCTCCGTGTTGATCAGGTAGCCGTTTTCCTTCATCTCTTTGAAATTCTCGCTCTCATAATCCACAGTGGGCCAAATGGACACCATCAGCTCAATGCCCATCTCCTTAAGCTCCCTGACCATGGCGTCCGGATCCGGCCAATACTCGGATCAAACTTCCATTCACCTTCATAAGGCCAGTGGAAGAAATCCACCACAATCACTGAGATGGGAAGACCGCGTTTCTTATATTCCCGCGCAATGTTCAGCAGCTCGTCCTGGGTCTGATAACGCAGCTTGCACTGCCAGAAGCCCATGCCGTAATCCGGCATCATGGGCACGGTTCCAGTGACGGAAGCATAGCTCTCTTCGATCTCTGCCGGTGTATCGCCTGCGGTGATCCAGTAATCCAGGACTTTTGTGGACTGCGCCCGCCAGGTGGTCACGTTTTTGCCGAACGTCACGCTGCCCACCGCCGGATTGTGCCACAGGAAGCCATAGCCCTTGGAGGAAAGCAAAAGGGCACACTCGCCTGAGAGTTCCGCTGTGCAAGCTCCAGTTCACAGCCTTTCAGATCCAGATAGGGCTGCTGGTACTGGCCCATACCATACAGCTTTTCCCCGGGATCGGATTCAAAATGGGCGGCAAGGGTATAATCCCCGCCAAGAATCGGCTTGAACTCTCTGGCATCCACATCCAAAGCGCTGCATTTCGGAGAAGTGATACCTCTCCGGTTGCGGAAGTACTCCTCCAGGAGAAGCTCCCCCTTCTGATTGACAAAACTCAGCGCGCCCGCCCGGAAACCTTCGCGGTGAGCTTGCCGTTACGGATATAACCGCCTTCCGGGCCAGCCTCTATCTCAGCCGCAAATTCCCCCTTGTTTTCCAAAGCCCAAGCCTCTTCCGGCATTTGGCTCTGCTTACAGGCCCTCACCCGCAGGGCGTCTCTTCCCAGGGCTCAATCCAAACAATCTCGTTATTGCAGCGAATGGTTAGCATCCCCTGCTCCGCCTTGATGATGGACACGTAAATTCCTCCCTTTTATTTTCTGGAGCCATAACTCCGATTTCTTATGACTTCATCATAGCACACTGTACAGAAAATTGCATTTCCTTTCCGGAAACATGTTGGAATCGTTCTCAGAAAGTCAGTTTTGTTGTATTTCTTACCAAATTACCGTACCGCGTATCTGCCCTTCTCTTTCAACAACACACCTGATTACCAGCCTCTACCCTATAATAACGAAACAGCCCGTGCAGACAGAGAACTTCTGCCAGCACGGGTTGGTATCATCTGAGGGAATCAGCCTTCTTTTTCTCGTGCAGGCCCTGAATGCTGTGTTCCAGCTGAGCCTTGATCTCCACGACCGGCGGGGGATTGCCATAGGTGACATTGGGGAAGTTGATGGGCGCGGCCCACTTCACGCATTCGTGATCACCTTCTGGATCTCCGGCTGATGGTAGATCAGGAATACCTCATGGCCGGGACGGAAGTAGAACACTTCCCCCTTCCCTCTGTGGTAGCAGCAGCCGCTTGGAACACTTCCCTCCCTCAAACCAGCTGATGAACACCAGCTCGTCGGGCTGCAGGATGTTGAACCGCTCTCCGTACATCTCCTCGTGCGGGATAATGATCTTCTCGTCCAACCCTTCCACGATCGGATGGCTTGGGTCGATCACCCACAGGATCTCCTTCTCTCCGTCTCTCTCCATTTCAGGTACCCGGAATTGGTTCCGCACACCTTCCTGAAGATCTTCGATGCATGACCTGAATGCAGCACGATCAGACCCATTCCATCCTGGATTCTCTGGTGCACCCGGTCCACTATCTCATCCTGTACCTGGTCGTGAGCCATATGCCCCACCAGATCAGCACGTCCGTGTTGTCCAGCACTTCCTGCGTCAGGCCGTGCTCCGGCTCCTTTAAGGTCGCCGTCTTTACCTCCATCCCCGCTTCCTTCAAAAGTCCGCGCTGCACCCGTGAATCCCCTTCGGGTACACCTCAGCGATCTCCGGAAACTGTACCTCATGCAGGTATTCGTTCCACACTGTTACTCTGATTGCCATTCTCTTTCTCTCCTTTCTGTACCTTTCTTCAGAAAGGTACTCTAACGCTTCCTCAGGAAAGCATTCCAGACTTTTCTTCTGCTGGGTTCTGCGTGCCAGCGGCACGCACCAGAACCGACCGGAGCGGAGAAGTCCTGATGATCCCGGTCACCCGCTCCCCGATGCCCGTGCCTGCTTCCTTCTCGCGTGATCCGGGCTAACCTCTTACTCCCAACGCGGCGGCGGTACGCCGCAAGCCCCGTCTTGGCTGCAGCGTCACGCTGCCTGTTACTTCACGTCGACCCAAACGCCTGTTTCGCCGGACTGAAGCACAGCGTCCACAGCATGCTGGTTGATCTGACCGTCAAAGATATCGGCTGCCATACCGTCGCCCTTGCCGTTGATAAGGTCGGCAAAAGACTGCATCTGGTCCACCTTATACTTTTTCGGGATGGGAAGTTTTGAGAACACATGAGCCTCTGCGTTGGCACGGCCAATGCAGATGGAAATTCGTCGGTATCCGGGGCCACGTGGTCCAGCTCATACTGGATGGCACCCTCGCTGCCATAAATCTCCATGGTCTGATAGTTCCCACGGCCATAGCCAAAACGGGTAATACGGAAGGTACAGGCGGCGCCGTCTTCCATCTCTGCCATATAGTTGGAGAAATCGTCCACGTCCACCTTGCCCATGCCGCTGCCGTCCAGCTTTTTGGCGTTCATGGACAAATGTACCCGTGTGGCTGACCAGGCGCTTGTATTCCTTGCCGGTGACAAACCGCACCAAGTCCAAAGCATGGCTGCCCAGATCGCCCAGAGCGCCGGAACCGGTCAGTTCCTTCTGAAAACGCCAGCGAAGCGGCGTCTCAAAAAAAGGGCAGGCCCCAAGCCTGGTAATACTGCATATCCACATGGTAGACCTTTCCGATCATCCCGCGGTCGATCAGGTCCTTGGCATAACGCGCTGAGGCCTTAAACCGGTAGGAGAAGCAAACCATGCTCTTTACGCCTTTTTCCTTTGTCACCTTTGCCAGGTGATCCGCCTCTTCTGAAGTGAGGGTAAGGGGCTTTTCCACAGCGTAGGGCTTGCCGGCCTCGGCAGCGGCCAGAGCCACCTCATAGTGCACGTTATTGGGAGTAGAAATATCCACAGCGTCCACGTCTGGGCAATTGATCAGGTCGTGATAATCGGTAAAACAGTGGGCTTCATCGATACCATAAGTCTCACGGGCATAGCGCAGAGCGTCCGGATCAATATCGCAGACCGCCACTAACTGCAGGTCCGGGCTTTTTTCAATTCCGGGAAGGTGAACGCCGCGAGAAATTCCGCCGATGCCTACGCTTCCCACTCTGATCACTGACATAATAAACTCCTCCTGTAAAGTAAAATTACACAGGGCTGTTTCTGCCCTGTCCGGCTTTCAGACTGACCGGAAGACTCGTCCGAACAATCTGAAGCAGGTTTCTGAAATCGTTTTCAGTATATCACTCCATTGTGGGACAAGGAATGGAGAATATTGATTTCTCTTTCACAATTTCGACCTGCCCACTGCTGCTGCTTCACTGTATCTTCAAAAGTCCTGCTTCCAAGCTGCCGCCCTCGCGCACAAACAGTGGAATCACAGAAAGAGGCGCTTCGCAGGTTACAGTCTGACCGCCGTCATAGGTAATTCCAGTTGTCACCTCAGTCCAGCGGGTGCCTGCCGGCAGCACAACTTCTCTGGTTGTCTGTCCCGCGTGCGTGATGGGCGACACCAGGATATCCGGCCCGAACAGGAACTGATCCTTAACCTCCCAGGCCTTCTTATCCCCGGGATAATCGGTAAACAGCGGACGCATGGGAGGAATTCCTTCCTCATGACATTTTGCATCTGCTCCTTTATATAGGGACGGATACGCTCCCGAAGGAACAAGTACTTGGAAAGGATTTCATAGGCTTCCTCGCCGTAACTCCAAACCTCGTTGTCCGCACCGGACGGCGCACCGCCGTAACCCATTCCTTCCAGGGCATCCCCGGAGTTAACCCTAGCGCCGTGCAGGCGGAACACGGGGCAGAATACGCCATACTGGAACCAGCGCACCAGCAGCTCCCGGAATGCCGGGTCGTTGGGATCGCCGAAATCAAAGCCGCCGATGTCTGTAGTCCACCAGGGAATACCGGCCACCGCCATGTGCAGCCCGGCCACGATCTGACGGCGCATGCTGTGGAAACTGGAAACAATATCGCCGGACCACACCAGGGTGGCTATGCTCTGACTGCCCGCCCAGGCGCAGCGTTCCAGGTTGATGAGCTCGGTTTCGCCCTGTGCAATAAGCCCGTCATATACGGTCTTTTCATAATAATAGGGATAGATATTTGCCACCTCAAGGGCAGAACCCATATGATAGCGCAGATTGTCAAAATGATAGGGAATGGTTTCCGGCTCCGCAGCGTCCAGCCAATAGTATTTGATTCCCCTGTCGTAATAGTTCTGCTTGATCTTTTCCCATACAAACTCCCTGGCGCCGGGGTTGGTGGCGTCGTAAAACACCTCATACCCGCCGCATTCCAGTTGGGTGCGGTTTCCCCGGTCGGTATGGATCAGGTAACCCTTTTCCAGCATTTCCGGGTAGTTGGGGCTCTTGGGGTCCACCGTGGGCCAAACAGAAACAAACAGCTTGATGCCCATCTCCTCCAGTTCCTTGACCATGGCTACGGGGTCCGGCCAATACCGCTCATCAAAATCCCACACGCCCTGGTTGGGCCAATGGAAGAAATCGATAATAATGACAGAGATCGGCAGCTTTCGACGCTTATACTCCCGCGCCACATTCAGCAGCTCTTCCTGCGTGCGGTAGCGCATCTTGCACTGCCAAAAGCCCATGGCAAAGTCAGGCATCATGGAGGGCATACCGGTGGCCACGGCATATTGGTGCATAATCTGTCTGGGGTTTTCCCCGGCAGTCACCCAATAATCGACCTGCGGTGCGGATGCAGCCTTCCATTCAGTGCGGTTGGTACCGAAGGAAGCAGTGCCCACAGCTGGGTTGTTCCAGAAGAAGCCGTAGTTCTTATCGGAAAGTACAAAAGGAATGCTTACCTGGGAATTGCGGTGGGCAAGTTCCAGAACTGCTCCTTTTTAGATTGAGAAGCTCCTGCTGGTATTGCCCCATGCCATAGAGCTTCTCCTCCGGGTCAGACTCAAAACGAACCGTGATTGCACGGTCCGGACCTCGCATAGGTAGAAATTCACGCCCGGAAAGCATCATGGGGCTGAAATTCGTCCCTTTGACGCTGCGGTTACGCACAAATTCCTGCAAAAAGCACCTTACCGTCTCTGTCGGTGATGGTGATGCGCCCGTTTTTTCTGCACTCTGGCACAGATTGATCCGTTCTCCATAAATGCAGCAGGCTCTCCTTCCCATTCCCCCACCTCTGCTTTTGCCTGTGTCTCTTTCCGGGGCAGCAGCGCCCAGGCCATGGACTCATCGATGGGGCGCAGCTTGGCCGCACGCACCCTTAGGCTGTTCTCCCCCAGGGTTCCAGCCACATCGATTCGCCGTCGTATTCATAGATAATCCTTTGATCTTCTACACGCAGCACTTGTGACACCTCGCATTTCCTATAATATTGTCCGGATAACCACTAAATTACCCCGCCTGACGAACCGGCGATGGTTTTATCAAAAAACACCGCCGCAGTGTCAAAAATCCTAAAATCCATCCGCAGGAGTGTATCAGCGCTTACCTAGCCGTTTTCCTGTTCCCAGCGGAGCACAGCGCCCCGCACATTTACGGCGCTCACCACAAATTCCGGAAGTTTCCGGTATCCACAGTTTACGCATTCGCAGATGCCGCCCTCCTGAAAATCTGTAAGCAGCTCCCGCAGCATGTTTTCTGCCGCTTCAGGGTCCAATCCTTTCAGTACATACCAGATCCACCCGCTTGCCGTGGCCCAATAGGCCCCTGTTTTGGTACTCTCCGGGAGCCACATAGATCAGCAGCTTTTCCCAGGGTTCCCCATCCGGCAGGTGGCAGACCTGTCCATGATAGAGATAGCGGTCCCGATGTGTTGCAAGCCAGTCTTCCAGGCCTTTTTTCACCTGTTCCTCCACAGGGAACCCGATATAGAGCAGATAGGCCGCACCCCACACGTCCAACTGGCGGCAGTCCTGCTCCGCTGCAAAGAACAGTCCGCTCTCTTCATCATAAAGACGGACAATTTCCCGCTCGATGCGTTCAGCACGTAAATCGTATTCTCCTGCTCGATCCTTTAAGTCTCCAAACCCGCGGCAGAGCTCGGCAAGTTGGCGGCAGGCCCTCCAATAGAGCAAGGATTCAAAGAACAGCCGGCCGGTCTTGCAGACAGTGTCGGTAAAGCCATAGGGGAATGAGGACAGGGTGGGATCGTTCCACAAAAGCCCTTCTCCGCTCAAGGGAATACAGTCCATCCCTCTGTCCAACGCTTCAGCCCAGCGGAAAAATTTCCGCTTTCCCTCACCAGAGGCTTCCACCTCCGGAAGCCGCAGATAGCTGTACACGGCGAACACCAGGAAGGGGTATTGTCCAAGTTTGCCTCCCCCACCGGCGCGCCTTTTGCCCCCGCTGCGTAGACCGGCTCACCGCTGGATTCCACCCGGTCCGGGAACCAACCGTCCTCCCTTTGACCTGTCAGAACAAATTCGATGCAGGCCTCCAGCGCTTTCGCGCCCAGCAGATCTCCGCAGTATTCCGCCATATAGCCGAGATCCCTCACCCAGAGGGCATCGTAATTTCCCACGCCGTCCGGGGTAAAGAGTACTGTGCCGTCCGACGCAGTCTTTTGCAGCCTTCCAGCAGTTCCAGGGAAAGCTCAGTCAGCTGTTTGAGTTCTTCACTCATATAGGAACCTCTCTTTCCTGTGGGAAGCGGCCGGCAACTGTCATGCCCGCGGGAAGGCCCGCCTTTTCTTCCCAAATAAATTTTCTTCACCGGATAGAAGAGAACGCGTTTTCCGGTCAAGGTTTCCCCGCAGTCTGAAAAACAGGTCCGAAAAACGGTAACCATTTTTCGGACCTGCCCTGCGTGTTCCGGCCCGTTCATGTCCCGGCCGGAACCGGAGGAGAAGGCTGAAAACTCAGCCTTTCACACCGCTGAACGCAATGCCTTCCACAAAATATTTCTGTGCGCACAGATACGCGACCAGGATTGGGATCACGGAGAGCACTGATCCCGCCATCACCAGGTTCCACTGCGTGGTATACACACCCTTGAAATACGCAATTCCCAAGGTCATCGTGTATTTTTCCGGCGTGGAGAGGTAGATCAGCGGCCCCATGTAGTCGTTCCACGTGTTCATCAGCGTGAAAACGCCGAGCGTCAGCATGGCCGGCACAACGAGCGGCAGCATGATCCGCCAATAGGTCGTGAACGGGTTGCAGCCGTCGATCTCCGCGGCCTCCTCCAGCTCCTTTGGCAGCGACATGAAGAACTGCCGCAGCAGGAAAACGCCGAACGCCGAGAAAAACGCGGGCAGAATCAGGGCAATGTGGTTATCCACAAGGCCAACCTTCGCAAACATCAGGTAGGTCGGGATCATCGTGACCTGCCCGGGCACCATCAGCGTGGCAATGTAGAAGAAGAACATCACCGTGCGGCCCTTAAATCTGATACGGGCGAAGGAATATGCCGCCAGGCTGCTGAAAAACAATTGGCCGAGCACCACAAAGAACACAATCTTAATGGTGTTGAGCATGAACTGGAACATGGGCTGCTCCGTGAAGATATCCACATAGTTCTGCCACCGGGGTACCGGGGAATCCACACGGCGGGATTTTCACTGCGTCATACTGTTCCTTCAAAGAGGTGGAGATCATCCAGAGGAAAGGAACCAGCATGGTCAGCCCAATCACAATTAGCACGACATAGAGCAAAAACACGCCGCACAATAAAACCGGGCGTTTTTTCTTTTGAATCAAAGCGTCGGTCTGAACCTTAGCCATCACTTTTTCCTCCTTTATGCTAGATCTCCCCATTTTTTCGAGCTGATGTTCTGAATCAGAGAAACAATAAACACCAGGATAAACAGGACATAGGCCGCCGCGCAGGCGTAGCCCATCTTGTAGAACTGGAAGCCGTACTGGTACAGGTACATGGCAACCGTCTTGGTGGCGTCCACAGGCCCGCCCTGAGTCATAATCCACACCTGATCGAACACCTGCAGCGAACCGATCAGGGCCATCAATGTGACGAAATAGGTGGTGGGCGCGATCATCGGAACAGTGATCTTCATGAACTTCTGCCTTGCGGTAGCGCCGTCGATGGTGGCCGCCTCATACAGTTCGCCCGGCACGCCCTGCAGGCCCGCGAGGAAGATCGTCATGTTGTAGCCCAGGCCCTTCCAGACGCTCATGATCGCAATGGAGATCATGGCTATGTTGGTGTCGGTCAGCCAGTGCACGGGACCCAGCCCCCATATCCCAGAAGTGTGTTGAGCAGGCCGGCATTATCCTCATACAGCATGCTCCAAACCAGAGACTGCTACCATGGAGGTGATGACCGGGATAAACACAAAGGTACGGAAAATGCTGATGCCCCTGATCTGGCGGTTAAACAGCACTGCCAGCAGCAGGGCCAGAATCACGCCGGTGGGCACGGTAAGCACAGCAAACCAAGGGTGTTGAGCAGCGAAGTGATGAACTGGTCGTCTGTAAACAAACCCACATAGTTTTTGATGCCGACGAAGTCCATTTGGGAGATAACGTCATAGTTCGTAAAGCTGAAAACCAGCGCCATAATGATGGGCACCAGCATGAACAGCAGAAATCCGAGAAAATTGGGGAGGATGAAGAGATATCCCCAGAAATTCCATCTGCGCTGCAGACGGCTCGAAGTTTTGGCCTGTTCCATAAAGTCCTGCCTCCCTCTCTTTCAGTATTCCGTTTCAAAAGAAGGGGCCGCGGCGTCCCGACTGAGGAGAAGCCGCCGCCCGCTTTTCTTTCAAAACTTTCGGACTCAAGCCGTAAAACGGCTTTTATTTGTCCTCTTCGGCCAAGATCTTATTGACGTCCTCTACAGCCTTGTCGAGAGAGGCCTGAGCGTCGTCGGTCTTGTTGAACATATAACCCTGCAGGTCAATACCGAGAGTATCCTCGATCTGAGGCCAAGAGGGAGTGAAGGGACGGGTTCTGGAGTACTCCATCTGATCGGAGAAGACCTGGAGATACTTGCCGTACGTCTCGTCGTCGGCATAGAAATCCTTTTCTGCCGGCTGGGGAGGAATGGTGATCCAGTTTTCCCAGAAAGTATGTACGAAGTCGGAGCAGGTCAGGTGAACCAGATAGTCATAAGCCTCCTGCGGATACTTGGTGTTGCTGAACGCAACCACGCCTTCGCCGCCGACAACGGTTGCCTGGGTCTTCTGCTTCGGCAGGGGAGCTACGCCAAACTTATCCTTGAAATTGGGATCGCTGAGGAACGGATTGAGGTTCCAGGGGCCATCGATTACCATAGCGGTGATACCGGAGGTAAAACGGTTGACGCCGGTTGGCGCGGCCTGCAGCGGGACGCTCTTGTCCTCCTGCACCATCGCCTTCCAGAATTTCAGTGCTTCCACGCCTTCCGGAGAATTGAACACGGCCTCGGTGCGGTCTTCATTCAGAAGCTCACCGCCATTCTGCCACAGGAACGGGAGCCAGTTCCACGTGTAACCGCCCTTTTGTCATAGACAGGCAGATCCAGTCCAAAGATGCCGTTGTCAGGATCAGTCAGCTTCTTGGCGGCTTCGCGCAGATCATCCCAAGTCAATCCTTGGGCTCTTCCAAACCGGCCTTCTCAAAGAGCTCCTTGTTATAGAACAGAGCCAGGTTGTTGGAAGTGATACGCAGGCCGTAAACGTCGTCTTTATAGACCATGGTATCCCATACGGAATCGTAGAACTTATCCTTGTACTCTTCCACGCCGAACTGATTGAGTCCCAGCAGCTTGCCTTTGGCAGCCAGCTGCGTGCTCTGTACGCCAGCGTCTACAAACGCCAAGTCGGGGTTATTGCCGCCGGCTATGGTAGCCTGAATCTTGGTGCTGTAGGAATCGGAAGCGATGGGTGTTACAGTGACCTCAACGCCAGTCTCTTCCTTATAGGCAGCCGTGTCTTCCTTGATCTTGTCGGCGCTGGCTTTCTCCCAGCCATACACCCAGATGTTGGGCTTTGCGTCGGACTTTTCCTTCTCCCCGCCGGTGCTGGCCGGAGTGGACTCAGCCGAACTGGACTCCGCTTTGCTGGATTCCGTTTTGGACTCGGTCTTGCTTGCCGTGCTGCTGGAATTGCTGTTGCCGCAAGCGGCAAACGAACTTACCATCAGCGCGCCTGCAAGTACCAGCGCAAAAGCTTTCTTGCTTTCATAATTGTCCTCATCCTTTCTGCTTTCTTGTTTTATTGTCCAAATGACAAACTCTACAATGTTATTTTAGTCTCTTATAGTGTTTTGCCTAGGGCATAAAATTTGAGTTCGATGCACTTTTTTTACCTTTGACTTGTCTTGACATTTTCCCCATCCCCCTATATGATTAATTAGTACATTTGAACAATCCGTCCCTAGCGAGTAAGGCCAACCTGCTTTTCAGGTATAAGGGACCGCGTATGTCAGGGCGGAACCTGCCGTGGGCGGTGTCCGGGAAAGGAAGTTCCGGCGTGAAAAAAAAAAAACTCCAGGTTTTTGGATCCGCTTTTTGAACCGGTTTACCATTAAGGATAAGCTCTGGTCACCTTGGTACCGGTTATCCTGCTCACCTTTTTGATCTTTTTTGCTCACAGTATATTTCATCTCCTTCCGGGAGACGCAGTCCATCGTCAACCAGCAGGCCGATATCAGCATGAACCAGAAGGTACAGCTGGTGGATACCTATCTGGATAAACTGCGTATGGAAACGGAGATTTTCATGTTTGATTCAATGTACAGAAAAAAACTGAAGGTTCCCAAAAACACGCTGGACGACACGAAGCTGGACGAGATGGAAACCGATGTCCGCCGTGATATGTACAGCATGATCATCAACTATGATGTGAATGTGGAGAGCATCTCCGTCAAAACCATCAACGACGATTATTATGTCTGGAAAATGGACAGCCGCCTGATCCACGGCGACTTTACAGGCCGCATCAACCAGCATGAGGATATAGCCCGCGAGTTGGACGGCGGAATGCTGTTTACTTATGAAAAGCTGCAGAAGGGCCTTGTCACCCTTACCCGGCTGATTAAGGACCCGGTGGCCGACGATGAGCTGGGTACCCTGATGATCGATTTTTAACCTGGGCTTTCTCGACAATCTTTTTCCTCTTCTGCCTCCTGGGACAGGGCGCGGAGCCAACCCTGGTGATCGTCAGCACAGAGGGCAGCATCGTCTTCAACTCTTCCCCCTTCGACAAGGAGATCATCGAGGCCGTGACGCCCGGTACCCGAAAAGCTCAAGGTGAGCGGCAGCAATTTCCGCATCCGACACACCTCCTCCGGCACCAACGACTGGGAAGTGTTCCTGGTGATCAACGAGAGCAAAGCTCTACCGCAACATCTATCGGCTCACCTTCCTGCAGGTGGGGCTGGTGTTGTTCTCCATCATCCTGGTAGTGCTGGTAATCTTCGGCGTTTCTCTGACCATTTCACGACAGTTTGAGCGCTTTCAGAAAAAGATCAGCCGTACGAGCGATCCCCAAACAGCACGCCCTCATCCGGGTGGACAGCAACGATGAATTCAGGGACCTGGCTGAGGTCTATAATGAAATGATGGGGGCGTATCGACAATCTGATCGACACTGTATATTCCAAGGGCTGCTGCTTAAGAGTGCGGAAATCAAGGCTTTTCAGGCTCAGATCAACCCCCATTTTCTCTACAACACTCTCGACTGCATCAACGGCCTGGTGGAAATGAACCGGCCCGATGACATCAAAAGACTGTGACGGCTCTGGCCAGCATCATGCGCATGAGTATTAAGGGCGCGGAAATCCTCACCGTGCGGGAGAATTTATCCTACACGGAACAATATATGTATATCGAGAAAATCCGCTATGGGGACAAACTGCTTTTCCTCAGTGAAATTCCTGAGAGCATGATGGATTACTATATGCCAAAGCTCATTATCCAGCCGCTGCTGGAGAACTCCATCGTTCACGGCATCTCCGAGCTGCTGGGAAAAGGGATGATTGGCCTTTTCGGCAGAGAGGAAGAGGACGCAATCACCTTACCGTTAAGGATAACGGCAAGGGGATTCCCAAAACGTGATTGATCTCATCGAAAGCAGGCAGTCTTCTCAGGAGGCTGAGGAACAGTTCAGCCGGGAAAGCATCGGCCTTCAGAACATCCAGTCCCGCATTCAGCTGATGTATGGCAAAGAGTATGGGCTCACCATCAAAAATATTCCTGCGGGCGGCTCCAGCGTCACAATCCGCCTGCCCAAGCTCACAAATGACGATATCCAAAAAGGAGGCATAGCACCTTGACCATTCTCATTGTAGACGACGAGGCACTGCCTCCGGGACAAAATCCGTTCCGTGCTGGAGAACGCCCATCTGCCGGTACAGGGGAATACTATTTGGCAGCCAATGCCATCGATGCTATGAAAATCGTGGATGAAAAAGGAACCCGACATCGTTCTTAGCGACATCCGTATGCCCACCAAAACAGGCTTGAGCTGGCGGCCTATATCAACGAGGCTCATCCCAATACGCCGGTGATTCTGATCACCGGTTATTCCATTTCGAATACGCCCAGGCAGCCATCAAAAGCCCGGGTGTTCGATTATATTCCTCAAGCCTGTGGAGGCTGATAAGCTGGTAGCCTCCGTCCTGCGGGCCCAGAAAAACTGGAGCTGCATGAGAACACGAACGTCCTTTACGCCGTGTTCCAGGAATATTTCTCCAGCAATCTGGAGACCATCCGAAAAAACAGTATATCGAAAGCCTGCTGTTCCGCCGCACCTCCGTCAAGGACGCGGACGAACAGCGGGAGCTTTCAGTTCGATTTCGACGCCTACCGGCTGGTAGTCGTCAGCTGCGGTACCGCCATTGACGGCAGCCGGATGGAGGGACAGTATGTACTGTACCTATCTGGTGGAGAAATACATCCAGGAATTGCTGCCGAAAACGGTCACCTATGTGTTCGGGAACCTGGTATTTTTCCTGTGGGAAGTCAGGGAAACGGACCGCTTTGCGGACAAGCGAGGCCCCTGCTTGCCCTGCTCAGCGGGGTACACTCCTATGCGCGCAAGAATTTTCTTGGCATCATGTCCGCCGGAATCAGTCAGGTATCCTCCACCCTGTCCAATATTCAAAACCTGCGCAGGCAGACCTCAGAGTGCCTGGAATACCTGCAGGAGAGTGGCCGGACGGAATTTGTCTTCTTCGAGGACATCATGGAATCGGATCAGGAACGCTGGGAGACAGAAAGTGCCATTCAGGAGCTTTCCTCCACGGTGCGCTCCGGCAATTCCCGGCTGTGCTGCGCCATTCGACCAGCTTGCCAGGGGCCTTCAGGGAAACCCTGCCGAATATATTCTTACCTCATACCTGCTGCCTCGTCTCCAACGTCTCCTTCCTGCTTCATGAGCTGGAACTGGAGGCCAGCAAAGGTGCTTTCCCTGACCAATGAAATCCTGCCACGGCTGCACGGGGACAAGCTGGAGGGCTGCACCGAAGAGCTTCGCTCCTGGCTCTCACAGGTCTGCGAGCTAATCTCCACGGAATTTCAGAGCCGCAGCAACGTGGTTGTTACCAGCGTACGGGAGTTCATCAATACCCACTATAGCGAGCCTATCGGCCTCAGTGAGGCCTCCCGTCATGTGGGCCGGAATCCTTCCTATGTCAGCCGGCTGATCAAAGAATACACAGGGAAAAACTTTTACCCAGCTGCTCACGGACAAGCGTATCCATGAGGCAAAGCACCTGCTGAAGGACACAAGCCTGAAGGTGGGAGAAATCGCCGAGCGGGTGGGGTATGTGAACGTCCGCTATTTCAACCGCGTCTTTAAGGCCACCATGAACATGTCCGCCAATGATTACAGGAGTTTCAGCGCCGCGTTTGACTGATGTTCCGCGTCGAATCTCCAAAATTTTTAAAGCATCCAGCGCCGTTCTTATCCTCCTGATTGCTTTTTTTCGGAAAATGTGCTACAGTAACCGCAAATGACCGGCTGCGCCGGGAAGAAAGGAAGATTACTGAATGAAAACCATCACTACGAAAATAGGCAATCAAAAGACCGGGAGGAGCAGAATCCTCTGATTTTCTCCTCCTAATATTACGGAGGAATCGATTTTTGAACGGTAAGTTCCATAAATTTGTATCATTCTACCGGCCCTATCTGGGCCTTTTCTGCGCGGACCTGCTCTGCGCAGGCGCCGTTTCCGGCATCGCCCTGCTGCTCCCTGCTGGGAGCGCGCTACATCACCAAAAATGTGCTGGAGGGCGACCTCACCCTGGCCGCGGGTAAAATCCTTCAGACAGGCCTGATCATGCTCCTGCTCATCTTGCTGCAGGCGGGCTGCGCCTACTTTACCGACTACAAGGGCCATGCCATGGGGGCTATGATGGAACGGGATATGCGCGCCGAGCTCTTCGAACATTGCCAGCGTCTCTCCTTCTCCTATTACGACGACCACAGCGTGGGCGACCTCATGGCCCGCATCACCGGCGACTCCCTCTCGCTTACAGAATTTTTCCATCACTGCCCCGAGGATATTGTGGTGAACCTCATCAAATTTGTGGGGGCATCCTCATCCTTTTCACCATTCACTGGAAGCTGACCCTGCTTATTTTGGCATTCCTGCCCGTTATGACAGTCTATACCCTGATTTTTAACCGAAAGATGGGCCGGGCCATGCGCAGAAGCCGGGAACGGATGAGCGACGTCAACGCCCGGACAGAGGATTCCTTTCGGGCATCCGGGTGGTGCAGTCCTTTGGGAACGAAGCGCTGAAACGGAAAAATTTGCAGAGGAAAACCAACGCTTCTGCAAAAGCCGGAAGGAAATCTACCGCAGTGAGGCCGTCTGTTACGGCGGCGCGGATGCTTTCGCAAATCTCATTCCTGTGGCTGTAGTGGTCTTCGGCGGGCTGTCCATTCTGCAAGGCAGCCTGGATCTTGCGGACCTTGTGGTATTCCTGCTGTATGTCAGCTATTTTACAGACCCCATCAAGCAGCTAATCCATATGACCCAGCAATTCCAGGAGGGCATGGCCAGCTTTCACCGGTTTCTGCAGATTCTGGACACAGAGCCGGAAATCAAAGACCAGCCCGGTGCACGGGAGCTGGGCAGATGCCGGGGAGAAATCGAATTTTCCCATGTGGACTTTCGCTATCAGGGCGGAGGCACTGTGCTCCAGGATCTGAACCTGCGCATCCGCGCTGGGGAATACGTGGCTCTGGTAGGTGCATCCGGCGTGGGCAAAACCACCCTCTGTTCCCTGCTTCCCCGGTTTTTTATGACGTTACTGCAGGAGAAATCAGGTTGGACGGAATCCCTGTAAAGCAGTTTACCTTGCATTCCCTCCGGCAGAACATCGGCGTGGTGCAGCAGAGCGTGTATCTCTTTTCCGGCACTGTGGCTGAAAATATCGGCTATGGCAGGCCCAACGCCTCCCGGGAGGAAATTGTGGAGGCTGCAAAACGGGCCAATGCCCACGACTTCATCACCGCCCTGCCCCAGGGGTTATGACACGGATATCGGCAGCCACGGCGTGAAGCTTTCTGGCGGCCAACAACAACGGCTCTCCATTGCCAGAGTCTTTCTCAAAGATCCGCCGGTGCTGATCTTTGACGAAGCTACCAGTGCTCTGGACAACGAGAGCGAACGGGTGGTGCAGCGTTCCCTGGAACAGCTGGCGGAAAACCGCACCTCCCTTGTGATTGCCCACAGGCTCTCCACTGTGCGCGGGCGAAGCGTATCCTGGTGCTGGATGGAACCGGCATCTGCGAAGAGGGCGCCCATGAGGACCTGATGGCCCAAAAACGGCATTTATGCCCGGCTTTACCGGGCGAATCTGGCGGAGACAAAAACGGAATAAAGGAAGCCGGAGCTGGAACCAAAAAGGTTCCAGCTCCGGCTTCCTTTTCCATCGAAGTAAGGTTCAACGAGACTACAGTAATATTTATTGCATTATTGAATAAATAAGCCACTGAATAAAAATTTATCTCTTAAACACTTTCTATACTACTTGACAAACAGCTCTCCTTCATGATAATAAAAACTTAAGGCCGGTCAAACTTTCCTCCTCCTTTTCTATTTCCGAAAGGTGGTTTTCCATGAAATGTTTTGCGCTGCATTTTGCCTGCCGTGAGTTACGGCACAACAGAAAAATTTTTCGACTTTCTTTTTTCCTCATGGTATTTGTATCTCTGATACTGGCGCTGGTGTTTTCCCTGGGCGATTGTATTGCGGCAAACCGTCAGAGAGCAAAGGTTTAACGCCTATGGCTCTTTCCGCTATTACGAGGACAGTGCAGAGGGTGGCGGGGCAGCGGGATCTGCCGTACAGGGAAAAAATACGCTCAGTGGGGACTCTGACCTTATTGGGAGAGGAACTCAGCGGCGGAACGGTCGGCACAGCGGACCTGGAAGCGGTCAGGCTTGACGCATCGTATGCCTTGAGGGGAGGCTGCCCCAAAATGAAAAATGAAGCAGCCGTGGAAATCGGCGCGCTTTCTTCCATGGGCTACGCCTATGATCTGAATCAGGAGTTGGAGCTTGCCGTGTCGCTATTCACAGAAGATGGCATCGTGCCTGAACCAGTGACAAAACGGTATACTCTTTGCGGGACAATTCAGGACAGATCTTCTTCCTGGTCCGCGAAGCTCCCTTCCATTTTCTTAAGTGATTCCGGCGGCAAAAAATTGTTGAACTGAAAACAGCGGCGGCAAAAATCCAACTTTTAAAAGTAAAACTGATTGACGCAGACAAATTGAACGACGGGGAACTGCGGCAAAACAACTTTACAGGAAAACTGGGCAGCTTTTCCAGACGGTGGATTGGACCAGTTGGATTCGCTGATGATGTATTTAATTCTCATTGTTTGTGTGGTATGTTCCAGCCTGTTTCTTACCGCGATAAACGCTTTCTGTACACCGCCGTTCGGCGACCTGGAGAACCATAAGGCAGACCGGAGGATCGCGAAGGATAATCATAGCAGTTATATTTTTGAAGAGTTTCTTTTATCCCTGGTTTCCTTCCCTTGGGTTTTCTATTGGGCGTTTTTTAGCGCATGGGGCGCTGTATGGCTCAAGCTTCCGGCTTCCTGCAGGATCAAATTGCATTTGCTTTATCTTTGAAGCATATGCTTGCGGCTATTGTGCTTTCGTTTTTGTGCGCAGCCGCCGGCGCGTCAATTGCAGGAATCACAGCCAGCCGAATAAGCCTCTTGCCTTCTGGTCCAGCAAAAACGCGGAAGGCCCGGAAGCGCAAACCAGGAGAAAAATTCGGCGTATCGGCATAAAGGAGATGCTGTGGTCAAGAATCCTTTATCATCCAATCACCGCTCTATGCAGCATTTTGGCGGTCTGCGGCGCGCTGGTTTTCTGCTTTGCTGTTTGAAGGGTTGTCAAACCAAACGGCATCCTATCGTGCGTCCCAACGTTTTGCGCACAACCCGATTATATTTTTGACACAAGCGAAACGGCAGGACCCGACCAGGTAAAGCTGTTTGAGAAAGAGGAAGCAAATAGATTGCAGGGGATTTACGGCGTGGACCAGGTTTATAAATACAGAATATCCACTGCAAACCTAAGCGCACCCGAGGGGAAACAGTTCACCGTAAATTTGGAGTCAAAAAAGAGACGATTATTACGAATGGGTGGATTTTACCTACCGCAGAAAATCGGCGTTATTTCAGGAGCAAATGTCCGGCCTCGCCGGAATTCAGCCCGATCAAAACGCAGAACCAAGGGAGGAATACAAACTGGATCCACGTGCGGTAGAAATTGGGATAATTGGGCTGGCCGGCGCCGAAGAGGCAGATCGGTTTATTAGAGAAGCAGAATACCAGGACAGCGTTGACATGGACGCTCTATTGGAAGGGCGTTCCTGCATCATTTTTTTGCCGCCGCTGTATCAACAGCCTCTGTATACGGAGGATTCTCTGCTGGGAAAAAAGCGCGGCCGACACTTCCTATGGCTTTGACCCCAGCGTCTCCTCGGGACAACATTTGAAATTCTCCCCCAAGGTGTGAAAGAAAGTGCAGCCGAGTGGAATTTGCAGGGAAAAAAGCGCAGAGACGAATCCGCAATAACATGCGGCCAAACATTGCAGTTTTCTTTATCATGGGCAGACCATCAGCCTTCAGGTTGCCGGAATACTGCGCGGCTTCACCATGGAAAACGCCAATTTTCCTTATCCCCAATCCCCTATGACATCATTACCGGAACCAAGTTTTATCATCGCTTTTTCCGGCGGCATGGAGGATGAAAGCTATAATTTTCTTACCGTGAAATGTTCGGCCAATGCGGACTATTCTTCAACAGATAAACAGATAAGCCGAGTCAAGACAGAACTGGGTAAGGGCGTAAGGTTTCTTAATTTTCGTATCGAGTATGAAGAGACAAAGCTGAACTTAGCTACAGGAATCTCGCTCTCCTTTTCTTTTTCCTGATCCTTTATTCCGCTATGGTTTTAGTGCTGTTAAGCACATTATCTTCCGCAACGATAGAAGAAAACCGCAGCTGCATTGCAGTTTATAAGATGCTGGGAGCCAATGATAAAAAGGTCAAGCTCAGTTTCTGGTTAGAAGGTTTTCTATATTGGGCAATCGCCAGCGTCTTCGCACTCCTGCTCCTGTATTCCATCTGATCACGGAAGAGATACAACTGATGGGTTTTGTTTATCCTCTGCGGTATTATTTATTCCCCACCTCTGCATTTCAATTTCAATGGGGCGCTTCAGTTTTTTGTCATCCTGACTTTTGTCATGACCGAATTCTTTTTCCGTTGCCCCCTGCGGCGTCTTCTGAAAAAAGCCCGATAGAACAAATGAAAACATAACCGGAAAGAAATCAACAGGAAAAGAGGGATTCTATGAATTCTTTTCATCCGTCTGGAACATATCAGTAAAACATATAAGCTGGGAAACAGCGTTCCATGCACTCAGAAACATTTCTGTCAGCTTTGAATCGGTACATTCTGCTTTGTTACAGGACGAAGCGGCAGCGGAAAAACCACGCTTCAATTTAATCGGTACTTTGGACAGGCCAACAGAACGGAAAATTTTTTGAGAAGGGAAAGATATTTCCATTTTACCTGATAAGTCCCTGTCCGAACTCAGGAGACGGCGTATTGGCTTTGTTTTTCAAAGCTTTCAATCTGCTCAACGAGTATTCTGTTTGGGACAACGTCTGTCTATCCTTCTATTTGATGGGGCAAAACCAGACAGAACCTATCTGGAAGAGCTGTTAAATACTTTCGGACTTTGGGAACGCCGCGACTCTTACCCGGCTCAGCTGTCTGGCGGCCATCAGCAGCGGGTCGCCATTGCCCGGGCAATGGCGAATCACCCTGCAATTTTGCTGGCCGACGAGCCCACGGGGAATCTCGATCATCGCTCCGGTTCAGAAGTCATGCAGATGCTTCGCTTGTCAAGGGAGCGGTTTCAGCAAACGATTCTCCTTGTTACCCATGATGTGGAATACATCGGCCTGGCGGACCGAAGAATCCATATCGAGGATGGCCGCATTGTGGACGATACCCAAAATGCTGAATCCGCCTCACACTTTGATTCCGACAGTGGCAATGCCATATAAGGAATAAGTCAAAAAACGAGATTGATACAACAGGGAGACACAGTATCAATCTCGTTTTCTATAAAATTTGCCCTATTGGGTTTCAACTGTGCTTTATCGCTTTGACAAAGATGCCGCACCAGTTACGTCAAACTGCTTCGTAAAATCATTGCGGAAACGTCTAATCCCGAGGCTGCTTTCGCAGCTCGTGCGCATAGAAGAACAGGAGACGGCCCCTATCAGCAGCATAGCGGCTAGGGAACCGATAAAGCCGGAGAACCCGGCTCGAAAATCGCGCTGCCCAGCACGGTGTGGGCAATCATCTGCGGCATAAGTCCCAGCAGGCCGCCAGTCAAAAACTTCCGGTAGGGGAATCTGCAGGGACCCCACCAGCATACTGGCGATATCCATGGGAAGGGGCAGATAACGGACGATATAGGAGAAGAAAAATTCCCGGTTCTCATAGAGCCTCATCAGGGCTTTGGCCTTTGGATTTTTTTGGTCAGCCGGTCCATCAGGCCAAAGCCGGAAAATCTGCCGATCCAGAAGGGCAGAGTGAGCCCCAGCACAGTTCCCGCCAGACTTACGGAGAGAGCCAGAGGCAGCGGGAACATCAGCCCGGAAACCACCCAGATTACTGCGATGGGAAGGTAACTGCCAAAGACTTCAGCACAAACAGCGCCATCATCACGGCAATGGCGCCCACTCGTGTTCTTCGGCAGCACCGCCACGATGGCATCGGTACTGAAATCCGCCGAACTGAACAGCAGCCAGCACAGCAGAAAGAGCATCAGGCATAGGGGCAGCAGCCGCGGCAGCTGAAGCCATTTTTTCTTAGGCAAGAGATCCTCTTCCTTTTCCTGTAAATTTCCGCCTGCAGCACGGCCTGGGCGACGTCAGCGTCAGGCCGTCAAACGGCCCCAGCAAAACGCCGGAACAATTGACCGGAACGCGCTGCGGGCTCCCGCGATTATTTTTTACCACACCTGCGGTGGGCAAGCCGCGTTCCGCAGATTTCAACAGTTTTCAGCCCGCCCCACGCGCTGCGGGCTCCCGCAATTATTCACCACACCTGCGGTGGGCAAGCCGCGTTCCGCAGATTTCAGCAGTTTTTCAGCCCGCCCCACGCGCTGCGGGGCTCCCGCAATTATTCTACCACACCTGCGGTGGGCAAGCCGCGTTCCGCAGACTTCAGCGGTTTTTCAGCCAGCCCAACGCGCTGCAGGCTTTTACGATTATTCTACCACATTTGGAAGCGATTGAGTACCTGCGCCCACCGTTCCTTTCAAAATATCCTGGCCTCCGGCCCTTTCCCTGTTCTTCTGCCGCAGTACAAAGGGATCCTCCTGCATCTCAGTGATCCAGGGCCAATAGCGCTTGGCCATCATGGTACGCCTCTGCCTGGGGTTTTCCCTTCCCTCCACAGCGATGGTTTGATAGAAACGCTTCCACAGTTCCCTGATACTGCTGTTCGTTTTCATCGGGCTGGGGCAGCTCCACCCGATCCGCCTCAAAAAACCGGTATCTCCGCTCTTCTGGTGGAGAAGCCCTGTGTGGTGCACGCTGTCCCAAATCAGGAAGTCCTCGCAGGAAAAGCGTTCGCAGAAATGGGGGAGCCAGCAGCGGCATCACATTGTTTTTAGGGCCGATTTCCGCCGCGAGAAACCCGCCGTAATCGGAGAAACGCAAAAAGCCCGTAAGCATGTGGGCCTCATGCCTGGCGTGAAACACGGCCCGGTCCAGCACATGCACCCGCTCATCCGTCAGAAGCTGCATCACTTGGGGCCCCACGCGGTACCCCAGCAGCAGGAAGCGCAGCATTTTTAACTCCTTTTCTTCCAGGCAGGTGAGAAATGCATCCCGCACCAGCGCATAGGCCTCCGCGGACATTTTGCGCGGGATGGAGCGGTCCACCCGCTGGGCCTGCTCCGGAATCGTCTCGATCTCCCGGATGGGAAACAGCGTCTCCTGAGGAGCGTCCCAGGGCTCAATTGCGCTGGGAAGTTCCCTGTTCTGAAAGCATTGAAACACACAGCAGAGAAACCCACTGAAGCTCCCGTCATATCGGTATACTAGATTTGTCCGGTAAGACATTGTACCTGATCCTCCTTGGTGGGAGCAAACGGGAAAGCTGCTCCGGCGCACCGATCTGCCGCTGTGAAATTCCCCGTTCGCAGATGGCCCCCTTGATCACCAGGGGATTATCCGTGGGCAGCGGGGGAAGCGCTTTTCCCTTGCAGGTCAGAAAAAACGGGCTCTCTTAAGCACCACGCCCAGCTTTTTCAGGCCCTCGAAATCCAGCGCAGCATATCTTCTGGCTGAAAGAATCCGTTTTGCGCTGCGCACGCCGATGCCCGGTACCCGCAGCAGCATTTCATAGGGCGCACGGTTTACCTCTACCGGAAACTGTTCCATATGGTTCAGCGCCCAATTGCATTTCGGGTCCAGCAAAGGGTCAAAATCCGGATGATTTTCGTCCAGGATTTCTCCGGCGCGGAACCCGTAAAAACCGCAGCAGCCAGTCTGCCTGGTAGAGCCTGTGCTCCCGCAGCAGAGGAGGCGGTGTGTTCCTGGCAGGCAAGTTTCTGTGGTTTACCATAGGGATATAGGCGGAAAAAACACCCGCTTCAGCGTGTACTTCCGGTAAAGCCCTTCTGTGAGCAGCAGGATCTGCCGGTCGGTATCCGGCGTGGCCCCGATGATCATCTGGGTAGACTGTCCGCCGGTACGAATTTGGGGGCATGTCTGTACTTCACCAGCTCCTTCCCATTTTCCGGGATGCCGTCCCGGATCTGGGCCATGGGACCCAAAATTTTTCCCGGCTTTTCTGCGGCGCCAGAAGGGCGAGGCTCTTTTGAGAGGGCAGCTCGATATTCACGCTCATGCGGTCCGCCAGTCCGCCCAACTGTTCCAAAAAGCGCCGGACTGGCCCCGGGAATGGCCTTTACATGGATATAGCCCCGGAAGCCCTCCTCCTCTCGCAGCCTGCGCAGCGTTCCAAGCATCAGCTCACAGGTATAATCCGGGTTCTTTACCACGGCGGAACTGAGAAACAGACCCTCGATATAATTGCGGCGGTAAAGTTCATGGTGAGGGAGCAGAGCTCCTCCGGTGTAAAGGTGGCGCGGCGGGTGTCGGAGGTTCGCCGGTTCACGCAGTAACTGCAGTCAAAAGCGCAGTCATTGCTCATGAGTACCTTCAGCAGGAAATGCATCTGCCGTCCGCTGCAAAGCTGTGGCAGATGCCGCAGGCCACGGCGCTGCCCAGCTTTCCTTCTCCCCGGAACGGTCCACGCCGCTGGAGGTACAGGCCACATCATACTTGGCGGCGTCGGTGAGGATTTCCAATTTGGTAAAGAGATCCATACCGTTTATTCCTTTCCTTTCCAGGCATGGAAAAGGCGCGGGCCACGCTTGCCTTTCCATACTTTTCCCGCACCCGATCCATTGCGCTTTCCAGACGCTCCTGCTTTTCCCGGCCATCCGACTGGCCAAACAGGCTCAGCTGAGCCTGCCCTGCATCCGTCAATTTTCCGGCCCGCACCCCCAACAGGCGCACCGCCCATTTTTTATTTTCCCTGCGGTACAAATTCAGCGCCGCCCGGTAGATGGACTGGGAATCGCACACAGGAGGGTCTATACGGCACTGCCGTTGAAATTCCTCGAATTCCGCATTTTTCACCGTCAGCTGTATTTCCCCGGCCTTTAAATCCTGCCTGCGCAGCCGGAATGAAACGGATTCCGCCAGCGACAACAGCGTGCATTTGATCTCTTCCCTGTGGTCACATCCCGGGGCAGCGTAGTGCTGTTGCCGATGGTTTTCACCGGTTCCCCTCCGTTCACGGTCTCAACTGGGGATTGATCCAGCCCGTTGGCGTAGGTCCAGAGCGTCTCCCCAGTTCTGCCCAGCAGCCTGCGCAGCACAGGAAGCTCTATATTTTGCGATATCCCCGATGGTGCGCACACCGAATTTCCGCAGCGTCTTTTTCCGTATGGGGTCCCACAAACAGCAGCGCTTCACAGGGCAGCTTCCAGATGACGGATTCCATCTCTTCCCTGCCGAACACCGTCACAGCGTCCGGGTTTTTGTAATCACTGCCCAGCTTCGCAAATACTTTATTGAAGGACACCCTGATGGAGACCGTAAGGCCCAGTTCCTCTTTGACCCTCTCTGATCTGTTCAGCAATCTCCTGCCGTCCCCAAACAGCTTCTCGCTGCCGTAGACGTCCAGCCAGCATTCATCCAAGCCGAAGCTCTCCACCTGGTCGGTATAACTACAGTAAATTTGCTTGGCACGGGCTGAAAACTCCGCATAGCGCTCCGGATGGGGCGGCAGCAGCCGCAGCTCGGGACATTTCCGCCTGGCCTGCCAGATGGGTTCGGCTGTTTTCACGCCATAGCGTTTCGCCAGCATATTTTTGCCAGAATAATCCCGTGGCGGCTCTCCTTATCCCCCCGCCACGGCCATGGGTACATTCCGGTATTCCGGCGCATACAGAGTTTCCACAGAGGCGTAGAAATTATTCATATCCACATGCAGAATTCCGTTTTTCCATTCTGTCCCCCATCCTCTCTTCCGGCCAAAGTCCATGCCACAAGCAGAACTCACATATATTTCAAACATGCGTTCGATTATGCACTTTTATTATAGAACATTTGTTTGAAAAGTCAAGGGGTAATTTTGGAGAAAAGAAAACCCGAAATTTCTTACCTTCCTTGTAATTTAGAGATACTCACACTTCCCGGCTGCTGCGTGACAAAGAGCATTAAAGAGGCGTTCCTGTCCTCCCAATGCGGGAGAACAGGAACGCCTCTTTTGCGGGCTATATTTCATTCTTCGTTTTGGTATACTTATGCTGATGCCGTTATCCTATTTGGTTGGCAGTATCACGGGATTGAGCGCGGCATAGCAAGGTTCTTTCCCTATTCGTGGCAAATTGGTAGTAAAATCAAACCCATATTTCACGAAAACACCCATAGACCGAGGGTTCCCGAGGTAAACAATTATTTTTCTGATAAAAACAGAACAGGACATTTCAAAACATCTACTCTTTTGAAACCGCAGTCAGCGCCTCGCACAGGTCGCCCCGGATGACAAGATTCGCCTTCCCGTCGAAGGGAGTTTCCTCCCGATTCAGAATTACAAGCTTGGCATGAGGAGAAAGGTAATTGACCAGACCGGCCACCGGATACACCACCAAGGAAGTGCCTCCCACAACCATCAGCTCCGCTTCCTCCGCGTACCGAACCGCCCGGGCTAAATCCTGCTCGTTGAGCGTCTCCCCGTAAAGCACCACGTCGGCCGCACCAGTCCGCCGCAGGAACAGCGGGGAACCCCTCATGCCCAAGTACCCACTGCATATCATACCTTTTCCCACAGGAAAGGCAGAAATACCGATTTTCACTGCCGTGAAGCTCGATGACGTTCCTGCTGCCCGCCATTTGATGGAGGCCGTCGATGTTCTGGGTGATTATTGCTCTCAGTTTTCCACGCTGTTCCAGCTTTGCCAAAGCATAGTGGGCTTTGTTGGGTTTTGCTTCCGGGTAGAGCATCACATGGCGGAGAAACTCATAGAATTCTTCCGTATGGCGCTCAAAATAATGGTGGGAAAGCATTTCCTCATAGGAAATCCCCTGCTTTTTCTGCATGTAAAGTCCATGAGCACTGCGGAAATCGGGAATGCCGCTGGCGGTGGAAACCCCTGCCCCGCCAAGAAAATGGTGTTCCCGCTCTCCTCAATCCAGGTTTTCAGCTGCTTCACCGCGTCCATCCATAACGCCTCCCTATCCTACATCCTTCAGAACCAGCTCCACCGGGCAGTGGTCGCTGCCCGCGACCTCGCTCAGGATACGGCTGTCTTCAATCCGGTTTTCCAGGCGTTCGTCCGCCAAAAATAGTCAATGCGCCATCCCGTATTGTTGGCTCTGGAATTGTACATATAACTCCACCAGGAATAGGCGGAAGCCCTTTCCGGATAGAGATGACGAAAGGTGTCCAAAAACCACAGGCCAGAAGCTCGCTGAACTTGCCCCGTTCTTCATAGGAGAAACCCGCGTTTCCGATATTGCTTTTGGATTTTTCAAATCGATGAACTTGTGGGCCACATTCATGTCACCGCACACAATCACCGGCTTTTTTTCCTTCAAGGAGACAAGATAGGCGCGGAACGCGTCCTCAAATTCCATACGGAACTGGATGCGCGTAAGCTCCCGCTGAGAATTGGGGTATACACAGTAACCAGATAGAAATCCGGGTATTCCGCGGTGATGACCCGGCCCTCCCGTCAAAGGCTTCGTGCCCGATCCCAAAGGTCACCGATTGCGGCTCTTCTCTGGAAAAGAGAGCCGTACCGAGTATCCCTTCTTGACTATGGAAGAATTCCAGTATTCGTAATAGCCGGGAAATTCGAAATCCGCCTGCTCCGGCTGCAGCTTGGTCTCCTGCAGGCATATCACGTCCGGAGCTTCCTGCCTTCAAAAATTCGGGGAACCCCTTTCCCATACAGGCCCGCAGGCCATTTACATTCCAGGACACCAGCTTCATGGAAACCGCCTCCAAACATATGAATAATTTTTAAAATATACCGCTTTTCCAGACAATTTCAAGAAAACTATGATATAATGGCTGCTGAAACATACAACGCGGGATTGGCCGAAAGACCGCAGGAGCTAAGAGGCGCGACAGGCCCACCGCAGGTGCAGAGGTATCCGGTTCAACAAATTAAAAAATATGGGGAATGACACATGCAGAATCCTATCGTCACATTTGAAACCACGAAAGGCGTCATCAAGGCTGAACTCTATCCCGAAATTGCGCCCAACACCGTAAACAATTTCATCTCCCTGGTAAGCAGGGGCTTTTATGACGGCACTATCTTCCACCGCGTGATCCCCGGCTTTATGATTCAGGGGCGGCGACCCTGAGGGCACCGGTATGGGCGGTCCCGGCTACGGCATTCACGGCGAGTTCGCAGCCAACGGCTTTGAAAACAATCTAAAGCATACCACCGGTGTGCTCTCCATGGCGCGCTCCCAGCGTCCCAACAGCGCCGGCTCCCAGTTCTTTATCATGGTGGACAATGCGCCCTATCTGGACGGCCAGTACGCGCTGCTTTCGGCAAGGTGATCGAGGGCATTGACGTGGCGCAAGCCATTGTCTCCCTCTCCCCGCGACCGCGCCGACAGGCCTCACGAGGATCAGATCATGGAAAAGGTGACTGTGGAAACCTTCGGCGCAGAATACGGCGAACCCGTCACCGGTCCGGAACACGGCTGAACTTGCGCTTATGTAATTGTGTTCTGGGGTCTCAGGAGCGTTCTGTAGTTTTACAGAACGCTCCTTTTTGTCTTTTTTCTCCAGGTCCAGGAATATAAAAGCTTCCAAAAATGGTCTGCCTATTCTTCAATCCTTTCCAAAAGCAACGGGCCGATTTCCGGCTTCTCCGCCCACTGACAGGGGCGTTTAAAAGCGTTCCGCGCCCCGGGCGCACTTCTCTTCATTATCCGCGTACAGCCGGGCGATACACTCTCCGGCTTCAGCATAGTCCCCCTTGTTTTTCATCAGGACAATCCCGGCGCCGGGATCAATTGCACTTTCCTTGGTCTCCCGTCCCGCCCCCAGCTCCACAGCGGCCAGGCCGCCATTGAGACGGGTGAGGAACCCGCCTCAGGCATCCTCACCTCCCGGCATACCGGAGACAGCCGGAATAAGATAGGAAGCATCGCCGCCCTGGGCCTGCACCATCTGGCAAAAACTTTTCAAAAGGCCGTGCCGAGGCCACTGCCTGCGCGGCTTTTCCCGAGCTTCTTCCATCGTTGGCGCCTGCTCTGCCAGGTAGATCATATTGGCGGCAAGCTCCCATACAGAGGCTGCGCAGGCGTTTGTCCCCCCGCCGCCCTGCAGCACTTCGCATGACTCCATGACCTCCAGAGCGTTGCCGATATTCCTGCCCAGGGGCATATCCATATCCGTGATGAGGGCCACGGTTTTTCTCCCCACGCCTGCGCCGATGCGCACCATTTCCTGTGCCAGTGCTCTGAGTCCCTCAAGGGTTTTCATAAACGCACCGCTTCCCACTTTCACATCCAGCAGAATGGCGTCCGCCCCGGCGGCAATCTTTTTGACATGATGCTGGAGGCAATCAGGGGCAGGCTTTCCACGGTGGCGGTCCAGCATCCCTCAGGGCGTAGAGCTTTTTATCCGCCGGGCACAGATTTCCCGACTGCCCGATGATGCTGAGCCCGGTCCGATTCACGATTTCAAAAAAATTCGTCCCGGGGAATATCCGTGCGCAGGCCGGGAATGCTTTCCAGCTTGTCCACCGTTCCGCCGGATGACCCAGCCCCGCCCGCTCATTTTGGCAATTTTTCGCACCGCAGGCCGCCGCGATGGGACCCAGAATCAGCGAGGTCTTATCCCCCACGCCACCGGTGGAATGCTTGTCCACCTTGATGCCGGGAATAGAGGAAAAGGTCCACCGTATCTCCCGAACGCGCCATTTCCAGCGTCAGGGCCGCCGTTTCACGCCGGGTCATGCCCCGGAAAAACACAGCCATCATTAGAGCGGAGGCCTGGTAATCCGGGATTTCCCGGCCGTATACCCCTGGACAAAAAAGGCCAGCTCCTCTTGCGTCAGCTCGCCGCCCTCCCGTTTTTGTGAATGATATCGTACATACGCATGGCGCGTCTTCCTTTCTGCCGGTCCGGCGGGTTTCACAGGTACAGATTCATGCAGCGCGTCGAAATATTCTCCTACTTTCAAAAAGTTCCGGTAGCGGCCCAGCGTTTCGAAGCCCAGGAGGATTCGTACAGCGCGATGGCCCTCCCGTTGTCCGCCCCACATCCAGCTGAAGTATCTCCAGCCCCTGTCCGCGGGCAAAACGAATGAGTGCCTCCATGACGGCCCGGCCGATTCCCAGGCCCCAGCAGGCCTTTTTACGGAGACCGCCACCTCCGCCCGGTGGGCGATGCGCTCCCCTGCGGTCAAAGGCGCTGACGGAGGCCACACTGGAAAGCCTCATCCTCGCAGAAGCCCAGCAGCAAAATGGACTTTCCTGTTTTTCGCAGCGAGGCGATCCACTGCCGCTCCTGCTCCAAAGGCATGGCGAACCTCGTCTCTGCCGAACAGCAGGTTATCGCTCTCCCCGCCCACCTGATTCAGATAGGCAAGAACCGCCCCGGCGTCCCCCTCTTCTGCTTCCCGCAGAAGAAGACTGCCGCCGTCTTTCCGTGGCATTTCTACCGGAAAAATTTTCCCTTCATCCCAAATTGTTCTTTCCAAAGGAATAGGGGAGCTCTTTGAGCGTCAGCTTTTGGATCGACTTCCCATCGGTGAGGAGAACTTCAAAATCCGGGCGCAGAATTCCGCCATCACCTGGCGGCAGACTCCGCAGGGCGGGCAAAACTCTCCGGCGATTTCCCAGCAGGGCCTCCCGCCACGGCAATGGCTAAAAAATTCCGCTTGCCCTCGCTGACCGCCCGAAAAAAGCGGTGCGCTCCGCGCAATTCGTGGGCGAGCTGGACGCGCACTCGATGTTACAGCCGGGATATACGGTGCCGTCTGCGCACAGCAGGGCCGCGCCCACCGCAAAGCCGGAGTAGGGGCTGTAGGCTTTCCCGGGCCTCCAGAGCCCTCTGGATAAGAGCCTGGTACAGGCCTCCATTCTATCCTGTTCCGCCATGTTGATGGCCTCCTTTTCAGAAAATCCCGCTTCTTATGTTGCTTCCTGGGCCGATTTCACGATGCGGCTGGTACCCAGCCGGGACGCGCCCAGCTCCAAAAAACCGTTCCGCGTCCGCCAGGGTGGAAATGCCTCCGCCGCTTTCACCTGCATCCGGGGCGGGCAATGCTTCCGCATCAGCTCCACGTCCTCAAACGTAGCCCCGCCGCCCGCGAAGCCGGTGGAGGTCTTGATGAACCCGCGCCGGACTCCGATACCACCCGGCAAAGCTCGATTTTCTCCTCCTCCGTCAGCAGGCGGGTCTCGATAATGACCTTTAACAGCTTTCCCCCGCAGGCCTCTTTTACATCCTTGATTTCTCCAACACTTCGTCATATTTTCCGTCCTTGACCCATCCGATGTTTACAACCATATCGATTTCATCCGCGCCGTTTTGCACTGCATCGGCACCTTCAAAGCATTTTGAAGCCATGGTGGAATAGCCGTTGGGAAAACCGATCACCGTACAAATTTTCACCCCTGCCGCCGGCATACTCCGCCGCCTGTTTGACATAGGGACGCGGGAATACAGACCGAGGCGGTCTGATATTCCATCCCTCATCCACAATCGTTTGTATCTGTTCCCAGGTGGCGTCCTGCTTTAACAGCGTGTGGTCCACATGGGCCAAAATTTCATGAAGTTCCATGAATATCCTCTTCCTTTCCGCAGATTTCGTCCCGCTTTCCCCAGCGCGGCTGGTATAACGTTTCCCCGGAATGCCATATCCCGGGAAACTGATTTTTTATGCGATTCCTGCGCGCATTACCGCCTCCAGCCTCGCGCTGGTGGGCAGGCCCTCGTTATCGCTCTTATTGGTGATTTGGATAGCGCCGATCACATTGCCGCGCTTCGCCGCCTCGCAGAGAGGCAGCCCTCTGCCAGAGCGCTGATCACGCCGGCGGCAAAAGCCGTCGCCCGCTCCCACGGTGTCCACTTTTTTTCCGCACTGGGAATTCCGGTGCATAGCCGGATCCCCATCCTTTTCCGGAGAAAGCCCCATCTTTTCCCAGCTTTACCACCCACGTTTTTTCACGCCCATAGCATGGTAAAAATCCGCCACACCCTCCGGTGTATCCCTTCCGGTGGTATTTTCCTCTCCCAGGCCGGGTAATACAGTTTCCGCCGATTCCGCCAGGAATTGAGGTGGAGACCATTTTCTTTCGCTCTCCCAAAGCTGAGGACGCAGGTTGGGGTCGAAAAGAGATAGGGCATATCCAACGCCCGGGCTCGGGCAATCCAGCCGCTTGACCGCCGCCAGAGCGGAATCCGAAATCGCCGCAGTGATACCGGTGATATGAGCACGTTCACAACCATACAAATCCAGCGCGTCAATTTCATGGGGACCGATCCGGGAGGCCGCGAATTTTTCCGATAATAGAGCGTTTTGGGGTCTCCCTATCGGTGGAGCTCTTCATAAAGCCCGTCAGCTCCCTTCCGCCTGTATCACCAAATCGGTGGAAATGCCGTTTTTTCCGCAGGCCGTCAGAATTTTTCCCCAAACGGGTCAAAGCCCAGCCTTGTACATAAACGGGGAATGCCCCCAGCCGCGAAAGGCCCACCGCCACATTGTACTCCGCCCCGCAATGGAGGACGTAAAGGTTTTCCTCGTTCAAATTCTCCGGTTCGTTGGCCATGAAGAGCCCGCAGGCTCCCCATCGAGTACGATTTCATTCCTTACCCCTCCCAATTGACGTAAAAATTGCTTGTGCTCCAATAGTACGCATGCTCTTCCTGAATCAAGCGTTTAATCTCATCCGCGTCGTCCGCTGACACTCCCGCAGTTCTACTGGCATATGCGCCGCAATGAGCTCTGTCCGTATCCCCGGATTGCATATAATACACGTGCGTTTTCTGGCTCGCCTTTGCAAAAGCTACAGCCTCCATCCATACAGAGAGCGATTCGTTTTGGATACTTCTCCATATAAGCCGCTGTTATGGCGGCGATCTTCTCAGAATAATTTCTGCAGGCTGAAACCGCAAGAGCCAAAAACGGGACATTTGGGAGATTCTTCAAAAATCCGATCTTGGCGATTTGTTTGTTGTGCAGACCGTGCTTGAAGGATAAGTTCGCTCTTACCTTAGCCGGATAGTATCCCAGATCTGTCAGACACGTGATGATATCCAGATAAAGAGGCTGGGTGTCTTCCCCAGCGCCGCTAAAAACGAACGAATGCATTCTTGCTGTTTCTTTATATCCATATCTCTACACACTGGTTTTGATGAAAGGTGCAGGTTCCGCTGACTTTCAGCTTCCCCAAGCCTGCCGGGACAAAGAGACTGTCACCCATCTGGAACTCCACTGTGTTTTCCGGCCCCTCCGCCTTGCCGGAACCCTCGAGGATGATGAGAGAGACAAAGGAATCGTCCGTAACGTCCAGCTCTGCCGTGCCGTCCACACTGTATTTCTCAGTGGTAAAATATTTACAGGAGGCCAGTCTCTTTTTGCTGCCGCCGGAAATTCTTTCTTCACCGCCCTGTTTGTCCTCTCTGTGTCCGAAGGGATAAAGGGACACCTCCAAAGCCTTATCCCATGCAGTTCCCTGGGCTTTCCGTCCGCACCACGCCGGTCGTAATCATACACCCGGTAAGTGGTATTGGAATTTTGCTGGATTTCGCAGATCAATATCCCGCGCCGATGGCATGAGTACCCGCTTCGATGAAAAACACATCGCCGGATGTACATCCACCCGGCTTAAAACCTCCAGCACAGTGTTATTTTCGATTCTCTGCCGGAATTCCTCCTTTGTCACCTCACGGTTGACTCGAAATAGAGGTAAGCGCCCGGTTCGCAGTCCATAACGTACCACATTTCTGTCTTGCCGTACTCGCCCTCCACCCGCAGGCATACTCGTCGCTGGGGTGGACCTGGATGGAGAGGGTCCTTGGCGTCGATAAATTTGATGAGCACGGAGAAACTGAAAGCTTCACAGTTTTTCCCAGCACTGCCCTTCCTTCCCAAACGGAATTCAGGTATTCCCCAGGTCATACCGTCGAATTGACCGCCGGAAATCGTGCTCTGTCCGTCTGGATGGGTGGAAAGCTCCCAGCTCTCCGCCACCTTGTCGTAATCACAGTGCTTTCCGTATACGTCGCGCAGCTTTGTGCCTCCCAAAGATAATCTTGAAGGCAGGAGACAATTTTTCAATTTTCGAGACCTCCCTTTCCATACCTTTTGAAAAAGGTATGCAAAAACTTTTATTCCGGCTTCGGACTCGCGATAAGCGGAAGCACGCCTCGATGCCAAACTTTCTCTTTCCATACCTTTTGAAAAAAAGGTATGCAAACTTTATTTCGGCTTCGGACTCGTGATAAGCGAAAACCCGCCTCACGATGCCCAGGCTTTCTCTTTCCATACCTTTTTGAAAAAAGGGTATGCCAAAAACTTTTTCCGGCTTCGGACTCATGATGACCGAAAGCCCGCCTCACGATGCCCAAACTTTCTCTTTCCATACCTTTTTTGAAAAAGGGTATGCCAAAAAACTTTTTATTCCGGCTTCGGACTCGTGATAAGCGGAAGCCCGCCTCACGATGCCCAGGCGGCACGCAGTCAGGCCAAGGCCGACAGTACGGCTGCCGCTACGGTTCCCGCGCTCTCAATGCCGCCCAACCCCTCCTCCACCAGCACTGCAAAAGGCATAAGGGTTGCGTCAGAGCTGCAGAAGCCCACCATCCAGCTATTGGGGCCTTATCTTCTCCTACCTCACCCGTCGGTTTTTGGCGCACACATTCATGCCGTCCGGAAACAGGTAGTCGCCGTAATAACTTTCCACGTCGTTGCGCAGCAGGCTTCCAGCTGCGCGGCTTCAGAAGGCTGAAACCAGGGTCCTGTTGTCTTTCCCGAGGGAGCCAAACAAGTTCAGGTCGTTCGTAAGTCTGGGCTGAACATATTCCCCGCCGTTGGCAATTGCGCCCATGAGCACCATCATATGATAGGGATTGGCCGTCAGCGTATACTGGCCCTCTCCGGCCCAACCCAGCTCGTTGGCATTCGCCTTGGAGAGATCGATCTCACTCTTTGAAACAGGCACCGTGCCAAAGGTGAATTCTTGATTGAAACCCATCTCCTCCGCCTTTTCTGCAGGGCCTGTGCGCCGATGTCAGTGGCCAGATGGGCAAAGTAGACATTACAGGAATTTCCCAAAGCACTGGTAAGGTTCTGACTGCCTGCCGGGCCCTCATCGTTCAGGCAGTCGATGGTATCCCCGCCGATCTCCGTAAAACCCTCGCAATCATAGGTGCGGTCCATCCAGGAATCCGGCCATTTTTTCCATGGCTGCCGCTGCGGTGACAATCTTAAAAATACTGCCCGGCGTAAAGGAACTGGCCAGGGTATTGTCCAGATACGCGCCCTTATAGGCATCGTTGGTTTCGATATCCTCCGGCACGTTGGAGGGGATCGAACGATTGGGGGCGCTTACCTTGCCAGGATATCCCCCGTTTTGTAGTTGTAGACAATCACCGCGCCGTTGTGTCCGTCCAGAGCGTTGTAGGCCGCCACGCAGGCGTTCTGGTCCACAGTTAATTCCATATTTTCCCCAGGCTGTTCAAAACGTATCGTTGAGGCCCGTGATAACATTGTAGCCCGCCAGCTTCAGAACGCATGGTGTATTCCACGCTGGTGCTCACACATAGCCGTAGGGGTCGCCGATGGTATGCATCAGCGCACGGCGGACCGTCTCGCTCTCGCTGTACAGCCGCCGGCCGTCCTCGGTGGTAGCCAGCAGATTTCGTTTCTGTCCTGATATCCCCCATTTTTTACGGTGGAGCTTTCAGCGTAAATATGTCCGTTATAGGGGCTGCATAGCCCACTGGTTTCCATGGAGAAACAAATTCACCACCAGGTAACCCGTTCCGCCCAAAAAGCGAACAGGAAGATAAAGCACAATGGAGCGAAATCCCACGGTTTTCATGAGTAAATGTCTCCATTTCTTCCCTTCTGCGGCCCGGATCGGAAGCCCGGGAACGGCCCCGGGATGTGGGCGGCGGATTTCCGCCGCTGCGCGAGCCGTGCTTCAAGCCCGGCGGGCCGCGTAGGTCCGTTCATCCGAAGCCTTCAGAAACGCCATCAGCCCCCAGACGGACATCATGCTGGAACCGCCCCGCTGATAAAAAGGCAGCGTCACACCGGTCATGGGCAGCACATCCGTGGCGCCGAACATATTGAGGCAGGTTTGAAACAGCAGCATTCCCGCCACCGCGCAGGAGGCAATGGAGAAAAACGTGGAACGGCTGCGGGTCACATCGCTGCGGGCATAAAGCGTAAACATAGCGATGGCCATCAGCACCACCAGACCCAGCAGCAGGCCCTGCTCCTCACCAGAGCAGCCCAAAGACCAGGTCACTGTCCGCTGCGAACACATCGGTCAGGCAGCCCCTCGCCCAGACCCAGGCCGAACATGCCCCCCACTGGCAATATAGGTGAGCACCCGGGTTTGCTGGAAGCCCATGCTGTCCTGTACATGCTCCCCACATGGCCCCAGCCCATAAACCGCTGAGCCACGTAGGGCTTAAATTTCAAAATCAGGGAATACGCATGGGGGCCGCGCCCACCAAAATCAACGCAATAGTGCGCACGCTGCCGGAACGCATAAAGGCGATTATAAGGAAGCGAGCAAAGAAGATCACCGCCGTACCGAAGTCCGCATGAGGAACAGGCAGCCCATACAGGCTGCAGCAAAAATCAGGAATTCCGTGATGTTCTTTTTGGTTTGCAGCCTGTCCGCGTGGAGGTACCCACAAACACAAACGCAATCTTGATGAATTCTGAAGGCTGAAAACTGGGCGGTCGATGATAATCCAGTTCCTGGAGCCATTAATATCCCTTGCCGATCAAGCAGGTTCACCGCAAACAGCAGGAGGGCCCCAATGCCGATATACAGGCGGAACTTTGCCACCCGGTCCATATCGTTCATAAACCAGATGAGAAAACAGAGACAGCACAATGCCGATGAGCATGGCGGCGAGCTGGGTTTTCACCTGGTCGATATCGTTGGCCGCCAGCAGGTTGATTCCGATGCCGGAAAAGCAGGTAGGCCCGGTCTCAATCTCGAAGCTGACCCGGTGCAGAATCCTCATGGAGAAGATGTAAAGCCCCCAGCCCATGATTAGCACCGCGCCAAAGGGCACAAACTGCACCGGGGCGAAGCCCCCGTCCCTGAAACAGCCCTGCACCGCCATCAGCAGGTGGACCAGCGTGGCCACGAACATCAGCTTGAATGGGGAGGCGGCCTCCCGGGAAAAAGCCGGTGAATACCCGCCTCTTCACCGGCTCCGCGTCCGTGTTCCACAAGGTCAGCGTGGTGGAGCCCATGGTGACGCTGTCCCGATATTGACCACCTTTTTCCGTCAATCTGTCTGCCGTTGACCAGAACGCCGGTTGGACCCCGTATCGCAGATCACCCCAGCCCTCGTCCGCCTCATGAGGCACCGCGTGGTCGGGAGGCGGTGGCGTCGGCAGGTAGATGTCGCAGCTTTTGCTGCGGCCGATGGAGTTTTCCCAATAGAGCACGGGAAAACGCGTGCCCGACGCCTCGTCCACAGCATGATGACAGGATCCCGCCTGCGCTGACCCTTTTAAAAGAGGTATAGCTGCGCCATACCACATAGAGCGCCAGCACCGGCACGATAATCCTGATGATGAGCAGTACCGCAGGCAAAAAGCCCAGACTGCAAGAATTCCAGTATGATCTCCAAACCTTTTACCATCCCCTCCGGCCGGCGCTGGACCTACACGGAATAGACCGGCCGCTGCGCCTGGCAGATTCAGACTTCCGTTTTCTGCGGGCAAAGGCCCGCAATCTATTTAAGGGCACCATGTCGCGGTCCCGCTTATAAATCATCGGCTGGCACCAGACCCGCACCATGGAAAGCGGATAGACCCGGGAGCCTCTGCCAATCACTGTGCCGGGGTTCAGCACGCTGTTGCAGCCCACCTCACATTGTCTCCCAGCATGGCGCCGAATTTTTCAGACCGGTCTCTACCCTGCGGAAACCCCGCCGCCACAGTGACAAGGGTTTTATCGCGCTTGACATTAGAAGTAATAGACCCCTGCTCCCATATGGGAACGGAACCCCAGGATCGAATCCCCTGACATAGTTGTAATGGGGGCACCTGCACCTTGTCGAACAGGATGACGTTCTTCAGCTCTGTCGGGAATTTCCCACCACACAGTGAGCTCCCACCAGGGCATTGCCTCTGATAAACGCGCGGACGCACCCCTCGGTTTCAGGCCCGATAATAGCAGGACCTGCAATATAGTTGTTAGGGTAAATTTTGGCGGATTTTGCAACCCATACCTCGTCTCCCCGCTGTTCATATTCCTCCGGCGGCGGGGCTTTGCCGGCTCGGATAAATCCCCTATTTTCGGCAGGGCTTCCCAGGGGTATTCCGTCTTCTCCAGCAGCGGCCGCGCTCGCCGTATGGGTGAGGTCATAAAAGATTTGCCGTACGCAGCTCCATCTGTTCCATCGCTAGTTTCCTCCAAACTGGCCGGCTTCGGGCAGGTTGCAGCCGCCGTTTCAAAGGCCCCGGAATCTGCGGTTATTATAGCATACGGGAGGAAAAAAACAGAATATTTTTCTTACGTTTTCTGTCCCGAAAAAAACAGGGCGGCGGACTGCGTCCGCCCTTTTCGCCTCTATTTGGTCAGGTAGACCACGGTCTTGTCAATCATGCCGATCTGATTCATATCGAGCTGGAGCTCACCGGCCTCCGTCTGCCAGAATTTCAGAGAGATGGTGATTGTTTTTATCGGCGTCTGCATAGGAGATTTTATCCGTCTCCGTCTTTAACAGAAAGGCAATGGCTTTTTCCACATACAGCTCATTTGGATCCACAGTTTTGCCGGAGGCTGAGCTTTCCGCAGAGGATTCAGAGACTCCGTCTCCTCTTCCCAGCTTTCTTCGTCCTCGCCGTAGCCGCCGTAATCATCCCCGTAGCCGTCAGACTCTCGGAATCCTCCGAACTATCCTCCGAGGAAGTGTTGCTGCGGTTTTGCGCAATAGCTTCGTCCTGGGCCTCAGTCTTCAACTTCGCAAAGCTCAGCGGTCCTGTTTTGAAAAATTGATGATGGGGCGGATTTCCACTTCAATATAATAACCCTTATCGGTCTTCTGCTCTTCCTTCACGGTATACTGGGTCTGCCGATACACCGTGCGCATAACCTCCTGCAGTTCCTGCAGCTGTTCTTCATTGGGGTATAGGCCATAGGTATTGCAAAACAACACCGCCGCATTTTCTACGGTATCTGTATTATTCTGCTGAGCCGCTGTTTTTGTAGCGCCCGTGATGGACATGAATTCCTCATTTTCCTGATGATAGCTGCTGTCAAGCAGCGCTTTCTATCCCGATACATCATAATCCGCAAAGCCAGGTATCGGAATTGCGCAGCCCGAAAGGCTCACAGCCAGAACTACGGCCAGCAAAAGCGCCGGCAGCCTTTTTCGTAGGTCATATGCTCCACTCCAAATCTCACATCCTCAAGCCTTTGTCATGCCCGTCCTCATCAGCCGCAGCACTTTTTGTACCAGGCCCGCTGCCACAGGGACAGGGATCATTCCGGCCCGGCTTTTTCTGCTTGTGAACCGGCTGCTTCTTCACCGTTTCATCTCCGCCGGTACTGGCGCCGGTCTCTTTCGCCACCTTTTCCCGTTTCGGCGGTTCCTTGGTACGAAGCCGTACGGTCAGGATCATCTTCGCCGTGTTTTCCCGGATGGTCTCGATCATACTGTCAAACATGTCGGAACCCTCGATGCGGTACTCCACCACAGGATCCCGCTGGCCATAAGGCGCAGGCGGATACCGTCCTGCAGCTGCTCCATAGCGTCGATATGGTCCGTCCACTCCTGGTCCACATTGCGCAGCAGCACCACGCGCTCCACTTCCCCTCATAATGGGGAGGTGAACTCCTGCTCCCGCTTCTCATAGAGCGCGGCGGCGTCCTTTTCAATTCTTCCACCACATAGTCAGGTTCCAGATCTTCGATTTCTGCCCTGGTAAATTTCAGGTCATCCTCATCGATGAGCCAGCCCATATAGTGCTCCCGCAGGCCGTTGAGATCCCAGTCGTCATGGGGACGTCGGCAGGCAGGAAAATGCTCACGTTCTTTTCGATGGCTCCTCGATCATTTTCAGGATCGAATCCTTCATGTTTTCCCCATTGAGCACCTGGTCGCGCTGGCTGTAAATCTTCTCACGCTGCATGTTCATTACATCGTCATACTGCAGCACGTTCTTCCGGATGCCGAAGTTGCGGCTTTCCACCTTACGCTGGGCGCTTTCGATGGAATTGGAAACCATGCCGGCCTCGATGGGCACATCGTCCTCAATCTTCATGCGGTCCATCAGGGCCTGAATTTTCTCGCCGCCGAACAGGCGCATGAGGTCATCCTCCAGCGAAATATAGAACCGGCTCATTCCGGGGTCACCCTGACGGCCGGAGCGGCCGCGCAGCTGGTTGTCAATCCGGCGGGATTCATGGCGCTCCGTGCCGATGATGTAGAGGCCGCCCAGTTTTTCACCTCTTCGGCTTCCGGAGCAATTTCTTTCTTGTATTTCTGGTTAAGCGCGGCGAAAGTTTCCCTGGCTTTCAGGATTTCCTCGTTGTCCGTATGGCTGTAGGCGGTGGCCTCCACCAGCATTTCCTCGTCGAAGCCCTGCTTGCGCATCTCGGCCTTGGCCATAAATTCCGCGTTGCCGCCCAACAGAATATCGGTGCCGCGTCCAGCCATGTTGGTGGCGATGGTTACAGCCCACCTTGCGGCCCGCCTGCGCGATGATCTGGGCTTCTTTTTCGTGGTATTTGGCATTGAGCACTTCGTGCTTGACGCCCTTTGCTTCAGCATCTTGCTGAGCATTTCTGATTTTTCAATGGTGATGGTGCCCACCAGCACGGGCTGCCCTTCTGATGATGCTCCACAATGTCCTCGATTACGGCGTCGAACTTGGCCTTCTGGGTCTTGTAGACCATATCTGCGCAGTCCTCACGGATCATGGGACGGTTGGTGGGGATTTCCACCACATCCAGCTTGTAAATTTCGGAGAATTCCTCCTGCTCGGTCATGGCCGTGCCGGTCATACCGGAGAGTTTATCGTAAAGGCGGAAATAATTCTGGAAGGTGATGGTGGCAAGGGTTTTGCTCTCCCTGGCGACCTCCACGCCCTCCTTGGCCTCGATCGCCTGGTGCAGGCCCTCGTTATACCGGCGGCCGTACATCAGACGGCCGGTGAACTCGTCGACAATGATCACCTCGCCGTCCTTGACCACGTAATCCTGGTCCCGGTGCATGATGCCCCAGGCGCGGATCGCCTGGTTCACATGGTGCTGGATGGTGATGTTGTCGGAATCCGTCAGGTTTTCAATGCCGAAAAATTCCTCTGCTTTCTTCACACCCCTGCGGGTGAGGGAGCAGGTCTTCAGCTTTTTCATTGACAATATAATCATATTCCTTATAGAGCTCGTCGTTGTCTTCCTTGTCGTCGGTTTCCTTGACCCGGATGGGCTTCAGGGTTCTGGCAAAAGCATTGGCCCGGCCATACAGGTCGGTGGACTTGTCTCCCTGGCCGGAAATAATCAGCGGCGTACGGGCCTCGTCGATGAGGATGGAGTCCACCTCGTCCACCACGGCGTAATGGTGGCCCCGCTGCACTGTTCTCCTATAGATTACCATGTTGTCGCGCAGGTAATCGAAGCCCATCTCATTGTTGGTACCATAGGTGATATCGCAGGCGTAGGCTTCCTTCTTTTCCTTGGAATCCATCCCGGTGAGCGCCAGGCCCACAGACATTCCCAAAAGTTGAACACGCGGGCCATCATCTCGCCCTGATATTTCGCGAGGTAGTCGTTGACCGTGACGATGTGCACGCCTTTGCCAGTCAAGGCGTTGAGATAGACAGGCTGGGCCAGCGTAAAGGTTTTTCCTTCACCGGTCTTCATCTCGGCAATCCGGCCCTGATGCAGGATGATGCCGCCCTGAATCTGTACCGGAAACAAACGGATAGAGCACCCGGTCCATCGCCTCACGGCAGGCCGCGAAAGCGTCGGGCAAAATATTGTCCAGCGTCTCCCCTTTTTCAAGACGTTCCCTGAGCAAGGGGTCTGTCTCTTGAGCTCTTCGTCGCTCATGGCCCGGTACTTGTCCTCCAGGCCCAAAACTGCATCCACCTGAGATTGGATGCGCTTGAGTTCCCTCTTGCTGTAATTTCCGAAAAATCTGCTCAGAATGTTGTTCGCCATTTGGATACTCGCCTTTCCCTCTATTTAGATTCGGCCGTTTCCGGTTTCTTTCCGTCCTATGAGGCTGTAGTTTTTCAGCCCGGAGCAGCTCCGCGCATAAATATGCTGTATTATAGCACGTTTTCCCGTCGATTGCAAGAAGAGCCACATTTTGTTTTTACAAATGCACGGCCCTCTTTTCTCCTATCTTCCCATTTTCTCTGAAATCTGCTATACTATGCTAATGCCCCACGGCAGGCCATGTTTAAGCTTTGATCCGGACCGTGGAGAAAACAGGAAGTGTTCCCTTCTTTTTCCATCAGGCTTAAAACAAGATATGAGTCCGTCGGTTTCCGATTCCGGACGGGGCAGCCTCTGTCTCGGAAAGAATGCACTCCCTTTTCAGAATGTCATTCTTTCTGTGTTGGCCGGATTGGGAATCGAGATTCTGACAGAACAGGAAGGATTCAATGGAAGAAGAGAACTGAGCCAAAACAAAATGGGAACCGCACGCATGTTTCCCCTCATCCTGTCCATGGCTGTACCCGCTATGTTTTCCATGCTGGTACAGGCCCTGTACTAATATTGTGGACAGCTATTTCGTCTCCCAGGTCAGCGAAAAGGGGTTAGCCGCCATCTCTTTGGCCTTTCCCATCCAGAACCTGCTGATCGCTTTCGGCGTAGGCACCGCAGTGGGCGTCACCTCCCTCATCTCCCGCAGGCTGGGCCAGGGCAGGCAGGACAGGCCGACAGCGCTGCAACGCACGGCATCCTTCTGAGCCTGTGCACTTATGTATTATTCGCCCTGTACGGCGCCTTTTCACAACGCCCTTCTTCCGGATGTTCGAATCTGATCCGGAAATTGTGCAGATGGGAGACACTTACATCTCCATCTGCTGTATTTTCTCCTTCGGGCTTTTTGTGGAAATTTCGCTGGAAAAGATCCTTCAGGCCACCGGCAATATGATCTGGCCCATGATCTTCCAACTGGTGGGAGCGGTGAGCAACATCATTCTGGACCCCATTCTCATCTTCGGCATGTTCGGCATGCCTGCCATGGGCGTGGCAGGCGCAGCGATTGCTACGGTGGGCGGGCAGATCATTGCCATGATTTTTCAGCATCGTGGTGGTGGTCCTTCCGGGGAGCACGCCGTCCGCATCACCTTCCGGGGCTTCCGGCCGCATTGGCGCACCGTCAGGGATATCTACACCGTGGGTCTGCCCGCTATTGTCATGCAGTCCATCGGCACAGTGATGACCATGGCCCTCAGCAGGATTCTCTCCGCCTTCTCCACGACCGCCTATACGGTGTTCGGTCTCTACTTCAAGCTAGTCCTTCGTCTTTATGCCGGTATTCGGTTGGCCCAGGGCCTGATGCCTATCTGGGCTACAACTACGGCGCACGGAACAAAGCGCCTGCTCTCCGCCCTGAAGCAGGGCTGCGTCATCGCCCTTATCATTATGACGCTGGGCCTGCTGGTTTCCTGCTGTTCCCCGCCCAGCTGCTGGGGATCTTCAACGCCTCCCGGGGAGCTGTTTGAAATCGGCGTCCCCGCGCTGCGCATTATCGCCTCCTGCTTCCTCTTCGCCGCGCTGGGCATTTGTGAGTTCCACCTGTTCCAAGCGGTTGGCAGAGGCGTATACAGCCTGATCGTCTCCCTGATGCGCCAGCTGGTGGTTCTGGTGCCCGCCGCATGGGTGCTGGCCAGAATCACGGGAGATAAACGCCGTCTGGTGGGCCTTCCCCCATCGCGGAGGTCTTTCCCTGATCGCCAGCATCCTGTTCCTGCGGCGGCTTTACCGAAAAAATCCGCGTTTGGAAACGGCGAGAGAACGCTGAACGTTCTTCCTGCCGCCTGCCCTCTCCGGACAATCGCCGGAAGGGCATTTTGTTGATTTTGTTCATTTTTACAAATTGTAGATCTATGTTATCCGGCGACATAATTTTCCCTTGGAAGCCCGGCTTTCGCACGAAATTTGACCTTTCTCTCATGCGCTCTCATTCTGCCTTGAAAAAGTTATAGAATGTTCACATGAGAATTTTGTCAAACTGGATTTGTACGATTGAGAAAGGGTACGAAACTCTCAAAAACTTCTGCACCGATTTCTGCCGGCTCTCAAAACTTCTGGTCTGTTTGCTGGCGGCGCTGCTCCGCCCGGCAGCTTTTCCGCCTGGGGGCGGACTCGGCCCCGGCAGGCTACGTTCTCCGGGTTTCCCCCTGCGGAGCCGGAAGCCGGCCCGACAGACAGCCGGAGGGCGCCCGCTGCCCACCCCTTCCCTGAAGTTTCTCTGGTTCGGCGTCCTCCGCGACGCCGGAACCGATGGCAGCCCACGCCATCCGAAACGCCAGCCCTTCCTCGGTGCCCGGCAGGAACCTCGCCCAATCCCTCCCGCCGCGCGGAAGGAACGCCCGGCGCTTCGCCCTCGGTTTCTCCGGAGGGTTCGGCCCGCCCCTTCTCCCGCCGGACGCGAGACGTGACGCCCCTCGCCTGGTTTCCCCTTCCCCCGTTCAGCCCGCGGCGGAAAACGCACTGCAGGGCCTGCTGGCAGGAATCAGCGCTGCTGAAGGGGATGGGCAGGAGCATAACATGGATGAATTTGGATTGACAGGTAGTCTTCGCCTTTCTGAAACCAAGAGCTATCCTCCCCGGTCACACTGCCCTTGGACACAGAATTCCAAATGTGGTACGAGTTTGACCTCACTCAAGAGGAAGCCAACTCGATTGACCCAGCAGCCAGGTACTATTTGACTCTTCGGAAAATCTCAAATGGGTCGGCGACAGCCTGACGGAAGGCAAAGCCGCTGACAGCCCAGGGTTCAAATGTGGTCTTTGCCTATCTGTTCTACCACCAAGCAACGCCTGGCGACAGCAAAACAACTTATATTCAATTCGTAGGAGATGAAGATGACCATTTTGCTTTTGGAGACCTTACCGGTGGATACGTATATCTGGACTGCTCTTTGAACGAAGAAGCCGTGGGCGACAAAGGAATCTATCGTCATCCAGATAGGAGATAAAGGAATATAAAATTTACATAGAGGATAACGCCAAATCGAACCCCGCTTTGGGAAAAACCGGATCTTTCAGTGACACCGAAAACCGGTTTGACTGGACTGTCACCTATACTTACAGCGATGGGGACAAAGTATTCTCGGCCCTATCACCTTTACAGATTCCTTTACCGGCGGCCACACCTATGTTCGGGTACTTTTTCATTGGACAACTCCCGGTCAATGATGAGGACCTGACTGTAACTCCTGAAGGAATTGCCTACAAGCTACCTGCCTATTCCGAACCGGAAGGAGGACCCCAAACCAGCTTCGACCCAACGACGGCTCATACGTTTTCCCTATCAAACCACCCTCACTAATGACGCGGTACGGACCGGAACCGAAGTGACCGCAAAAATTCCGCTTCCCTTTCCGATTCTTCCTCGCCTGTGAATAAAATTACCGCCGACGCTACGGCGACAGGGAAAGCAAAGCCCTGGATCATGAAACCGGCGTCTACAATTTCCGTTCAAAAACAAATAGACTGGATCATCGAGGTCAACACAAACGACCGCAGATTACGAGATCTTATTCTCTATGACAGCATCCCCGAGGGCCTAACCTTGCTCTCGAAACCTTTTCGGTCAATGGTGTCTCCGCTGCTCCCGGTTCGAGCGGCAAGGATCTCACAGGAAAAGATTATACCTTTTCCTATCAGTTGTTTACAACCGCGCTTGAACCCGCCGTTCAAACCTACACCATTCAATATACTACCAGTGTAGACACCCCGGATGGACGGCCCGATGAAACGCTGAAAATGAAGCTTGGCTGTCTTTCACCTGGATAGGAGGCGGAATCGACGGTACTGATGAGCCGATGTCCCCCTCTGTTTCCAAGTATCCGGACGTACCGGATGATCTGCTTCAAAAAGAAGGCGAATACGACCGCGCCACTCATGAAATCACATGGACTGTAACCGTGAATCCAGAAAAAGAGAATTTTCTGTCTGGAACCATTACAGACGACTTGAGCGATCTCGGCCTAACCCATGTCGAGGACAGTTTTAATGCTGAGGATAGTAACCTGATTCGGCTGACCTCTGTTGCGGATAATAAGAAAAAGCTCACGATTACAGTTGGTAATTTAGGTACTGATTCTTCCACGTTTACTTTCCAAACCACCGTAGACAAGCCCGAGGATTTTGCCAACAACAAGACCACCACCTATAAAAACCGTGCCGACATGGAGGCCACCATCGTGCTGGAAAACGGCTCTAAAATGGAAGTGCCCACCTCCGCCCTTTGGCGAGGCTAAGGTCGTAAGCAACGTTTTGAAAAAAAGGCTTTCGTGTCCTATGATTATGCCACTCACGAAATCACCTGGAAGCTCACGGTAAATGAGAATGGATGCCGCTGGAAAGCGTGGTTTTAACGGATACGCTTCCCGCTGAACAAACGCCGGATTTGGGAAAATCACAGTAACCCCCAGCGCGATGCGTCAGGGATGTCAGTCAAAAATCCGTCGACGAGACCACGCGAGTTTTAAAAATAGAGCTTGGTAGCCTAGATGCGATGGTGGCGGACACCTACGTAACCATACTGGATGCCGACAAAATCGAAAATGTATTCCTTAGTATTTCGATAGAATCCAAAAATTCAGTTAAGCTGACCCGTGATACCTATGATGACATATCTGCTTCCAGCACCGCTAAAATTCCCAATAAGCTTTTAAGCAAAGCGGAATAAAAAACGCAGAAGTGGAACACATCGATTATACCGTCGCCATCAACCCAAATGAGCTGAGACTGGCGGGAAGGCTGCAACAGAATTGTGGATCAATTATCTTCCGGCCTCCTGTTGGATCAAAGCACAGTGGAGCTTTCTGCCGCGACAGTTGATGAGAAAGGAAACTTAGCCAAAGGGGATCCATGCAATTCAGATTCCTGGGCTTGGGAATACGACGCGCAAAACCGGAAGCTGACCGTTACCCTGCCCAAGGAGAAAAAGGCATATTTGCTTACGTACAGCGCCGATATCGTCAGCTGGAATGTTTCGGGTTTACCAATAAAATCGCCTTTGAAGGCGAAGAACTCAGTGAGAGTCAAAACTCCAGTGTTTCATTCTTGGCCAGCGGCGGAGGCGGCGGCGGTATTCTTTCCTGCGCAACCGCAAGGGCTGCATCGACATTCTCAAGCGGGACTACCATGTAGGATCTCCCGTGGAAGGCGTAGCGTTCTGCGTCTATGACAAGGACGCCCCTGCGCGCATCCTCTGACTACGGTGTAACAGATAAGGAGGGGAGGCTTTCCTTTTCCGCCCTGCCTATCAATCACACCTATGTAGTAGAAGAGGTCGCTTCCATCACTGGCTATAATAAGACTGGAATTCTGTCCGGAGAATCGGAAGAAAAACAACGTGGGAAGTTCTTGTAGAGCGTTCAGCCGCCGCAGGCGTCTATAAGCTGGAACTCACCAACACCCGCGTAACCGGCGATCTCTCCTTTACAAAGACAAATTCCTGGAACCGTAAGCTTGCCGGGGCGACGTTTACCTTGACACCCACGGGTTCCACACCCGGCGCTGATCTCACGAAATATCCCGACGCGGTGAAAACCGCCGTCAGCAACGAAAAACGGAATTGTCCTTTTAGGGGATCCCTACGGGACCTATACGCTGCAGGAGACCGTGGCCCCGGAGAATCATTCTCTGAATACCGACAGCTTCACGGTAAGGGTGGACGAAAAAGGTGTGGTAACGCTCAATAATGAACTTGTCACCGAAGAGACTTCCATCGAAAATGAATTCAAAGAAGGCTCCATCCACATCACGAAGACCGACAAAGCACCGGAAAGCCCATGAAGGACGTCACCTTCACTCTCAAGGACAGCACGGGGTGGTGCGCGGTACCGGCAAGACCGATGAAGACGGCGAGCTCACCTTTACCGACCTGATGCTGGGAGAGACCTATACGCTCCATGAAGACCGGGTGCCCGGATATCAGCCCGCGGCAGACAAAAAATCGAGCTTTCCGCGGAGTATGAAACCCAAGCTTATGAAGTGAAGTGGGAAAACGTTCCCACCCCCTCCACTCCGCTGGGCAGCATCACCCTCACCAAGGTGGATGCTTCCACTGGAAAAGCCCTTGCTGGCGTTGTCTTTGAACTCTTTGACGAAGAAAACCTGAGCTGGGGCCGGGGAAAGACCGACAGCGACGGAAAACTCACCTTTGAAGAGCTTCCCGCGGGCAAGACCTATACCATCCACGAGACCACCCGGAGTGGCTATCTGGATTCCCCGGACCGGACGCTCACCCTTTCCGAGGAAAAGGAGTATTCCATCCGCTGGGAGAACACCCCCAAGCCGGAGGTCACACCTTCACCCAGCCCGTCCCCGTCCCCATCCCCGTCTCCCTCACCCAGTGTCTCGCCTTTCCCCCACACCGGGCGGCACTGGGAGCGGCTCCGGCGGAACTTCTTCCGGAGGCAGCTCTGGCAGTAAGCTGCCCCAGACAGGGCGAAACCGACTGGCCCTCTGTTGATGCTGGGCGCAGGCGGTATTCTTGCCGCGGCAGGCGGAATTACGCTGGCTGGAAAACGGAAGAAGAGAGGACGCCATGCCAAATAAAAAGCCCGCCGTCGTCCTGCTGAGCTTAGGCGCTGTTCTGCTGCTCTGCGGCGGCCTGGCTTGGCAGCAATGCGAACGCCGTCCAAAAGGCGGCTGTTTCCGCCCGGCAGATACTTTTGCCGAGATGGGACGTCCTGCCGCCCCAAGGCCCTCGCCTCTGCTCCACCGTCGGAATCCTCCAGCCAGCCCACTGTACAGGAGCTGGCGTCATACGCCCTGGGGATTCTGGAAATCCCCCTCTCTCTGGAGCTGCCGGTACTTGACGATTGCAGCGAGGAACTTTTGGAGCGCTCGGTCTGCCGCTATGCCGGCACGGATCCGTCCTTCCAGGGTTTGTCATTGCCGGGCACAGTTATGAAGAGCATTTCGGGATGCTTTCCCGTCTCGCCGAGGGGGATTCGGTCGTGTTTTACCTCCGTGACGGCACGGAGCTCCAGTATTCCGTGGCGGAGCTGGCCTATATTTCCGGAATGCTCCGGAAGAACTGCAGGCAGACAACTGGGATCTGACCCTGTTCACCTGCAGCTTTGATGGTTCTGACCGCCTGCTGATACGGTGCAAACGTACATAAAGGCAGGCAGGCGTATGCCGGAAACCCGTCAGAAACCTTTATAAAAGTGCAGGAAAAGGGATTTTTCGTGTAAACAAGATGGGCCACTTGATAATTTATGAACAAAGTGTTACTGTTGTGACAATATAGAGGATTTAGTCGAAGTTCTGCTTTCCGCTGAATTCCCAAAAATAGAGGAGGCTCTTTTATGGAGAATATGAAGAAGTATGTAGCCGAGTTTATCGGCACCTTGGTTTTTGGTTCTGTTTGCCTGCGGCACAGCTGCCGTAGTCGGTTGTAACGGCGCAGATCCCAACGCCGCCTACCTGATGACAGCCCTCGCTTTCGGACTGGTGATTGTTGCCATGGCCAGCATTCCATCGGCAATATTTCCGGCTGCCACATCAATCCAGCCGTATCCATTGCCATGCTGGTTTCCGGCAAGATGAGCGTTAAGGATTTGTGGGTTACGTTGTCGCCCAGTTCTGGGCGCTATCGCCGGCGCCGCCATTCTCATGGGCATTCTGGGCGGAACAGAGCTGGGCCTTGGCCAGAACGGCCTGTGTTTGAGGGCAGTATTGTGCGTTCCTGATCGTGGAGATCATTCTGACCTTTGTCTTTGTTCTGGCGATTTTGGGCGTTACCTCTAAACCTGAATTCAGCAAGGTAGCAGGCCTGGTAATCGGCTTCTCTCTGACGCTGGTACATATCATTGGCATCCACTTTACCGGCACCTCCGTAAACCCTGCCAGAAGCTTCGGACCGGCGCTGTTCATGGGCGGGGGACGCCTTGGCAAACGTATGGGTATTTATTGTAGCGCCGTTGGTTGGCGGCGTGTTGGCTGCCTCGTATGGAAGTTACTTTCCTCCAAAAAGGAAGCATGATTTTTAAAACCAACAGAGTGATAAAAAGCAGAGAGTCAAACACCCCTGGTGAACTCAGGGGCTGTCTGACTCTCTGTTTTTTTCCACAGGTGTTGCTGCGCATCCCTTCCGTGAATCAGGACCTGAAAGTCCGCTCCTAATCCCTCTTTGATAGGGACAATCCAATGCTGATCCAAACCTCTTTGACACCGGCACAAATCCATAGTACTATATTTCTGAACAACACACCTGAAACAGATATGGAAATGGGGACTCTCGATGAAGGAGAACAGCGGCGTAAAAATCCGCCTCGCGTCGGCAGACGACGCGGAAGAACTTCTGGCAATCTATGCTCCTTACGTGCGCCGGACCGCCGTCACTTTTGAATACAGCGTGCCTTCCGTGACAGAGTTCAGCAGCAGAATCATCCGCACGTTGGAAAGCTATCCCTACTTTGCAGCCGAAGCCGGCGGCGAGCTGCTGGGCTACGCCTATGCAGGCCCCTTTCACACAAGGGAATCCTACCGCTGGGCGGCGGAGACCAGCATCTACGTCAAGCAGGAAAGAAGAGGCATGGGCATCGGCAGAAAGCTGTACGATGCCCTGGAGACAACCCCTCCGCCCAGAAAATCCCTGAACCTCAACGCCTGCATCGCCTACCCGCAGCAGGAGGATGAATACCTTACCCAGGACAGCGTGGAATTTCACAAGCGACTGGGCTACAGGTTTGTGGGGAGTTCCGGCAGTGCGGATACAAATTTCACCGCTGGTACAATATGGTATGGATGGAAAAGCACATCGGCTGCCACTTGGAAAACCAGCCGCCGGTAAAGCCCCTTTGAGGAGGTAATGGCTCCTTCTCTCGAGATCAGGTAGGCCCTCTCCCTACTTTCCAGCGGATATCCGCTCTGGAGGGGCAGCTTCCCGGCGGGCCAGTCTTTTCTTCATAAAAAGGAAATAGACAACCACGGTGACCAGCGGTCCCAGCACGTCGGAAATGGGCTCGGCATAGAACACGGCCTCCGCGCCGAAAGCGGCAGGCAGGGCAAAAATTGCCGCGAAGTAACAGAGCTTTCTCCAGAAGGACAGCGGCAGGGAGAGCCGGACCTGCCCAATGCCGGTGAAACCGTCCACCAGCTCGTACTGCACCCCCAGGGGAATGATGGCCAGCGTGCAGATTTTAATGGCCTCAAACGCCTGTCCCGCCAGGGAGGCGTCCTGTGTGAACAGCCGCACAAAAGAGGGCCGCACAGCCTTGCCAGCACAAACAGCGCCGCCGTGTAACCCACGCACAGGCCTACGATATATTTCTGCGCCTTCAAAACCCGGTCGGAGCGCCTTGCCCCGTAGTTGTACCCCAATATTCCCTGCGTCCCTCCGCTGATGCCTCCCAGGGCATGGTGACCACCAGCATGAAGCTCTGTACAATCGTATTGCAGGTGACGAGAAAGTCCCCCCGCTCAGGGCCGCCGAACTGCTGCAGCACTGCGTTCATGGCGATGATCATCACATTGTCGATAGCGATAATCAAAAGGGAGTAAAGCCCAGAACCATCACCCTGCCCATGATGCGCAGGTCATAGCCCCTGAAGGTGATGGGCACCATGGCCTTTTTCCAAACAGGAACCGCAGCACATAGCCGGCCCCGCCGCCTGACTGATCACGGTTGCCACCGCCGCCCCGGTGACACCTGCAGATCCAGCACAAAGATAAAGACCGGGTCCAGAATGATATTGAGCACCGCCCCCAGCATCACGGATTTCATCCCGCCTTGGCAAAGCCCTGGCAGATCACAAACTGGTTCAGGCCCGTGGCAACCAATGCAAAAAAGGTACCGCACAGGTAGGCCGTAAAATACCGCTGAGCATAGGGATGGTGGCGTCGCTTGCGCCGAACAGCCGCAGCATCGGCTCCTGAAACGGCAGTATCCCGCCCACCAGCAGCACGGAGAACACGCACAGCATCAGGAAACAATTGGCCAGAACTTTGCGCGCCTCCGCAAAGTTTCTTTCCCCCATGCGGATACTCACCATCGGCGCCTCCCACGCCGATCAAAAACGCCACGGAACCCACCATTGTCACCACCGGGCCGCAGACGCCCACACCGGCCAGCGCCAGATCCCCCACCTCCGGGATATTTCCGATGTAGATGCGGTCTACGATGCTGTAAAGTACACTGACAAACTGTCCCAGCATACTGGGGATGGCGATGCGCACACCAGCTTTTGACGTCGTCCCGCCCAAGATCATTTTCCACTGCCATTCTCTCTCTGTTCCTTTCCCTCGGGCCGCAGTCTCCCGCCCTAAAAATTGCACAAAGGGAAGCTGGCATTACCCAAAAATCCGCAATGCCAGCTTTTTCCAAAAATCCTGATACAGGCGCTTCCCGCCCTGCCGTATCAAAAAGTCAGATGCGCGCATTCACCCAGGCGGCTGATTGCCTGAGATAGTCCAGCATCCGGTTGGTATCATAGTGCTCAATGGTATAGACGCCGTCGTACCCGTCCTGCTTCAGCCTAGGAAATCAGCTCCTCAATTTTCAGGTCGCCAAAACCCACCGGCGCAGGATAAATGACAACGCCGTCCCGGGCGGTCTTCCCGTTCTCCCCGTTTGCCTGGGTATAGGCCCGGTCCTTCAGATGCACATGGGTGATTCTGTCGCGGGAGGCCTCGTAGGCTTCAGTTCATCCTCCGCCATGAAGCGGAAATTTCCCGTGTCAAACGCGCAGGAAAGCCGGGGACAGCCGTCTAAAAACCTGCGCTCTCCTGCAATAGTGGAGAAGGAGAGTCGAAACTGTCGTACTCTTCCATCACAAGGGCTACGCCGTACCTGCCGCCAGCTCCGCCAAAGCATTGACAGAGTCCACCATATTTTGGATTTGCTTTTCCTGAACCTCCCTGCTATCCTGTTCCTGCAGGAACCGGGAATGACCAGCAGCTTATCCGCACCCAGATAGCGGGCCGCTTCCAGTATGGGCTCGCTCTGTTTTTTTTCACGTCTAAATCCCTGCCGAAATCAAAAATAGGCCGGAATGCCGGAAATACCCAGCTCCGTATAGGCCAGCTCCTGTCCCAGCTCATCCTCCCGTCCCAGAATATTGTTCCCTGATATTTCCAGCTTCTCAATTCCCAGGGCTTTGGCCCTCCTTCATCGCCTCCACCACAGGAATGTTTTCCTGTTTAGCAATCTCCTTGATATGGTCATAAAGGTTGCCAGTACTGCCATTTCACTCCCTCATCCTTTCTTCAGGCCGCAATTATTTCTGCATTTCCGCAGTTTTTTCCAACAGCCGCCTGCCTGTCTCCAGAGAGGCGGTAAACACTGCCTTTCCGAAATGGAAGCCCCTTCTGAGAAAGGTTTCTCACATCCCATTCCGGGGCGTCCAAATTGTCTGCTGCATAGAAAAACGCCGCAAAATCCACCTTTCGGAACTGCGCCACAGCCGCCAGTGCTGCGCACTCCATCTCCACGCAGACGCAGCCCTGTTCTTTCCGGCGTTCCATCTTTCCCTGGTCTCCCGGAAAAAGCCGTCAGTGGTCCAGGTTTTCCCTCCACATAGGGCAGCCCCAGCGCTTCCATTGCCTGCCGGGCCGCTCTCACACAAGCCGGACTCAGCTCCACCTCGTCCGACGGCGGCAGATAGTGATAGGACAGCCCCTCGTCCCGCACCGCGGCAGTAGGAAGGATGAGATGGCCGTCCCGCAATGTCGTGTCTCAACCTCTGCAGGAGCCGCAGAACACAAAATGCCCTGCCGCCCCAGGCACCAGATTTTCAATGAAGCTGCCGGCTGACGCAGCCCCACATGGGGCAGAAACAAGGCGGCCTCTAGCCCTCCCGCCTCAAGGCGGTAGACTGACAGTCCTGTGCAAAATTTGATCTGCGCTATGACCTCCCGTGATATTTTCTCCACCATTTCCTCCACAATGACATGAGAAAAATGCCGATGCAGAGCTTCGGAAAGCCTTCAATGGGAGCATAGTGATCCGCCGGATTGATCACCGCTTCCCGGCAGGGGTCGAATTCATTGCAGAGCATGGTTGTTCCTCCTTCCCGAATTGATCTCATTCTAAGCGCAAACCAGTATTTTGTAAAGATGAAACCCTAAAATAAACGCGCAAAAAGGGGAGGGTGAAGTCACGCCCTCCCCAGTTTCAGCAGCACTCTGCATTTCGGAATTCCTCCCGTATGGCCGCCCGCTTCTTCGTTGACACGGGAACGACCGTTCCGTCAACCAGCAGCAGCCCTCCGGCGTCAGGCTTACCGCATAGGCGGAATTCACCACAGGAATCATGGCACCGCAAAGCCGTTTTGCAGCAACGGTTCCACAATGTCGCTGAAGGAAATGCGCAGGCACTTGCTTCGGGACACCTGCCCTCCCCGAAGGAAAAACTCACCCTATGGCCATTGCTTTTTGCCATAGAGGACATCGGAAAGACGCAGGTTCACCACCCCTCTGTAGAATTGAAAGGGATATGCTTTGCCGACTTCCAGTCTCCCTCTTCCAGCATCCGGTCCAGCAGCCGGAACATCTCACTTTCCTCTTTAGGCCGCACCAGATACTGCACCGCCCCCAACCGGTATGCTCCATAGCCGCCTCCGGATTTACCGTTCCTGCAAAGAACGCCAGCGCCATACCGGGATTTTTCTCCTTTAGCTGCCAACAGCCTTTAGGCTGTCTGCTCCGGACGCATGATCGCTCAAAAAGGCAGATATCATACCTGCGGATGTCCGCCAGCAGTTCCTGCAATTGGGTAAAAAGAATAACCTTGCATGGACTCCTGAACGAAGATCCAGATAGCGCTGAATCCATTGGGCACTTTTTTCTGAGGCCGTCACATTCTCCGTCACACAGCAATATGCAGCATTCCATCTCTCTCTCCTCTGCTTACTCAACGCTTTTATTTTACTACAAAAGCAGGATTATCTTTCGTCAGATTTCGAGCAAATTCAGGCCAATTTCGTGTATTTCAAGCAAATTCAAGATCTGCAAAAAATACCTCTCAATCTTCACACGGGAGTTTTGTTGCTGGGAAAGAGTTTGTTATAATAAAGACATTCTAAACGGTTTTGATACCTTTTGTTGGAAAAAGGAGGAAAGTCTGGGCAGCTGTGCACCCAGATAATTGCAGTATGTTCACAATTGCACTATGCGACGACAATTTAAAAGAAAAATGAAAAGCTTTCTGGCCTGATAGAGAACTATTGCGAAAGCCACCCAGGGATTGTTTCCGGATTTCAATCTTTTTCTTCCCCTACAGAGCTTTTGAATGTAGTTGAAAACAAAATGGGGTTTGATGTTTACCTGCTGGATATCCTGATGCCGGATTTGACCGGAATCGAAGTGGCACAGCGCCTTCGTGCCAAATCACAGGAGAGCTTCATTGTATTTCTCACCTTTTCAGAGGATTTTGCCCTGGAAGCTTTCCGCGTGGGCGCCTTGCAGTATCTGGTAAAGCCCATAGAAAAAGAGGAACTGTTTGCGGTTCTGGACCGTGCCTCACCCTTGCTGAACGCCGGGCGCCAAAACCATCCTGATCAACACGGTGCAGGGGAAAGAGAGGATCCCCTCTCCTCCATTGTATTTGTAGAATGCCGCAATCACATTCTTTCTTACCATTTATCCGACGGGCGCGCCCTTACTGGGCGTACCATCCGGAACCTCCTTCGAGGTGGCTATGGGGGTTCTTCTGGCCGAGCGCAATTTTATCCATCCTCACAAATCCTTTATTATCAATGCGGATTATGTGGAACGCTTGACGGCCCAAACCTTTCTGATGGCGGGCGGGTTTGAAGTTCCCATTACCAAAAGCCGGTATGCTCAGGCACGTTCCAAATATCTGCAGTATTTTGATCTGTCTCCCAGCAATTAGCAGAACGGTACCTGAAACCTTTTGGTTTGCCGCGTTTCCTGCACACTTCTGCGCTTCATTGATTCTGCGGTCGTCAAAAGTCTGCCGACAAACGAATCCACTTGACGGCATTCCCTTTCCTAAAATAATATGATGCAAAAGAAAGCACCCTTGAATCT
>VOFE01000569.1_pt1 | contig 92149 bp, 141 predicted proteins | sample 5384071 | NCBI WGS metagenome assembly VOFE01 (sample SAMN12384724, study PRJNA508395) | human gut metagenome | isolation source: healthy gut D | host: Homo sapiens
ATGCTCGCACAATCTGTGATGATTGTAGTGTTTGTGCTAGATGAATAAATAAGTCTAGGCAAGTTTTTACTTGACGGCTGTTTTGTTTGCTAAGGGAAACTATGTAAACAAACTTTAAAAGTGCCACAGAGACGAATCTATATGGAAACGTATAGGGTGGAACGGGTAAACCCCACAAGCGAGAAACCCAAATTTGGTAGGGGAACCGGCTGGAATGAAACGAAAGGAAGGCTGGATAGCATTGCTATAGATAAATGACTGTCACCAACGATGAGCTTAAAAGCCATTCATGACCGGGAAGAAATGCAGTCGAATATTGAAAAAGAAGATCAACAAGGCTTCAGGCACGTTGAAAAAAGAGAAGAAAAAGATTGATTACTCGCTGATTTCCTTATTAGCGGTGATCGCGGTGATGCTGGTCTGTTTGAGCGTCGTGCTGTTTAAGACGGTGCCGAACTGGTTTAAATCGGAACCGAAGCCGGACAGCTTCCCGACGGCCGACGTCACGCCGACGCCTTCGCAGACACCGGCGGACACGCCAGATGTGATCGACCAGCCGTCCGCGCTGACGGTGACGATGGCAGCCAACGATCCTTCGACGTATGAGGTGCGCGGATGGAAGGCGCAGGAAAGCTTTACGATTGCCGTTACGTTTGCGCAGGATACTTGGATCCGGGTGCTGGAAAACGATGTTGCGACCGACAATCCGGCGAGCACAACCTATCACGCCAACGATGTGATGGAGATCACCCGCACGGCGTCCCAGGATTTAAAATTACGATTCACTTTGGTATCGTCAAAAACAACACGATTACGATCAACGGCGAGGCGGTGACGCTGGACGCCGGGATCGCGGCGAAACTCAGCGGTCAGAAGATCAACTTTATTCTGAAAGGAGAATAAGCTATGAATTTACCTAATCGTTTAACCGTGATGCGGATCATCATGATTCCGGTCATCATTTTGATCGCGATCTTTCCTTATTCTCAGTTCGGAATTGAGATTCCTATGCTGCAGTTTGGCTTCGTAACGCTTTCGGCAGTGAATATCGTCATGCTTGTGCTGTTCTGCGTTGCCAGCTTTACGGACTTTCTGGACGGCTATCTGGCACGGAAGAACAATCTGGTCACAACCTTCGGTAAATTTGCCGATCCGATCGCCGATAAGCTGTTAGTCACGACGATGTATATTTTATTTGCGGCGCAGGGGCACGATTCCTGTTGTGCCGGTGCTGATTATGGTTGCCCGCGACACGATTGTCGACGGCATCCGCATGATTGCCTCAAGCAACGGCGTCGTCATGGCGGCGGGATATCTCGGTAAAGCTGAAAACCGTCGTGCAGATGCTTTCGATCATTACGATTTTATTGAATAATCTGCCGTTTGAGCTGTATCGTCTGCCGGTTTCGGATTTCTTATTGTGGTTTGCGGCGTTCACGTCGCTGGCCAGCGGAATTTCCTACTTTAATCAGATGAAGGGTACATTTTTTGAAAGCAAGTAGCATGGCGGAACTGGCGGCGCTGGTTCGTCAACGGGGCTGGACGCTGTGCAGCTGCGAAAGCTGTACGGGCGGGTTGTTTGCCAGTAAGCTGACGGAAGTGCCGGGCGTTTCCGCTTTCTTTAAAGGGGGCTGTCGTGACCTATTGGACGGCGATGAAGATCGACGTCGTGCATGTCGATCCGGCGATTATCGATCGGTACGGCGTTATCAGCGAGCCGACAGCCAAAGCGATGGCGGAGCAGTGCGCGCTATTGATGGACTGCGATATGGCGGTGGCTTTTACCGGCAACGCCGGACCGGACGTCATGGAGGATAAGCCGGCCGGGATGATCTTCACGGCGATTCATGTTCCCGGTCAAACCTGGACGGCGACCGACCTGTTAACCGGGACGCGCCAGGAAGTGCGCGAACAGATCGTTCAGAGGGTTGCGGAGCGAAGTTCGACATTTTTACGACAGATTTGGTAAAATAAAGAGGATTTTTAAAAAATTTGCGTATATAAAGAGTAGCGGAGGGACAGCTATGGCAGAAAAAGAGAAGAATAAAGACGCACTACTCCAGGACACTCAAACAGATCGAGAAGCAATACGGCAAAGGGATCTATTATGAAACTGGGCGACCGGGCCAACGTCGACATCGACGCCATCAGCAGCGGTTCGATTGCGATCGACTATGCGCTGGGCATCGGCGGCTATCCGAAAGGCCGGATTATCGAGATCTACGGACCGGAATCTTCTGGTAAAACGACACTGGCGCTGCACGCGATCGCCGAGTGCCAGAAAGCCGGCGGCCGCGCGGCGTTTATCGACGCGGAAAATGCGATCGACCCGATGTACGCGAAGAATCTGGGCGTCAAGATCGACGATCTGATCTTATCCCAGCCGGACAGCGGGGAACAGGCGCTGGAAATCACCGAAATGCTGATCAAGAGCGGAGCGATCGACCTGATCGTCATCGACTCGGTTGCGGCTTTAGTTCCGCAGGCGGAGCTGGATGGCGAAATGGGCGATTCCCAGGTTGGTCTGCAGGCTCGTTTGATGTCGAAGGCCATGCGGAAGCTGGCCGGCGTTATGAACCGCAGCCAGTGCACCGCGATCTTTATCAACCAGCTTCGTGAAAAGGTCGGCATCATGTTCGGAAATCCGGAAACGACGCCGGGCGGCGGGCCCTGAAGTTCTATTCTTCAGTGCGCTTGGACGTGCGCCGCAGTGAAGCAATTAAAAAATGGTTCGAAATCGTCGGCAACAAAGTCAACGTCAAGGTCGTGAAAAACAAGGTCGCGCCGCCGTTTAAGGTCGCGGCGATCGAAATCATAAACGGCGAGGGAATTTCGCATATCGGCGAAGTTGTCAGCCTGGGCGAATCGTTTGAAATCATCAACAAGAGTGGGGCCTGGTTACTATAATGGGGAGAAGATCGGGCAGGGCCGCGAAGCGGTGCGGGCATTCTAAAGGCCAATCCGCAGCTGGATGAGGAAATCACCGCTAAAATCAAACATAAACTCTTTCACGGCGACGAGGAAGAAACGCCGACTGAAGAACAAGCTTTAAGGCTTGTTCTTTTTTCGTCTTGCTGAAAAAAACGCTTCATTACGGGCGTGCGCGGGTGGATTGGGGTGTAGGGCTTCCTTTTTAAAGAATAAAACCGTCGGAAAAGGAATGTAAAAGCGGATGAAAAAGAAAGAAATTCTGGAAAAACCGTGCTTTGTTATTGTGAAAACGGTTAAAATTAGGTATTATTATAAAGGAGTCGACAACTCTACACAACTGATAATGGAGGAAATAAGGTATGATGAATTCACTTGTTTTGTCCATTTTATCTGGTATTGGGGTTTAGCTGTCGGTGTCATCATCATGGTGATCACATCCCGGCTGGGCTTTAAATCGTGATCAGCAAAGGCAAAATTGCTGTTAGAAGAGGCACAAATTAAATCTGAGAACTTAGTCCGACAGGCTGTGCTGGACGGCCGTACGCAGGCGTAACGAGCTCGAAGCGGCCGCTGAGAAAGAGGTTAAGGAAAGAAAACAAGAGCTTCAGGATAAAGAAAATAAAACTGACGCGTCGGGAAGATAACCTGAATTTTCGTGATGAAACCTTAACGGCGAAAGAAAAACAGATTGAAAACAAGAACAGCCAGATCACGGATAAACTGAATGTACTGGAGAAGATGGAAAGTCAGCTGCAGGCCAAGATCGACAATCAGATTGTCGAATTGGAACGCATTGCATCGATGAGCGCCGACGACGCCAAAAAGGAATTGATGGACGCCGTCGAAAAGAAAATGGATAAAGAGGTCAGCGTTTATATCCGCGAACGGGAAGATGGGCACGGTCTAAAGCTTCCGGATTCCGCCCGCATATCATCGCGCTGGCGATACAGCGTTATGCTCAGGAAGAAACGATTGAACGGACGGTTTGCCGTCGTCGGTCTGCCTTCCGAGGAAATGAAGGGCCGGATCATCGGCCGCGAGGGACGCAATATCAAGGCGATCGAACAGGCGACCGGCGTCGATTTGATTATCGACGACACGCCGGAAACGATTACGGTATCCTGCTTCATCCGATTCGCCGCTGAAATCGCGCGGCAGGCGTTGAAACGCTGATCCGCGACGGCCGCATTCAGCCGGGCCGGATCGGGGACGTCGTCCGCAAGGTGACCAACGAACTCAACGACACGATTATGAAAACCGGCGAGGATGCGGTATTCAAGCTGCAGATCGGCCGGATCCGACAAAGAACTGGTCAGACTGCTGGGTCGCCTGCGGTTCCGTTACAGCTATGGACAGAACGTCCTGCAGCACAGCATGGAAGTGGCTTACCTGTCCGGCATGATGGCTGCGGAACTGGGCTTGAACCAGACGCTGGCCAAGCGCGCAGGCTTACTGCACGATATCGGCAAGGCGCTGGACTTCGAAATGGACGGCAGCCATGTCGAGCTGGGCGTGAAGGTCGCGAAGAAGCACGGTGAAACGCCGTCGTCATCAACGCGATTCATTCGCACCACGGCGAAGTTGAACCGACGACGCTGATCTCCAATCTCGTCGCCGCGGCGGACGCGTTGAGCGCAGCTCGTCCGGGCGCCCGGTTTGAAAGCTTTGAAAACTATATCAACCGGCTTGAACAGCTGGAAGCGATCGCCAACGGATTTGAAGGCGTCGACAAGACGTATGCGATTCAGGCCGGACGCGAAATCCGCGTCATGGTCGTTCCGGATAAGATCGACGACGTGGCGTGCCATCGCGTAGCGCGCGATATTAAAGATAAGATCGAGCCGAGCTGACCTATCCTGGACAGATCAAGGTCACCGTCATTCGAGAAACCCGCGCCAGCGAATTAGCGAAATAATGCGAATTTTATTTATCGGCGATATCGTCGGTTCCCCAGGCAGGCAGATGCCCAGCAGCACCTGCCTGCTTTAAAAAAGAAAAGATCTGTCCGGACCTGACGATCGTCAACGGCGAGAATGCCGCCCATGGCAAAGGCATCACCAAAAAAGATTTATTATCAGCTGTTGGGCTGCGGAGCTGACTACATTACGATGGGCAACCATACGTTTTCCAAAAGTGAATTGAAAATGTTTATTCAGGAAGCCGACCGGCTGATCCGGCCGGTCAACCTGGCTCCGGTTGAGCTGGGCGAGGGCGTGCGCATCGCCAGGGTCAACGGGAAGCGGATCGGCATGGTCAATCTGTGCGGCGAGGTGTTCATGGACAACGTCGTGCGCAGTCCGTTTGAGTGCATGAGCGAGATCCTGAACCGGACCTTGGCCGATCTGTGGTTCGTGGATTTCCATGGCGAAACCACCGGCGAGAAGGAAACGTTTGCACAGGTGTTCGCCGACCGGTGCGTCATGATCGTCGGCACGCACACCCACGTTCAGACCGCCGATGAGCAGCTGATGCGGGGCTGCGTACATCAGCGACGCCGGCATGTGCGGCGCTTTCGACAGCATCCCGGCCGCGATAAGCGGGAGGTTATCGAACGCACGCTGTACCAGATCAAAAACCCGGTATACGGTTGCGAAGGACCTGCGATGTTATGCGGCGGTGGGCGGAAATCGACGAAACTACCGGCCGCGCTACGCATATCGAACGGATTCAGATCAGACCTTAACATAAACCCCTTTTTCTCACATATCCTGTTAGAAGAAAGGGGTATTTTATGGAAATATTAAAAGTATCAACGAAATCCAATCCGAATTCGGTCGCGGGCGCGCTAGCCAACTTATTAAAAGAGAACGATCGGGTCGAAGTCGATACGATCGGCGCCGGCGCGATAAACCAGGCGATCAAGGCGGTCGCGATCGCGCGCGGCTTCGTGGCGCCGATCGGTCTGGAGCTGTTCTGCGTTCCGGCATTTATGGATATCGTGATCGACGGCCAGCCCAGAACGGCGATAAACTTATTGTTGAAAAAAAGCAACCATGATATAATAGGTAACATAAAGGAGGATGAAACAATGCCAGCAAAAAGTAGATAAAGATACATGCATCGGCTGCGGCGCATGCGCAGGAGTTTGCCCGGTAGGAGCCATTGCATTACAGGACGATGGAAAAGCGGGTGTTGACGAAGGAACATGCATCGATTGCGGTGCCTGCGTTTCGACCTGCCCAGTTTCTGCCATTTCGCAGTAATTCCATCCTGAAATAAGCAGAGCAACAGAAAGAAGGCGACAAAAAAGCCTTTTTTTGATATAATGAAACGCGTTATGAAAAAGACAAGGAGAGGCCTATGAAAAAAGACTGGAAGCTGCCGTCGCTGAAGGCGGCGCAAATACGGACACCGCAGGAAGCGGCGATCGAACGTTCACTGTTTGCCCTGGATCCGCAGGCGCGCAGTCTGAGCGTCGGCCGGCGTTATTATATTCATACCTATGGTTGTCAGGCGAATGAACGCGATTCGGAGACGATCGCCGGTATTCTTGAAGCGATGGGCTTTACGGCGGCGCCGGCGGAAACGGACGCCGATCTGATTCTCTTGAACACGTGCGCGGTGCGGAAAAACGCTGAAGATAAGGTCATCGGTCAGCTGGGGCGCTGAAGCGGATGAAGCGGGAAAATCCGATCTGATCTTCGCGGTCTGCGGCTGCATGGCGCAGGAAGAAGACATCGTCGATCTGATTCTGAAGAAATATCATCAGGTCGATCTGATCTTCGGTACGCATAATCTGCATCGTCTGCCGCAGCTGTTGACGCAGGCCATGCTGAGCCATGAGCGGACGGTCGAAATCTTCTCCAAGGAAGGCGAAGTCATTGAAAACCTGCCGGTCCGCCGCTTTGGCAAGCATAAGGCGTGGGTCAACATCCTGTACGGCTGCGACAAGTTCTGCACGTACTGCATCGTGCCGTATACCCGCGGCAAAGAACGTTCGCGTGATCCCGGAAGACGTGCTGGCGGAGGTGCGCGAACTCAAAGCGCAGGGCTATAAGGAGATCACGCTGTTGGGCCAGAACGTCAACGCCTATGGCAAGAACCGCGCCAGCGGCTACGGTTTTGCCCAGCTGCTTCGCGATACCGCGAAATCGGCGTCGAACGGGTGCGCTTTACAACCAGCCATCCATGGATTTTACAGATGAGATGATCGACGTGATCGCCAGCTATGACAACATCATGCCCGCAATTCATCTGCCGGTGCAGTCCGGCAGCAGCGAAATGCTTAAGATCATGGGGCGGCGTTATACCCGTGAGGAGTATTTAACACTGTTCCATAAGATTAAAGACCGGATTCCGGGATGCTCGTTCACCACCGACATCATCGTCGGCTTCCCCAACGAAACGGAGGAACAATTTGAGATGACGCTGAGCCTGGTCGACGAATGCCAGTACGACGGCGCCTTCACGTTCATCTACTCTCCCCGCGAGGGCACGCCGGCCGCGCGGATGCAGGACAATGTGCCGGCCGAGGTCAAAAGCCGCCGCCTGCAGCAGCTCAATGAAAAGATCGCGTTTTATGCCCATCGCAATAACGAGCCGTATCGGGGGCCGGATCGTGACTGTGCTGGTCGACGGACCATCCAAGAAAATGATCAGGTTTACAGCGGCTACAGCGAGACAAACAAGCTGGTCAACTTCACCGCTGAGCATGCCGAGCCGGGCGATCTCGTTCAGGTCCGGATCACCGACATTCATTCCTGGTCGCTCAACGGCGAAAAAAGGTTGAGCAGCCGGAACCGGAAACCGCTTAACGTCCCACTTCAGAACCGCAGCCGCATTTTCCTGAAGAAAATCCGCCGCGGTTTTTTGTTTGTTTTTTCCGGAGCCGGCCGTCGCAGGGGGAAACGGGACCTGATCGTTCATGGAAAAGATTGAAATCCAGACCGGGGTATGATATAGTTTACCCACGAAGCTATCCCTGTTGGGCCGTATCATGATTGACCAAAACCGCCTGGACAAGCGCTTTTCAACGATTGAAAGCGTTTTCCTGCGCTGTGCGCGGTTGTCAGGGAACGTTGGACAGGGTATAATAAAGAAAACATCATAGGAGGAATTTTCATGGATCAAGTACGTCTGTTCGCTTTAGGCGGGCTGGATGAAGGGCAAAACATGTATGTGGTTGAAGTCGGCGAATCCATTTTTGTCATTGAAGCGGGCTTAAAATAAATCCACCGATCAGTTAGGGATCGAACGGATCATTCCGACTTTAAATATTTAATTGAGAACCAACACCGATTCAGGCGATTTTCATTTCGCATGGTCACGACGACGTCATGGCGGCGCTGCCGAATCTGCTCCGGCATGTCAAAGCGCCGGTCTATTCGACGCCGTTAACCGCGATGCTGATCGAAGAAAATGCTGAAAAAGGAAGGACTGCGTGAGATCCGCGTGCACCGCGTCAAGCGCAATTCCAGCTTTAAGATCGCCGGCATTCCGATCCGCACGTTCGGCATGACCCAGTCGATCGCCGACGGTTTCGGCCTGTCGATCGAAACGCCGCAGGGTGCGATCGTCTACACGAGTGAATACATCGTCGACTACGATATTCATAACGACGCCTTTTCCTGCGATATCACCGCTTTGGCGGAGGTGGGCAAGCGCGGCGTGCTGGCGTTGATGACCGAGTCGGTGGGCGCGGACCGTGAAGGCCATTCGGCGCCGCATCACCGGATCACGGAGTTTGTCGAACCGGCGTTTGAAGATGCGGAAGGCCGGATTATCATTACGACCTATCATCAGAATTTATACCGCATCATCGAGATTATCGAACTGGCGAACAAATACAACCGCAAGGTTATTTTCTATGACGACGATCTGCGCGCGATTTTAAAGGCTGTCGAAAAGATGGGCTATTACCGCATGCCGATCGGTCTGGAAATCCCGAAACCAAGTTTACCAACGAATTGAAAGACGTCGTGGTGATCGTTTCCGGATCCGGCGATCATGTGTTCCGGCGGATGCACAAGGTCGCGCTGGGCGAAGACGCGATGCTGCGGCTGAACGGCCAGGATACCGTCGTCATCGCTTCGCCGGTGGTGCCGGGTACAGAACGCGAAGCGACGAATATGGAAAACGAGCTGTATAAGGGAAAAATGTCCGCGTCGTGACGCTGACCGGCGCAAGGTGTATTCCATGCACGCGTCGATCGAAGATCTGAAAATGATGCTTTACCTGTTTAAGCCGACTTATTACATGCCGATCAAGGGCGAATACGGCAACTGGTGTCCAACGCCAACATCGCGCTGAACATGGGCTATCACGCGGATAAGATCCTCGTGCTGGACAACGGGCAGATCGCCAAGTTTGTCGACGGCGTACTAAGTCGACGGCGGATCAGCTGACGCTGGAAGATGTTTTTGATCGACGGCAACGAGAATCTCGACGTCAGCGGCATGGTGCTGCGCGACCGGGAGATTTTATCGACGGACGGCGCGATCATCGTCGGCATCGTCGTCAATCACAAAACGAAAGAGGTCATCGGCGGACCGGACGTGCAGAGCCGCGGCGTGATCTATCTGAAGGACGCCGATCACATCGTCAAGGAGACGGCAATATCATCGAACGCACGGTGGAGGACGCCGTCAAGGAAAACGCTATGAGAATATGGCGGTGCGGATGGAAGCCAAAGACCGGATCGTGAAATATGTTTTGAAGGAAACCGGCAAGCGCCCGATGATTTTACCGGCGATTGTCGAAATCAATGTCACGGAATAGGGAGATGATGATCCGTGGCGAAAACGAAGCAGAAGGAGAAAAAAGCAATAAGAATACCGTGGATTCGGAAATCCTGCGTTATGTGATCGCGTTGGCGGCGATCACCGTAACGCTGGATCGCGGCGCTGCAGTTAGGCATCGTCGGTCAGTTTTGACCACGATCACGCGGTATTTGTTCGGAACGTATTATGGAGTCGTTCTACGGGCTGTGTTTACTCGGGGGCTGGCTGTCCTGTTTGGACAGAAGTTTCCCGTTTTCTCCGTAAAGACGCTGATCGCGATCGGCGCGGTGTTGGTCGCGATGATTTTGTGGTCGGCCATCCCCAGGATCCGCAGCTGACCGGTTTTAAGGTTTTCAGCGAGTATCTTTCCCATACCGGCGAGCATTTCAGCTCGCCTTCGACTGTCGCAGCCCAGGGCGGCGTGCTGGGCGCGTTGTTGTATTCTGCTCAGCTCGTTGTTGTTTGCCCGCACCGGCACGGTGCTGGTGATTTTCGCGCTGCTGGCGCTGGCGGCGCTGTTGATGATCAAGACCGAGGTCTGTGTCGCTGTGGCAGTCGCTCACCGGAGCTTTACATCGTGAGAAAAGCCGAAGCCGAAACGTTCAAAACGTGAAACGGAAAGCGATCTGCTGGAAGTGGCCGCGGAAGAGCGGAAGGTGATCGGTACGGTGGAGCTGGGCAAAAAGAAGAAGAAATCGATTTTCTTAACTCCGGACGACGAACCGGCAGCGGAAGAAGAACTGCCGTCACCGGTCGTGAAGAAAGAAAAAGAAAAAAGAGGAAAAGAGAAACCCGCTGCCGAGGAACTGCCGAAGGTGGTATCCGTGGGCAGCGGTGCAGGAGCGGTCAACTACAAGCTGCCGGCCTTAACGATGCTCGATGAAATCCAGGCCAAGTCACGCTCGGTGCTGAACCAGAACGCCGCGTCGATCAAAGGCAAAAAGCTGATCGAGGTGCTGGGTAATTTCGGCATCAACGCGCAGCTGGTCGCGACGCATATCGGTCCGGCGGTCACTAAATTTGAAATCCGCCCGGATTCCAATGTCAAGGTATCGAAGATCAACGCGATTTCTGATAATCTGAAAATGGAGCTGGCAGCCCGCGATATCCGGATTGAAGCACCGATTCCCGGCCGCAACGCCGTCGGCATCGAAATTCCGAACGTCGAAACAACACCGGTCAAAATGCTGGAGCTGATGCGCCAGCTGCCGGAAGATAAAAAGACAAGAAGCTGCTTCTGGCGCTGGGCAAGGATTTAATGGGAAAAGGCATTTTCTGCCAGCTGGACAAAATGCCGCATCTGTTGATCGCCGGCGCGACCGGCAGCGGCAAGTCGGTATGTATGAATACGATTATCACCTCGCTGTTGATGCGGACTTCGCCGGATGAGGTAAAGCTGCTTTTAGTCGATCCGAAGAAGGTGGAATTCACGCCTTACCGCGAGATCCCGCATCTGATCGGTCCGGTGATTTCCGACGGCGCCGAAGCGGCCCGCGCGCTGAAGGTTATCGTCATGATGATGGAAAACCGCTACGAGGTTTTTCGCTCAGGTCGGCGTGCGCAACATCGCCGGCTACAACGAGAAAATCGCCAAAGAACCGCAGCCGAATCTGCAGCCGATGCCGTTTATCGTCGTGATCATCGACGAATTGGCGGACTTGATGGCGGTGGCCGGCAAGGAAGTGGAAATGAGCATCCAGCGGATCACGCAGCTGGCGCGTGCCGCCGGCATTCATCTGATCGTCGCGACGCAGCGGCCATCGACGGATGTCATCACCGGCATCATCAAGGCCAACATTCCAAGCCGGATCGCCTTCTCCGTTTCCAGCGGCATCGATTCCCGGACGATTCTCGATCATGTCGGGGCGGAACGGCTGCTGGGCAACGGCGATATGCTTTATTTCCCGATCGGCGAACCGAGTCCGGTGCGCTTGCAGGGGTCTATGTTACCGACGAGGAGGTCAAGCGGATCACCGACTTCGTTTCCGCGCAGATGAAGCCGCGCTATGAGGACGCGTTTATCCGTCTGGAAGGCGTCGATAACAATGAGAGCACGGCTGTGGTCTCCGCCCAGGACGATCCGTTGTACGAGGAAGTGAAGGACTACGTCATCGAAACGCAGAAAGCGTCGACGTCGCTCTTGCAGCGAAGGTTCGGAATCGGATATAACCGGGCGGCCCGGCTGATCGACGTTCTGGAAGAACGCGGCATTATCGGTCCGGTTCAGGGCTCGAAGCCAAGAGACGTTTACATCAAAAACCGGACGTTCAGGACGACGAGGAAGAAAACTAAAAATCACATGTGAAACCAGAATTGATCATTTTCAGAATCAAATCTGGTTTTTTCTTCATTTGTCGGAATTGTCCGAAGAAAACGCCGGGTTAAGTTGACAAATGGCATTTTGAAAGTCTAATATTATATTGTGCATAGCTTGCAAAAAGCAATGGAGGGAAAGAAAATGAAAAATTGCTGACCTTTGCTTTAGCGCTGCTGATGGTTGCCGGCTGTTCCAACAATGGCGGAGGAACTGCCACACCGACACCAAGCGCTGACGCAAACACAGACGGTGAAAACACTGGCTGCACGATTACCATCGGATTAGTTACCGACTTAGGCGGTATCGACGACAAGTCCTTCAACCAGGGCACTTGGGAAGGCGTAGTTAAATTCTGCGGAAGACAACAAGATGAGCGAAGAATGCTACGGCTACCTGCAGTCCTCGGCGGACGCGGATTACATCCCGAACCTGAGCACCTTCGCGGATCAGAAGAAAGATCTGATTGAAGCCCGGGCTTCCTGTTTGAAGATGCGATGAAAGAAGTTGCCGATCTGTATCCGGATCAGAAGTTCGTTATCATCGATACGGAAGTTGACAAACCAAACGTTGCTTCTGCAGTCTTTAAAGAGCAGCAGCCTTCTTATTTGGTCGGCGTTGCCGCAGCCATGAAGGCAAAAGAAGCGGGCAAAACGAAAGTCGGATTTATCGGCGGCGTTGAAAACCCGATCATCGAACGTTTTGAAGCAGGCTATAAGCAGGGTGTTGCCAGCGTCGATCCGGCGATCGAAGTGCTGACGGACTATGCCAATGCCTTTGACGATCCGGGCAAAGGCTCAACCTTGGCTCAGAAGCAGTACAATGACGGCGCGTATGTTATTTTCCATGCGGCGGCGCAACGGGCAACGGTCTGATTAAAGAAGCGAAGGACCGCCGTGAAGCTGGTGAAGACGTTTGGGCGATCGGCGTTGACTCTGACCAGTATGACGCAGGTCTGATGTCTGACGGCAAATCCGCAGTTCTGACTTCTGCACTGAAGCGTGTGGATACAGCGGCTTACTATTTCGCAGAACAGGTCAAGAACGGCACATTCCAGGGCGGAACGATGGTCTTTGACGCAAGCAATGACGGCATCGGCTTCCCGAAGGAAAACCCGAACCTGTCTGATGAAATCGTTAAGGCGATGGAAGACGCGTTAGCGAAGATCAAGTCGTCGTGGCGAAATCGTCGTTGACGAAGCAGTTCAGAAATAAGCTGATTTTTCAATTTGTGAGAGGAGAGCGCAGGCTCTCCTTTCTTTTTGACAAAAGCGGTTTCTTGCGCAGAGGCCGCAAATCTCGGATCAGAAGACAGCTTTTGTCAGAAATTCCATTGTTTTTATCCCTAATCGACGCGGTGAAGGCTGAAAACAGGCGAAGACCGGTCAACTCTACCGCGGGTAGGTGTTCCTTTGACGCTTCGCAGTACAATGAAAACGAGGAAAGCGAGGTCAGATTTATGGATCAGATGAAAATCGGCGGTTTCATCGCCCTCTGCCGGAAAGAGAAAGGCTGGACACAGAGTCAGCTGGCCGAGATCTTGGGGATTACCGATAAAGCGGTGTCGAAATGGGAAACCGGGAAATCACTGCCGGATTATGCGTTGCTGACGCCGTTAAGCGAGGCGTTGGGGATCACGCTGAGCGAATTGTTTTCAGGCGAGCGGATCCGCGCTGAAGACTTAATGGAAAAACAGATCAGGTGCTGCTGGAGGTGATTGCCGGGTGGCTGGGTCGGGACGAACAGGCACCGGCTGACAAGTCCAGCTTATCTTGTCCGGTCTTGCGGCTGGCGCATGTGGCCAAGGTTTATGAGAACGACGGCGTGCTGACGCAGGCCGTGCGGATGTCAGCTTTACGGTGGACAAAGGCAGCTTTGTCGGAATAATGGGGCTTCCGGCTGCGGAAAGTCCACGTTATTGAATCTGATCGCAACAATGGATAAGCCCAGCGGCGGAACGATTGAGCTGGATGGGCAGGATCTGGCGGAATTATCGGAAGCAGATCTGGCGGCTTTCCGCCGGGATCATCTCGGATTCATATTTCAGGAATACAATTTGCTGGAAACGCTGACAATCCGGGAAAATATGATGCTGGCGCTCACGATCAAGCAAACGCCGAAAGCAGAAATTAAAGGGATTGTGGAGCACTGGGCTGCCAAGCTGGGGATCTCTGAGATTCTGCAGCATTTTCCTGCGAGGTTTCCGGAGGACAGCGGCAGCGCTGCGCCTGCGCCCGCGCGATCGCAACGCAGCCTGCGTTGATTCTGGCCGACGAGCCGACGGGGGCACTGGACAGTCAGGCGGCGAAACAGCTGCTGGAAACGTTGACGATGCTGCGCGCGGAGGGCGCGACGATTCTGATGGCGACCCACGACGTTTTATCCGCCAGCTATTGCGACCGCATCCTGTTGATGCACGATGGTCAGCTGCGAAAGGTGATCGAGCGGGGAAGTTTAAGCAAGCAGGTGTTTTTCACCCGCATTCTGGACGCGATGGGGGCGGTAAGAAAGGCGGCGGAGAATGATTTTTTAAATTAGCGTGGCGCAACGCCTGCCGCAGTGCCGGCGATTATTTTGTCTATGTGATGACGGTGATCATTCTGGCAGCGCTGTTGTGTGTGGCTCATTGCGTTGCGGCGGTGGGACAGCGGCAGGCCGGATTTCAGACAGCTTCGCTGCCGCTGTTGATCGTGGTGATTCTGGTACTTCTGGTCGGCGTGCTGAACCGGTTCATCGTGGCGCAGCGGGCTCAGGAGCTGGCGGTTTACCTTTTAATGGGAATGGAGAAAAGTCGCCTGATTTCGCTGTTTCTTCTGGAACTCTTCGGCATCGGCATCGTTTGCTGCAGCATTGGCATCTTTTTGGGCTGCGGCGCGGCTGCAATTCTTTTTCGGAACAGATGTCTTTTGCCGGAGTCCTTCCACAGCTGGGCACTAGCACAGTTCAGACGGCGGTCTGGTTTCTGTTAGCTCAGCTCTTATCCGCTTACCCTGTTTACCGGAAATTATCCCGCCTGCAGATCCGTCAGCTGTTTATGGAGCACCGCTGTCTTCTGCCGCCGGATCCTGAAAAACAGAAAGATTGGCGGCGACGCTTATGGGGCAGCCTGTCCGTTTATGTGTTCCTGTTGATCTTGATGGTCATCGGCAAAGAGGAAATCGTCATGATCGCGATCGCGTTCATCGCAGTGCCCCTGTTAATCAGTATCTATGCGTTTTATCAATATCTGGCCGCCGCCGCTTCCGGGCTGCGCCGGGATTGTCCCGCTATTTTGCTGGAAAAAGACCGGCTGCTTACCCTGACGGAGTTTACGGCCTCAGCCAACAAGGACATCATTCTGAACTCGGTATTCTGCGCGTGCCTGATCTTCGCCTTCACGGCGTTTTGTTTCGGTACGTTGTTATTTACGGAGGGATTAGTTATATATGATCCCCAGCCGCAGCGCTGGATGGGATTTTTACAGATCAACATCGGACTGATCTTTCTGGTGCTCTATTTCTCAATGCTTTCCTTAACGCAGATTCTGCTGCGGCGGCAGACGCGCTCGCTTGATATCCTGTGTTCGCTGGGCAAAAGTCAAACGGCGCTGAACTGCTGGCTGGACCGGCAGATCTTGATCAATCTGGGACTGCCGGTTTTAATGAGCGTCGTTCTGTTAGGAGCGCCGCACCGGTTGCCAATTTTGAACTCAATCAGCTAATCCCGTCAGGAATGCAGAATATCTTGTTTCAGATCGCCGGGATCTTTGCGCTGTGTTTTGCGGGTCTATATGGAATTTACGCTTGCGCGGCGATCGCCTACAGCCGCCGTTATTTACAAAAAACACTAAGAATGAAAGCCGGTTGAAGGTGAACTAGCAGACCGTTTAAAACTGAGAATCGAACTGTAATGATTCAAAGTCAGACATATCAAGGAAGAATGGAAATTCCATATTCTTCAAGGTTAGTTTTTGGCAAAATCTATATTGACAACGCTTTCATTTTGATTTAGGATAAAGACATGAAGAAGATTGTTACTCCTGTGGAGGCATCACTTTCAGTGGATGTTTTTGGCAGGAGTTTTTTTATCCCGGCAGAAGCAGTCCATGATTTTGAAAGGAGGAGGAAGAAGGCAGCATGTTCAAATTGTTTACACGGCAGGGAAATACGAAGGATGAATTTTATGCGATATGTGCGGGTGAATCTTTTTCCGCTGGAGGAAGTCGCGGATCCTGTGTTTTCCACGAAAATGATGGGAGACGGCATCGCGGTGAAACCGTCCGATGATACAATTTATTCGCCCTGCGAGGGTGAAATAATTTTATTTCCGGATACAAAGCATGCGATCGGAATCAGAACACAAAGAGGTACTGAGATCTTAGTGCACATCGGCCTGGATACCGTCAATTTTCACGGACAGGGATTTCAAAAGTTGTTTCCGGATCAGCGTGTTCAGACAGGTCAGCCGCTGATCCGGCTGGATCGTGGATTCTAAACAAGGCCGATCTGACGTCAATGCTGATTATCACCCGTCCGCGCAGTCCCCGGATCGCCTACACGGCTTATGGATCAGTGAGGCCGGGAAATCTGTGGCTTCAGTTAGAAGACTGACCGGGGAGCCAGTCTATGAAAGTGATTAAGAAGATTAACAACAATGTAGCTCTGTGTATCGATCAAGGTGGTAAAGAGCTGATTGCCCTGGGCAAAGGGATTGGGTTTAAGGCCATGCCCTACGAGCTTCAGGATTTGAGCGGAATTGAACGGACATTTTATGCCGTAAGAACGGATACGCTGCCAGTGCTGGATGAGATCGATGAGGAACTGTTCGCAGACACGGGATATTTCGTGAGCCAGATGCGACAGCGGTTGAAAAAAAGAAATCAGTGATTCTTTATTCTTCGTGTTAGTTGACCATCTAAATTTCGCAATTAAACGGGCCCGTGCCCATATTTATTTTCAGTTTAGCATCGTTAGCGAAGTAGTCCAGATGTATCAAATGGAAATGCAGGCAGGACAATGGGCTGTCGATTATCTTAACGATAATATGGCGTAAAGCTGCCATCGGATGAGGCAGCGATCATTGCGATTCATATCGTCGGCAGCTATGATGATGAAAGCTATAGTCGTGAATTAGAGAACGTAACGAAGATTATCGGGCAGATCACTGACATCATCGAAGACCGGATGCATATCCAACTCGACCGGACCAACTTTAATTATTCCCGGTTTGTATCGCATCTTATGTATCTGTTAAAACGCCAACGGGATAAAACCGCGATTATCAGTACTAATCATCAGCTATTTGATCAGACAAGGCAGGCGTTTCCTGCGGTCTATCAATGTGCACTGGCCATTCGCAAGACTTTGGAAGAAAATCAAAAGATGATCATCAGCGATGAAGAATTGTTATATCTGATGCTCCATATCAATCGTATGATCGATCGAGAGGATTGTTACCGGTAGGCATAACCTCACAGAAAAGCGAATCTTTTTTGAGGCTTTTATTTGAATAAACAGGAGGAGTAAATGATGGCTAAAAAAATTATAAAACACAAGCTTTGACTCTGTTGGAAAAGGTAGGAGGAAAAAGGAAATGTTGCTGGCGTTTATCACTGCGCAACCGTCTGCGGTTTGAGTTAAAAGATGAAAGTATTCCAAATGATGAACAGATTCGACAGATTCCGGGCGTCTTGGGTGTTTCAGGGCTGGTGGACAATACCAGATTATTATCGGACCCGATGTTCCCCGACTTTACGAAGCCGTTTGTCAGACAGGTGATTTCCAGTCTCAGTCGGCAATTCCAGAAAACTTTGACCGCAAAATGAGAAACTGACAATCAAAAAGCGATTGGAAAAGTGTTCAGTTATATCAGCGGTACGGTGAGTGAGCTGATTCAATCCTCGTTGCAGCGTCGATGGTCAAAACAATTCAAGTGCTGATCGGTCCCGGTTTTTCCACTGGATTTCGGCGGAGTCGGATACCTATCGATTATTTGATCTGATTTACAATGCGTTCTTTTTATTTCATGCCGCTCTATATTGGTTAGTCAGCATCCAAAAACTTAAAACCAGTATCCCACTGGGTTTGCTGCTGGGAGGAATTCTGCTGGTGCCGGATTATATCGCGCTGGTAAGTGCTGGGGAAGCCTTTGCGGTATATGGCATTCCGATGAAGTTGGTATCTTACAGCGGTACAATGTTCCCGATGCTGCTGACGATTGCCTGTCTGAAAATCGTGAATGATTTTGCCCAGAAACACATCTCTGATATGTTTGCGATGAGTTTCCGGCCACTAATCGTGCTGCTGGTGATGATCCCACTGGAATTGTGTGTTTTGGGACCGGTTGGCGGTTACATCGGCGACGGACTGGCAATGGTGATTAAAGCCTGTGAAAAAATTCCGTGGATTACCGGCGCCATCGGCGGCTTATGGTTATTTGTCGTAGCGACGGGGAATGCATATGCCATTAGTTCAGGCGATCAATATTCCGGAACAAATGACTTACGGATATCAGAAAATTCTTAGTCCGGCAATCAAAATGAGCAATATCTGCATGTATGGCATGGTGTTCGCGGCGATTATTAAAACCCACAACAAAGGAAATAAAGCAACCTATGCCGCCTATCTGTTATCCGGTACAGTTGAACCGGGACTGTACGGAGTGGGTGTTTAAGAATTCTAAATGTGTGCCGGGACTGGCCATTGGCGGCGTGATCACCGGCATTCTCGTCACCTGTTTGGGCGCTATTGTCTATCCATCCCAGGGAATTCCGCTGATCGGTCCGTGGATCGGATTCATCGCTGGCGGAACGGCTAATATCCTGAAAGGGTTCCTGTGCGGTAGTGGTGCTCTGATTTTTGGATTCATCTGGGCCTGGATGATCGGTCTGGACAGTGAGGAATTCAGCCGGGCTGCCTCAAAACAGAAATAAAGAGACAGGTGCTTGACGAACTGCGCGGATTTGTCAGAATCCAGGTTAGTTGAAAAAAGAAAATGAGAGAAGGAAATAAAGCGTGGAATATCAAAATTTGAGGGCTGAATCGGTGACGAAGCATATCACACGGATTATTGATACGGACGTTTATCTGTATTTGATCGAAGGACAACGAAAAGCATGCTTGATTGATACCGGGCATGGGATTGGAGACAATTTAAAAAAAAGGTTGTGGAAACACTGACGGACAAACCAGTGTTTGTTATTCTGACGCATAATCATGAGGATCATATCGGCGGCAGCGGCTGGTTTAATGAAGTTTATCTCAATGCGAAAGATCATGCGGGTTACCATGAGCTTGCCGATCCTGAAATTCGGTTTTGTCGCCATCAAAATCCGACGTTTGGACATTATCCGTTATCCGCATATGCGCCTGAATTGAAAACGCCGCACATGTTGACAGATGGTCAGGAATTTGATCTGGGTGCCATCACCGTGAAGACCATTGCCTGCAGCGGACATACGGCGGGAAGTATGATTGTTTTGATCAAGGAAGAACAGGTTGCTATTTATGGCGACGCCATCGGCCGGCGGGTATGTTTAATTCATCCGGGACTAACGGTCAGTCAGTATCTGGAAAGTCTGCGTTATGTTCAAAGTGTCTGCGGACAGATTGTCTTCGGTTTGCGCTGTCATAACGATCCCGTAGTGTCGCCGACGATCGTGGACGAGCTGGCCGAATGCTGCCAGCGGATTTTGAAAGGTACGGACGCACGGCAAAACATTCAGTTTAAGCATGTGGATGGTTCCCTGACCTGCTGCTTTGCAGCAAGCGCTGTCAGCGGTCCTGCTCAAGCACGCATTGACGGAAAACAGGGCAATATTTTTTACACACTGGACAATGCGGTATAGTTTTGCGATGCAGTTGAAAAGGGAAGTTTACGCAGCCAGGAAGTGAAGTCAAGCGAACAGAGAAGCGTAATGAATAACCAATTCTTGAAAACAAAGAAAGTTCGGTAAAACGTATGTAAAAAAAAGAAATCGGATTTCTATAAAGAAATATTTGGTTTCTTTTTGTCGTGAATAATTTGTTTCAGAGCTCAGTGCTGCTGATGCTGAAAGTTCAGGTGTCAAATGTCACATTTATTTGTGAAAAACGCAAAAAATCCAACGGGGAGCGGGAGGAAATATGTTATAATTTTGAATAGTTAATGGAGGGAAAATAATGAGTTATGCGATAGAGATGCTCAACATCACCAAGGACTTTCCAGGCATCCGCGCCAACGACGATGTGACTCTTCAAGTAGAGGAAAAAAGTATTCACGCTCTCTTGGGGAGAAAACGGGGCCGGGAAATCCACGCTGATGTCGATTTTATTCGGTCTGTATCAGCCGACCCGCGGCACGATTAAAGTGCGCGGCCAGGAAGTAAAAAATCACAGACCCGAATGTCGCCAACAGCCTGGGGATCGGAATGGTGCATCAGCATTTTAAGTTGGTAGAATGCTTTACAGTCACTGAAAATATTATTCTCGGACTGGAACCGAAAAACAAAATTCTATACCACGGATATCAAATCGGCCGCCCAGCGGATTCAGCAGCTGAGCGAAATGTACGGATTGAACGTCGACCCGTATGCCAAGATCCAGAATATTTCCGTCGGGGATGCAGCAGCGCGTTGAGATTTTAAAGATGCTTTACCGCAATGCGGACATCCTGATCTTTGACGAACCGACGGCGGTTCTGACGCCGCAGGAAATCCATGAGCTGATGGAAATCATGCGCAATCTGACCAAGGAAGGCAAGACAATTATTTTAATCACGCATAAATTGAAGGAAATCAAGGAAGTTGCCGATGTATGCACTGTTCTGCGGCGCGGCCGGTGTATGGGGACGATTCAGGTCGCGGAAACCTCGGAAGAGGAAATGGCGAAGCTGATGGTCGGCCGCGAAGTCGATTTCGGCGTGGAGAAGCAGGCCCAGCAGCCCGGCAAGGTCGTATTGGAAATTGAACATTTGAAAGTTAAAAACTCCAAGGGACTTTTTAGGTGTGAAGGATTTCAGTCTGCAGGTGCGCGCCGGTGAAATTGTCGGCGTGGCGGGCATCGACGGCAACGGCCAGACAGAGCTGGTGTATGCGCTGACCGGACTGGCGAAGGCGGAAGGCGGCAAGGTGCTGCTCAACGGCAAGGATATCACGCACAGCTCGATCAAGCACCGGATCGAAGCCGGGATGGGCCACATTCCGGAAGACCGGCATAAGCACGGTTTGATCCTGGATTTCAAACTGAAAGAGAACATGGTTATTCACAGCTATAACGAAGCGCCGTATGCGAAGAACGGCCTGCTTCAGATGGCGGCGATCGACAAAAAACCGACGAACTGATTGAAATGTTCGACGTCCGCAGCGGTCAGGGCCGGGAAACGATCACCCGCAGCATGTCCGGCGGCAACCAGCAGAAAGCGATTATCGCCCGTGAGATCGACCGCAGTCCGGAGCTGCTGATCGTCGTTCAGCCGACGCGCGGTCTGGATGTCGGCGCGATCGAGTACATCCATAAACGGATCGTGCAGGAACGCGACAACGGCAAAAGCGATTTTGTTAGTGTCGCTGGAACTGGATGAAATTATGGCGCTGTCTGATCAAATCGCCGTGATGTTCAACGGGGAGTTGACCGGCTGGGTCAAAGCGGAAGAAACGGATGAAAATGAACTGGGTCTGATGATGTCCGGTTCGATCCGGAAGGGGTCGCGGAAGCATGAAAAAAGAGAAAACTAGCGGCTCCATTAATTGCGGTTCTGCTGGGTCTGTTAGTCGGCATGATCATCGTCATCGCCAGCGGGAAATCGCCGGTGCTGCTGATCTCGGCGATTGTCAAAAGCTTCTGCGGCTTTGATATCTTAGCTCCAGGGCCGATCAACCCGCGCTACTTCGGCGAGTTTATCGTCTTCTCGATGCCGCTGATTTTGACCGGTCTGGCGGTCGGCTTCGCTTACCGCACCGGTTTGTTCAACATCGGCGGCGAAGGTCAGGTCATGGTCGGAGCGCTGGCGGCGACCGTCGTCGGCATTCTCGTACCGCTGCCGCCGGTGCTGCACGCGATCGTCTGTTTGATCGCCGGCGGCGTGGCCGGGGCGTTATGGGCCTTTTACCGGGCTTTTTTGAAAGTCAAACGGAATATTTCGGAAGTCGTCACGGCAATCATGATGAATTACGCCGCGCTGTACTTCTGCAACTACATCTTAAAAGCGCTGCCGGGCTCAACTCAGACCCGCACAGTGGATCTGCCGGCTTCCGCGCTGATCAAATCAGATTTTCTTAAACAGATCACGAACAATTCCGTCTGCACTGGGGCATCCTGGTCGTCATCCTGGCGGTGATTGTTTATCACATCATTATTGAAAAACGACGTTCGGCTACAGCCTGCGGGCGACCGGCTTCAATGCGGAAGGTGCGCGCTATGCGGGCATGAAGGTTGAACGCAACGTCGTCTACGCCATGATGATTTCCGGCGTTATGGCCGGGCTGGCAGGAGCAATCATGGTCTTGGGTACCTTCGGCTACGGACGCGTGCTGAACACGGCGGAAAACTACGGCTTTGACGGCATCGCCGTCGCGCTGGTCGGCGGGTGCAACGCGATCGGCATCTTCTTTGCCGGCTTGTTGTTCGGTCTGCTGAAAGTGGCGCAGCCGCTGATGCAGTCGATGCAGATCCCGAAGGATATCGCGACGATCATTTCCTCCACCATCATCATGCTGGTGGCAATGCAGAACGGCATTATCTTCATTATGAACCGATTGTCAAAAAAGAAAGAGACAGCGGAGAAAGGAAGTGAACAGGCATGAGTTTATTCTATAACATGTTTACGATCACTCTGATGATCTCGGCTCCGATTATCATCGCGGCGCTGGGCGGCTTGTTCAGCGAACGCAGCGGCGTTGTCAACATCGCGCTGGACGGCATCATGCTGGTCGGGGCGTTTGTCACCGCAGCCGTGGTCGTGGTCCTCGATCCGACCGGGGCCAACAGTAAGACGGCCATTCTGATCGGCTTGATCGCAGGCATGGCGGCCGGCATGGTCTTCTCCCTGCTGCACGCCTATGCGAGCATCGACCTGAACGCGGACCAGACGGTTTCGGGACGGCGCTGAACTTGCTGGCAGCCGGAATCACGGTCTATCTGTGCCAGATTTTCTTCAACCAGCAGCGCACACCGGCGTTTATCCGCGGCATCACGCGCATTGACGTGCCGGTCTTGAAGGATATCGGTTTTGGGTGAGATGTTCTTCAAGCAGGTGCATCCGACGTTCTATCTGACGATCATCCTCGTCTTTGTAACCTGGTATGTTGTCTTTAAAACACCGTTCGGTCTGCGTATGCGTTCCTGCGGTGAATTCCCGCAGGCTTCGGCGTCGATGGGCATCAACGTCCGCCGGATGCGCTATTTCGGCGTGCTGGTTTCCGGCGCGCTGGCAGGCCTGGCCGGGGGCGTCATGGTCTTGACCCAGGACGTTCAGTTTACCGTCGTGACGATTCATGGTTTCGGGTTTATTGCGATCGCGGCGCTGATCTTCGGTAAGTGGAATCCATTCGGCGTCTTGGGCGCCGGCATGTTCTTCGGTTTCTCTCAGACGCTGGGCTTCTACGCGAAAGACATCCCGTTTTTGGCAACGCTGCCGACGGAATTCTTCAGCATGTTCCCGTATGTTCTGACGATCATCGCGCTGGTCATCTTCGCTGGCAAATCGGTCGGTCCGAAGGCGGCGGGCGAAATATACGATACAGGCAAACGTTAAAGGCAGAGCCGGTTGAAATTGAACGGTCAAATTCAACCGGTTTTTCTTTTTCCTCAGTGAATTCTGGTATAATAAAATGAAGGAAAACCCGTAATCAGATCGTTAAATAAGGAAAGAGGATATTGATGAAGATTGAAGAAATCAGAAATTCATGGCGGCAGCTTGTCGCGCAGAAAGAGTTAAAGCAGGTATCGGAACTTCTGCGGCAAAGTCCGGAGCGGGACAAGCTGATGCAGCGGGCCGGGAGTTGTGCGCGCATACGTTTGTGTTCGATCATCCGTGGGACATGGAGCGGTGTCTGACGCCGCACACCATGGAAACGATGGATTGGAATCAGGTGTTCAATGACGACGAGGAATGGACGTTTATGCTCAACCGCATGGATTATTGGTCGGCGCTGGCCAAAGCGGCGCTGGTCAGTCAGGATACGCGCTATCTTGATCAGGCCAAAGACTTCTTGCTTGACTGGATTGAGCAGCATCCCCGTATCGAACCCAGTCTGTCAACACGCACGCTGGATACCGGCATCCGTGTGGTCAACATGCTGAATGCGCGATGCTTTTAGAAGCGTCGGAAAAACTGAACGACGAGGAGCTGACGCTGATTCTTACAAGCGTAGAGAACCAGCTGGCGTATTTAAAAGCGAATTATATTGAAAAATACACTTTAAGCAACTGGGGAAGCATCCAGACCTGCGGGATGATTGTGTGCTCGGCGATGATGGGGAAAGGATCCGCGGCAGGATGAAGTCTACCGCTGGGCGCTGGAAGAGCTGGAAACCCAGATGCAGATTCAGATCGGGGGCGGACGGCATGCTTTGGGAACAATCGACGATGTATCATGTCGAGGTGCTCAACAACGTGCTGCGGGTATTGGATTACGCACAGTTTTATCCGATTCGCTGACGGATGAAATCTGCGAAAAAGCGCATGCAATGACCCGGGCGCTGATGCACATGATGATGCCGGATCATCAGATCGAAACCTTCGGCGATTCCGACCGGGTCAACGCCGAGGATGTTATGAACAAAGGCGCTATTCTATTTGACGATCCGCAGCTGCGCGCGATGGGCAGCGATCATGGCGACAGCGATCTGCTTTTAAACGGCGGAATGCCGGCCTGGCGGAAGCTGCAGACCCTGCCGAAGCAAACGCCGCAGACCCTGCTCTATGCGGGACAGGACTGCGGCATCGTCGTGCGCCGGAGTGATTTCGGCCGGAGCGCGGAATGGATGATGATGCTTAACGGCGAGCTGGGCAGCGGTCATGGCCATTCGGATAATCTGCATTATTCGATCATTCACCAGGGGCTGCCGTTTGTGATCGACCCCGGCCGCTTCACCTATCGTGAGGATCATCCGGTCCGCGTTGAACTGAAAGGCATGAGCGCGCACAACACAGTGATTCTGGACGATCAGCCAGGCAGCGTGCCGGATTCCAGCTGGACCTATCAACGGTTTCTGCGCCCGTTGGCAACGCTTATCCGCGATACGCCGGAGGGCTTGTACTGGGAAGGCGGCGTGCTGACCGAACAGCCGCAGATGACGCACATTCGGAAAGTGATCATGCTTCCGCAGGGCTGCTGGGTTGTCTGTGATGAGATTTTCTGTGAGGGCGGGCATACCGTTGTCAGCCGGATCCAGCTCGATCCGCAGGTGGAGGTCAGCGGCAATGATTCGGATTGGCAGCTGAAGCAGGAAACAGTCAAGCTGAATTATCATCACGAAGGCTTGCCGGTCAGCGTGGAACAAGGACCGTGTTCGTTGCGCTACAACGAATTGCAGGACCATAAAATTTTGCCAGCCGTGGAAGGATGCATGGATCGTTGTTTCAGGACGAGCTGTTTTATGGCGAGGACTTCCGGCTGGAACCGGCCGAAGTTATGCAGCCGGGCCACGGAAAGCTGCCGGAAGAGGAAGTCAGCGCGTGGCGGTTTGTCCGCGGCGAGGAGAGCTATACGTGCGTCATCTTCCATCAACAACTTTACCGCGGTAAAAAGATTTTGTATTGCGAAGGGCTGCCGCTGCACAACCAGGCCTGTTTGATTATCAAGAAAGCGGGCTTGAAAAAGCTGATCCGGCTGAAATAAAGAGGGCATAAACAGCGAATTCAAGCTGCGAGGATCGCTTAAGGATCTTAGGTCAATAAAAGTTAAACGATCTGTCTGAACGAATCGACCAGGGAATGGTGAGCGCTGAAAAGGCGGTGCCTGTCTCGTTCGTTATTCTACGTGGGACAAAGAACAGAAAAGCGCTGGATCTTCTTGTAAACGGAGGCCGCGCTTTTTCTTTTTACCTCAGAATTATTCGAGGTGTCTTTCCTGATCGATAATCAAGGACAACAGGATTTTAAAAGGGGAATAAACGAAAAAGGGGCTGTGACAAATCAGGAAAATAAGAAAAAACCATAAGCTCACAGCCATTTCTCTAAGTTTTCCATCCTTCTTTTTCCTTCTTCCGTTTCCAGATAGGCATCGACTTCCTTCTGATATTTCTCCAGCTGCGGACTGATTCTCGCACTGCGTCCCTTCTTCGATGTCGTGCACCGGCTCCGCAGCGGACAATTCTCACAGTGCTGATTCCGATAATGAATCGTCGTTCTCGGTACTCCGGTCTTCATGTCCACTCTGATCTTCTCGATTTCAAAATCATACCCTTGCGGGCAGATCGGGGTTCCTTCCCCATTCCGTTTCATATGCATTAACTGAAACTGGTTCTTTTCCTTCACTTTCTCTTTCTTCTTTTGGTACCCCGGATATTTCAGGATTGCCCGAATCTGATGAAGCTGGGCATAGGCATAGTTCTCAAAGCTGCCGTATCCGGCATCCGTCACCACCATTTTCGGATCGTCTCCGAATTGATTTCGGTATCCTTCCAGAAAGGGGATTGCGGTCTTTGTATCATTGACATCCGGACTGATATAGGAATAGGCAATATACCCGTTATTCACTCCGATCTGGACATTGTATCCTGGTTTAAACACGTTCGTGTGATTGTAATAGTCATATTTCATATGCATCATTGTCGCATCCGGATCGGTCTTGGAGAAACTGTTTCGCTCTCCCAGTATATCTTTCGCTAAGGCGTAACTGAACAGACTTTTGGCAACGCTGCCCAATTCCCGTTTCAGCTTCGCCACAGGATGGATTCCCCGTCCTTTCCGGATCGCTCCGACTTCCTGCAGCCACGCATCCAGCCGTTCATCGATCTCCATCAAATACTTCAGTGTCGGTTCCTTCAGGATCGAATATCGCACTGCGATTCCCTGGACCTTAAAATAGCGATTCAACTGTCTTACGATTTCCATCGCTTTCTGCCAGTGACGCGGACGATACCGTTTGACCCAGGCACCCCAAAAGAACGTCATTTTATTCGCATTCGCCTCAAACTTCGTTCCATCGATCATCAGGATCGCAGCCTCCAGCGCTTTTTGATCCTGGATGCACAGATAAACCTGATGACTGATTTCTTCCAGAGTTCCTTTCAGCTGATCATTGATAAAGCGCTGATAGGTTTTATAGGAAGGTGTCTGTCCCTGAAGAAGCCATCGGCAGCGCGCAGATCGTAACGACTCATTTCTTCCAGCTGACGCAGGGACGCATAGCCATAGCGGGCATAGGCAAACAGAAGAATCGTAAGTAACGCGGTCGGATCATAGGCATCCCGACGCTGACGATGGAAGTCGATCCACTTTCCGATATTGATCCTCCCGATGACTTCCTGAATCGTCTGAAACAGCGTCATGTCTCCACAATCCGATTGGGATATTGAAATTTCCAGTAGCATTTTTGTCTGGTATCCCTTATAATTTCCTTGTGGATTTAATACTTTTTTGCATAGTTTAATGATACTAAAAAAAAAAAAAATGCGCTTTCTTCTCTCGAAGTTACGCATTTTTTTATTTTTTCCTATCCCTTATCTGTCACAGCCTCCTAAAGAGTTTCAATTAAATTTTAATCGTGTTCTTTTCTATCAATTCCTGTTTCAAGTCATAAAGCTGACGGGAATAATCGACATAATACCGGTGCGGATAACGCAGCCGTTTGACTTCCTCCCACAGCGTGTCCATCTGCTGCATGCAGTAATTTTGACTTCTTCCGTGGACGGAACAGTGTAAACCAACTTGCCATGATCGAAAATCTGTTCCTGCAGCTCGCGCATTTCGTAATCTTTGATGCGTTTCTGTTTCCACGGCGCCTGCGGGTCAAACAACACATATTCATCCGCTGGAATGACCTCGTCGCGCAGCGCCAACAGATCAGCGATCGCCTGATGGTTTTCCTTGTCATAAAAGCGGATAATTTTCTTGAAGCCCGGATTCGTCAATTTTTCCACGTTGCCGCTGATTTTGATCTTCGGAATGATCTGTCCGTCTTTTTCATGCGCGACAACCTTGTAGACGCCGCCCAAGACCGGCGTGGATTTGGCGGTGATCATATTTTCGCCGACGCCGAATGTGTCGATCTTCGCGTCCTGCATGATCAGATCGTCGATTAAAATTCGTCCAGCGAATTGGAAACGACAACCTTGCAGTCAGTCAGACCGGCCGCATCGAGCATTTTCCGCGCTTTCTTTGACAGATAAGCCAAATCGCCGCTGTCGATCCGGATTCCTTTAAACGGTGGCCGTTCGGAATCAATTCCTCCTGGGCCACTTTAATCGCATTGGGAATGCCGGAATGCAGCGTGTCATAGGTATCGACCAACAGGATGCAGTTGTCCGGGAAACCCGGGCATAGCTGCGGAAGGCTTCCAGCTCGCTGTCGTGCAGCTGAACATAGCTGTGGGCGATCGTGCCGCTGACCGGAACGGCGTATTTCTGTCCGGCAATCGTACAGGCCGATCCGCGCAGCCTGCGATGTAAGCGCCGCGGGCTCCCTCGGTGGCGGCGTCGAAGCCATGTGCCCGGCGTGAACCAAATTCCAGAACGCCCGGCCCTTGCTGGCGCGGACGATACGGTAGGCTTTGGTGGTCGTCAAGGTTGGATAGTTGATGCACAAAAAGCAGGATGGTTTCCAGAATCTGGGCTTGGATCAAGGTACCGCGGATGGTAACCAGCGGTTCGTTGGCGAACACCGGCGTGCCTTCCGGTAATTGCCCAGACGTCCACGTCCATCGTCATCGTTTTTAAATAATGCAGGAAATCCTCGTCAAAGTAGCCGGTCTGCCGCAGATAATCGATTTGATCGTCGGTGTAATGAAAATGCTGAACAAAATCGATGAACCGGTGCAGGCCGTTTAAAATTAAGAAACCGCCGCCGTCCGGAATCGTCCGCACGAACATATCGAAATAGGCAATTTCTTCATGTTTGTTTTCTTTAAAATACGCATAGGCCATCGTATATTCATAAAAATCTGTTAAAAGCATTAAATCTTCGGGTTGCATGGGTTATTCCTCCTCGTTGTTCAAGACATGAATTCCGGCGTTGGCCATTAATTTCAAAGCCCAGTGCCCATAGTCCTTGGCGCTGTGTCCCGGAGCGTCAAAGGTAGCGACTTGATTCTTCGGAACAATAACCTCAATTCCCAGATCATTTTGATTAATATACCCTTTTTAAGGATAAGGCAAACTGCAGAACGCAGATGTCGGTGCAGCAGCCGACGATCATCACGGAGCGCAAATCGGTCATCTGCTGGAAGACTTCCAGAAATTCAGGCTGGACAAAGCCGTTAGTTGAATTTTTTTCTCCAGGATGATGAATTGATCGGCATAGGGCTTCAATTCATCGATCAGTTCGCTTTCCTCACTGTCTTTTAAGCAATGCGGCGGAAAGCTGGAAAATTCCTTCGCGCTTTCGTTGTGGCAGTCGCGGAAGGCGAGAACCGGGAAATCATGCTTTAAATAAGCGTTCACGGTCTCCACTACGGCGGGGGTGATGTGATCAATTTTCGGATCCGCTAAGGCTCCGGTATGGATAAAGCCGTTGATCATGTCGACGACGACCAACAAGGAGCGGTCGTCTTTTTCTCTGAGAAAAAGTTCTGTTTTTCATCTCTTTGGCCTCTTTTCTTCTTTGCTTATTGTTAATCATAACAAAATTTTCAAACGAAGAAAATGAAATCGTCTGATTTTGACGTGTTTTTTCAATTTGTGTCCGCACTGAATTCCGTCTTATGCCCTGTTGCCGGTTAATCCCCGTCTGATCGCAGGCGAACGGCAGAAGCCTAGATGGGGATGAAACGGCGGCGGACGCTGATCGGCAGGATGAAGGGAAAGGAAAGATTTTCTGTTTTTGAATGGAAAGTGGGATATACTAGGTAGCAAAGGAGGAACGTTTGATGAGATCAGAAACACTATGTAAAAATGTTGAAATGCATATTCTGGAAACGGGAAAATTCAAGGACGTCATCCTGTCATTCCGTTTTTTAATGAACTGAAAACCCCGGACAGCTGGGTCAGAACCGTATTGGCGCTGATGCTGGCGGACCGGTGTGAAATATCCGACAAAACGGGAGGTTTCCTGCTGCCTGGACGGGCTGTACGGCGCCAGTGCTTCAGCGCGGACGACGACTTACGGTCAGGACAGATTCTGGAATTCCGCGTTAAAGCCTTGAATGAAAAATATGTTGGAGGCGATCTTTTTACAGCGCCAGATCGCGCTGGCTGCGCAGTTTTTACTGCACCCGTTAAAAGAGGGCGATCAGCTGTCCCCGCGCTGTTTAAGGAAGCGATGATCAATTTAAAAGCGATGATTCAGCGCCGCAGCGATAATCCTTCCGCTTACGCCGCATCCCAATGTGCGAAGCTGATGGGACAGGGGCAGGCGTTAGGCATCAGCGTTTTGCCGACGATGGAAGAGGCGGAAGCGATCACGCTGGAACAGGTCAGCGCCGCCTATGAAAAGATGATTCGTGAGGATCGGATCGATATGTTTGTGGAAGGCCAGGTGGATGCGGCAACCGTGACCTCGTTGTTAAAACATGCTTTTTCCATTAGAAGACCGCGAGCTGGAAATCAAAAGCGAATATCTGACGGAAAAGGAACAGCCGGAGGAAAAATCAGAAACCCGGGCGATCGATCAGACGACGCTGGTCATGATGTATCCGACGCATGTCGCGCTGAGCAGCCCGGATTACTGGACGCTGCGCACAGGCAGCTGCATTTTCGGTCAGCTGCCGACGTCGCTGTTGTTTCAGGAAGTGCGGGAAAAGCGCAGTCTGTGCTATTCCATCTATTCCAGCATCCTTTCCTATGACGGCGTCATGAGCGTCAGCACGGGAATCGACAGCGCCCATCTGGATGAAGTAAAGGAATTGGTTGAGCAGCAGCGTCAGCGCATGGCTGAGGGTGATTTCGACGAGGAAATGCTCAATACCGCGAAAGAAATGCTGATCAATTCGATCCTGGCTTCTGAGGATGATCCGCTTTCAATGATCAATCGGGAATTTCAGAACTGCCTGCTGGGACAGACACGCAGTCTGGATAAGATCAGCGACGAGATCCGCAGCGTGGATCGGGAAGCGATCAGGAAGCTGTTTGCCGCGATGGAATGCAAAGCGGTGTTCGCATTGATTCAGAAGGAGGACGCCCATGAAGAAAAATTGTTAACGCACAGTTTGATGAAACGTGGTATACGCATACGCTGGATAACGGCTTAAACCTGATTTTCTGGCATAAGCCGGACTTTTGTCAGCGCGGCTGTGGTTTTTGCGACGCCTTATGGCGCGCTGGATTACCGCCAGATTGATAAGGAAGGAAATCATCTCGATTTCCCCAGCGGCATCGCTCATTTTCTTGAACATAAACTGTTTGAATCCGATGAAGGGGACGTCATGGACGATTTCTCGCGGATGGGCGCGAACGTCAATGCGTTTACCTCTTACAACGAAACGTGTTATTACTTCACGACCAGTCACGGTGACTTAAAGGAACCGTTGAATCTGTTAATCGATTTCGTGCAGGATCTGCGGATCACGGAGGAATCGGTGGAAAAGGAAAAAGGCATCATCAATCAGGAATTGAAGATGTATCTGCAGATGCCGGACAGCCGCTTGATCTTTGAAACGTTTAAGGCTTTATATCATAAGCATCCGCTTAACCGCGATATCGGCGGGGATGAGAAGAGCGTCAATGCGACGACCCGCCAGCTGTTAGAGGATTGCTACAAGCTGAACTATCATCCTTCCCGTATGACGTTAATCGTCGCCGGACCGCAGAAGCCGCAAACACTGCTGGAATGGATTGAGGAAAATCAGAAAGCGAAGTCGTTTGAGCCGGCAAGGACGTCGGCCGGTATCTGGAAGAGGAACCCGAAACCGTGGTATCCAGTCATACGGTTATTCCGATGGATGTCGCCGTCCGCAAGGTCAGCGTGGCGTATAAGTTTGCGCCGCTGAAGACCTCGGCCAAAGAACGGGTACGGCAGGAATGGGCGATCCGGTGTCTGCTGGAATCGCATTTCAGCTCGCTGAATCCGGATTATCAGAACTGGCTGGACAATGAAATCATCAACGATTATTTCGGCTACGAAATCGATCTGGGCAAGGATTACGCGATGATGATGTTCTATAATGAAACGGAGGACGCCGCGGCGTTTACCCAGTTTATTGAAGAACAGCTCAAGGTTTTGAAGAGCCGGGCCGTTGATTATCAGCAGCTGCAGCTGCTAAAACGCCGTTATTTCGGCGAAGCGATGCGGACGTTCAACAACATGGAGGACATTGCGGTAGCGATGATCCGCAATCAGTTTAACGGCGTCAGCTTCTTTGATACGCTGGAAATAATCGATCAGCTGGATCAGCAGCAGGTGCAGGAAGCGTTCGGCGCGCTCCGGTTTTGATCAGCGCAGCGTTGTGGAAATCAGTCCGGCAGAGGATCAGACACAGGCGTAAGGTTTATTGATCGGATTCAATGAATTTTGAAAAAAATCGAAAAATGGAGAATTCTGTCTTCTCCGTTTTTTTTTTTACTTTCTCCTGCCAATTCCAGATAACTCTGAAAAAAGAGTTGAATTTGCCGGTTTGCCAGAATATTGAGTCTCGGTCATAATGAGGACACAAGGAGGAAAGCTATGTTAAATCTCATGGTGTTGGTAGGCAAGGTCAAAGAAATTCCCGAAATCCGGCTCACGGCAGCTGGAACAAAAATCGCGACGATGCTGCTGGAGGTCGACCGCGGATTCCGCAACAGCAACGGCGAGTATGATCAGGATGTTTTCAATGTTGTACTGTGGCGCGGCGTCGCGGAAACGTGCGCGGATTTACTGCGCCCCGGCTCCGTTGTGGCGGTGAAGGGAAGACTGCAGGCGCACAATTACGAACCGAAGGAGGGACAGACGTATTACAACGCGGAGATCGTGGCGGAAAAGGTTTCGTTTATTTCAGTGAAGCCGATCAGTAATCCGCCGTTAGCGGAAATGGCGGTCTGACGTTTATTTCTTTGTAAGAATTTGCAGATTGTTGGAAATCCGTTTATAGGCTATACTTGAAATCGAAATGAGGGATAACGATGAATGAGAAAATTCTGATCGTCGATGACGACGCGGAAATCGCTCAGCTGGTTTCAGTTTACCTGAAGAATGAAGGATTTCAGACAACCGTGAGTACAGCGGTACGGAAGCGCTGAAGTTAATCCGGGATCCAAATTTGACTTGGCGGTCCTCGACGTCATGCTTCCAGACTGCAGCGGATTTCATCTCTGTGAAGAAATCCGCAGCCATTATAATTATCCGGTCATCATGCTGACGGCGAAGGGCGAGGATATTGATAAGATTACGGGTCTGACAATCGGCGCTGATGATTACATCACCAAGCCGTTTAACCCGGTTGAAATGACAGCCCGCGTCAAAGCGCAGCTGCGCCGCTACATGCGCTATAATTCCCAGAAGCGGGATGATAATATCATTGATTTCCAGGGCTTGATCTTAAACTGCAGCACGCATGAATGCACGCTGTACGGAGAAAAGCTGAATCTGACGCCGACTGAGTTTTCAATTCTGCAGATGCTGTGTGAAAACCGCGGAAAAGTCATCAGTTCGCAGGATCTGTTTGAGAGTATTTGGAAAGAAAAAATACTTCGAGTCCAACAATACAGTGATGGTCCATATCCGGCGGATCCGCGAAAAGATGCATGAACAGCCGCGTAATCCGAAGTTCATCAAAACGGTGTGGGGAATGGGGTATAAAATTGAAAAATAGTCTGCGCCGGTTTAAAATCCGGCTGTTTCTGGAATTAAGCCTGCAGATCGTCGGCGCGATTCTGCTGCTGTTCTTGGGCCTGCGGCTGGTTGATGGAATTTTAAACGATTTTTATTGCGAATTTTCTGTTCTCATTGGACAGCGGTCTTTATCGGTTCTGTGTACGCAATAAAGAAGCATTGTTGTTTTTAATCGGTTCCGGAACGATTATGATCGTCATCTATTTTACGATCCGCAAAACTTCTAATTATCTGGAACAAATCATTACTTCGATCAATCAGGTCTTCAATAAGGACGAAGGGCTGGTTGTGCTGCCGACGGATTTTAAAGAAATTGAGAACCAGCTGAATTCAATTAAGTATGAAACGCTGCGCAGCGAACAGGCGCAGCAGCAGGAACAACAAAAACGCGATGATCTGGTCGTTTATCTGGCGCATGATTTAAAGACGCCTTTGACTTCGATCATCGGGTATTTGTCGTTGTTGAACGATGAAAAAAGAAATCAGTGAGGAATTGCGTGAAAAATATACGCAGATCGCGTTGGAGAAAAGTTATCGGCTGGAGAGTCTGATCAATGAATTCTTTGATATCACACGGTTTGCGCTGCAGAAACAAACGCTCAATAAAGAACCGGTGAATTTAAGCGTCATGCTGCAGCAGCTGACGGATGAGTTTTATCCGTTGTTTGAGGAGCGGCAGGTTCAGTGTCAGCTGCAGCTGAAGGAGGGGCGTAATGATCGAGGCCGATGCCGATAAACTGGCGCGGGTATTCGATAACCTGCTGCGGAATGCACTGGCCTATTGCGACAGCGGCAGCGATATTGAAATCATCCTACAGGAAAATGCCGGCGGGGTGGAGCTGATGTTCGCCAATATCGGACCGCAGCTGAGCGCCGACCAGATCAGTCTGTTATTTGAGAAGTTCTATCGCGCGGATCCGTCACGCAGCGCCGCTACCGGGGGTGCGGGACTGGGGCTGGCGATCGCCCGATATTGTGGAGCTGCACGGCGGCACGATCAACGCTGTCGGTCATGGCAAACGGATTGAATTTCATCTGCATTTCCGTACTCTGCCAAAAACACAGGCCGGAAAGCACCGCAGGACAAAGCGTAAGAGGAGAAAAGGAGGTTGTCGTTGCACCTTCTTTTTTGAATTTAAGCAAAACCGCTGAAACAGGTGCTTTGACCCGGATTTCTTGGTATAATAAATTCCGGATAAGAAATTTGCAGGAAAAGGAAGAAACAAGTATGGCATTTGAATCGTTGACAGAGCGGCTGAATAAAGCGTTTAAGAATATCAGCGGCCAGGGGAAACTGACTGAAAAAACATGGACGACATGCTTCGGGAAGTCCGTTTGGCTTTGCTGGAAGCGGACGTCAATTACAAGATCGTCAAAGATTTTTTAGTCAAGGTTAAGGATAAAGCGGTAGGACAGGAGGTCTATACCTCGCTGAATCCGTCGCAGATGGTTGTCAAGATCGTTCACGACGAACTGGTCGCGCTTTTAGGCGAAAAAGGAAGCGACGCTGAATTTCAAGGAGTCCGGCATGACCGTCGTCATGATGGTGGGTCTGCAGGGAACTGGTAAAACCACATCCGTCGGGAAGATTACTTCGCTGTTAAAACGAAAATATAATAAGCATCCGATGTTAATCGCGGCGGACGTTATCCGTCCGGCGGCGATCGAACAGCTGCAGACGTTAGGCAAAGAAGTCGGGGCCGAGGTGTTCTCGCTGGGAACGGAAACCGACGCTGTGGAAACGGTCCGCCAGGGCTTGGCGCACGCGAAGGAAATCGGCGCGGATATCGTGTTGATCGATACGGCCGGCCGTCTGCATATCGACGAAGCGCTGATGGAAGAACTGGCGAAGATCAAGGAAATCGCCAAACCTGACGATATTCTGTTAACTGTCGACGCGATGACCGGTCAGGATATTATCAACGTCGCGCAGGCGTTCCATGAAAAGCTGGACGTCACCGGTTTAGTCGTCACCAAACTCGACGGCGATTCCGCGGCGGCGGCGTCTTGTCCGTTCGTTCGATTACTCAGGTACCGGTGAAATTTATCGGTTTGGGCGAAAAAATGGAAGATCTCGACGTCTTCTATCCGGACCGCATGGCCGACCGGATTCTTGGTATGGGCGACATCATGACCTTTAGTCGAACAGGCGCAGGAAAAGATGGATCTGGAACAATCTGAAAAGAGCGCCCGCAAGATGATGGAAGGCACCTTCACGCTGGACGATATGCTCCAACAGGTAGAACAGGTTCAGAAGATGGGTTCTTTAGGCAGCATCATGAAGATGATTCCGGGACTCAACCAGTTCGCTTCCCAGATGGATGATGAAAAGACGACAAGACAGATGAACCGGTCGAAAGCGATCATCCGTTCCATGACGAAGGAAGAACGTCAGGATCCGGGCATTCTGCGCGCATCCCGGAAGAAAAGAATCGCCGCCGGCAGCGGCACGACTGTGCAGGAAGTCAACGCGCTGGTCAATCAGTTTGAGAAGACCCGCCAGATGATGAAGCAGATGGCGCAGATGCAGAAGGGCGGCAAGCTGAATATGAACGCTCTGATGGGGCAGAAAAAAGGGCATGAATATCCCGCTGAACCCACGCCGCCGCAAGTGGTAGATCGAATAGAAAACAGAAAATGAAGCCTGTAAAGGAAAAACACTTGACAGGCTTTCTTTTATGATATGATGAGTAAGTAATTTTCAGGAGGTATAGAAAAATGGCTGTTAAACTGCGTTTAAAGAGAATGGGTGCTAAGAAGGCTCCGTTTTACAGAATAGTTGCTGCGGATTCCCGCTTCCCAAGAGACGGACGTTCCATCGAAACGATCGGATACTACAACCCGACAACGAATCCGGCTACCGTTAAGATCGATGCGGATCTGGCAATGAAGTGGCTGAGAAACGGCGCACAGCCTTCCGACACAGTTCGCAATCTGTTGTCCGGCGAAGGTCTGATGAAGCGTTTGCACGAAGAAAAAACGCGAAGTAAAGTATGGCAGAACTCGATCTGGAGAAAGTCTTACTGAACCTGGTCAAGCCGATGGTGGAAGACCCGGACAGTGTTTCAGTGAAGTCGCTGCCAAGTCTTAACGAAAACGAGATCCTGTTAGTGGTGTATGCCAAGAGCGAGGATATCGCCCGTTTGATCGGCCGCCAGGGAAGCATGGCTTCCGCGCTGCGGCAGCTGGATGAACGTGCCGGCCCGGATCGAAAACCGCCGGATTTCGGTAAAATTTGAGTCGTATTAAGAAGGATGCGCTGCATCCTTTTTCAACAAAACAAGGTTGACGGCAGCGGAGGGCGCAGAAAAACTCAGCATCTTCTGGCGCTGTGAGCTTAAATCCTGCATCGGCAGGCAAGGCATTCGCACGCTGCAAAACGATTGGGTGCGAATGGAAAACCAAGCAGAGAAAGGGGGAAAGCCCGATGAAGAAAATGATCATTGGCAAAATTGTCAACACCTTCGGTATCCGCGGAGAATTAAAGGTGGTGCCGGATACGGATTTCGTGGAAGAACGGTTTGCGCCGGGACAGACGCTGACCGTCTGCCTGCCGGAAGGCGATCGGAAGTCACGATCGCCGCGGTCAAAGGAACATAAAGGTCTTTGCTTGTGCTGCTGGAAGGCGTGACAAACATCAATCAGGTCGAGCGATATAAGGGCTGTGAGCTGGCGGTCGACCAGGAAACGCTGCCGCCGTTAGCGGAAGGCGAATATTATTTCTTTCAGCTTAAAGGGTTGAAAGCCATTGATCCGCAGGGCAACGAATTAGGGACGGTCGCGGATGGAAGCCTCGGCGGCGCAGAATCTGATCCGATTGAAAAACGGACGGGAAGCAGGCGTTAATTCCATACATCGACGTTTTTTGTGAAGCAGGTCGATCTGCAGGCCAAAACGATCACGCTCGATCTGGATCGAGGGACTGCTATGAAAATAACGATCCTGACGCTGTTTCCCGAAATGTTCGAGGGCTTTCTGACGACGTCGATCATCAAAAAAGCCCGCCTGAAGGGCCTGGCGGAAATTGAAGCGATCGATATCCGCGAATTTACCGACGACAAGCACAACCGCGTCGACGAATATCCTTTCGGGGCGGTCAGGGGGATGATCATGAAATGTCAGCCGGTGCTCGATTGTCTGAAAAGCGTCCGGACGCCCCAAAGCCGGGTGCTGCTGATGGGACCGACGGGTCAGCGGTTTACTCAGGCCAAGGCCCGCGAGTTGGTAAAACAGGATCACCTGATTCTTTTGTGCGGTCATTACGAGGGCTTCGACGCGCGGATCCGCGCGTATGTCGACGAGGAAATCAGTATCGGCGACTATGTGCTGACCGGCGGCGAACTGGCTTCCATGGTGATCGCCGACGCGGTGACGCGCTTGGTGCCGGGCGTCATTACGGAAGAAAGTCATCTCGATGAATCGTTTGAGAACGGCCTGCTGGAATATCCGCAGTATACCCGGCCGGTGGATTATGAGGGTCACACCGTGCCGGAGGTTCTGCTTTCCGGCCACCATGAGAACATCCGGAAGTTCCGGCTGAAGGAGTCGCTGCGGCTGACGCTGCAGGTGCGTCCGGATTTGTTGGAAAACCGGAACTTCACTAAGGAAGAAACGGAAGCTTCTGGATGAAGTGCTGGAAGAGGAAGAAGCGCGGGAAGAAGCCGGCGAAGTGGGTTGGAAAGTCCGGGAATTAAGCCGGATTTGGAATAAAAGGATTGCGTTTTCAGTCCGCGTATGTTATAGTAATACAGCTTAATAGCGTCCATGTTCCGCTGATTCTGTTGAATGAACGAGCATCGGATAAAATCGAGATTTGAAAAGGAGAAAAGTATGAATCTGAATTTAGTCAACGAAATCACAAAAGATCAGCTCCGTACCGACATTCCGGAATTCCGTCCGGGCTGCACAGTCAGAGTTGACGTCAAAATCAAAGAAGGCGACAAGTCCCGTATTCAGGCGTTTGAAGGTCTGGTCATCGCGAAGAAGGGCAGCGGCATCGCTGAAACCTTCACGGTTCGTAAAATGTCCAGCGGCGTCGGAGTTGAAAGAACATTCCCGCTGCATTCGCCGATCATCGACAAGATCACGGTTGTCCGCCGGGGCAAGGTCAGAAGAAGCAAGCTGTTCTATCTGCGCGGCCTGTCCGGCAAAGCGGCTCGTATCAAAGAAATTCGCTAGTCGAAGCCGGAGCTATCCGGCTTTTTCTTTTTACTGCGCTGAAACGGCGCAAGGAGGAATTGTCATGGAAGAAAAGAAACAAGCGCCGATCAACTGGGGACATGAGTTATGGGATTTCCTGAAAATGCTGCTGATCAGCATCGTCGTCGTGTTCCTGTGCACGCGGTTTTTAATCCGGCCGGTGCGGGTCGACGGCGATTCCATGTATCCGACGCTGCACAACAATGCGATCGGGTTTTCCAATATTCTGACTTACCGGATGCAGGGCTTAAAGCGTTTTGATATCGCGATCATCTACGTGCCGGAAAAGAAGGAATATCTTGTCAAGCGCGTGATCGGGCTGCCGGGGAAACAATCGAATACCGTCAGGATCAGCTGCTTGTCAACGGCGAAGCTGTGGCAGAAGATTTCTTCGACCAGGACTACAAGCGCAGCCAGAGCGCCAACGGCAGCTTCACTCAGGACTTTGGACCGGTGACGCTGGCAGACGACGAATACTTCATGCTCGGCGACAATCGTCCGTATTCCAGCGATTCCCGCTGGTACGGCCCGTTTAGAAGGAACAGATCAAGGCGAAGGACGTTGTCGTGCTGTTCCCGTTTCAACAGATAGGAGTGCATTGATATGACCATCCAGTGGTTTCCCGGGCACATGACCAAAGCCAAGGGAAATGCAGGAAAATTTAAAACTGGTCGATCTGGTGATCGAGCTGCGCGACTGCCGGATTCCGCTGTCTTCCAAAAATCCGATGCTGGATGAAATCATCCAGACGAAACCCCGTTTGATCGTGTTGTCAAAAAGGATAAAGGCGAAGCGGAAATCACCCAGCAGTGGATCGAGAAGCTGAAGGACGATACGACGCTGGTCATCGCCGCCGATCTGCTTCACGACTCGTTTGTGCCGAAGCTGACGCAGGCCTGCAAGGAAGTCATGAAGGAAAAAATCGAACGGATGATCCGCCGGGGAATCCGGCCGCGCGCCATCCGCGCGATGGTGGTCGGTGTGCCCAATGTCGGCAAGTCCACGATGATCAACCGGCTCGCAGGCAAGAAGATTGCCCAGACCGCAGACCGGCCAGGTGTTACCCGTTCCCTGCAGTGGGTCAAACTGAACAAGGATGTCGAGCTGCTTGATACCCCGGGTGTGCTGTGGCCGAAATTTGAAGATCCGACCGTCGGGTTCCATCTTGCGCTGACCGGCGCGATCCGTGATGAAATCCTGCCGAAGGAGGAGGTCGTGGTCTATGCCCTGAAATGGCTCAGCGCCAACGAGCCTCAGCGGTTAAAGGAACGCTATGCGCTGGAGAACCTCGCTGCGGATCCCTATGCGCTTTTGACGCAGATCGCCGTTGCCCGCAAGCATTTGAATAAGCAGGGCGAGGCGGACCTCACGCGCACGATCGACATGGTGATCAACGAAATCCGCAACGATAAGCTGGGACCGATCAGCTGGGAGCGTCCGGCATGAATCATCAGGCTGGGTTGGAATATGAGCGCAGCTTCTGGGATCAGGGCAAGCATGTCGTCGGCATCGACGAAGCGGGCCGGGGACCGATTGCCGGGCCGTTGGTCGTGGCAGGAGCCGTGTTCGACATCGGCTACGCGAATTCTGAAATCTACGATTCTAAAGCGCTGAGCGAGAAAAAACGGGAGAAGCTGTTTTCGCTGATCCTGCGGGAAGCCCGCTGCTACAAGATTAAAATCGTCACCCCGGAAGAAATCGACACGCTCAATATCTACCGCGCAACGCAGAAAGCGATGGAAGAAATCGCCTGTGAAATTAACGCGGAAGCCGTATTGACCGACGCGATGCCCTGCTTCACTGCGCCAAGCCGACGCTGTCGATCATCAAAGGCGATCAGAAGAGCCTGTCGATCGCGGCCGGCAGTATTCTGGCGAAGGTTGTGCGGGATCATATCATGCTGGGCTACGACCGCTTATATCCGGACTACGGCTTTGCCAGGCATAAGGGATATCCGACCAAAGCGCATCTGGAAGCGATGGAGAAATACGGCGTGCTGCCATTCTACCGCAAAAGCTACGGTCCGGTTGCCCGGATGAATCAGATGACGCTGGATTTGGATTGATCGCAGATCGTTCACGGTAGCTGTGGGTAAGGAAAATGAAACAAAGAAAGAAAATGGTCTGTTCCGGATCATTTTTTGCTTTTGAGGATCGCTCAGGAAATCGGCATGGGACGACGGACCGGAACTGCGGAATCTCTAAAACCAAACTTGCACGATTTCAATGCGATTTGGGCTTAACGGTAAAAAAACGGGCTGTTGGTAAAAAAACAGGACTTTTGGAATATCCTGCGTATATCTTTTATAGAAGGGATTCGGTGAAGATATGCGGAAACAAATATTAGGGTTGGCCCTGCGTTATCAGGGAATGGGAAAAAAGATCACGGAAGGACTGAAACAGGGAGAGAAACCATTCTGCCCAGAGATTGCCGTTCCGTATGTGACCTGGGCGGACGCGGGTATCCGGCGCTGCTGCGGCAGCTGCGCTTCCGCCCTGGATTCTGTTTTACCAGGGGAATCTGGCGCTAGCCGATCTGCCGGCGACGGGATCGTCGGTTCCCGGCGGGCCTGCCGCTATGGCTTAACGATGACGGAACGCTGCTGCGGGGCGTTAAAGGACGAAGTGATCGTCAGCGGGCTGGCGCTGGGGATTGACGGGGCAGCTCACCGGGCAGCCTTGCGGTTATGCCGCGGCACGATCGGAATCGCCGGCTGCGGACTGGACCGGCCCTATCCGGCGTATAACCGTGATTTATATACGGAACTGCCGAAAGCCAATCTGCTGCTGAGCGAATATCCGCCTCAGACGCCGCCGCTGAAGCATCACTTTCCATGGCGCAATCGGCTGATCGCCGCGCTGAGCGACCGGATCGTCGTCATGCAGGCGGGATTTCACAGCGGCACGATGCTGACGGTCAACGAAGCGATCGAGCTGAACCGGGAGGTCTGGTGTCTGCCCTATCCCGCAATGAATAAGGAAGGCGAGGGTTGCAACCTGCTGATCAGTCAGGGCGCGGAAATTCTAATGGAGCCCTCCCAGCTGACGCGGACGCCGCAGGAACGACGTCAAGCCTGTAAAAACCGTGTTAAAACCATGAAATTTTGAAAAGTTGTTTGTAATTTCCTTGAAGTTATGGCAATATAGGTTATTGGAACTGAGAAGGACTCAGTAGTAAGGAGGATGACGATGAAAAATTTAGTCATTGTCGAGTCGCCGTCAAAATCAAAAACAATCGAAAAATACTTGGGTAAGGATTACGAAGTAGTTTCCTCCAAGGGACATATCCGCGATCTGGCCATTAAAGGAAAGGATGGCCTGGGCGTTGACGTCAACGACAATTTCAAAGCAACCTACAGCATCAGCGATGATAAAAAAGAAACCGTCAAAGAATTGAAAGCCAAGGCGAAGAAAGCCGATCAAGTCTATCTGGCAACCGACCCCCGACCGCGAAGGGGAAGCGATTTCCTGGCATTTAGCCAGTGAATTAAAGCTGGACGTCGACCAGGACAACCGCGTCGTGTTCAACGAAATCACCAAGGACGCGGTGCTGCAGGCGTTTGATCATCCGCGCAAGATCGATATGGACCTTGTCCATTCCCAGGAAACCCGCCGGATTCTCGACCGGATCATTGGCTTTTAAGCTGTCCAAGCTGCTCAAATCCAAGATTCGCAGCAAGTCGGCCGGCCGCGTGCAGTCGGTCGCTTTAAAGCTGATCGTCGAGCGGGAAAAAGAAATCAAAGCGTTCGTGCCGGAAGAATACTGGACGCTGGATGCCAAGTTCAAAAGAGGACAATAAGGAATTCAGCGCGGCGTTAGCCAAGATCCAGGGCAAGAAAGCGGAGATTAAAAATAAGGAACAGGCCGACGAGGCGCTGGCTGCCTGCCAGGGACCGGTGACCGTGACCGCGTTAAAGAAGCAGGTCCGCAAAAGGAAGCCAAGCCGCCGTTCATCACCTCGACGCTGCAGCAGGAAGCGTCCACCAAGCTGAGCTTTTCCGCCAAGAAGACGATGCAGGTCGCGCAGAAGCTGTACGAAGGCGTCGAGCTGGAAGATCACAGCGAAGGTCTGATCACCTATATGCGTACCGACTCCACGCGGTTAAGCAACGTCTTTATTGAAGCCGCGCACGATTTTATTGTCGGCCACTTTGGTAAGGAATACTGGGGTAAGTACAAGATTAAAAATGATGAAAATTCACAGGACGCGCATGAAGCGATCCGTCCGACAAATCTGGAAAATGAGCCGGACAAGGTGAAGAAATACTTAACGCCGGATCAGTACAAGCTCTACAAGCTGATTTATGCCCGCGCCGTGGCTTCGTTAATGGCGCCGAGCAAATCCAACACCGTCAGCGTTGTCCTGTCGATCAACGGCTACGACTTCAACGCCAGCGGCACGCAGTTAGCGTTCGACGGTTATTTGAAAATGGTTTCCGACTACGAGTCCAGCAAGGACGTGTTGCTTCCGGATCTCAGCGAAGGCCAGCAATGCACGCCGGTTTCGCTGCTGGGCAATCAGCACTTTACGGAACCGCCGCTGCGGTATTCCGAAGCCCGGCTGATCAAGGAAATGGAAGAGGAGGGCATCGGCCGTCCGTCGACCTATTCGATGATCATCGACACGATCCAGCAGCGCGGTTACGTCGAATTGAAGAAAGCCAGCGAATCAAGCAAGACGAAAGTCTTTTTCCCGACTGAACAGGGTGAGCTGACCTCGCAGAAGCTGGAAGAATTCTTCAACGAGATCATCAACGTCCGCTATACGGCGAACATGGAAACCGAACTGGATGAAATCGCCGAGGGCGGGCGGGATCACGTGCAGTCGCTGAAGGAGTTCTACGACAAATTTGAACCGTTGGTCGACAACGCCTATCAAAATATGGAAAAGATGGAACCGGAAAAATCGGCGAGCTCTGTCCGGATTGCGGCGGCGAGTTAGTCATCCGTCAGGGCCGCTTCGGCAAGTTCATCAGCTGCCTGAACTATCCGCAATGCAAATACACGCGCAAAATCGAAGCGCCGGAAAAAGAAAAACCGGAGCCGACCGGCAAGATCTGTCCGGAATGCGGCGGTGAGCTGCTCAAGCGCAAAAAGCCGCTACGGCAACTATTTCCTGGGCTGTTCCAATTTCCCGAAATGCCGGCATATTGAAAATATCGAAGGCGAGAAGAAACCAACCTTCCGCCGGAAAGGGAAGAAAAAGGATGACGAGTAGGGTAACGGTCGTCGGCGCGGGGCTGGCGGGCTGCGAGGCGGCCTGGCAGCTGGCACAGCGGGGCATCGCGGTGACGTTGATCGAAATGCGGCCGGAAAAATGACGCCGGCGCACAAGACCGGCAAGTTTGCCGAGCTGGTCTGTTCCAACTCGCTGCGCTCCGACGCTCTGACCAACGCCGTCGGGGTGCTGAAAGCGGAGATGCGGCGGCTGGATTCAATCATCATGAGCGTCGCGGATCAATACAAAGTGCCGGCCGGCAGCGCGCTGGCGGTCGACCGCGAAGCGTTTTCGGAAGCGGTGACGGAAAAAGTCAGCGGCCATCCGTTAATTGAAGTCGTTCATCGCGAGGTGACGGAAATCCCGGAAGGCCGTGTATCATCGCCAGCGGCCCGCTGACCAGCGACGCGCTGAGCCGGCAGATTCAGGCGTTTTTCAACCAGGAATCCTTTTTACTTTTACGATGCGGCCGCGCCGATCATCGACAAGGACAGCATTGACTTTACCCAAGCCTATTACAAGTCCCGCTACGATAAGGGCGAGGCGGATTACATTAACTGTCCGATGGACAAAGCTCAGTTTGAGGCGTTTTACGACGCCTTGATCCACGCGGAAAGCGCGCCTGTCCACGAACATGAAAAAGAGATTTATTTTGAAGGCTGCATGCCGTTTGAGGAAATGGCGCGGCGCGGGGGAAAAGACCTTGTTGTTCGGCCCGATGAAGCCGGTCGGTCTGGAACGTCCCGACGGCAGCCGGCCTTACGCCGTCGTGCAGCTGCGCCAGGACAATGCCGCCGCGAGTATGTATAACGTCGTCGGCTTCCAGACACATTTAAAATGGCCGGAACAGCGCCGCATTCTGCGGATGATTCCGGGCCTGGAAAATTGCGAGATCCTGCGCTACGGCGTCATGCACCGCAACAGCTATATCAATTCGCCGCTTTGCCTGCGGCCGACCTACCAGACCGTCAAGCGCGAGGATCTGTTTTTCGCGGGGCAGATGACCGGAGTGGAAGGGTATATCGAATCGGCGGCCAGCGGCTTAAACGCCGGCCTCCAATGTGCCCGGCTTGTGCTGGGGTTGATGCCGGAGCCGTTTCCGCAGACATGCATGATCGGCGCGATGGCGCATTACATCACGCATGCCGACCCGAAGCATTTCCAGCCGATGAACGCGAACTTCGGCATCCTGCCGTTAGTGCAGAAAGTGAAAAAAGAGCGAACGCAAGGAAGCGTATGGCATCCAGGCGTTAAACGAGCTGGCGCAGTTTCAGCAGTCGCTGTCATGGAACACGAAGTAACGCCGGAAGAAGCCGCGAAAAAACAGCTGATGAGCGTGGCTGATGAATTCGTTGAATTCATCGTGGCCCGCCGCAGCGGTTCTCCGGCGACCGCCGACAGCTACGGCCGCGATCTGGAACGCTTCGCGGCCTATCTGGCTGAAAAAAGATTACGGATTTCGGTCAGGTCGACAAAGCGGTGATGTTTGATTATGTCACGCTTCTGCGCAGCGGCAAAATTACCCGCGGCAAGATCAGCGACAGCTCGTTTTCGCGGATGTTGTCGACGCTGCGGTCCTTTATCACTATTTAATCCGGTACAAAGGCGTCAAGGTCAACCCGACGCGGGGGGGCTGCGCGCGCCTAAGCTTAACCGCACGATCCCGGAATTTCTGACGTTTGATCAGATGATGACGCTGTTCGATTCGTTCGATCTGAACGATCCGGCGGCGCTGCGCAACCGCGCGATTCTGGAAACGATGTATGCCTGCGGGCTGCGCGTCAGCGAGGTGTGTTCGCTGACCCTGGCCGAGCTGGATCTCAATGAGCGGATCCTGACGGTGACCGGCAAGGGCGACAAGCAGCGGATCGTGCCGTTCTATAAACGGTTGAGAACGTTATTGACACGGTATCTGCGGGATTCCCGGGCGCTGTATCTCAAAGAGGAGCACGGCTTTGTGTTTGTATCGCAGCGCGGGGCGCCGATCACGCCGCGGGCGGTGCAGCTGATCCTGGCCCAGGCCGGTCAGGATGCGGGACTGAACCAGCCGCTGCATCCCCCATTCTGCGGCATTCGTTTGCGACGCATCTGCTGGACAACGGCGTCGACCTGCGCACAGTCCAGGAACTGCTGGGTCACAGCTCGCTGTCAACGACACAGATTTACACGCATGTGACCGTCGATCGGCTCAAGCAATCGGTGGACGCGGCGCATCCACATTCAAAATCCGTTCTGAAAAAATCGGAAAACTGTTAAAATTAGTTAAAATCAGGCTTAAACAGGGCACTTTTGGATTGCATCCAGGAGTGCCTTATGGTATATTAATACATGGCATCTGCGAATAAAGGGTGCACTACACACATCATGGATTCACTGCTCCGTGCTTGAGCGATCAAGTTGCAGTGTTGGAAGTGATGGAGGATATAACGGAAAGTGAGGAAATTAAAATGTCAGTTGTATCTATGCGTAAAATGCTCGAAAGCGGCGTTCATTTCGGACACCAGACCCGTCGTTGGGACCCGAAGATGAAACCGTATATCTACACGGCGAAAAACGGCGTCTACATCATCGACTTGGCGAAGACTCAGCAGAAGCTGGACGAAGCGTATGAAGCGATGAAGGCGATTGCGGAAAAGGGCGGCAAGGTTCTGTTTGTCGGCACAAAGAAGCAGGCTCAGAGCGTCGTTCTGGACGAAGCGCTGCGTTCCGGTTCCTTCTATGTCAACCAGCGTTGGCTGGGCGGCATTCTGACGAACTACCGCACGATCCAGAAGCGCATCAAGCGTCTGCTGGAAATTGAAGAAATGGAAGCTTCCGGCTCGATCAATGTTTATCCGAAGAAGGAAGTTGCTCAGATCCGCAAAGGAAGCGGCTCGTCTGGAAAACTTCTTAGGCGGCATCAAAGAAATGAAGAAGCTGCCGGATGCGATCTTCGTTGTTGACCCGAAGGAAGAACACAACGCGGTTGCGGAAGCGAAGAAGCTGAACATTCCGGTCTTTGCGATGGTTGACACCAACTGCAATCGGAAGAAGTCGATTTCCCGATTCCTTCCAACGATGACGCGATTCGTTCGGTAAAGCTGATAATCGGCGTACTGGCGGATGCGATCGTTGAAACCAAGGGCGGTCTGTTAAGCTATGCTTACCAGGAAGACCAGGAAGCGGAAGACATCACGATGAAGGAAGTCATCATCAACGTTGAACAGCAGGCGGAAGAAAATGAACGCCGCCGCCGTCAGAGAACGAAGAACGCCGTCCGCGCAACAACCGCTACGGCGATAACAAGCGTTTCACACCAAGACGCGAAAACGCAGAAGCCGCCAAGGCTGCGGAAGCGGCTCCGGCTGCCGAAGCGAAACCGGCAGAGGCTGCGAAGGAGGCTGAATAATCATGGCAATTACCGCTGCATTAGTTAAAGAACTGCGCGACAGAACCAGCGCGGGTATGATGGACTGCAAAGAAAGCCCTTACGGAATGCGACGGCGACATGGAAGCGGCGATCACATGGCTGCGCGAAAGGGAATCGCCAAAGCGGCGAAGAAGGCTGGCCGGATTGCGGCTGAAGGTCTGACCCGCGTCGTCACCGACGGCAACCGTGCGTGCCTGATCGAAGTCAACTCGGAAACCGATTTCGTCGCCAGAACGAACAGTTCCTGGATTTGATCAATACGACGGCTGACGTCATTCTGAAAGCTGCGCCGAAGACGGTGGAAGAAGCGTTAGCGCTGGACGTCAACGGGTAACGCTGGAAAGCAAGTTCATCGACGCCACGGCGACGATCGGCGAAAAGATCACGCTGCGCCGCTTTGAAATCGTTGAAAAAGCAGACAACGACATTTTTGGAACGTATATGCACATGGGCGGCAAGATCAGCGCCTGTGGTCATGAAGAACAGCGACAATGCGGAAGTCGCCAAAGATATGGCGATGCAGGTCGCTTCGATGAGCCGAGCTATGTTTCCCGCAACCACATGCCGGCGGACGTTGTTGAAAAGGAAAGAACCGTTCAGATGGAAATCATGAAGAACGATGAATCCCTGGCCAACAAGCCGGAAAAAGTGCTGCAGGGCATCGTTGAAGGCCGTCTGAGCAAGTCCTTGCAGGAAATGTGCCTGGTTGACCAGCCGTTCTTCAAGGATCCAAACCAGAAGGTTTCTCAGATCCTGAAGGCTGCGAACACGGAAGTCGAAAGCTTCGTTCGTTACGCTGTCGGTGAAGGTCTGGAAAAGCGCGAAGAAAACTTCGCGGAAGAAGTAGCAAAGCAGATCGGCAAATAAGTGAGTCTAGAAAGCGATTGAGTAATCAGTCGCTTTTTAGTGTTTCGCAAGTCTTTATCCAATTAAAAATCGTAGGGTAAAATTCAGGTAAACTTTCCTTAATGTTCACGCAGCATTCGCGCTCGTAGGCTATACTATCCTTAACTGAAAATGAGGTGAATCCATGAAACGACATGATTTTGCGGTACTGCTGGGTTTGAGCTTGATCCTAAACGGCTGCAGCGCTGCCCCTCCGTGTCCTCAACAGGAATTACGGTATCTCAGGAAGAAGCGACGCTTATCCAGCTCGGCGACGATCAGATTCTCATCAACGGCCAGCCAGCCGGCGAAACCGGTGCAGTGCAGCTTTCGCACGATATCGTCTATTATGAAGCCGGTCAGGACGTGGACTATGGCGAAGGCAATACGGAAGACGAACACAGCGCGGAAGAAGCGCAGGCGCATACCGTGATCACAATTCGCGAACCGGGAACCTACCGCGTCAGCGGAAAACTCAGCGCCGGCCAGATCGCGATTGATTTAGGCGAGGAAGCCAAGGACGATCCCAACGCCGTGGTCAACCTGATTCTTGATCAGGCAGAGATTACCTGTACTGTCGCTCCGGCGATCATAGTTTACAATGCCTATGAATGCGCAAAAGAGGAAGCGCTCAGTACCGTGGATACCCAGGCGGCCGGGTTTAACCTGATTGTTGCCGATGGAACTGAGAACACTGTTTCAGGTGCTTACGTTGCCAGAATCTATAAGGAAGGCACAACCAAAAAGCTGCATAAATACGACGCCGCGATCGAATCAAGGTCTCGCTGAATCTCAGCGGGGAAACCGCAGGTACCGGTACGCTGACGGTCGAAGCGAGCAACGAAGGCATTGAGACTTCCATGCACATGACAATCAACGGCGGAAGCTGGATCATCCATTCCGCTGACGACAGTTTGAATGCCAATGAGGACGGTGTGTCCGTGATCACGATCAACGGCGGAACGGTGCGGTGCAATGCCGGCGGTGGTCAGGAAGGCGACGGCATTGATTCCAACGGCTGGATTGTCATCAACGGCGGCACGGTCATCGCCGCGGCGAATCCAGCGAGCATGGACAGCGGTCTGGATTCCGATAATGGGATTCTGATTCATGGCGGCACGGTACTGGCCAGCGGGAATATGTTTGATGAAGTGGATTCCGCATCGACGCAGAATGTAATGGTATTCAGCTTCGCTCAGACGCAGAACGCCGGCGGGAAGCTTGTGCTTTCTGACAGCGCAGGACAGCCGCTGGCCGGCTTCACTGCTGCCAATGACTACACGGTGCTGGTTTATTCCAGTCCGCTGCTCAGCGAACAAGATTACACGCTGGCCTATGCGGAAACGATCGAAGGCGAAGACCTCGGCGGCCTGATCACTCCTGTCACTTCGGCGGCGGGGTTGACGACCCTGGGCTATACCGGCACCACCCTGGGCAGGGGCATGGGAATGCAGCCGCAGGGCGGCGAGTTCTCTGAGGGGAGTTCCCTGAGGGGAGTTCCCTGGGGGCGAAGGTCCGCAAGGGGAGCTGCCGCAAGGAGAATTCCCGCAAAGGAAACCCCCGGTTGACGAAGCGAACCGGGAAACTGGGCGACCGGATCAGGAAGGTCCGATGGGCGGCAAACCGGAAGAAGGCCGGGGGCCGCAGAACCATGCCGATGTTCCGGCCGGTGAGCTGAACACTGCGTTTACGATTCAGTCCGGTGTTGCACTGTTCTCCGGAATCCAGGTTCTGGGCGAAGACTAAGCCAGAGGCGGCGCTGACCGCCTTTTCGGTTGTTTTGCGGTCAGGAGAAGCAGCGTTTGTTTTGCGATAGAAACGATAGACAGAACAAATCTGAAAGATTGTCAACAAATTCTGTGTTCTGCTTTTCAAACCGCAGGAAATCGCCTACAATAAAGATAAGCAGGAAAAAAAAAATTTGCGCGCAAGGGTTTGAAAAAGGATGTAAAGCGCCGTTTTGCGACATACACTTTCTATGCGGGAGCGCGATTCTTTAAATTTGATGAACTTGGCGTCAGACTCTAGGAAAACACAGGCGAATATGATAAAATAACGACTGAAAAAGAAGCAATCACAGAATTTATTTCTGATGAAAAGGAGAGATAACTATGTACAAGCGCATCCTGCTCAAACTCAGCGGAGAAGCTCTGTCCGGACAAGGAACCAATTTCGATCCCGAAATTCTGAAATCGCTGGCCAGCCAGATCAAGGAAATTCAGGATCTAGGTGTTGAAATTGCGATTGTCGTCGGCGGGGCAACTTCATCCGCGGCAAAATGGCGGGAAAAATGGGAATTGAGCGTGTTCAGGCCGACTACATGGGCATGTTGGCAACGGTCATCAACGCGCTGGCGATTCAGAGTTCGCTGGAACAGATCGAAGTGCCGACGCGTGTGCAGACCGCGATTGAGATGAACAAGGTCGCCGAACCGTTTATTGCCCGCCGGGCAATCCGGCATCTGGAAAAGGGCCGCGTGGTGATTTTTGGCTGCGGCACCGGCAGTCCGTTCTTCTCGACTGATACGACCGCAGCGCTGCGGGCTTCCGAGATTAAAGCGGACGTTATTCTGATGGCGAAAAATGGCGTTGACGGTGTGTATTCCGCGGATCCGAAGCTGGATCCCAACGCGGTTAAATATGACCGCCTGACGTACATGGATCTGATTCAGAAGGGACTGGCCGTCATGGACACGACGGCGACTTCCATGTGTATGGACAACCACATCGACCTGATCGTCTTCAATATGAATCAGGAAGGCAACATCAAGCGCGCCGTCATGGGCGAAAGCATCGGCACTATCGTAGAATAAACAGGGAGGAATCATACGATGATGAAAGAAATACTGGATAACAGCCGTTCTAAAATGCAGAAAGCGATCGACACGTTCAGCGAACATCTGGAAACCATCCGCACCGGCCGCGCCAACGCCGGCATGCTTGCGGGCGTGGAAGCCGATTACTACGGCTGCCCGACGCCGATCAATCAGATCAGCTCAATCACCGTGGTAGAAGGCCGCCAGCTGGTCGTCAAGCCTTATGACTCCAGTTCGTTAAAAGCGATCGAACATGCGATCAACAAGTCGGATCTGGGATTAAATCCGCAGAACGATGGTTCCGTCATCCGCATTAATGTTCCGGCCCTGACGGAAGAAACCCGTAAGGAATTATGCAAGAAGGTTTCCAAGCTGTCGGAAGAAGCGAAGATCGCAGTCCGCAACCTGCGCCGGGATGCGAATGAAATCGCGAAGAAAGACGACACGCTGACGGAAGACGCAGAAAAAGAATGTCTTGAAAAGATTCAGAAGCTGACGGATGAAATGATTAAGAAAGTCGATTCCGTCGCCGCTGAAAAAGAAAAAGAAATCATGACAGTGTAACGGCAAAGCTCACCTTGTAGTGAGCTTCTTTGATAAGGAGCAACAGTATGGAAGAAAAAATTAGACATGTAGCGATTATTATGGACGGCAACGGACGCTGGGCGAAGAAGCAGGGCAAGGTCCGCACGGCCGGTCATTACCAGGGCGTGGAAAACGTGCGCAACATCGCGATCGCTGCCAACGATCTGGGAGTGGAAGTGCTGACGGTGTTCGCCTTTTCGACGGAGAACTGGAAGCGCCCGGAGGAAGAAGTCAGCTATCTGATGAAGCTGCCGTCGGTCTTCTTTAAACGGTTCCTTAAGGAACTGATGGAGAAGAACATCCGGATCACGATAATCGGCGAAATGGATCAGATCCCGAAGGAGACCGCCAAAGGTGCTCCAGGCGGCGATCGACGATACGAAGGCCAATACCGGCATGATCCTGAACTTCGCGATGAATTACGGCGGCCGGCGGGAAGTGTGTTAGCCGCCCAGGCCTATGCCCGCGATGTGCGCGACGGCAAAGCCAGCGACACGATCAGCGATGAACAGTTCGGCCAGTATTTGATGGGCGCGCAGTTTCCGCCGCTGGATCTGTTGATCCGCACCAGCGGGGAATACCGGATTTCTAATTTCCTGCTTTGGGAAATCGCGTATGCCGAAATGATCTTTGTCGATGAAGCCTGGCCGGAATTCACGCCGGAGCTGCTCAAGCAATGTCTGGATCAGTTTAAGCAGCGTGACCGGCGGTTTGGAGGCGTCAAGTGAAGCAGCGCATCCTGACGGCGGCGCTGATCATCGCGGTCGTCTTGCCGCCGTTAATTCTGGGCAGGGCGCTGATCGATCTGTTGATGCTGTTCTGTCTGGTCACGGGGGCGTATGAAATCACGCATTGTCTGAAGACACCGCGGAAAAATGGATTGATGATCGCAATGATCGCGGTCATGATCGGTTTGGCGTTAGTCGGTCCGGAGTGGCTGGGTGCCGGTCTGGCGCTGACGCTGGTGCTGCTGTTTGCGGCGGCCATTGCGGATCCGCAGCTGAATCTGAACGATATCACGCTGGTTTTCGCGATGCTGACGGTGTTCGTCATGGCTGTGCGCTCGATCATTTCGATTTACGACCGGAATTCGTGGCTGATGATGTATGTGATTCTGGCAACCTATCTGACCGATACCGGCGCTTACTTCTGCGGTTATTTCTTCGGCAAGCATAAGCTGATCGAACGGATTTCCCCAAAGAAGACGGTTGAAGGCGCGATCGGCGGCTGGCTGTGCGGGACGGCGGGAGCGTTTATCTTCGCCTGGGCGATGCTGCCTGAGCTGCCGCTAGGCTTGGCCCCTGTTTGGAGCGGCGACGATGGCGGTTGTCGGACAGCTGGGCGATCTGGCGTTCAGCCTGATCAAGCGGCATGTCGGAATCAAGGACTTCGGTTCGTTCCTTCCCGGACACGGGGAATTTTGGACCGGATCGACAGCTTACTGTTTAACTTATTGTATTTTACGCTGATTTTAGCGATGGTGGTGTAATATGAAACGTTGTTGTGTATTGGGCGTGACCGGCTCGATCGGTGTGCAGACGGTCGACGTCTGCACGGCGCATCCCGAAGCCTTTCAAATCACGTCGATCAGCGCGGGCCGCAACATCCCGCAGCTGAAAAAAACTGATCGCGCAGCTGCCGCAGTTAAAAGCGGTCTGCGTGCAGGAGGAAGCGGATTGCCAGCGCCTGGCTCAGGAATATCCTGATCTGGAATGGGTCTGGGGAGAAACCGGGCTGCTGCGCTTAAGCGAACGCGACGATTACGACGTGCTGGTCAACGCGCTGGTCGGCTTTGTCGGCCTGAAGCCGACGCTGCAGGCGATTGAAGCGGGTCACGATATCGCGTTGGCGAATAAAGGAAACGCTGGTCGTGGCCGGAGCCTTTGTCAACGCCGCCTGCCATAAGCATCACGTGGCGCTGTTGCCGATCGACAGCGAGCATTCCGCGATTTTCCAATGCCTGCAGGGGCAGCCGCAGGGAACAACTGAGCCGGCTGATCATCACGGCCTCCGGCGGCAGCTTCCGTGATAAAACGCGTGAAGAACTGCGGGGTGTGACGGTCGCTCAGGCGCTGGCGCATCCGAACTGGTCGATGGGTGCTAAAATTACGATCGACAGCGCGACGATGATGAACAAAGGGGTTTGAGGTCATTGAAGCGCACTGGCTGTTCGACGTCGATTTTGATCATATCGACGTGCTGATTCATAAAGAAAGCGTGATCCATTCGCTGGTCGAATACCAGGATCACGCTGTGATCGCCCAGCTGGGCACGGCCGACATGCGGCTGCCGATTCAGTATGCCCTGAGCTACCCTGAACGGCTGGAGCTGTTCAACAGTCAGCCGCTGGATCTGGCCGCGGTCGGAACACTGCATTTTGCCCCTGCCGATTTTGCCCGCTATCCGCTTCTGGGGTTAGCGTATGAAGCAGGAAGGAAACAAGGAACGATGCCGGCGGTAATGAATGCCGCCAATGAGGAAGCCAACGCTGCATTCCGTGAGGGGAAAATTTCATTTTAGACATTGAGGAGCTGGTGATCGACGCCTGCCGCACACTCGCTTTCACGGAAACACCATCCCTGGATGCGATTTTTGAGGCGGACCGCCAGGCCCGTGAATTTGAAATCACATCTGAAAGGAGCCTAAGCAATGGCAATTTTGTATTTTATCATCCTGCTGTCCGTCATTATCATCGTGCATGAATGCGGCCATCTGATTGCCGCGAAGTGTTTCCATGTTTATTGCGGAGAGTTTTCAATTGGTATGGGACCGAAGCTGTGGGCCTGGAAGGGCAAGAAACGACCTTCACGCTGCGCGCGCTGCCAATCGGCGGTTACGTCGCGATGGCGGGCGAGGAAGGCAGTGAGTTTGAAGGCGTGCCGCATGAGCGGACGATCAAGGGCGTGTCGCATTGGAAGCAGATCATCATCATGCTTGCGGGTGTGATCATGAACTTCGTGTTGGCCTGGCTGATCTTCGCTTCGATCATCCTGATCAACGGCAGCTATAACATCGCGCCCAAAGCGGTGGTCGGCGGCGTGGTCGAAGGATCGCCGGCGGAAGCCGCAGGCTTTGCGGAGGGCGATGTGATCACCAGGTCGTGTTCGCCGACGGAACCGTCGTCAAGCCGTCCAACTTTTATGAGATCCTGACGTATTCGATGGACAATACCGATCCGGTGACCTACACGCTGAAGCGCGGCGATGAAACGCTTGAGAAAACGGTGACGCCGGTGTATAACGAACAAGAACAATCGTGGCTGGTCGGAATCAAAATTCCGCCGGCGACGCAGGTCAACCACGCTGCTCAACAGCGGTTATTACGGCGCTCAGTATATGGGGCAGACCGTGAAAAATTGGTCACCGCTCTGACCCGCTTAGTCAAGGGGATCGGCTTTGAAGATCTGTCCGGACCGGTCAGGGATTTATCCTGAGCAGCAGGCCAGTCTGGGATTACAGAACTACATTCTGCTGATCGCGCTGTTGTCGCTGAACGTCGGCGTCTTCAACCTGCTGCCGCTGCCGATCTTAGACGGCGGCCGGATTCTGCTGGTGATCGTTGAGATGATTATCGGCAAGCCGCTGAATCAAAAAGCTGGAAGCGGAATCACGGCGGTCGGCGTCGCGCTGGTGCTGCTTTTGATGGTGTACGTCACCTGGCAGGATCTGATGCGGTTGTTTATCTGATAGCTTCATTTCCTCAAAAGGCGAGGAAGGCATAGAAATAAACAGGAGGAACGAACATGAGTATTTTAGTCACAGGCGGCACCGGCTTCATCGGCAGCCACACAACGGTGGAACTCATCAACGCCGGCTACGACGTTGTCATCATCGACAACCTGGTCAATTCCTGCAAAGGCGTGATCGACCGGATCGAGAAGATCACAGGCAAGCGTCCGCGCTTTTTATGAAAACGATCTGTTGGACAAAGCCGCGGTCGAAAAGGTGTTTGAAGAAAATGAAATCGAAGCGGTCATCCATTTCGCCGGTTTAAAAGCGGTGGGGGAATCGGTGACGATTCCGCTGACGTATTATCATAACAACCTGACCGGCACGCTGATTCTGTGCGAGGTCATGAAGGCGCATAACTGCAAGAAGATCGTATTCTCGTCCAGCGCCACGGTCTACGGCGATCCGCACAAGGTGCCGATCACAGAGGATTTCCCGTTGTCGACGACCAATCCGTACGGGTCGACGAAGCTGATGATCGAACGGATCTTAAGCGACGTGTTCGTTTCCGATACGGAATGGAGCATCATGCTGCTGCGCTACTTCAATCCGATCGGTGCACATAAGAGCGGACTGCTGGGAGAAACGCCAAACGGTATTCCGAACAATTTAGTGCCGTACATCGCTCAGGTCGCGACAGGCAAGCGTGAATTTCTGCGGGTCTGGGGCAATGATTACAATACGGTCGACGGAACCGGCGTCCGCGATTACATCCATGTCGTCGATCTGGCGCTGGGCCACATCAAAGCTGTGGAATATGTGCTGAAAACAAGGGTGTGGAAGCGGTCAATCTGGGGAACCGGCCACGGCTATTCCGTGCTGCAGGTCAAGGACGCCTTTGCCAAAGCGAGCGGCAAAGAAATTCCGTTCAAGATCATGCCGCGCCGGCCGGGCGATATCGCAACCTGCTACGCTGATACGACCAAGGCGAAGAAACTGCTGGGCTGGAGCGCCCAGTATGGCATTGACGAAATGTGTCAGGATTCCTGGCATTTCCAGCAGCAGAATCCGGACGGTATCACCGAATAACAAGACAGAAGCGAGAAAGCGGTCAAAACGGCCGCTTTTTTTTATGAAAATTGGGATCGAAGACGATCGCAGGTCTGAAGGGAGGTCAGAAAAAATTCAGGAGGAATAAGGGGAGAGCAGCGCCGGAGGATCGTCGGTTCATCAGATAGTTTAAGAAATTGAACTTTTCGTTGATGGATAACATCATGTGAAAATGTTATCATGAAGACGGAGGAAAGGAAAATGAAAAAATTGATCATTAGTATTCTGTCTTTATTGATGGCCGTGTCGCTCACAGCGTGTTCGTCAGCGAAGGAAGAAACCTTCGAAGGCTCAGCGCAGGGATACGGCGGAATCGTGACTGCCAAGGTTACGTTCAAAGCCGACAAGATTACCGCGGTTGAAGTTAAGGCGCCGGATGAAACCGAAGGCGTCGGAACCCGGGCAGCCGAAGAACTGCCGGAGAAAATTGTTGCGGCCAACAGCCCGGACGTGGACGTTGTCGCCGGCGCAACGATGACGTCCAAAGCGATCCAGTCGGCCGTGCGCCAGGCGGTAAGCAAGAAAAACGGGAAAAGGAAACAGCGGTTCATTTAAACGCTGGAACCTATTCCGCAGTTGTCACAGGTCACAATGGTGAAATGACAATTGAAACGACCGTTGATGAAACGTCGATCAAGGAAGTCAGGGTGATCGAGCACACAGAAACGTTTGGCATTGGCTATGGATCCGTGATGACGCCGGTTGAAGTCTTGCCGGAGCGGATCGTAAAACATCAGACAGTCAACGTTGACAACGTCTCGGCGGCGACTGTGACGTCTTCCGCGATTAAGGCCGGCGTCCGGGACTGTCTCACTCAGGCCGGGGCCCAGGAAACGGCGTTCAGCGAACCGGCACCGATTGCGAATCCGACGGAAAGCGAATATACCGTAGATATCGCGGTCGTCGGCGGGGGGAGCTGCGGGACTTACGGCAGCCAATACGGCGCTGGATGAAGGAAAATCAATACTCTTGGTTGAAAAAATGGGAATCACTGGAGGATCCACCGTGCAAAGCGGCGGCAATATTTTCGCTGCCGAGACAGCGGCGCAGAAGGCAAACGGCGTGGAAGACAGCGCTGAGGAGCTTTATCAGTTTTTAATGAGCTATGATGAGGACCATCTGTTGAATGAAAAGATGATTCATGACTATGCCTATGGTATCGGCAAAGGACTCGGATTATCTGGCCGATAACGGCGTTGCCGTTACCTATGTGACCACCGCCCAGCCGACGCTGACGCCGAACCGCCTGCATTTGACAAGCCCGAAGAATGAAATTGCTTCCGGGATTGGCGGCGGGATTACCGTGCCGCTGACAAAGTCAATGCTGGAAAAGGGCGGAACTTTACTGCTGGAGACTCGCGCAGAAACACTTCTGACGAATGAACAGGGAGAAGTCATCGGCGTTCAGGCGGTGAATCAGGCGGGCGAAACCGTAACGGTGAAAGCCAAAGCGGTGATTCTGACAACCGGCGGTTATGGCTCAAACCCAGAGATGACAGCGCGGTTCGCTGCGTTTAATCAATTTTCAACTCTGCCGCCAGCAGCACCGGCGATGGTCTGACGATGGCCGGCAAGGTCGGCGCACAGATCTTTGAGTCCGACGGCATGCAGCTGCAGTATGTCGACTTCAATACTGGTGAAACCGGCAGTACCGCCTCTGGACTGGTGGTCGACATGAAGGGAAACCGGCTGGCGAACGAACACAGTTATCAATCTGTTTCCGCAGAAGCCTTTAAGCGTGAAAACAATGCGGTGAATTACTATATTACAGCGACGCGGGACGGCATCTGCGCGGAAAGCTATCCTACTGTCCAGTATGGCGTCACGCTGGAAAATGCGGTCAAAGCATCCAGTCTGGAAGAGCTGGCGGCATTGATCAAAGCTGATCCGAAAACGCTGAAAGCGACCGTTGCACGCTACAACGAGTTATGCGAAAAGGAACGGACGATGATTTTGGCAAACCTTCCGACTATCTGATTCCAGTCGAAGGCGATACCTACTATGCCTTTGCCCGCTATCCGGTTGCGGCGGCGACTTTCGGAGGGTTGGTTATTGACGAAACCGGGCATGTCCTGAATCAGGAGAATCAGGTAATTTCCGGTCTGTACGCGGCGGGAGAAGTCGCGCTGACCGGCGTGTTTGCCAATGTATATCCAAGCTGCGGCTTAGCAATTGGCAATTCGATTCACATGGCCCGCAACGCGGCAGCGGCCGCCTGCGGAGAATAACAGAAAACGGCGCTTTGCTTTCGCGCCGTTTTCTTGTTACAATGAAATCATGAATATCAATGAGCTGAAATATTTTATTAAGGTTGCGGATCAGCAAAGTCTGTCCAAGGCAGCCAACGAACTGTATATCTCCTATCAGGGACTATCAAAGTCGATTAAAAGCCTGGAAACCGAGTTGAATTGTTCGTTGTTTGAGAAGTCGGGCAACGGGTATAAGCTGACGGAATCCGGTGAGGAATTGTATCATACCGCAAAGCTGATCGTCAGCGAATGGGAAGCGCTTCAGCTTTCCTTACACCAGATCCAGCGGCGCCGGAATCATTTTTTCATATCGGCGTCGCAATGGGCGTCGACACGCCGTTTGCCAATTTCCGCAGTCAGCTTGATTTATTTCTGAGAAAACATAACAACGTCGTCATGATCGATGCCTGGGATTCTTATTGTGAGGAAAAGATTGAAAGCGGGGAACTGGATATCGCGATCACGTTCGGACCCGTGAATGACGTGCGTTTTGAGTGCACAGTGCTGCTTCAGGGAACGTTGGCAGCTTTAGTCCATCCTGAAAACAGTCTCTGGGAAAGAAAAGCCTGCGGATCCAGGATTTAGCGGATCAGGAGATCATTACGGTGAACCGTTATTTCCGAAATTACGATATTTTGATGCAAGCCTGTCAAAGCCGTGGGTTTAAGCCACGAATTATACTGAATACCGTAAATTTAACCGCGACGCTGTTAGGCTATCAAGACAGGAAAGCGATCGGGATTTCCAATAATTTGTGTTATCCGATGGAGTCCGTGGGCGCCTACAAGGTGATTCCCGTGCTGGATCAGAATACGACCTGTCAGATTAATCTTCTGATCCATCCCCGGCAGCGTGCAAACAAGGAGATTCAGCAGCTGAAGCAAGAGCTGCTGCAATGTTTTTTCATCAATACTGGCACTGAAACCGAATAAAAGCATCCTGGAAAGAGCAGGCTTGAAATGAGCAGGATGGTGTAGATAGCCGGGGGAGAAGGGGCGGCTCAGACCTGTCGCAAAGAGCAGCTCGTTTAAAATTCCCGAGTCAGGACTAAAAAACGCGGTTATTTCAAACCTGTCCAAAGAAGACGGTCTATTTGACCGTTTTTACTTTTACAAAGAGAGCGATGATTGCCGCAGTAAGCAAGCTTTCATTTTAAATTCAAAGGAAGGAGAGAAAAACAAGGGACTGAGATAAATAATTTACCAGAGTAAACCTTGTTGCCCGAAGCGGACTATGGTACAATGACACCAGCGGCAAAGGAGGAGTTTTATGCCCCGATACGATCAGTTATTTCAGGAAATTGTCCATACGATTAAAGAAGATTACGCCGGCTTTGCGATGGGCCAGGAGCACCATGATCCGCGGCCCTATGTCCATACCATCGGCACGGCGTTTATGAAAAAAGAACTGGATGCGGATTTGTTCTATCGTCAGGTTAATCAATATCTTGCGGAAACCGGCGACCGCAACCTGCGTTTCTCACGCCGTTCTGAGCCCGATTACCAACCGTTCACTAACGGCTTTTTACAAGACGAAGCGGCGAAATCCTGATCGTCAGCGAAGTACACGGGGAAGACCGGCTGCGGCCGAAGGATGAGATCATCGCGATCAACGGTCAGCCGCTGCGTTTTTTATACGGAAACATTGAAGAAACGGGTGTTTTATTCTGAACAGAATGACCGTCAGATCTGGACGGGCTTTCTGAAAATGGCCGATCAGATCACGGTGCGCCGGAACGTACAGACCTGGGATCTCCCGCTGCGCCGCTTTGCCAAGACAGAAATATCAAAAAACGAATACGATTACCGTAGATGAAGGGATTGCGGTGTTGAGAATTGAGCGGATTGACGAAACACTGGAACATCTGGTGGAAGAAAATAAAGCGCTGCTGAATGAAGCGGATTCGATGATTCTGGATCTCAGACGCTGTGAGGAAGGTTGGGAATCGTCGATGTTCTGCCTGCTTCCCTATGTTTTGGACAAATCCGTCCCGGTGTGCGAGGTCATGGAAGGACAGGGGCTTTTGACCCTGTATACGGAGAAAACTGCCGCCGCCGGATTGCCCAGCTGAAGACGATGACCGCGGATCCGGATCTGGCTCCCATCGCTTACGAAATGATCGAAGAACTGGAAGCGAAAGCGGGGCTGGACTGGGTTCTGAAACGGAAGCGGACTGGGGCGCGGAGGAAGATGCTTGATTCAGCCGATTCACCCAGAGCGCAGAACAGTGCTGATCACCGATCTGTTTACCGCCGGGTTGCGGAAGAACTGGCCGATCTCGCCTCCCGTTCACCCCGCTGCACGCTCGTCGGAAGACAAAGCAGCGGCCGCTATCAAACGTGCAATCTGATCTCCGTCGTGTTTGACGATATGTTTCAGCTGGATTATCCGATCAGCCGCCGCAAAGCCTGGGCTGCGGATCAGGCTTCCGGTGTTCGCTGTGATCTTGAAATTGAATGGACACCGCAGGAATGCGATGAAGATCTTCTGATGATAAAAGCGAAAGCGGCTGCCAAGGCTGCGGACAGTTTTTAGTGAATTTAAGCCAGAGCGATAAAGCAGAAAAGCCAGCGGCTGCAGCAGGATTCCCTGTTTCACAGCTTCTGGCTTTTTTGTATAAAAAGACGGCGGAACCGTTCACGGTGTTCCGCCGCCCAGATCTTATTCCTCGCTGATGAACTGACCTGCCAGGCGGCCATGCGTCACCGCCATGCCAATCGAGTTGCCTGCGCATGGAGTGGAGTAGCCTAAACCGTAGCGTCCGCCTAAGCAGTTGCCCGCGGCATACAGCCCTTTGATCTTCTTGCCGCTCATGTCCAGTACGTTCTGGCGTTTATCGGTAACCAGCCCGGACATGGTGACCATCATCGGCGTCGGCTTGTCGTTCTTCTCGCTCTTGACGGCGTAGAACGGAGCTTCGTCGACTGGAATCATGCAGGATGCGTCTTTGCCGTAATCGGTGTCTTTCCCGGCGTAACAAAGCTGGTTATAGGCTTCGATCGAGGCCAGGAAGGTTTCTTTCGCCGCTCCGGCATAGCCTAAGTAGTCTGCCAGCTCCTCCAGCGTATCGGCCTTGATGACCGTGGATTCCATGCGTTCAGCAACGGTGCAGCCGCGGATAGTGCCGCCTTCCGGTCCGCTGACCAGCGCATCCATATCGTTGATCAGATCGATGTAATATTGCGGGCGGCCGGCATTCGGTCCGCCATGTTCCAGACCCGAAGCACAAACCGATTTCAGCCATTTCTTATCGGTAACTAAGCACAAAGGTGCCTTCCGGCTGACGGGCGCAGGCGGTTTGCGCCGCGGAGAGGTTGCCTTCATTGGTAAAGCGCTCGCCCTCGCTGTTGAGCCACAGCATCGCGTTGCAGCCCCAAGGACCGCTCGGACCGCCGCCCAAAAGCATGCTTCCGCGCGGCGCCGGTTCGATCATGCCGCCGGCCCAGCAGCCCATCTTGACCGCTTCGCCCTTGCGTCCGCCCATGAAGGAGAAGAAGTCCGGCTGTTCGCCGCCGGCCCGTTCAAAGCGTTCCATGTATTCGTTCAATAAGGCCCAGCACATATCCGCGTTGCCGGCATAATCGCCGCCGCACAGGATCACGCCCTTGGCCGTGTTGAATTGAATATAGCTGCCGTCGCTGGCTTTGCCCGCTACGCCAATGATGTCTTTCGCCTCGTTTTGCAGCAGGACGACCGCTTCCGTGCCGTAATACCACTCGGCGCCTAACTGCTTTGCCTTGTCGATGCAGGCCTGATTGATCAACGGCAGCACTGAGTTTGCCGCGACGCCCTGAATCGGCTGTTCGTTGTACTGACCCATAAACCGCGCGGTGGCCGCCCAGGTTTTGGTGCCCGGAGTCATCGGATAATCGTAGCGCAGGCAGTCGTACATATCGTTGCCGGCCTGAATTTTCTCGTAATCCATGTTGGCCTGCATGATCAGCCAGCCTTCCGGCGTATTATCATAGGTATAGGCCTTCGGATCAACGCCCATTTCCTTGGCGACTTCCAGCATGTGATCGAGGGTTGGACCGGAATTATGGACGTAGGACTTAACGATCGCCGGGAAGCAGCGTCCGCCGGAACGGGTGACGAATTCGTTGACGACTTCGCCCAGATCATAGGTGCCGAAGCCGATATCCTGCTGGAGCTTGAGTTGAATGCGCCGATATCTTCGCCATACCAGGTAAACAGGTCTTCCTCCATCCGCTCTAAGACCGCGACTTTCAACCCCGCTTCTGCAGCGGCTAAAGCTGCTTGGACGCCGGCGTGACCGCCGCCGACAACGACGACGTCGACATCGACTTCCTTAGCGTAATCGCTGATGACTGGGGCTTCACCGAGCCAGTCGCCGGGACCGGAGTAGCCGGTGATCCGGCCGGTGGATGCGGACGGTGCGGCCGAGGCATCCGGGGATGCGGTAGGGGTCGTGGATTCCGTGCTGCAGCCGGCTAACAGACCTGCGGCTGCGACGCCAAACGCACTGGCAGCGGCGCCTTTAATGAAATCACGACGGAAATTCCTTTTTTGTAACTCATAAGTTCTCCTTCCTCCCTAATAATTTAATCAGATAAAATATTTACTATAGTAAAATAATTTATCTGTGAATATCTTATCACAATAGTTTATAGGAGTAAATTAGTATTCAAAAGTTTATCCCGGAAGTTTCGACAAAGTTTGACTTTCTGACATGATTGACTGATAATTAATTCGGTGATGATATTATGACGATGAATAAAAATGCCGACCGATCGTTGATTCTCGATTCCATGCCGGTAAAGCAGGCTTTAATCCGCCTGGCGGTTCCTTCCATCCTGGCCTCGATGGTCACAACCATCTATAATATCGCGGATGTTTTTTCATCGGTCAGCTGCACAACACGGCGATGATCGCGGCGACGACGGTCGCGATGCCGATCATGATGCTGACGCACGCGTTCGGCGAGTCGATCGGCGTCAGTGCCGGCAGCTATATATTTCGCGGCAGCTGGGGGCGGGCCAACGGGATCAGGTCAGCCGGATTGTTCAGACGACGATGACGCTGGTCGTTTTGATCTCCATCGTGCTGCCCATTTTGTTTATTACTTTCCTAGGTCCGTTGTTGGGAATGTTCGGAGCGGAAGGCGACGTCACGATGTATGCGGCGCAGTATGTGACGATTTTACTAGTCTTTGCGTTTTCGCAGATCATCAAGCTGACGATCGTCCATCTGCTGCGGGCGGAAGGCGACGTGAATTTTCCCATGGCCGCGATCTTTGCCGGGGTGGTGGCGAATCTGATCCTTGATCCGATTTTTATGTTCGACTGGGGTTTGAATTTAGGGATCGCCGGCGCGGCGTGGCGACGGCTGCGGCCCAGTGTTTGTCGTTGGTCATGTTGTTGGGAGGTTGTTGTTTAAAGCTGAAGCTGTGCGCTGGAATCCGCGGGTATGGATGTTGTAGAAGGCGGCGGTGCAGGAGATTCTGAGCCTGGGGGTGGCGGTGTTTGCCCGGCAGGCGCTGCCGAGTGTCACTTTACAGCTGTCTGGCAATGCAGGCCAGCGTGTATGGAACCGATTTTCTGGCCGGAATCGGCATCGCCAAGAAATGTCTGAATTTAGTCATGTTCGCGATCATCGGCTTCGCGCAGGGGTTCCAGCCGTTTGCGGCGTATAATTACGGTGCCGGCAACCGGCCGCGGCTGAAGCAGGCGCTGAAAAGCGCCTTGACATGGGTAACGGTATATGGCTGTTTTGCGGCGGTCTTCTATATCACGCTGGCGCCGCAGATCGTGCAGATCTTCTCCGCGAGGCGGCGGTTATCGAAATGGGCCGGATGATGCTTTATGGCTATGCGGTTTCAATGCCGGTCGTCGGAGCTTATAATATCGCCGCGGTGCTGCTGCAGGCGCTGGGAGAGAAGCGTTCGGCGTTCTTTCTGTCGATTGCCCGCCAGGGTTTGTTTTATATTCCAATCATTTGATTCTGCCGTCATTGCTGGGCAAGCTGGGCATCTTCATGGCGCAGCCCTGCGCCGATTATCTGACGATCCTGACGGTGATCTTCTTGTGCCGGCATTTATTTGTCGATTTGATGAAAGGTTAATATTGGTAAGGAAAAACAGGTTTTAACGCGCCCCGGTTTATGGTAGAATACCTTTAGACTGGGGGTAATGTTACTTATGAGAAAATGAAGAATAAAACGACGATGCTGCTGGCCGGCGGCCTGGCTGTCGTCTTGATTCTCTTTGCCGCAGCGGCAATTTACTTTGGAATGATCGTGAAAGATCGTTCTGGGTCGCAGCTGCCTGAAGAAACGGAAAAGCCGGTGATGGTCGAACAAGGAGGTCAGGAAAAACCGCAGGAAACGGGACTGGACGCCGTCGAGGTCGATCTGGTCAACGCGACGGTCTATCGCTTTGATGAACTGGATTTCCAGTTTGCGATCGCGAAGATCCGGGTGAAGGCGGAAGAACCGATTAATATTTCGCTTGAGCATTTCGCAACGTCTGAAGGCGTCCGTTGAATGAAATCGACAGCTATCTGGATCAGCTGGATAAGAACGGTTTATATATCGGCAAGCAGAATGTCTGGTTTGAATTGGTGTCCAAGGAAAACAGCTACGTTGCCAATATCTTTGTGCCGATCAAGGATAAAACGGCGCAGTCGGCGGCGATTAACGTTGATTTCGGCGATAACGCGCCGATCCAGTTAAATCTGAAAGAAGCGACGGGGACCCGCGAGATGCTGGGATACGTCGCGGAAGACGTGATCACTGACGGCAAGACATACCAGATGCAGGTCGGCGTCGCTTTCCAGATCGCCAGCGAGGAAATGTATCGAACCTTTGATGATGGCAGCGTGGAAACCGCGGGTCTGCCGTCAACGGCTGAAGTTTATGTGTTCCGGCTGGACGCGGTCAGCCTTTGGGGCGATGAGCTGGTCGTTGAAGACGCGGTTTATCAGGTCGAGGGCAGCGGGGAATACATTCCAGGCGCTTTCCTCGAATTTCCATTCAGAAAAATACGATAAATATCCTGGGTAAAACGATCAAGGAAAAAAGACAGCGGCGTTTATTCTTCATTACGTATAATCCGGAGAAGGAACCGATCACTTATCAAGGCAAGCTGAAGCTGAAGATCAAGGGACAGGAAAACTGGATTGAAATTACCGTCAGTTTATAACGAAGGGGAAGACGATGAAACAAATCTGAAAATGGCCTTGGCTTTGGCAATGGCCGTCACGTTGGTTCAGGGTTATCCTCGGCTAACGGAAAATCGATGTGAAAGCGGATGAAACCTATCCAATGGGCTGCGGCAATTTCGAGGTCGCTTATGTTACGGATAATGGTGGTTTCAGCACGATTGGCCTGCTACAATGACTTTACGCAGGCCAAAAATGAAATGTACGCGCATGGCAACGACGCTGTCGTCCGGCATAGTTCCAGCAAATCACCGACAAAAATTATTGCGATGACCTCAGGCGTAGCGGCCAGCTATTCTTACCGGCGCGGGTATGCTGACGGCAGCTCGCGGCGGGCCTACGCCACGATGGATATTACGCAGTATCTGTCGACGACAACTAACGAAAAGATAACTTACGTTACCAGTCACCGTGAAATGATCTATAAAGGAACTTATTCTTACAATACGGGCAATGGTTCCGGCCGGATCGCCGTGAATCTGACTGGCTTTGACGGGTATACCAATCTGGACCAGGTCGATCTGATTCCGACGAAATTCCTGACCAACAACATGCGGATTTTGTTAGGCGGCAACAACGACGGCAGTCCGTGGGAATCACCGTTCTGGGTGCGGCCGCGGCAAAGCTATTATGAGGTTGTGCAAAACGGGAATTATAAAGAACTGATCTATCACTGCTGGTCGTATTGGGCCAAGTCGGATACGCCGCAGGATTATTCGCAGACAATTGGACCGGCTGAAAGCTGGATGAACGTCGCGCAGTTTATTACACCAATGATATGCATGCTTTGTATACGGACCGGTATTTCCAGAATCCGGTGATGGTTGAAGGCAGTCCGGCGAAGTATTATAACTACTACGAATTTCTGCCGCTGCGCAGCCGCACGAAATTCAACGGCGATCAGCTGAACGGCTTTTTGAATAGCCGCGGTTATAACGAAGTGGCTTATGATTATGACCATCTTCAGAGCAATCAATCCAAGATGGTGAATTCCGGCTGGTTCTTTTGTCAACGCGCAGGAAACCTACGGTGTTAATGCGCTTTTGGCCTTCTGTATGGGACTTTTGGAATCCGGCTGGGGCCGTTCTTCCATTGCGATCAATAAAACAATCTGTTCGGCTGGAACGCTGTGGATTCCAATCAAGCGGCAGCGCTGATAAATATGACAACATTGAATCCGCGGTCACGCAGCACATGGCGGTGAATCTGCGCGGGTATCTGGATATTAACGATGCCCGATTCTTCGGTTCTCATCTGGGCAATAAGGGCAGCGGGTTTAACGTCAAATACGCGTCTGACCCATATTGGGGATTAAAGATTGCGGCACTGGCTTATCAGGTCGATAAATATGTTTCCGGCAATGATGGTTCGCTGACGGATTACGGCACCTATTCGCTGGGGTTATCAATCAATACGACGCCGCGGTTAAGCGTTATGCCGACGCCAATTCACAGACACTGTATACAACGCGCTATGGCGCGACCTATCAGAATGACTTCACCGTGATTCTGCAGTCGGAGAGCAATGGCTGGACTGGTTTCCCGACGACCAACGGCGTTCGTTCGGATGGAGCGCTGGTCCCGCATAAGGGCAACGGCTATGAAGCTTATAACTGGCAGAACAGCGTCGGTTATCTGCAAAGTTCAAAGATTTCAAGCTGTCCGCGGGAATCTTTGACAACAGTCAGATCGGTAAAGTGCCGACCGGGGATGTGGTGCAAAAAAGTAGCTGCGGTGGCGTGGAAGGACAATCTGATCGCTGTGAACGGTCAGGCCTACCGTCCGGGGATTTACGTCACAGATTCCAATAAAGTGACGCAGAAGCTGGTCGTTTATAACCAGTATTACGATACGAAAGAATTTGAGTTGACAAGTACCGTCTCTGAGAAGGAACAGGTCAGCTTTTAAAACGGAGGCGCTGGACTTCACGACCCTGGCGGAAGGCAGTTACTTCTTTGAAATCTGTACGGAATACAGCGAGCTGAGCGATTACAACAACAGTTTCTACATCGGCGCGCTGGAAACACTGCCGGAAACGAAGAAAGTCGGCAATAAGACCTTCAGCTTCAGCGTGAAAGATAATGTCCTGTTCATGTCGGTGAAGTTGAGAGCGGCAGCGAAGAGGGCGGCGATTCAGGCGATCATCTTAAGAGTACCGTGCGCCAGGCACTGTCCAAATTTGAATATGCAGATGAGCATACGCTGCTTATCGAAGGCACAGCGTTTATCAATGGATATGACTTCAAGGAGGATTCCGAGGTTTCACATCAATTGCTTCTGACGAATCTGGAAACCAATGAAGTTACAACGATTGAAGCGGTCACGTCGCTGGCGCCAAATCCGATCAATTTATATGATGGATTTACTTACAGTAAGATCAATTTCAGCGCTTCCGTCGATCTGGCGGCGTTGACGCCGGGCAGCTATTCAGTTAAAATCCAGATCCGCAACGGCGATGTGAAGATGTACGCGAATCTGACCAGCTTCGATTCCAATTTCCTGCCGGAAATGAAGACGTTGGGTGAATATCGTGTGCAGATCGTGCAAAATCAGCTGTATAACTATCGATATGAGATCAATATTGAAAAATCTGATCTGGATTATTCGCTGATTAACAAACCGACAAAACGCAATTCGGCGTTTGACTACACGAAGCTTTCGCTGGAAGGCGGCCGTCTGAATCTCAACGGTATGGCTTGGATTTACAACGCACAGTTCAAAGCAGAAACGCAAGCTTCCCAGGCCTTGATCGCCGTCGATGAAAATGGCGTGTCTTATCCATTGGAAGCGCAAAATCAGGCTTGCTCGGTTGACTATGCGGAGATGCTGGGATCGAAATTCAGTATGAAGAATGCCTGCTTTACCAGTGCTGCGGATTTAAGTCAGCTGCCGGAAGGAGATTACCGGCTGTATTTGGATATCAGTGCGGAAGGTTACCGGGATATTTATGAAATGACGGATATTTACTCACGAGCGATTGAAACAGTTACTGTGGACGATCGCAGTTATGCCTTGTTTATTTCTCCGGTTCGCTATCGGATGGTGCTGAGCATCACACAGAATGGGCCGAACACTGACGGCGGTGACGATAAAAGGCGATACACCGCCAGCGAATGCCGTGCAGGCATCCGAGCTGCCGGTTGAAGATCAGCCGGTCGAAGTTCCGCGGCCAAGTTCGCTGGTTGTTCCAACACCGAGCGCTACACCGGGCGGGGAAAATAACGAAGACGAAACACCTGCTGAATAAATAAAAAATGCAGAAACAGAGCAAAATCTGAAACTGCATTTTTTATTATGAGAAGTCGTATGATATCGATAGCGCATATCTCCAGGGCTTTTTCTGTCTTTTGCAAAGGAATAATTGCTTATTCCCGTATCTTGATTTTATGATAATGGTAACGGTTGGACAACAAGGCGACGGCGCCGAAGGTTACTGTACCGAGACCGGTTAAGGAATAACCTAGAATCAATTGAGTTACTCCGCCTATAAAGAAGACCTACACTGGCAATTCCGCCGATCGTCGTTCCGATTTTATCCGCGGCCGGGGAAGGGGTACGCAGCGCTTTTGATTTCTCGATCAGAGTTTGAGTCATTGCGGACGTTTTCGCAGATGCTTTTGTGTTCGCGCCACGGCGGCCTGCGTCAGATCGGTTGGCGAGGGGATAGAATTTTTGACAATGACCGATGATTTTTTCTTGATTCATAAATACCTCCTGATTTTTTGTTTTTAAACTGGTCGATCCTGGTTTAGATTGAAGCGGAGAAGAGTGATTGCAAGATAAAACCGACCGTCGGTCTTTACGCTTGGTAAGAAACAGGCTGTTGCTTACAGCCTGTTTCTAAGTTTAATTTGACAGAATTTTGTAGGGGGAATCCGATTACTGGACATAGGCTTGGATCAAATCAGCGATTAGCGAATCATCAATTAAATCTAAGCCTAGCTGGATCATCACCGATTGCAGATAGCGCAGCCGGACTTCAGTTTCTTCACTGTTTCGATGAAATAATACGGGATTGGCCCAGTAGTTCAGCAGCATTAAGAAGACTTCTGCGCAAAGCTCAGGCTGTTGGACGTGCAGCGAACCGTCGCGGTTGCCTTCGCGGATGAGTCCGGCAACGATCGGCGCATCCTGTCCAACACAGGTTTGGATTCCGTTGACGACAAAATGCGGATCGAGCTGGGATGCTAAAGCTTGATCCAGCGCATGCGTTTCAGCGTCCGCTGCCAGCTGTCCCAGTATTTTCTTCAGTTTTTCTTTGGCGTTTTTACCAGGCGTATTGCGGATCAGTTCCTGAAACCGTTTGTTCACGTACTGGATTCGGCGCTGCATCACTGCGTCCAGGATCTGTTCCTTGGATTTGAAATGATGATAAAGTCCGCCCTTGGATAATCCGGTTGCGTCAAGAATGTCTTGAACACTGGTCTGTTCATAGCCCTTTTCAACAAAAAGTCTGGCCGCGGTAACGACGATTTTTTCTAACGTTTGTTCCGGGTGTTTATTTCTTGCCATAGCCTCTCCTTATAAACCGACGGTTGGTCTGTATATATCTTATCTAAGATTGTTGCCCGCGTCAAGCGAAAGCGTTTGGACATAGAAAATACGAGGTGAAATTAGTTTGAGGTTGAAAAAAGAACTGTCTTGAGTCCCTTAAGGAAACCAAGACAGTTCTGTTGATTAATGATGCGGATCAATCATGGTCAGCTGAACCCGGTGACGTTCAGCATCGATCCCGTAAACCCAGACCTTAAGGATGTCGCCGATGGATACAACTTCGCTGGGGTGGGAGATCCGGCCCTGCACCATCTTGGAAACATGGACCAGGCCATCCTCGTGCAGGCCGATATCGACGAAAGCGCCGAAATCAACGACGTTGCGAACGACACCTTCCAACTCATCGCCCGGATGCAGATCTTCCAGCGTGAGGACGTCATGCCGCAGCATTGGTCCGTCAAATTGTTCACGGTAATCGCGCAGCGGCTGGGAGATCGCTTCAATCATGTCCTGCAGCGTATACACGTCCGTGTCCAGCTGTTCTGCGGTTTTTTCCAGATTTAACTGGCTCAGTTTCTCCCGGCATTCATCACTGCCTAACTGGCTGATGCCGAACAGCTGACATAAGCGGTGAGCGGCCTGGTAGCTTTCCGGATGGATCGGCGTTTGATCCAGCGGTTCCTCTCCGTCATGAATCCGCAGAAAGCCCGCTGCCTGCTGGAAAGACTTGGCGCCTAACTTCGGCACTTCCAATAACTGCCGCCGGTTTTCAAAGCGGCCATGTTCGTTGCGGTAGGTTACAATCGCGTTGGCGGAGGCTTTTGTCAGACCTGAAACATGACATAGAAGCTCGCTGGAAGCTGTGTTGATATTGACGCCGACGCGGTTGACGCTTTTCAAGATTGCGAAATCTAATCGCTCATTTAAAGCCTTTGCGGGCAGATCATGCTGATACTGACCTACGCCGATGCTTTTCGGATCAATTTTAATCAGTTCAGACAAGGGGTCCAGGATTCTTCTTGCGATCGAAACGGCGGAACGTTGCTCAACGTGCAGATCCGGGAATTCCTTCCGCGCTAATTCACTGGCGGAATATACCGAAGCGCCAGCCTCGGAAACGAGCGTGTAATCGACGTTCAGATTTTCTTTCTGAATGATCTCGGCAATGAAGCTTTCGGTTTCCCGGCTGGCTGTACCGCTGTTTGCCGATTGCAATGACTTCGATTGGATATTCTTTTTAGAATCGACAGGAGTTTAGCTTTGGCTTCAGCTTTTTTGTTCACCGGCGGATGCGGATAGAAAACATCGATTTTCAGCATCTTACCCGTAGAATCGATGACAGCCAGCTTACAGCCGGTCCTAAACGCCGGATCGACGCCGAGGATCATTTTGCCTTCCAGCGGCGGCTGCAGAAGCAGACGCTCAACATTCATTGAGAAAATTTCAATCGACTGCGCCTGCGCTTTTTCGCTGAGTTCCCCGCGGACTTCACGTTCGACACTAGGAATGCCAGCCGCTTTAACCCATCCTGCGCCGCTTCCTCAATCAGACTCTGGCAGGCGGTTGTGCGGTCATGCGTCACACCGCGGATGGCATAGTTGATCAGAAACGTCTGGTTGTAGTCCAGGGTCACCGTGATGACTTTTTCTTTCTCAGCCCGGTCGATCGCCATAACCCGATGATTTGCCAGCGTACTGATCTTTTCTTTGTAATCATAATACATCTTATAAACTTTGTTTTCGTCTTCGTGCTTTTTCTTTTCTTTACAGAGAATAAAGCCGTATTTTTCAATTTGTTCCTTGATCTTCCAGCGCAGCTTGGCCTGGTCGCTGATCCGCTCAGCCAGGATATCCCTTTGCCCCCTGCAGCGCTTCCTCCACTGTCGGGACCTGATCTTTCAGATATTTTTTCAGCCTGAAGCGCCGGATCGCCCGACCGCGGACAGGAAGCGATCCAATCCGCCAGCGGCGTCAGCCCCTTGGCCGCGGCATCCGTCGCGCGGGTTTTGCGCTTTTGTTGATATGGCCGGTAAATATCGTCAACCTGCGAAAGCTTGGTGCAGGCTAAAACCTGTTGACGCAGTTCCTCCGTCAGCTTGCCCTGAGTTTCGATAATCCGCAATACGTCTTCTTTGCGTTTTTCCAGATTGCTTAAATACTGAACCTGCTGCTGAATGAATAAAATTTGTTCTTCGTCCAGTCCCTTTGTCATTTCTTTGCGGTAACGCGCGATAAAAGGAACTGTGTTGCCTTCTTCTAAAAGCTTTAATGTATTTCGCACCTGGGACGGCTCTACATTTAGCGAAGCCGCCACCGGCTGAATCAGCTGTTCAGTTTCCATATTCATTCCTCCTCGTGATGATTTTTATCATAACACGAAAATCTTTTCATAGCTTCAAAAATTTGTAAGAATTCAAACCAGTAACTTCCAAAGAAAGTCTACAATCGCCGTTTTTAGGGATTGGAAATATGTTATACTTGTTAAAGTACAGGAGGGCAATATGAATATAGATTTTACGAATAAAAAACGATCGCGCTGCTCAGTGCTGTCGGCATCTTAGCCGTTGCGACGATTGCGGCCGTCGTTATTTTGTTGACGCTGCCTGGCAAAGCGATACAGGTAGAAGATTTCTCAGGAAAGACCGTGGAAGAAATCAAAAAGTGGGCGACTGAGAAAAGCTGGGTGACAGTCAATTGGTCGTCGAATACGAATACAGCGATACCGTGGATAAGGATAAGCTGATTTCGCAGAGTATTGCCTCAGAACAGAAGCTGAACAAAGACAGCGTTCTGACGGTTGTGTTCTCGAAAGGTCCGGATCCGGATGTCGAAGTAACGCTGCCGGATTTCAAGGGCATGACAGAAGAAGAAACTGAGAAATTCGTGAAACGAATAAATTATTGGATGTCACGTATGAATACGCTGTCGATGAAAAGATCGAGAAGGGCAAATTCATTAAGGTCAATGTGACTGATACTGTCGTCAAGCGCAGCACGATGCTGGTGTTTACGATTTCCCAGGGCGAAGACGGAACGGGTGAGCAGATCATCGTCCCGGATTTCAGCGATTATACAAAAGCGAAGATCACAAACTGGGCGAAGGCTAATAAAGTGACGATCAACTGGAAGGAAGAAGCCAGTGATAAGATTGCGAAGGACAAAGTGATTTCGCAGGATCAAAGGCGGGTGAAACGATCAAGACCGGCGATAAGATCACCATAACAATGTCGTTAGGGGAAAACGGTAACGATGAAATCGTTAGCGAAAATGAGCAAGGACGAAGCGAAGAAGTGGCTGAATGACAACGGTCTGGTCGGTGAGTTCAGCGAAGCGTACAGCGGATCTATCGAATACGGCTACGTCATTTCCAACACGCCGGAAAAAGGCGATGTTAAGCAGGGAAGCACGGTGAAAGTGAAGGTTTCACTGGGCAAGATCAAGCTGGAATCGTTTATCGGCAAGAAGAAAGAAGATGCTGAAAAGCTTCAAGAAGAAAGTGAACAATTCTGAAGCGAATCTGACGTTCACGTACAGTGAAGTAGAGAGCACAGAACCGGTGGGAACGATTGTTTCCCAGGGTTATGATTCAGGAACTTACCTGGCTCCGGGAACAACGGTTAACTTCCAGATTTCCAAGGGAAAATCAATTACCGTTGAGAACAAAGCAGGCGTAAGCGAAGATGAATTCAAGAAATATATCAGCGGCTTAGGCTTAAGTCTGGGTACCCGCTCAACGGCATATTCGGATAAGGCTGCCGGAACGATTCTTGAGAATGAAACCGGCAAGAAAACCGCAGGATCTACGGTTTGGTATAAAAGTTTCGTTAGGTCAGTTCAGTCCGGCAGCCGGCGACTTTGAAAACAAATCGGTCGCGGAAGCCCGGAAGATTATTGAAAATGCCAATAATTCCGGCGCAGGCTGGAGCTTCTCAGAAGGTGCCAGCGAGTTTAACGACAGTGTTGCCTCCGGCAATACCTTCGGCTGTTCCATTTCGGGTAAAACGGTTACCTGTAAGGTTTCTAAAGGTAAAGGAATCACGGTTAAGAACTACGTTGGAGGCGCCGCGCCATGTTCCACGAACAGCTGTTCTGTCGACGGCGTGACGATTAAGCAGGTTTATCAGTCGGATTACAGCGACGTTCCTGCAGGGCAGGTTGTCGATCAGTCGGTTGGCGCCGGTACTGTTGTTTCTTCTGGAACTGAAATTACATTGACATTGTCAAAAGGGCCGAAGCCGGTTACAACCGCGAAGGTTCCGAATGCTCCACTAACGATATACAGCGGTACAAGCTATGAGGATTGCAAGGCTAAGATCCAGAATGCTTTAAACAATGCTGGATTTAGCAATTTAACCTTCATTAAGATTACAGGCGAAATTGATAATCCGGAAGGAATCAATGGCGCTGTAAAATCAGTGTCAGTCGAGCTGGGCGCAGAAATTGAAACATCGACGGAAATTGTCATCGAGATCTATTCCGCCAGCTAAACATAGAAAATCAGGATGAAGCGCATAAAGCACTCATCCTTTTTCTTTATCCTAAGTCAGAGGAAATTAAGAATTAATTTTTAACTTTCACGATAAATTTAATGGTATAATGAAACCCAAGAGGTATTATAATTTGACCATGTAGCCAGATAAGGATTATAAGACGTTATCGAAGACTGCGGCAGGTCATTCGCATAAACCATGAGATGAAAATGAATAATTTGATTCATAGTGGACGAGATGCTGGAAAGCAAGAGAAAGTGGGTTTATCCAGCGTCATGGAAAGGAAGTAAAAATGATGTTTGATTTGGAGAAGGCGGATCAGTTTATACAAAAACAAATTCAGACGCATCCTTTGTTTGAATATTACCGGATTGTGGACGTGAACACGTATGAAGTCCATGAATGGAAAAAGTCGCAGCTGGTAGCGAACGGCGAGCATTGCTTTCAGGTATGGAGCCGGAATTGCGCCTGCCGGAATTGCGTATCCCGTTTAGCCGTAGATGAAAACCGTCCGATCATCAAAATGGAAACAACGCAGGACAACCGGATTTTTTTGATTGAGTCGGTTCCGCTTCGGGAATTGGGCGATCATTACGCAATGGAATTGATCCGTGAGGTGACCGATAACTTATTGTTTACAGATCCTGATCATAAAAACAACGTGATGTTGACGGACATTATCTACAAGATGAATGAGCTGTCCACTCATGATTCTTATACCGGTCTGTATAATAAACGTTTCATGGAACATGAGCTGAAACGGGATATTTCAGAATGGAAGGAAGAAAACCACTGACGATCGCGCTGCTTGATATCGACCAGTTCAAGGCCGTGAACGATACGTATGGCCATCTGATGGGGGATCGGGTGATTCTGGCCTTGTCGGAAGCCTTAAAGGCCTGTGCAGAAAGTCATAACGGCTGGGCATGCCGGGTGGGCGGCGACGAATTTCTGATTGCGTTTAACGGTTTAAATCAGGATCAGGCGGCACAGGTGATCCAGACGTTCCGTCAGGAAATGGCGCAGCTTCAATTCAGCGAAGCCGCGCGGAATTATCACATGTCGATCAGTGTCGGCATTGCAGAATACAAGCCGGAAATCCAGGATTGGGAAACCTGGTTTACGCTGGCTGATCAGGCAATGTATCAAAATAAGCAGAAGTAACTCAGTCATAATTATTCCATTAAATCAAAAGAAGGAATAAGCGACAAACTTAACGACAGATGAAATGGAGGAAAATAGGCGATGAGAAAAACGAAGTCCATGGCGAAGAAGGGCAGCGGTAATTCTGATTTTTCTTTGCGGTTTGGTTCTCTCCAGCTGTGCTTCTGTCCAATACTATTGGTATACGCAGCCTGATCGTTCGATTAAGCTCAGCGTAAAAGCAGACAAAGTCCAGCGGATGCTTGTCATTACGAATAAGTCAGTTGGAATCCATTGCTTGATGAAGAGAAGACCTGGCTGGAAGAATTAGGCGTCGGTGATTATTTTGAAATTCAGCAGCATCCCGAATCCTTCTTCCTCGCGCATTACACGGATTCCGGAAAAGGTGGAGTGGTTTTCTATAACTTTAACTTCGCGGCTTCCGACTTTGATCCCACGAAGGAAGACGTGACCGCCATTCTGGATCACTTTGGGTTAACTGAATCTCTGAATCGGGAAACCAAATCGATCAGCTTGAAAACGTTAACTTCTTCGCAGGCTTGCCGTTTCCATGCGCTTTTTGAATCCGGCGACTTCCAACAATTGAAAAAGCCGGAATGGTTTGAGGAACGCTGGCAATCGAACTAAGTTGAAATCATGATGAATCCGGACTGAGGCTTTGTTGCCTGAGCCGGATTTTTTATTTTCTTTATTCGTGATTCCGAGGGGAAATATCCGAGATAAGAGGGAACACAAGAAAAGTTCTGAACTTTTTGTAAAAGGAAGAATAAGTTAGAAATTGAACAAAAGGGCTTGCAATTAATGACTACAAAGTGTAGTATAATAATTGACTACAAGATGTAATAAAAAGGAGGGAGACCATGGAACTGATGTCGGATTCCGAAAAGGAAATCATGAAGCTGATCTGGGATCATGGCGGCGCGATGACGACCAGTGAATTGCTGGACCAGATTGAACGAACCGGACGCGATTGGAAACGCACGACCGTGCGGACCTTTATTTCCAGACTGATCGACAAAGGGATGCTGATCAGCCAGAAGGAAGGCCGGGGGCGCGGTATGTCGCGCGCATCAGCGAGGAAGAATATTTGAAAACCCAGTCCGTGCAGTTTGTAAACCAGGTGTTCGGCGGGAATGTCAGCACGCTGCTGACGTCGCTGTTCGGGCAGCAATGCCTGGAATCCAAGGATATTGAAGAACTGGAAAAATTTTGGGAGCAGGGGAAGGAGAAATTGAAATGAATACCTTCATGATCAGCTTCCTTTCAGTTTCGGTTTCCGGATTTGCATGGCCGGCATCGTTGTACTGCTGGAAAAGCTGCTGAAAAATCATTTAAGCTTCCGCTTTCGTTACGGACTCTGGTTGTTTGTGATTCTGCGGCTTTTAATTCCGGTATCGCCGGTAGCCGGGGTTGTCGGTACTTTGTTTTCTGAGGAAACCTGGAATCCGCAGCCGCAACTCAGCTCGCGGCAAAAGCGCCGGAAACGATCAGAAATCCTGTTGCGGATCAACAGACTAAACTTCCGGAACAGAAGGCCCAAAGCGATCGGTTCAGGATATCCGAACCAGATCAACACCGGAGCCATCCCAATCAACCTGGCAGTTTGATCAGCCCGCCTGGCTGGACGATCTGATCCAGGCTGCCTGGGTACTGTGGCTGAGCGTTGCCGTAGTGCTGATGGTGAGGCGAATCACGAGCTATCAAGGATTTCTGCGGTTTATTAAAGCTGGCAGTTTTCCTGCGTCCAGTCGGATACCCGGCAATGTCTGGACGAGGTTCGTCAAAAGATGAGCATCCGCCGTCCGCTGCCAGTCTGGATTAATAAGCTGGCGGTCTCGCCGATGTTGCCGGGCGTCTTTCATCCGATGATCATTCTGACCACGGAGGATTGCCGACCCGAGGAAATGCGGATGATCCTGCGCCATGAACTCACACATTATCAACGTGGGGATATCTTTTTACAAAATGGCTGGTCCAGCTGGCAATCTGTATACATTGGTTTAATCCCGCTGTCCGCCTGATCGGCCGCCGTATGGAAAGTCTATGTGAGCTGGCCTGCGATGAACAGGTGCTGAGTTCCCTTTCAGCTCCGGAAAAACGCTGCTACGGCGACACGCTGATCCATTCACTCAAAGACAAGGGAACCTATGGTGATATTATCGTATCGATTACGTTGAATGAAAATTTGAGCTTGCTGAAAGAAAGGCTGAGTGCAATTATGAATGAACAAAAGTCAGGAACGACGCGGACGTTGATCTCGATGGCTGCTGGAGCTGTATTGTTTGCCAGCGGTATTCTGTGCGGTTCCGCGCTGAGCTGGAAAACGCCAAAACCGGCCGCGGCGCCAGTGGTGACCACTACGACCTCAACAAACCAGAGAACCTTCTATTTTTCCGGGAGCGTCTATACGCAGGGCTACATCGTGACGCTGAACTGGGCGGGAGCCGACCGGTCAGAAGAAGGCAGCGTGTATCAGGATTCGCTGATCAGCGTCGCCTTTGACGAAAGCATGAAAGCGGTCATGGACAATGAGGAACAGATGGAAGCCGTTCGTCAGGCCGTTTCTGAACAACATGCGCGATTAGTCCGCAACAACAGTTCCTTGGCTTCGCGTACGCCGCTTTTGACCTCGATCGAAGGCCCTTATACCGAATCCGTGGAGGAACTGGCTGTCCGCTTCCATAAGGAAAAAGAAAATGTCACAGTTTAGAGCCGTGGCTGCCAAGCTGAACGAGGAAGCGGCTGTGAAAATGGCCCGCACCTTCTATGCGGCGAAGGAAATGGATTATTTTGCGGTGCTGGTCGATGCACTTCCGGAATCCGAAATTCTTGATTTGAGCAGACAGGCTTACCAGAGCCGGTATGAGGACGCATTTGATCTGTTGGTGCCGAAGCTGCCGCAGGATCAGATTCAGACGTTGGCGCAGCAGGCCTATGCGGATATGCGGCTTGATTATTTTGAAATCGCGCTGCTTTCCCTGCCGGCCCAGCAGCGGTCTGAATGGGCGGAAAAAGCCTATGCGGACAGCCGGCTGGAATATTTTATAGAAACGGTTCAGGATCTGCCGACAGATCAGCTTGGCGTGTGGGCTGACCGGATTTATGCCGATCAGCGCCTTGAATTCTTTGAAGAAATCGTGAATTCACTGAATTCCAAGCAGCGGGAAACTCTGGCAGAAAAGGCCTATACCGATAACCGCGTCGAATATTTCAAAGAAGCTTTCTATGATTTGTCAAGAGAGAGCGTCGCAGCGTATGCTCAGCGGGTGATCGACGATCAGCGTTACCGGGATTATCTGTTTGTCTTTGACGATAATCTGCCCAGCGAGCTGATGGATAAGCTGGCGATCCAGGCTATGATGAAAAGCAGGATGAGCTGTTTGACCGGATTTACTGGGTTTTTCTAAGGAAACGGCGAAGACGCTGCTTGAGCGGGCGTATGCCGATAACCGGACGGAAGTGCTCTACCGGCTGTATTCCCAAGTCGATAACGAAACTTTGAAGGCGCTGGTGGAACAGGCCTTTAACGATCATCGCACGGATGTGTTTATGAATCTGTGCAATGATTTGACCAGTGAACAAAAGGCAGAGTATGCCAACCGGGCCTATGAGAATCAGAATTTGGATATTCTGGCGAACCTGATTTACGATCTTCCGCATGACCAGGTTCTCTCACTGGCGCAGAAGGCCTACGATGATCAGCGGATCCGTTATTTCGAGATGGTTGTCTATGAATTGAATTCGGCGGATATCGCTAAATTCAGGACACAGGCAAAAAAGACGGATGCAACGAGTTTTATTCTATGCTGGAAGATTATTGAGTCAGCGGTCTGACCGGCAACTCACGGAAGAACCTTGCCGCTTCGGCTGGACTGACAGAAATTTCTGACGGATCTGTCCTGGTTTGACACGGCTTCATGAGAATTTTGGGCTAAACTGTTCGAAAAATGTCATAAAAGTCATTTTGGCTTTTGTTTGGAAGTTGTTCGGAAGTTAATGAAATCACCGGCGGCTTATGCTATAATAAAACCGCATAGGGCTTTTAAGCGGATCCAGTGAGATCGCAAGGCTGAACACATTTATGGGGAAAGTCCTTTTGCACAAAATCAAAAGGGCTTTTATTTAAGCCCGGAAAGGGGTATTTATGTCACAGCGAGTAGAAATGATCCTCGACGTCAACGAAAACCAAACCAGCTCAATGGATTCTGTTAAGTTTCCAGCATGTCTTTGCGATGTTTGGCGCCACCATCCTGGTTCCGGTGCTGACCGGTTTCCCGATTTCCGTCGCGTTGTTTGCGTCCGGATTGGAACGATTATTTACAGCTGCATCACCCGGTTTAAAGTTCCGGTCTACTTAGGCTCTTCCTTTGCCTACATCAGTGCTGTCCAGATTGCGGTCGCGGCGATGAGCGGCGATGTCAGCGCAGCGCAGACCGGGTTAATCCTGATCGGTCTGGTCTATGTCGTCGTTTCGATTCTGTCCGTTTCATTGGCAAGGACTGGATTGACAAGCTGCTTCCGCCGATTGTCATCGGTCCGATGATCGCCGTTATCGGTCTGGGCCTGGCGGCCAATGCGGTCGGCAACGCCGGCTTTGTGACCGGCGGGGATTGGAAAGTCATGCTGACAGCGGTCTTCACGTTTATTCTCACCGCCTTGATCTCCACGAAAGCAAAAGGCTTTTTTCAAAATCATTCCGTTTCTGTGCGGAATCTTGGGCGGCTATGTGTTTGCGCTGGCCTTAGGCATTGTGGACTTTGCGCCGCTGCAGGAAGTTCTGCAGTCAGGAAAGTTCTTGTCGCTGCCGGAATTCATTTTGCCGATTGCTGTGCCGGGGTTTAAGAGCTATCATCTGTATTTCGGACCGGAAACGTTCGCGATCCTGCCGGTGGCGCTGGTGACCATATCCGAGCATATCGGCGATCACACCGTGCTGGGCAAGATCTGCGGCCGCAACTTCCTGAAAGAACCGGGCTTGGATAAGACGCTGATGGGCGATGGTATCGCGACATCCATTTCGGCACTGCTGGGCGGTCCGGCGAATACGACCTATGGCGAAAATACGGGCGTCATCGGGATGACGAAGGTGTCTTCGGTGTACGTGACTGTCGGTGCGGCCTGCATCGCGATCGTACTGAGCTGCGTCCCGATCGTATCGGCGTTCATCTCAACAATTCCCAACGCCGTATTGGGCGGAATGTCGATCATTCTGTACGGCGTCATCGCTTCCAACGGTCTGCGGGTCCTGATCGACAATCAGGTCGATTTTGGACAGCAGCGCAATCTGATCATCGCTTCGGCCATGCTGGTCATCGGCTTGGGCGGCGCTGTTCTGCCGTTAGGCAAACTGGTCACTCTGTCGGGCACCGCGTTGTCGGCGACCGTAGGCATTGTGCTGAACCTGATCCTGCCGCGGAGAAACAAACTGCGGAAAAATCAAAATAAATCTCAGATTCACTCAGAAAGCAGCATGCCGCTGCTTTTTTTGACGGCGAAGATGGATTGATCTCAGGCTTCGGAATGGTTCCCAAGAGCTGAGCGGGTGCGCTGCGTTTTCCGGTTCCAATGGCTTTCCTGATTGCCAGGCGGGATTTTCATTCCTTCTGAGAGGTTTTCTGGTAAAATAAAGCACGGTGATAACATGCAGCAGATATTTATACAACAGAAAACCCACGTCGGAAGCGTGATCGAACCGGATCCGCAGCAGCGCCATCATTTACAGCGTGTCCTGCGGATGAAGGAAGGGAAACGCTGCGCGTGATCGACGCGGAAGGCGCCGTTTTTTGCGGCGTGCTGGACGGTGTGGGTCAGATTCAGATCACAGAACTGCTGGATGAGGACCGTGAGCTTCCGGTAACGCTGACGCTAGTCGCCGGTCTGATCAAAGGCGAGCGCTGGGACTGGCTGCTGCAGAATGTACGGAGCTGGGCGTCAGCCGGATTGTTCCGTTTCAATCCAGCCGCACGGTCGTGAAGTTGGAACAGGATAAAGTTGAAAAAAAATTAGAGCGCTGGCAGAAGATTGTTCAGGAAGCAAGCCAACAATGCAAGCGTACGCAAAGGCCGCAGGTGTGTTCGCCGATCGAATTGGCCGATGCCGGCGCATGGCGGAGCGAGCAGAACTTCGTGGCGTATGAAGATGAAGCTTTGCACGGCGGTTTGCTGAGCGCTCAGCTGGAAAAGGCCGCAGCGTGACGCTGGTGATCGGCCCGGAAGGTGGTTTCAGTCCGGCTGAGATTGAAAGGCTGCAGGCGCAGGGCTATCGCTGCTGCTCGCTGGGCAAGCGGATTCTGCGGGCGGGAAACAGCCGCAGTGCGGCGGTCTGTCTGGCTGGAGCCGTGCTGGAGGGTTAAATGATGAATCCGAAAATGATTAAAATTCTGCGCAAAGGCAATGACCGGGAATTTCTGAAACTGAATGAGGTCCGCAAGGAAACCGCGCGCATCAACGCCCGGCTGAAACCTTATCAGCTGGATCGTCCGGTAAAAACGGTGCGGGATGTGTATACGCTGAGCATTCTGGAAGAAGGCTTGAAAAACAAACAGAAGATTGAGGAACTGTACGAACAGACGCGGACGGAAATGTTGGATATCTGGGAGATCATCGATTATCCCAAACGCAATGAATTTGTACGGCCAAAATTCAGGCCGCGATTGCGGACATGAAGAAGTTTACGGTTGAGGACAAGCTTGTGATGATCCCGTTCTTCGATCCGCTGATCAACGCGTTGTACGATCACGAAAACCGCGGTGCTGGAGCTGCCGCAGTTTTTCAAGATGGTTAAAAGTTTTGCGGATAAGATCGTTGATCCGTTAATCTATGGACGACTGCCCTATGATGCGGGCTTTGCCTCGCCGCAGGTGATTTTCCAGAATGAGCAGGGTTTCGCGGTTTACGAGGGCCGCGTGCACTGTCTGGAAGTTTTTGCGTTTGACGGCACGGAAACCGAGCTGCCGCTTTCACTGGTCTGTACCGGTGAGAAACTTGATCCCGCCCAGGCGCGCCGCTGGCAGCCGCGGTGCTGAGCCAGGATCCGCTTCAAATCCGCGACGCGTGCTGCGCCAGCGGGTATATCCTGCCGAAACTGAATCAAAAATCGCCCGCATTTCAAGGCCGTAAGGCCTTTCCTTTGGCGGAGCGAGAATGACCGTTAAAAGACTACCTCAGGGGTTAAAAGTTTGGTATAATATCCATCATGGAAGGGGACGAATTCATGGCGAGTGTCGCAATATCAACGTTGGGCTGCAAGGTCAACGCCTATGAGTCGGAAAGTACCGCTCAGGCGCTGCGGCTGCGCGGCTATCAGACGGTGGACTTCAAGGAGAAAGCCGACGTTTACATCATATTTACCTGTGCGGTGACCAATACTGCCGCCAGCAAGAGCCGGCAGAAAATCCATCAGGCCCGCCGGCAGAACCCGGACGCCCTGGTGTGCGCTGTGGGCTGTTACGTCCAGATTCAGGCGGATCAGATGGCCGAGCAGGAAAAGATCGACATTCTGGTCGGATCCAGCGGCAAGGACAAACTGCCGCAGCTGATTGACGAAGCATTGCGCCAGCGCTGTGAGCCGATTGTCGAGCTGCACGACGCGGACGTCCGCCGAGTTTGAAATGCTGCCGCTGGATGAATTTGAACATCAGACGCGCGCGTATTTAAAGGTGCAGGATGGATGCAATCAGTTCTGCGCTTACTGCATCATCCCGTATGCCCGCGGCCGGGAACGCTCGCTGCCATTGGACGAAGCGCTGAAGGAAGCGCGGCGGCTGGCGCAGAAACATAAGGAAATTGTTCTGGCCGGGATACATACCGGCCGGTATGGGAAAGATAGAGACACCAGCCTGTGCGATTTGATCCGCGGGATGTGAGATCGAACCACTGAACGGATCCGGATCTCGTCGATCGAGATTACAGAGATCACCGATGAGCTGCTGACACTGATGGAAACACAGCCGAAGATCGCCCGGCATCTGCATATCCCGCTGCAGGCAGGCTGCGACGCGACGCTGAAACGGATGGGCCGGCCGTATACGACGGCGCAGTTTATGGCGCGGGTCGAAGAAATCCGCAGCCGGATTGACGGGATTTCGATCAGCACCGATCTGATCGTTGGTTTTCCGCAGGAAAGCGAAGCGGAGTTTGCTGCGACGATGGCCTTTCTGAAGCAGATTCAGTTCAGCTTCATTCACGTTTTCCCCTTTCTCCCCGAAACCGGAACCCCGGCGCAGCGGATGAGCGGTCAGATTTCATCAGAGGTGAAGAAGCAGCGGGCCCGTCAGGTCGGAGAATTCTCCCGCAACAGTTATTATGCGGTAAAAAGCAGCTGGATTGGCAAGGACGTCGACGTAATTATCGAAACCTGTGAAAACGGCGTTGCGTTCGGACACAGCAGCGAGTATCTGCCGGTACAGATCGACGGCGAATTTGCCAGCGGACAACGGATTGTGGCTCGCTGCACGCACATGCTTGGGGATCAGCTGGCAGCGCAGGCGCAAGGAGGTCAGGAAAATGAAATTATCCGCATTGTTTGACAACGCCCGGACATTGAAATTGAAAATCTGATGGTGGACAGCCGCGATGTGCTGCCCAATTCCATCTTCTTCTGTATTAAAGCGAATGATTCACGATGGTCACCGCTACGTTAACGCGGCCATCAAAAAAACGGCGCGGTCTGCGTTGTTCACAGCGAAGATATCAAGCGCAACAACGCGAATGTTGTTTACATCAAGGTACGCGACGTCACCGCTGCCCTCAATCAGGTCGCGGCCTGCTTTTACGGCTATCCGTCAAAGAAAATGGTGGTTTACGGCGTGACCGGCACCAATGGCAAGTCGTCAATCGCCTGCATGATCCGCAACCTGCTGAATCCGGTCTATGCCTGCGGCTATATCGGCACCATTTCGATCGAGTATGGCGACACAAAGCTGCCGCCGTTACTGACGACGCCGGACATCGTACCGCTGCAGCAGATTCTGCACGACATGGCGCAGGCCGGGATGAAGGCCTGTGCGCCGGAGATCAGCAGCATCGGTCTGGAACAGCACCGCACGGACAGCGTGGACGTCGACATCGCGATTTTTACGAATCTGACGCATGATCATCTCGATTATCACGGGACGATGGAGAATTACTTTGAAGCGAAGAAACGCCTGTTCGACCAGCTGAAGCCGGATGGCACAGCGATTACCAACAAGGATGATCCTCACGGCATGGCGATCGTCGCCGACTGCCCGGCCCGCGTTGTTACCTACGGCGTGCTGGAAAAAGCAGATTATGAAGCGAAGGATATTCAGCTTAACGCGGATAAAACGATTTTTACTTTAGTTCATGATGGCAGCGAATATCCAGTCCAGACCAATCTGGTCGCAATGTTCAATCTGTATAACCTGCTGGCGGTGATCGCCGCGCTGCACGAGGGCGGTCTGCCGATCGAACAGATCCTGGAACAGCTCAACACGATTCCGCAGATCGAAGGCCGGATGGAACGGATTGAGGAAGGTCAGCCATTCAACATCATCGTCGACTTTGCGCATACTCCGGACGGCCTGGAACAGATCTTCAAGTTTGCGTCCGCCATCACACCCAAGGAGAAACGAATTATTTCCGTGTTCGGCTCCGCGGGGAAGCGGGATACGAAGAAACGGCCGGTTTTCGGTCAGCTTGCGGATAAATATTGCGACCTGATTATCTTTTAACCGAAGACGATCCGCGCGACGAGGATCCGATTCAAATCGCTGAAGAAATTGCCGCAGGCATCCAGAAGACCAACCGCATCATCATTGAAAGCCGCTACGACGCGATCCGTCAGGCGGTGGAAGTGGCCAATGTCGGAGATACGATCCTGATTTTAGGCAAGGGCGACGAAACCTTTATTTACCGGGAATTCGGCCGGGAACCGTGGATGAGCGATCCGGCGGCGGTCCGCGATGCCCTGCGCAAGTATTATTTTGAAACGGAGGAGGAAGATGAAGATGAAACCGTTGAATAAGTACATTGATCACACCCTGTTGAAACCTGCCAGGACCCGCAGCCAGCTGGAAAAGCTGTGCGCTGAAGCCCGCGAACATGATTTTGCGACCGTCTGCGTCAATCCCTGCTGGATTCCCTTCTGCAAGCAGCAGCTGGCAGGCAGCGACGTCAAGGTCTGCACCGTTATCGGCTTTCCGCTGGGGGCGATGACCAGCGAAGCCAAGGCCTTTGAATGCCGCGACGCGATTGAAAAAAGGCGCGGATGAAATTGACATGGTCATCAACATCGGCGGCGTGAAGGACGGCGATCATGACGGCGTTGTCCGGGATATCAAGATGGTCCGGGAAGCGGCGGGCTCGCATACGCTGAAAGTCATTATTGAAACCTGTCTGCTGAGCGATGAAGAAAAGGTTTTCGCCTGCAAGGCCTGCATGGAAGCGGGCGCGGATTTCGTAAAAACCTCGACGGGATTCTCGACCAGCGGCGCAACCGTGGAAGACGTGCGTTTGATGAAACAGACAGTCGGCGATGTCTGCCAGGTGAAAGCGGCTGGCGGTGTGCGCTGCTTTGACGATTTAAAGGCAATGATTGAAGCGGGGGCCGACCGGATCGGAACCTCCAGCGGCGTCGCGTTGTTAGCAGGACAGGAAGCCACGGGTTATTAACCGCTGTTCTTGCATTTCGTAAGCCAGAGAAATAAAAAAAGCCGGCATTGCCGGCCGACGGAGGGGGAAGCTGAAAACTTCCTCTTTTTTTTTAGATCGGGACTTTCAAGATTGACCGAGATTGCCAGGAAGCTTCCTGACGCAAGGCCTGGAATAAATCAGCGTCGCGCCCGATCAATGAAATGAAAGAGGACCGCAGCGCTCAACAGGCTGCCTAAGAGAATCCAGTCCGAAGTCATCGGCCGCGAGATCCCGCTGCAGGTTAAGAGGAATTGGATCGAAAGCGCGGGGCCGAGCGCCAGGATCAGCATTGATACGGCAAGAATCTGCCATTTGCGTTTCAGACAGGTCCACAGCTTAAGCAGAAGATACAGGCAGACCACGGCGACCAGACTGATGGGCAAAGCCAGCGGTATCAGCCAGCCGGAAGTGCCGCTGAGCTGTTCGATCATCGCCAGATAGATCATCAACGAAATTTCCAGGGTGCCCATTACAATTTCCAACCGCCAGTGTTTTGGCAAAACCAGGGCCAGCGTCAGTGCGAGTACAATCGCCAGCGCACCGATCGGATAAAAAGCCCAGCTGAGCTGATGATTGACCGCCAGATTGATCACAGCGCACAGAAACATGGCGGAAAAGATCAGCGGCAGAAAGATCAGGCAGAAGATTCGCTTGACTTTGGAAAAGCTGTCGCGTTGGGAATAGGCCAGCGTGTCGGCCACTACGTCATCGAGCTGCTCCGGATTCAATGCGGGTTCACTGAGCTGCTGCCCGCTGATGATTTCACCGACGCTCACATGGAAGACCTCCGCCAGGCGCGGTAAGAGCGTGATGTCCGGAAAGGACAATCCCCGTTCCCACTTGGAAATGGCTTTGTCGGAGATGCCGATCTTCATTCCCAGTTCTTTTTGTGTCCAGCCGGCTTTTTAACCGCAGCTCACGGATCAGCTGTCCGGTTCGTTCTTCAGTCAGATTCTGCATGATTTTGTCCTCCGTCATTGCCTCTATCATAAAAGATTGGCGGAAAGATTACAACCGACCTCTGGTAGAATCCGTCATTCGCCAGAGCGGAGAGTGGGAATTCGTTGATTGAAAGCGCTGTCATTTTGAAGCTGGCTCGGCTAAGTCTGCTTGTAAGAAGTAACGAATGAAAATTCTTGAAAAACATTCCTCAAATCGTTCCGAAAAGGTTGCTTTTTTCGGATGGTTTGGTTATAATATATCTGCTTGCATCAGAAGGGAGGGTAAGTATGCCAAGAGTTGTCTTAAAAGAGAACGAAGTATTGATGACGCATTACGTCGTTTCAAGCGTCAGGTTTCTCGCAACGGAACCCTTGCTGAGGCTCGCAAAAGAGAGTTTTATGTAAAAACCAGGCGTCCGTCGTAAATTGAAGTCGGAGGCTGCAAGAAAGGCTAGACGTTCAAAATAAAGAAGCGCAAGCTTCTTTTTTCGTAGTATGGATTGGCCAGCGGAGGATGATTATTCAATCTTCAGTGTTGGCGACCAAGGATCTAAGGAAAAAAATTAAAATAAAGAAAGTGTGAAACCAAGGCAGATCGAAAACGATCTGAACCAGGATCGAGAATATCATCAAAATCAAGGAGGACGGTCACAATGCAAAGTTCAACACAAGCACTCCAGCAGTTTAAGCAGGCCTTAGCGCATGTCTATCAGCAGTGGCGGGATAAGCAATGGGAAATGATGAACATCAAATTGAGCTGCCGTCGTTCGACGCGCCGGTGTGCGCCTCGTTTTTACAGATGGGGGAGAAACAGTGCTGAAATCTGCGATGACGACTGGGATCAGCTGGTCGGCAATTCGCTGGCCCAGGAGGATTCCTATCACATGGCGGTTCAGGCGTCGCGGCGGATCATGTGGCGGCCGTTTTGCGCGGAGGAAGCGGAGGTCGCTTTATTTCAGCAGGACGGCCTGCAGGTCTTTATCAACGATATTCACTGCGGTCTGCTGGAGGTGCGTCCTTCCTCCCGCTGGATTGAGGAAACCCGCATGCTCGTCGAAGCGCTGAGCGAAATCCTCGCAGCGTACAACGGTCCGGAAACGACGGATGAACAATGGGTGGAAGCGGCTCAATTAAGCGATCAGAGCTGGCGTTTAGTGCCGAAAGAGGGCGCTGTGCGAATCGAAGGTCCGGCCTGTATGATCGACGAAGCGGCAGCCGATAAGCTCAGTCAGCTCAAACATACGCGGGAAACCGCGCAGCTGGATGTCGTCAGTCTGATCGATCCGCTGGAAGCGGAACACGGCACCGCGGTCGCATTCAGGATGTTGGTGCTGGTGTGCTCCAACCGGCATCAGACGCATATTGAATTCAGCTTCCGCAAACGTGAAGATTTGTGTACGGCGCTGGTAGAAGCGCTGCGTGAATTTATCCTGATCGCCGGGATTCCTGCCCGTCTGCAGGTCAATCATGGGCTGTATGAATTCATTCTGGCCGATCTGGCCCAGCGGCTGGGGATCCGGATCGTTCATGTGGAGCATCTGATTCTGACGGAACAGCTCAGCGAAGAACTGGCGGCCGCTCTGTCGCCGCTGGCAACTCGGAATCGATGAATTAACGGCGGACGCCTCGCCGTCCTTTTGATCTCACTGGATCTTAACCTCTCAGCGTCCTTTGCGGACGCTTTTTTCATGTTTGCCTGTCCTGGCGCATAACCTACATCAGAGGAAGGAGTGTGCGCGATGATCACAGTCAGTGAAAAACAGGCCATGATCGAAGACTTCGAGCGGCTGATCCTCGTCAGTCCCGAACAAATTATTACCGAGTCCAAACAGGGCAGAATGATCGTCGAGGGCAGCGGCCTTCATATCCGGGTGTTCAGCGCCGACGAAATCATTCTTACCGGGCAGATCAGGCGGGTGAAGTTCGATGCGGAATAGACTGCCTTTTCTGTTCGGCATGGACTGTTGGCGGCTGAAAATACCGCTGACGTTTTTCTCAATCAATGCCTGCGCCAGGATATCGAGGTCATGGAACTGAAACTGACGCCGGAAGGGCTTGTTTTCTGGTCGCCGGTGACGAGCCGGCGGCGGATTACCAGCTTGTTTCAGGACGCGGAATGCCTGGGGGACCAGCGGCGTCACTGGTTTTTGCTGCACCAGTTCCATCAGCCGCTGCGGTTGTTTTCTGTCGCGCTGGCGGCGGCGCTGTGGATGTTTTATTCCCATTGCATCGTTCAGGTCAGCGTGACCGGCACCGATCCAACCCTGCAGCGCCAGATCGAGCAGCAGCTGGCGGAGAACGGCTATGCCGCGCCGTTTTTCACCGTGGATCAGAATCTGGCGGAAACGATTGAATTTCTGATCAAGGAAAGCTTTGAGGATCGCCTGGGCTGGACCGAGGTCACCCGCATGGGATCGCGGATTCAGCTTCAGTTTACAGACAAGGAATACGCTGAAACTCCGCAGCTGACCAACGATCCGATCTATGCGCAAAAGGAAGGCATGGTCGTGCGTTTTGACGTTCAGCACGGGGAGAAAAAGGTCAAAATCAACGAGATCGTTCACCCCGGGGATCTGTTGATCGACAATGAACTGAAGGACGCCTTCGAGGTGCCTCAGCCGCTCTATGTCAAGGGCAAGGTTTACGGCTACACCTGGTATACCGTGGAAAGCTCGCTGTCAGACGCACCGGATTTCCCGCTGCATGACGCGCTGGCATTTTTTCGTCTGTTGATGGACTGCCACAGTCAGATCGCTGAGCAGCTGCAGGAGGATGAGAAAATTATCAAAGAAAATGTTTTACTTTTTGACAGGAATGCGGGTACAATAACGATGAAGGTCCACTATACGTTACTGGAGGATCTGACACGACCTTAAATTCGAGGAGGAAAACCATGACCTATGTCCTGTCGATGGAACATCTGAGCGCGTCGGAAGCGGCTGAACTGATCGGCTACCAAGACCGCAACCTGAACTGCTTATGCGAACTGTACGGGGCGGAGATTATCTTCCGCGACAATCAGTTTACGATCCGCTGCCAGGATCCCGAAGCGGTGGCGGAGATTCTGCAGGAAATGCTGAAGATGATCCGGCGTTCCCAACAGATCAGCGAGCAGGAAATCCGATACTTAGTCCGCACGCAGCGCAAGCAGCAGGCGGTCGATCTGGGCGATCTGAAGTCCAAGGTGCTGGCCCGCACCCATAGCGGCAAGGCGATATCGCCGAAAACCGAGGGTCAACGCAGCTTTATCGAAGCGATGGAAAAGAAAACGATCGTCTTCGCGGTCGGCCCCGCCGGCACGGGCAAGACCTATTTAGCCGTGGCCTACGCCGTCAGTATGCTGAAGAAAGGTGAGATTCACCGGATCATTCTGACCCGGCCCGCGGTGGAAGCGGGGGAGAGCCTGGGATTTCTGCCCGGTGATCTGAAGGAAAAAGTCGATCCGTATTTACGCCCGCTGTATGACGCGCTGCATGATCTGATGGGCGCGGAAACGACAGAGAAGCTGATCGAAAAAGGCACGATCGAGATCGCGCCGCTGGCTTATATGCGGGCGGACGCTGGACGATGCCGTGATTATTCTGGACGAAGCGCAGAACACGACGCCGGCCCAGATGAAAATGTTTTTAACCCGGCTGGGCTTTCAGTCACGGATGATCATCACCGGCGATGTGACGCAGGTGGATCTGCCGAAATCCCAGCGCAGCGGTCTGATGGACGCCGTCGGCCTGTTGAAAGGAATTGAGGAAATCGGCGTACTGCAGCTGTCCAGCGACGATGTCGTGCGGCATCCGCTGGTGCAGAAAATCATTGACCGCTATGGTGAAAAAGGGGAATAGAGCATGCCGCGGATTCTTTTAATTGAGGATGAGGACAGCATCCGCCACCTGATCAGCTACGATTTGAAAACGCCGGGTTTGACGTTACCGGCTGCCCAGACGGTGCCAGCGCCCGGGAAAAGGGGCTGAACGAAAGCTTTGATATCATGATTATCGACGGATGCTGCCGGAAATCAGCGGGATTGAGCTGGTGCGGCTGTTCCGCGGCAAAGGCATTGACAGCGTCATGATGATGCTGACGGCAAAGGATGAGGAAGAAGACATTCTGGAAGCCTTCGAGGCCGGCGTCGACGATTACATTACCAAACCGTTTTCCCCGCGCGAGCTTTTGGCGCGGATCCAGGCGCATGTCAAACGGATTGTCAAGACAAGCCGGCGGGTGCTGGAAATGGGCGGCCTGACGATGGATCTGGGAAGCCGGGAAGTGTCG
>VOFE01000265.1_pt1:0-80000 | contig 92001 bp, 135 predicted proteins | sample 5384071 | NCBI WGS metagenome assembly VOFE01 (sample SAMN12384724, study PRJNA508395) | human gut metagenome | isolation source: healthy gut D | host: Homo sapiens
CGCCCATACCGGCCAATACCACCAGAGAACACGCCGGGCAGAACGACCAGAACGCCCATGCACAGCGGATATTTTTCAAATATACCGCTGCTATTGCCATCGCAGTACCATAGAGGCCTGCCATACAAAGGCCGGTGCCGATGGTGCCGACCACCATTGCGGTCGTGTTTTCCGCCTGCATAAGCACAGTGAAGAACACCAGTGTGCCGACCGCCATCATCGGCAGCATCTGATACGGCTGAAACCGGCTCGATATCCGTGCCGTGATCATGCGGCCGCAGCACAGCGCGCCCCATAGAACCGTTGTAAAATCTGTGCTGTACTTTCGCTGATCGCGGTGCCGTTTACAAAATACGTTACCAGCCAGCCGGACAGCGCGGACTCAAACGCCACATATATGGACATCATTCCGGCGCAGACCCAGAATATTTTCAGCTTGAAGAAGCTGTAATCGTTCTTTCCGTTTTGGATTGCCGCGTTTCCGCTGGCTCGATGACTGACGCGCATCACCATCGCATGCAGCAAATACAGTACGCCGAACACGATGACAATGCGGAATGCCGTTCTCCAGGAAGCACCGCACGCAATAACCAGCAGCGGCGCAATGCAGGCGCCGACCGGATAGAATGCGTGCATGAAGTTGAGCCGTCCGGTGTCCCCCTGCGAAATATTTGCGGTGAACTGATTGGTGAAATTATTGCCGCTGCCCTTGCTGATGCCGGTCAGCAGCATGGCGAGCAGCAGCAGGAACGGCTGCGAGGTGTGCATCAACAACCACAGACCAATGAACGCCATCGCGCCGAGGCCAACGTAGCACTTTCTTGCGCCGAAGTATCGCGGCAGATAACCGGCCGCCAGACCGGCAATAAAATATCCGGCAGACTGGACAGACAGCATCAGGCCGCTGAAGCTGTAATCCAGCCCGTATTCTCCGGCGATCTGAGGCAGCACTGCTCCAATCATCGTCATGGCGATGCCCATGCCCACTTGACAGGTGCAGACATTACGAAACAGACCTTTATCCTCTGATTTCAGCTTTTTCATGGCACTTTACCTCCTGCTGAATGCGTTTCTTTGTCTTTCTGCACTCAGTATAATCGCAGAGAGGTAAAATATCAAATACCTATTTAATTTTTGATTTATGCTTTACAGGCATATGTAAATATGCTATGCTTTTCAAAAAAAAAGGAGGCGTTGCTATGGAGCTGCGTGTACTGCGTTATTTTCTTGCGGTCGCCCAGGAGGAAAGCATTTCACGGGCCGCTGACAAACTACATATCACTCAGCCAACACTCTCGCGGCAACTGATGGATCTAGAGATCGAGCTGGATACTCGACTGTTCGACCGCAGCCGTCAGAGCCGCAGCATCACGCTGACGAAAGAGGGCTGGCGATTCCTGCAGCGTGCCAAGGAGATTGTAGAACTGGCCGACCGTACTGCCGCAGAGTTTCGTCCCGAACCGGATGCGCTAGAAGGTGATCTGTATATTGGCCTGCCGGAAACGGTTTCCATGCAGTTCATCGTCCACACCATCCGCCGTCTGCGCGAGAAATATCCTCGCCTGCGCTATCATCTACAGGACGGTAACGAGCACGATGTTTCCGAGCAGCTTAATAGCGGCCTGCTGGATTTCGGCGTATTTGTCGGTCAGGCAGATGTGTCGCGGTTTGACGCACTGCAGTTTCCTATCCGGGAGCACTGGGGGCTGGTCCTGCACCGGGATCATCCGCTTGCGCGCAAGGACAGCATTACGCCCGAGGATTTCATCGGACTGCCGCTCGTCATGTCGCAGCAGGAGCTTGGACACGATAAATTCTCTAACTGGCTGGGCTTTGATATGGATAAGCTGTCCATCGTCATCACGTTCAACCTCGCGTACAACGCTTTTCTCATAGCGCAAGAGCAGATCGGCTGTGTACTCTGTCTCGAGCCACCCGACCGGATCCGCGATCCACTGTGCTTCCGGCCTCTGTCTTCCTCGCCGGATGCACTTTATACATCGGCTGGAAGAAACATCGGCAGTTTTCGCGTCCGGCGAAGCTGTTTCTGGAGGAATTTCGGCAGGTTCTTAAGGAACAGGTATGAAAAAAGGGGTTCTCGATAGGAAACACTGAGACTGTCGAAAACTATCGTTTTTCCGACAATCTGTGTTTTGACTTCGCAAAACACAGACATCCGAAAGTTCCCATGCGGAAACTTTCGCCCTCTTAAAGTATCAAAACCGAGATATACGCCCCTGATTGATGATACTGAAGCGTGTTGCCATTTGTTCCAGCTCTCCGAGAATATGGGAGGAAACGATGGCTGTTGTTCCGTAATCCCGATTCATCGCTGTAATCAAGCTGCGGATGTCTGCAATGCCCTGCAGGTCAAGACCGTTGACCCGCTCATCGCCGGTCAGATAGTTGAAAAGTTCCTTCCGATGAAGAAGTATATCTTCTTCCGGTCGCTCTCAAGTCGGCTTTTGTGCTTTCTTCGGTGATGGGAATCTGACCGTTTTCAAAATCGGTCAGACCGAGAATAATCTTAAGGCAACACCGCACATTTAAAGCGGCGGCTCCTTGTGCAGGCTCCGGTCGCACTGCCGCGGTGCTTTGCGGAAATTTTGTGCTCTGACTTTGGCTTCGGTTCCTTGCGCGAGTTTCGTCCGCGCTGCCGAAGTTTCACGGTAATACATCAAGTATTACCGCAAAACTGCGCCTCGTCAGTACGCAAAATTTACTCGCAAATCACTCTTGTTCAATTATGCGGTATTGCCTTAAAGATTGTGGTCTTGCCCGCGCCGTTTTTTCAATCAGTCCGTAAATCTCCCTGCCGGACGGTCAGATCGACATTCTTGAGAACCTGATTCGAACCATAGCTCTTTTTGAATGTCGTGCAGTGAAATCATATCCATTGTTCGATGCTCATGTGCCTTGATTACGTCATATATTATACCCCAAATACCCGTTTATCTCCACTAATTACCGCGCAAATCCTGCTTTATATTCCGGTTTTCAGCACTTTTGAAGTTGATCTGTCGAATCTGGATTATCATGTGGACAAGTCAATACAAACGGTTTGACAAAGGCATACGGAGAAAAATATCGAAGCGCTGCAAAAAAAGTCGGTAAGGGTCACAGGAAATTCCCTGTCAAGCTGGATTTGAACAATCAAATCCGTTGCTTGTTAGACCGATACCGCAATATTTCCATAAAAACAGAACCCGGAGTACAGACCTAAAAGGCAGTCTGCACTCCGGGTCCTGTTTAGTTGTAGATCAGTTCGGATTCAACGATTTCTCCAGCGCGGTTCCGGATGCTGTTCGTGCGGCGCACCCATTCCATCTGGTCACTTGCTTTGAGCGTTTCAGTGACGCCCTCGGCTGCTACCATCTGACTTACCAGCTGAGAGAACAGTTCTTCCGCTTGATGATCTATATCGGCAAGGTATCTGTTCAGCTTGCCGCTTGTCAGCAGACGAGTATAGGCAATTTTGCGATGCTCTTTCAGATACCGGCGGTGATGCTGTCCCCATACGCCAATGTGCACCTCGACTTCCTCCGGCAGCTTCAGACAGGGCAGATAATAGTCACCCTGCAATTCGTACCAAAGTCCATTCTTTTCATCATAGATGTACTTGTCCATCGTGTAATCCTCCTATGTGATTGATTTACCTACATTCAATCATTCCGGCTGATTACAAAAACCGAAGGAGAAACTTCTTTACGAAGTTTCTTCTTCGGGGTGTCTTTTCAGATAGGCATGCGGTGTAATTGAGAATGAAAAATTCTTCTCTGGCTTTTACTTCAATTACTGCCAATCAAGCGGCTTCGGTTGCTCAAATGCAGTTGTTGGCTCACAGAAGACGTGCTCATGTGCACTCTTGAGGATGCACTCCATCACCTCAAGCGAATGCAGCGCCATCTCGCCGGAGGCACGCGGCTTGCGGCCCTCCTCGAGCGCGTAGACGAGATCCACCAGACCGATACCGCGCGGGTTCTCGGCGTGGCTGACCGAATTGTACGGATGGCTGTTCGGCACGACCGGCCACGGCGCGTTTACGTTCTCCGGACGGCGTTCGGCATCCGCCCAGCGGTACTGGTCGGGCGTGCGCATGAGCGTATCGCCGCCGAATAGGTTGGGACCGGAAATCGGATCCTTTTCATCAATGAGCACCGTGCCCTCGGTACCGTAAATCTCCATGCGCGGCAGCTCGGAATCCCAGACGTCAAAACTGCAGGTCAGCGTCACCTGTGCCCCGCACACAAACTCGAGAATCGCGTTGATATGAGTATCCACGTCCACCGGCAGCACCTGTCCCTTGCTCGGGCCGGACGGCACAGTTCGCGTCTCCCCTGCCTTGGTGGCCATTGCGCAGACACGCTTTACCGGGCCGAGCAGGCTGAGCAGCGCGGTGACGTAGTACGGCCCCATATCGTACAGCGGACCCGCACCCGGCTGATAGAAGAATGCCGGAGCCGGATGATGGAACTCGTGACCATGACCGACAAACCACGCGCCGCCGCCCGTGATGCGGCCCAGTCTGCCGCTGTCGATCAGCTCGCGGATGTTCTGCAAGCGGCCGCCGAGAAAGGTGTCCGGCGCACAGCCAATCAGCAGTCCCTTCTCCTTGGCAAGCGAAACAAGCTCCCTGCCCTGCTCAAACGTCATCGCCAGCGGCTTCTCCGTGTAGACATGCTTGCCTGCCTTCAAGGCTGCCAGATTATACTCATAATGTGCCTGCGGCGTTGTCAGATTGAGAATAATGTCAATATCCGGGTCAGCGATCAGCTCCATACCGGAGGCGTATGCCTGGGAATACCGTGCTCTGTCGCCTTGCGCTGTGCCTTCTCCAGTCCGCGTGAGGCACACGCCACCACCTCGACTGCGTCATACTTTTCAGATTGTTCAGGTAAACATTGCTGATGTCGCCAATGCCAATTACACCAACGCGTAATTTCTTCATCTTATGTTCCTCCCTTTGCTCTTTGACCATATTATAAAAGGAATGCGGGTGGTTGTCTTACAATATCTTGCGATTTCTTACAGGCAGGAGACAGGAGTTTCGGTTGCGGTTTATCGCTGCGCAGGAGACCACCGGCCGCCCGACAACACGGGAAATCATCGTCCGCTCCTCACTTCTGCCTCCTCATTTCTCACTTTTACGACTTGCATGTGCGGATATGCAATATCAATGCCTTCCGCGTCATAGGTGAGCTTAATGCCCTCGAGCACGGCGCACTTGAGCGCGAATGCAGTGGCGTTATCCTTCGCCCACAGCGATGCACGCAGGACAACTGCGGAATCCGCCAGCTCAAGCACAACGACCGGCATCGGGCACGCCGTCCTTTTCTGCTGCTCGGTGCGAATATCGAGGAAGGCCGGCTGCTTCCGCACCTCGCGGGCGAGCAGCTCTTTGGCTTTTTGAGGTCGCTTTCGTAGGTAATCCCCACTGTCAGGAACACGCAGACCTTGCTGTCCGCATAGTCGGCGTTCTCGATGATGGCACTGTTCATCTTGCTGTTTGGGATGATGACGCGCTTGTTCTCGAACGTGCGGACCGCGGTATGGTGCAGCGTGATCTCCTCAACGCAGCCGGTGATGTCATTATCGACATAGCGCACGACATCGCCCATCTTAAACGGCTTGAATGCGAGGATCATCATGCCGCTGACCACGCTGCCGAGTGCTTCCTGTGCTGCAAGACCGGCAACCACCGCAATCACACCGCCGGTAGCCAGCAGAGTACGCACCGCACTCGACAGCACCGGAATCGCGCCTACGATGACCATGCCGCCCGCAAAGTACACCGCAGCAACCGCTATGTATCGCACAAATCCTAAGACGGTCGCAATACTGCTGTTCGTTTTTCCGGTGACGGTCAACCAGCTTTTTCATCAGCCGATTGACCAGTCCGGCCGCCGCCAACGTCAGGAGCAGCACCGCCACAGCCAGTATTCCCGTGGAAATCAGCTTTCCCAGCGGCGATTCCATAAATTCTGTAAACCATTCAAACATCAGGGTTCCCTCGCTTTTCCGAAGATAGGTTTATTATAGCGTATCTGCGGGTACGATACAATAGAAAAAGCCTCGGAGCATACATCTCCGAGGCTTTTCACACGTTCATAAATGATATCCTGTCGTTTGCCTGATGCTATCACCACATAATCTCCACGAATGCAGGTTGCCCAGCAGGATGCTTACCCTTCCGGATAAAACTCCACCGACGGTTCGGTCAGATGCTCATACATACGCACGAACGAGCTTTCCATATACGCCGAGAGAAAACCGTTCAGTACGGCAGTCAGGCATAGCGCCGCCACCAGAGCTGCCGCGAACACCGCAATCGCCATGCCGGTGCTCATCACAGTCAGACCGACCGTGCCGAGCAGGATACATCCCCAGAGGACAACCGCCGTCAGGATATACCAGCCGATAAAGCTGAGGTCGAACACAAACAGCTTCATCAGATTTCCGCGAAACGCCCATGAAGCCACGCGCGTAGCCGCCCATGCGCTGCGGTTCTCGTCCTGCGCGAGCAGGAGCCAGCCAGCATTGTAGGTCTGCAGCTTAACGCGAATTGGAATCATCACCAGCAGGTACACAACCTGCAGCGCTCCCGCAATCACCTGATACTGTGCCGTATCCGAGACAGCCAAAGCAACCGAAAATACGATTGCCGAATAGATGACGGTCGGCACGATTGACCAGATAATGCCGCGCAGCCACAGCGTAAACACCATGCGGATGCCCGCCCAGACACTTTTCAGCGAGGTAAACGGATACATGAGTGTACCCACCGTTACATCCTCGCCGTGTGCGAGACCGATGTAAAAGTGCATAAGGCCGAACTGCAGGGGCCCGTAATCGCCAGCATGAGCGCAATGCACAGCCAGATGGTATTCAGTCCGCGCGAGAGCGCCGCCATCAGCTGGTAATCGTTTGCGCTGACGCCGCCTGCGATGAGCGCGAACGCTCTGCCGAACACAGAAACGTACAGGATCACCATAAGCAGCACATACGGCACGAGATACATCAGCTGGATGCCGATACACCGGCCAAGGTTTTCCATTACACGCGCCTTTCTGCTCCCGCTTGAGCTGTCTGCGGGTCTCAGCTGTAAAACTGTTCATAAAATTCTCCGTTTTCTTTATTATTCACCGACGTAAACGACCTCATCCCGTTTGGAATAGGTGGAACTGTTGGCCAGCACCTCGGTCGTCTTGCCGTTTTCGGTAATCTGCTTGTAGGTCTTGGTCGAGTAGCCCGTGATGCCCGAGGTCTCCACGCGGCTGTCGCCTGCCTCCATCGAACTGTCCGTCTTGGTAACGGTCTCCGGCTTATAGGTCTCGAGCACCTCTGTGCGGGTCGTAACCGTCTTGTTGCTCGTTTTGGTGCCGACAATAGTCATGATCATCTGACCGTCGGTCTGCTCGGCAAGAATCTTGACCGGATACGCTGTATTGTTGACGAACCGGAAATCCAGATTGCCGTAATCCACGGTTGCGTCCTCACCGAGCGGTGTGTAGGACACGGTAAACGAATGATTATGCCGTTCGGTCACCTTCAAATCGGCACGCAGCACGGCCATGTACAGCGTCGAGGACGGCTGGCAGACACCGCCGCCGAACTCGTCAATAATCTTGCCGCCCGAGTAGGCGTGCGCCTCCTGATAACCGCGTGCGGCTGTGCGCTCGCCAACCGTGCCATTATAGGAAAACTCGTCGCCCGGATTGAGGATGGTGCCGTTGATGGCTTTAGCCGCCAGACGGATGTTGTTCGTACGCGGTGCGTTGCCCTCGTCGAGATTGGTCGCCGTGCGCGCGAGCGTATCGTGGAACAGCTTCGCCTTGAGCGGCTCTGCCGTGATGGACGGCTGGGTGATCGTCACCGGAATGGTGTAGGTCTCCTGCGAGCCGTCACCGATGATCTCCCTGGCCTTGTCAGTGTCGAACGATACGCCTGCCTTGCCGGCAATGATGGTCTTGCCGTCCTTCTTGCTGACGGTGGCATTGACCGGGTCACCGATAATGTCGGCTGCGATCTTGTCAACGTCAATCGCCGGAGCGGCTGTCACATCGGTCGAAACCTCATACGGCTCAAAGTCCATCAGGCGGATCTGATCGGTCAGCGCCTGCTCTACCGCATCCGTGTCAAACTTGACGCCCGGCTTGCCGGAATGCACGATCAGATTGCTGTCCTTCAGCTCCCAGGTCGGATTGACCGGCTCGGTCAGCGCCGTGTCCGCGATTTCGTTGAGCGTGCCGCGCAGGCTTTCCTCGTCTACGGTTGCCGCAATCTGCGCCTCTGTGACCGCGCATTGCGCCGATGATATCGTGCACGCGCTCGAGCGGATTGCCGGTGCGGCCTATTTCATAGGCGTTCTCGGCGGACTGGATGCCGTCCACGCTTTTTCAGCACCTTATCGACCGGAATATCATAGTTGAGTCGTAAATCGTCACCGTGACATTTTTGCCCCTCGTACAGCGGCGCACTCTGGTCCTCGATGGTGTTTGCCGCATCATCGCGGTTCATGCCGCCGACTGTAATCGGTCCGACGGTCACACCCGGAAAACATTCGGGTAGCAGTACACATAGCCGAATGCACCGGCTGCCGCCGCAATGACAACGCCGACGGCAATCTTTACACCGATAGGAACACGACGTTTCTTCTTCGGCTGCTTGCTTCCGTTCGGACGGCCTGCGCCGGTTTTTCCGGCTTTGGGGCCTGTTTTTTTGATCAAATGCGCTCCCTTCTTCGGTTTATTTGCGCTTTTATCTGCCATGAGTATACCTCTTAACTAATCTATGTCTATGCTTGGAATTGTTTACTGATGTAACGAAAACGTCAAATGCATCGTCTTTCCCCTTTATGCTGTATTTCATTTGTCTGATGTTTCCACGCCGAAGCGCGCATGAAATAGAATTTGCTGTGCAAATTCCAAAAGAGAGGAGCATATATCACTCTTTTTGACATCCGGAGGGAGAAAGTTGCCGCACGGGAACTTTCGGACGACTTTGGAACGGCCTATGGTCCGTTCCTGCTTTGTCGGCGAAACCACGGTTTCGCGACAGCCATTCGACAGGTACACCTTTATATTATAGCGCCCTGTATTCATGATAGCAACCACAAATTCGGATAAATTCGGTATATGCCGTCATAATCTGTCGCTTTAACTTGCTATCAGATGTATTTTCTGATATAGTATTATTAGTATGTGTAGAAGTTGTTTTCACAGCCACTGCACACCGCCTGAACGGTATTTTCCCGCATACTGCGTTGTTTCCCTTTGTAATCCCACGGATTACTGCAGAAAAACGCCTTGTCTGCAGAAAAATTCTCGTCCATCCGGCGCACTCTGGCTGTAAAAGCAACTTCATATTTTTGTGAAAAGAGGAGTAAATGTAAGTGAAACAATTAGGACTGTTAATTCGACTGATTATCGGCATCATCGCCGGTATCCTCATCGGTATGTGCGGACAGTGGTTCGGCATCGCGGACACTGCGTTCTTCGTTACCATCATCCGCCTGCTGGCAACCTTTACCTCGCTGTTCTCAACCTTCCTGTCATTCATGATCCCGCTGATCATCCTGTCGTTCATCACGGTCGGCATGGCAGAGCTTGGCAAGAAGGCCAACCGTCTGTTCGGTCTGACCCTGCTGCTGGCCTACGGTACAACCGTTATCTCCGGTCTGCTGACCTTCTTCCTCGGCAAGGCCGTTCTGCCGGGACTTATTCAGCCCATCACCGGCGATGTACTCGAGAGCAACGCCTTTGAGCCGCTGTTCTCTATCACGGTTGACCCGATCTTCGGCGTTATGACGGCGCTCGTGTTCGCATTCGTGCTCGGCATCGGCATGGCAAACCTCAAGGGTGATTCCCTGCTGAACGTTTTCCGTGATCTGCAAAAGATCGTTACCGGCGTACTCAGCCGCATTATCATTCCGCTGATTCCGATCCACATCGCAGGTCTGTTCGCCAATATCGCAGCCGAGGGCCGTCTGGCGGCTACCGTCAAGATGTTCGCTTCCCTGTATGCTATCATTATTGTGCTGCAGCTGCTGTACATCTTGTCTCAGTTTGGTCTGGCAAGCATTGTCTGCCGCAAGAACCACTTCAAAAGCATGAAGAACGCCGCTCCGGCGTACTTTACCGCACTCGGCACCCAGTCGTCTGCATCGACTATTCCGATTGCACTGAACTGTGCATATAATAACAACATCAACAGCGACGTTGCCGACTTTGTCGTTCCGCTGTGCGCTACCATCAACCTCAACGGTGATACCATCTGCCTCGTACTCGGCTCGATGGGTATCATGCTTGCAAGCGGCATGAACCCGACCTTTGCCATGTTTGCTCCGTTTGTATTCATGCTGGGCGTTACCATGGTTGCGGCTCCGGGTGTACCGGGCGGCGGCGTTATGTCGGCACTCGGCCTGATCACCTCGATGCTCGGCTTCACCGACCCGATGCAGCAGCTTATCATTGCCCTGCACTTCTCGCAGGACAGCTTCGGCACTGCTACCAACGTCACCGGCGACCAGGCGATTGCCCTCATCGTGGACAAGGTAGACCGTTCTGCTTCCGAAAAATAACCGAGAAGCTGTTTTCATAACCATCCCTCGGCCATAAAAACAACTTCTACTCTCCTGAAAGGCGGCGATTCCGGTAAATGGATATTCTGCTCGATATTGTGCATTCAGTTGACTACGGCGTTCTCGCGTACATCTCGGAGCACTGGCGCGGTGGTCTGTCCGACACGGTTTGGAAGGTGTTCTCCCTGCTGGGCAGCTATGGTGCTGTCTGGATTACGCTTGCCGTACTGCTGCTGTTCTTCCGGCGAACACGCCGCGCCGGCGCGGCGATGCTGATCGCGCTCGGCGTCGGTTTTCTGCTTGGCAATGTGTTCCTCAAGAACCTTGTCATGCGGCCGCGTCCGTTTGTCACCCACACCGACCTGACGGCGCTGCTCGTTCCGGAGGACCCGTGGTCGTTTCCGTCCGGGCACACGCTCAGCTCGTTTGCGGCAGCTTCGGCGCTGTACTTCTTCCACCATAAGACCGGTTTTCTGGCCTTTCTGCTGGCGGCAGCCATTGCGTTTTCACGGCTGTATGCCAGCGTCCATTACCCGACCGACGTACTGACCGGTGCGGTCATCGGCGTGCTGTGCGGCATCATCGCTGCATGGCTGACCGACCGCGTTACCGACCAGTGCCACACACTCCGGCTGAGAAAGGGCAAAAAATGAATCAATACAAACGCCTTCTCGGCAATACCTTTATCTTCGCGATAGGCACGTTCAGTTCCAAGATTCTCGTTATCCTCATGCTGCGTTTCTACACCGGCATGATGACGCAGGATGAAATGGGTGTCGCCGACCTGATCATCAAGACCACCAGTATTCTGTATCCGGTGGTGTCGCTGTCCATCGGACAGGCGGTCATCCGCTACGGACTTGAGCGCAAGTATTACAAGCGCAGTGTGTTTACCATTGCGCTTGTGACCGTGCTGTGCGGCTTTATTATCGCACTGCCGTTCCATCCGCTGCTGAGTCTCATCCACTATAACACCTCGGCGGGTGTTACCGGCTCACTGCTTGAGTATCAGTGGATCATCTACCTGTATGTTCTGACCTCGTGCACGCAGAATGTGTGCAGCCAGTTCATCCGCGCACTCGGACACGTCCGCCTGTACGCGATCGACGGCATTTTCCGTACGTTCGTCACCATCATGCTGAACATCCTCTACCTGAAGGTATTCCGTTGGAACATCCTCGGCTATGTGTTCTCCATCATCTGCTCGGACGCACTTTCCACTGTTTGCCTGTTCATTATCGCCGGTTTGTGGAAGTACGTCAAGCTCAAGCGTCTGGACACACACCTGTGGCGCGGAATGCTGGCGTACTCGCTGCCGCTCGTGCCGGATGCGATTCTCGTGTATATTATCGGCTTCTCGGATCAGGTGTTCCTCGCTTCCATGCAGGATACCGCAGTCAGCGCCATCTACTCGATCGCCTACCGTGTGCCGACACTGATCGCGCTTGTCGCGTCCATCTTTGTTGATGCATGGCAGATATCCATGGTCAACAACAACACCAAGGAGGAGCAGATCACGTTCTTCTCGAACGTCGGCAACACATACTCGTCCATCGTGTTCATCATCGCGTCCGGCGGCGTAATGTGCGCCAAGCTGGCTATGACCGTGCTTGCCGTGCCCAGCTACTATATCGGCTGGACGTTCATCCCGATTCTGGCGGTCGGCGCGGGCTTCAACTGCCTGTCCAGCTTCCAGAAAAGCGTGTACCTGCTGGAAAAGAAGACGGTCGCGTCCTTCCTGTCCACGGCGTTCTCCGCGGTTATTAACATTGGTCTGAACGCCCTGCTCATCCCGCGGATGGGCGGCACGGGTGCGGCGCTGGCAACGCTCATCAGCTATGTGGCTCTGTTCCTGTACCGTGCAATCGACAGCCGTCGGTTCATGCCGGTCCGCTGGAAGGTGCCGCGCCTGACGCTGACCGTGATTTTGCTTGCCGTGCAGTCCGTACTCATGCTGCTCGAGCCGCCGCTGTGGCTCGTCTGGCAGATTGCACTGTTCGGCGCGGTTGCGGCACTCAACAGCCGCGAGATGCTGCTCAGTGTCAAAAAGCTGCTGCATCGAGCATAAGCTTATATGCAAAGGGAATGTCTGTGGGGCGTTCCCTTTTTCTTTTGCACTCCGAAAAGGAGAACGGCAGTCGGGTTATTCTTGCGTTTGTTTCGCAACCCATTCGCGGTTCACAGATAGCGTACTGCACACATGCGGTTTACTCTCCGCAGGCGCGGCACAAGGTAAATTGCCCGAAGGGCAAAAGAAGCCGCTCTTCACTCTGAGGATAATTCTCCATTGCTCAACCGAATGGAACGAAAAAAGACAGACGAAAATCGTCTGTCTTTTTTGCGTTAGATGGAAAAATTAAGCGTTCCATTATTGACAAGATCCTCGAGCGTGACCGAATCAACATAATTATTGATTGTGTCATACAATCCGCGCCAAAAGCTGAGCGTAATGCATTCATCTACACGAGGACAATCCACCGGCTCGTGCTCCAAACACGCCACCGGCGCAAGAGAGCCTTCGGTAATACGCAGAATATCACCCACGGTATACTCCGAAGGATGCCGCGCCAGCTGATAGCCGCCCTGTGCGCCTCGCGTCGAGATAACAAAGCCCGCACGCGACAGCTGCACCACGATCTGCTCCAGATACTTGGCCGAGATCTGCTGTCGCTTGGCGATATCGCGCAGCGGAATGTAGCCGCCTGCGTCATGCTGCGCCAGGTCGATCATCAGACGAAGCGCATATCTTCCTTTGGTTGAAATCTTCATAGTTGCAAATTCCCCTTTTTACTAATATACCACAGGTTTACTATGAATTCAAGTCCAAACCGATTTTTTCACAATTTTTTCAGAATTGCCTCAATATGCTCATTGGCCTGCTCCACTTCCCAGTGCAGCTCGGTTGCAGAAATACGCTCCGCGCCATGGCCGAGAATAATCATCTGCTCCATGCCGTCCGATGTAGCCCACATCGAACACGGTGCTTGCGCGACAGGTCGTAGGACGCCTGCTCAATGTACATATCCGCGGTTTCGGCCTCCTTGGTGTAGACGATATGGATACCGCCGCGCTGCTCGATCGAGCCGGTGCCGCCATTGACCTTATAGGCATCGAACACAAGAATAAGATGACACCTGCGCACGCCCTGATAATTGCTCAGCACGTTGACGAGCGCTTCGCGGGCGGCGTTGACATCACGGGCGGCAATGTCGCGCAGCTCGTCCCACGAGAAGATGATGTTGTAGCCGTCCACGAGCAGATAATCGTCCTCACGGATGCGGGTGACGTACAGCTGCTCGAGCGTCGCGGCCTTTTACGGCTCTGCTGGAAGGCTTCAAAGCCGCGGTTTTTGACTGGACCGTAGGTGCGTTCAAACAAGGCCCGCAGTTCCGCATCGCCGCCGAAGCCGTCTCCGCCGCCTGTGCCGGAGGAACGCACCGGACGGACTTGTTCCGGCTCTTCTTCCTTAGGTTGAAGCACGTTTGAGGTATCCGCATGCGCGTGCTCCGGCACTTCATCCCACTTGACAACATAGCCTGCACCGTGCGAGCAGAACACGGAATCCGGCGTATTTTCCACATCGGCGGTCGGGTCGTAGGCGGCTGCCGGATGACTTCCTCCGCGTTGTGGCAGGGTGCGTAGCCATCCGGTGTGCACGACAGTCGACCGCGTCCCTTGGTGTATGCGGCAACCTCGGTCCAGTAGTTGCGCATGGTGGAGACCGGCGCCGTTCCGGTCAGAATCGAGCCGTGAGCACCCTGCTCGGGCGGCTCGAACGTGCCGTTCATTCGCTGAATATCGGTCATGGCGCGTCCGACGCACTCGTCCGGCAGCTCCAGCCGGAAGACGTAATACGGCTCGAGCAGCAGGCTCTCGGTGCGCATCAGGCCGTTGCGGACGGCGCGGTAGACCGCCTCGCGGAAATCGCCGCCCTCGGTGTGCTTGACGTGTGCGCGGCCTGCAAGGATTGTTATCTTCACATCCGTGATAGGTGCACCGGTCAGCACGCCCAAGTGCGTTTTTTTCCGCCAGATGCGTGAGGATCAATCGCTGCCAGTTCAGGTCGAGCACATCGGTCGGACACGCCGCTGACAGCTGAATGCCGCTGCCGCGCTCTGCCGGTTCAAGCAGCAGATGCACCTCGGCGTAATGCCGCAGCGGCTCGAAATGACCGATGCCGATCACCGGCTCGGTGATGGTCTCGCGGTAGACAATGCTGCCCTCGTCAAACGTTACGTCCACGCCGAAGCGCTCCGCGATAACGCTCGTGAGTATTTCGAGCTGCACCTCGCCCATGAGCTGCAAATGGATTTCGCCTAATCGTTCGTTCCACACCACGCGAAGCTGCGGGTCCTCCTCCTCGAGCTGGCGCAGATTGCGCAGCATGACATGCGCGTCACACCCTTCCGGCAGGCACACGCGGTACCCGAGAACGGGTTCCAGAACCGGCGGCAGCGCACCGGCTTCCGCGCCAAGACCCATACCCGGACGGGTATGGGTGAGCCAGTTACGGCGCATACCATGCCGCTCTCGACGCGCTCAGCCGTGCGGAATTTTTTCGCCCGAGTAGATGCGGATGCCGCTCACCCTTTTCCTGCCAGCCGCCGTCCTCGCCGCCCGAAAGCTGCTCGCGCACGGACAGCGCACCGCCGGTGATTTTGAGATATGACAGACGGTTGCCCTGTGCGTCACGCGCAATTTTGAACACACGCGCACCGAAGTCCGCGCCGTACTGCGGTGCAGGAAGATAGCGTTCTAGACCATCCAGCAGCGCGTCCACGCCGTCAGTTTAAGCGCCGAGCCGAAGTAGCACGGGAACGCTTTTCGTTCCGCAACCAGCTGTGCGATCTGGCTGTCGTCCACCATTCCTGTCTCGAGGTACTGCTCGAGCAGACCTTCATCGCATACGGCAAGCTCCTCTGCCATTGTGTCCGTCGAAGTGAAGTCCACACAGCCGCTGTCCAGCCGCGATTTCAGCTCCTGCAAGAGTGCATTTCGGTCTGCGCCGTCCAAATCCATCTTGTTGATGAACAGAAACGTCGGGATTTCCTGCCGCGTCAGCAGCTGCCAGAGCGTTTCCGTGTGCGCCTGCACGCCGTCCGTGCCGCTGATGACGAGCACGGCATAGTCGAGCACCTGCAGCGTGCGCTCCATCTCGGCGGAAAAGTCCACGTGACCGGGTGTGTCCAGCAGTGTCACCTCGGGTGCGGCAGAGAGAACTCCGCCTGCTTGGAGAAAATTGTGATGCCGCGCGCACGCTCGAGCGCAAACGTATCGAGGAACGCATCCTGATGGTCCACGCGGCCTAATTTTTTCAGTGCACCCGCCTGGTACAGCATGGCTTCCGACAGAGTGGTTTTTCCGGCATCAACATGCGCCGTGATGCCAATACAGATATGTTTCATAGCAAAATTCGCTTTCATGTTCGAGTGATTCTAACTCCTACTATTATCGCAGGTTTTGCGTGATTCTTCAAGGCATAGCATGTATTCTTTCCCGTTATATCGTCATAAACAACAGATATTGGACAAATTTCTTGTGCAGGTTTACAATAGAACCATCAGCAAAGGCGCTGAAACCTACCGACTAAGGGTTTCAGCACCTTTTTGTTTTCTTGTATTCCAAATCTTAACAGGAGCGATAGATATGCAGTATGAAATTTCCAACCGTATGAGCGATGTGCACGGCTCGGCCATCCGTGAGCTGTTCAAGCTGGGCACGGATCCGAACATGATCTCGTTCGGCGGTGGCAACCCGTCCGCAGAGACCTTCCCGGTGCCCGAGATTGCGGACATCATCGCGGACGTCATGAAGAACGCACCGGTCTCTGTTCTGCAGTACGGTCTGTCCGAGGGCTATACGCCGCTGCGCGATACGATGAAGGACTACCTCACCCGCACACAGGGTTTTGATTTTCGAGAACAATGAGCTGTTCATCCTGTCCGGCGGTCAGCAGTGCGCCGACCTGACCACCAAGGTTCTGGTAAACGAAGGCGATGTCATTCTGACCGAGGACCCGGCCTTTGTCGGCTGCCTGAACACATTCCGTTCGTATGGCGCCAAGCTGATCGGCATTCCGATGCAGCAGGACGGCATGGATACGGATGCGCTCGAGGCCGCTCTCAAGGCGCACCCCGAGGCCAAGCTGCTGTACACGATCCCATCCTTCCAGAACCCTTCCGGCATCACGACCACGCTCGAAAAGCGTAAAAAGGTGTACGAACTCGCGTGCAAGTACGATATCGCCATTCTTGAGGACAACCCGTACGGCGACCTGCGCTTTTCCGGCGAGGACGTGCCGACCATCAAGTCGATGGACACCGAAGGCCGCGTCCTGTACGCAGGCAGCTTTTCCAAGGTGATGGCCCCGGCGTTCCGACTGGGCTTCCTCGTGTTCAACAAGTCGCTCACCATGCCGCTCACCATCGCTAAGCAGACCACCGATGTGCACTCTAACGTGCTGTTCCAGTATGTCTGCAACGAGTACATGACCAAGTACGATTTTGCCGCGCACCTCGACAAAGCGCGTGACGTATACCGCGCAAAGTGCAATCTCATGCTCGATACCATGCGCCGCACCTTCCATCCGGCGGTCACGTTCTCGCAGCCGGAAGGCGGCCTGTTCGCCATGGCCTTCCTGCCGGACGGTATGGATTCGCAGCCGTTTGTCCGCGAGGCGATTCAGCGCGGTGTGCTCTGCGTGCCTGGCTCAGCGTTCCTGGCAGACGAAAAGCAGGTGTCCAACGCCTTCCGTCTCAACTATTCTACCCCGACCGATGAGCAGATCGTCAAGGGCATCGAAATTCTCGGCAAGCTCACCCACGAATGGATCAAGGAGTAATAAAATGAAAGTTATGGCATTCAACGCCCGTCCGGACGAACGCGCGTTTTTCGATCACTTCAGTCAGTCGCTTGATATGGACCTTACGCTGCAGAAGGACACGCTGACCCTCGATAATGTTGCGCTGACCCGCGGCTACGACGGCATTTCCTGCACCTGCGACCTGCCTGCGCCGATTCTGGAAAAGCTGGCCGAGAACGGTGTCCGCTATGTGGCCCTGCGCACCATCGGCTACGATAATGTAGACCTGAAAGCTGCAGAGCGTCTCGGCATCCGCGTATCCCACGCCGGATATTCGCCGTATGCGGTTTCCAACTACACGGTCATGCTCATGCTGATGTGCATCCGCAAGGCCGGCTACATCATGTTCCGCTCGCACACCGCAGACTACTCGCTCGGCGCATCCGGTGCGGCCCGCGGCATGGAGATGCAGAACCTGACCGTCGGCGTCATCGGCACCGGCCGTATCGGCAAGGCCGTCATTCACAATCTGTCCGGCTTTGGCTGCCGCATTATCGCACATGACCCGTACCCGTCCGAGGAAATGAAGCAGATGGGCGTGGAGTACGTTTCGCTTGAATCGCTGTATGCGCAGTCCGATGTCATCACGCTGCACACCTTCCTCAACGACAGCACCTACCACATGATCAATACCGAGGCTATTCAGCAGATGAAGCCGGGTATTGTCATCATCAACTGCGCACGCGGCGCGCTGATCGACACCCGTGCTCTGATCGACGGCATTGAGTCCGGCCGTGTAGGCTCGGTCGGCGTGGACTGCTTTGAGGGTGAGGATAACGTGATCCGCGTCGATCACAATTACAACAGCCGCGTCACCAACCACGATTACATCATCCTGAAATCCTTCCAGAACACTATCGTTACCCCGCATGTTGCGTTCTTCACCGATCAGGCGGTGTTCGATATGGTTCAGTGCTCGCTCGAAAGCCTGCATCAGTTTGAACTCGGTGAAAAAGTTCCTCTCGAGGTACACGCCGCATGACCTGTCGCGGATTTACGCCATCTGCGCAAAATACCGCTCCAAATACGCAGTAAACGCGCGAATGCTCTGCGTGCGGAACCGTCCGAGCGTCTGCACATAGATATAGCGGCGACACTGTGCGTCCTTGATGTGCAGCAGGCGCACGCCTGCGTCCTCGCAGACCTGCCGCCACTCACCGGACGCGACCAGTGCAACACCCATGCCGCACGACAGCAGTCGGATCTGCAAGGCCGCGCTGTCGCACTCGATAGCGGCGTGCATCTCCATACCTGCTGATCGAAAAATATGCTCGGAAATCTGCCGGAACGACTGCGAATTGCTCAGCGCGATAAACGGGTCGTCAACAAGTTCTGTCAGCGATACGCTTTCCCGATCGGCATACCGGTGTCCCTCGGGCACAGCCACACACATCTCCTCATCGTACAGCAGGACGGCGCCTGCAGGCACCTCGTCCCGCGATACCGCGGAATCGAGCAGCAGGTCGCTGCCCTCGGGCGTACTGCTGATGCGCAGATCCAGATTGCCGTACTCGGCGGAAAACCCCGCGAGTATCTCGCTGATACGCTCCGCGCACGACAGCGCACAGATGCACAGACCGCCTGTCCGGTGCAGGCTCTCCTCAATTTCGCCGCGTGCGTCGCGCTCGGCTTCCAGTATCGTCCGTGCGTACCGCAGCAGGATATCTCCCCTGCTCGGTGGCGCAATCCCTTTCCCGTTCGCTCGAATAACTCGGCTCCCAGCTCGCTTTCCAGATTCCGTATGGTTTTGGATACAGCGGGCTGCGCCACGTTCAGGCTCTCGGCGGCGCGCGTCATATTTTCGTATTTGGCTACGGCGGCAAACTGCCGAAGCTGGTATAATTCCATTGCGTTCCCCTCCATTCTATGAAAGTACAGGGAAAATTCCCCTTATGATTACTCAAATTCTGCTTCCAGCAGACGATCATCATGTTTCTTTTGATGATGCTCGGCCTGCTTCTTTCCCGCCGCGGCATGATAACCGAACAGGGGCAGCCGTGATCTATCCAACGTGCTGCTGTATGCGGTCATTCCGTGCGTTATCCTGCGCAGCTACATGTCCGAGTTCAGCATGGACAAGCTGCGTGCCATGGGCATTTCGGCCGTTATCGCGGTGATCGCGTTTATCGCGTCCATCGGCGTGGCGTACCTCACCTGCGGCACTCGGCACCGGATTGAAAACTTTGCGGTCGCGTTCGGCAACGCCGGCTTCATCGGCATTCCGCTTGTCACCGCTGTATTCGGCGCGGAGGCGGCGTTCTACGTCGTCTCATACAGCACGCTTGTCAATCTGCTGCAGTGGACGTACGGTATTGTTATTATATCAGGCAAAAAGGAAACCATCAATCTGAAAATGGTGTTCGTCAACCCGGTTTTCATTTCCATGGTAATCGGTCTTATCCTGTTTGTGACTCAGCCGATACTGCCCTCGGTCGTCACCGGCACGATCGGCTACATTGCGGACGCCAATACTGCTCTGGCGATGATCATTCTCGGTTTCTACCTATCCAAAGTACGCCTGCGCGATCTGTTTGCGAGTGCAAGGCTGTACGTTGTCTCTGCCGTGCGTCTGCTTGTCGTTCCGGCGGTGACGGTGCTCATCTTCCTGCTGTTTCCCTTTGCGCGCGGCGAAATCACGCTGATTACGCTGATCGCAGCGGCAACGCCGGTTGCCAGCAGCACAGCTATCTTCGCGCAGAAGTTCGATCAGGATTACCGGCAGGCGGTGTCGTATGTATGCCTGTCCACCATCCTGTCCGTGGCGACGCTGCCGCTGGTCATGCTGGTGTCGAGCCAGACGGCGCCCTTGGCGGTCTTGCCCATCTTTTTGCCCTCGGAATTGAGCAGGAGCGTAATCGTCATAGCGTGTGCATCTTTGCCGAGCTTACGACGGATGAGTTCCGTGCCGCCGAGCATGTTCGACCACTGGTCGTTGCCGCCGAACTGCATGTTGCAGCCGTAGTGCTGGAACATATAGTAAAAGTCATAGGACTGCATGATCATGTAGTTGAACTCGAGGAAGCTCAGACCTTTTTCCATGCGCTGCTTGTAGCACTCAGCACGCAGCATGTTGTTCACAGAGAAGCATGCTCCGACCTCGCGCAGAAGCTCAATGTAGTTGAGCGGCTTGAGCCACTCGGAATTGTAGAGCATGAGCGCCTTGCCGTCCGAGAAGTCAATGAAGCGCTCCATCTGACGCTTGAAGCACTCGGCATTGTGTTTGATGGTCTCCTCAGTAAGCATCTGGCGCATATCGGTGCGGCCGGAGGGGTCGCCGATGAGCGTCGTACCGCCGCCGATTAAGGCGATCGGCTTGTTGCCTGCCATCTGCATACGCTTCATCAGGCACAGCGCCATGAAATGACCGACTCCGCGAGCATGCCGCGGTACTGCTCCCGTTCAGTTCTTCCCTGCGGTCGTCCGCGTTCTCGAGCGTATCCAGTTCGGCGGTTATCTTCTCAAGGTACGCGAGGATTTCCGGAATCGTACCGCCGTATTTCTGCTTCAGACGGTAGATTTCATCCAAGCGCTGCTCGACCATCTCACGCTCTGCCGGAGAAAAGTCCAGATTGTCCCCCTGACTTGCCACGCTGTCGCGCAGGTCTGCCGCCAGCAGACGTACTTCCTCTGCCTGCTCGGCCATGCCGTCGAAGGCGTCCGACACTTCGCGCAGGCTCTCGATGGCGCTTGCCGCCTGATCGAGCAGCTCACACGCGCCCGCAATGTCGTCATCTCCCGAGAGCGCCATACGCGCCTGCTCGAGTGCGCCCGCGATCTTGCCCGCGTGATCGAAATACGCCTTGCGCTGTGCAAGCGCTTCATCTTCATCGGGTTTAAGTGCTGCCTGCTCGATTTCCTCCTTGTGGAAGGTCAGCATGTCAATACGCTGCAGGCGTTCCTGCTCGCCGGTCTCCAGCGCGGTAATCTCCCGCCGGTGCCACCAGCGCCTGATATTTCGGGCGGTATCGCTCGAGTATCTCGGCACAGCCTGCGTAGCCGTCCAGATATTCGATGTGATGCGCTTCATCGAGCAGCTTCTGACCATCATTCTGGCCGTGAATGTCGATCAGATACGGCGCCAGCTGCCGCAGGACAGCCGCACTGGCCGGCTTCATGTTGACCCGGCAGGTGCTCTTGCCGTCCGCGGAAATCTGCCGCTGAACGTACAGCGTGTCCGGCTCGTCACCGGAAAGCGCAAGCTCGTCAAGCAGTTCGCGCAGAGCACGCGGCAGATCGGTGAACACCGCGCTGACAAAGCCCTTCTGCGCACCCAGAGCGCACCAGATCACGGCTGACGCGCTTGCCGAGCAGCGCACCGATGGAATCGATAACGATACTCTTGCCCGCGCCGGTTTCACCGGAAAGCACGGTCAAACCCTTATCGAGTTCGATGTCTGCGCGTTCGATGACCGCTATGTTTTCAATGTGGAGTAATTGCAGCATTGCCGCTTTATCCCTCGCTTACTTTAGAATATCTCTTGCCTGTTTGCAGAACTTTTGCGCGCTGTCGTTATCGCGCATAACGGCAAATACGGTATCGTCGCCGCCGAGCGTGCCGACCACATCGGGTGCGCGCATGGCATCAATCGCCATTGCCGCCGCCTGTCCCAGACCGGGCAGTGTTTTAATGACGACCATATTCTGTGCCGCATCAATATCCGTGACGCACTTCACGGAAAATGTTGCGCAGACGCGTGGTGAAGCTGTCTGCCGCCCCGGCGTTCGAGGAGGTGTACTTGTACTTGCCGGTCTCCGAGGAGAGCGTCTTGATAAGCCGCAGCTCCTTGATATCGCGCGAAATGGTCGCCTGCGTGGTGTTGTAGCCAAGTGCCCGCAGATGCGGTAAGATCCTCCTGCGTTTCAATCTCAAACCGGTCGATGAGATCGAGGATTTTTGCCTGTCGTTGAAACTTCATCGTTCGTGTTTTCCTCTCTTATAGCAGCGTCTCTCACAGCTTCTGCTGTAAAATTCGATAAAAACTATTGCCTTTTAGACGAATCAGCCGCGTCTGCAGGTCGGAACGGGTGATAATGACCCGATCATCCGGCCGCACGGCAAAACCCTGTCCGCCATCCGCCGAGATGAACACCTCACTGCCGCCCTCACAGGCTGCGGTGATGGACACGCTGCGCTCGGGCGCAAACACGAACGACTTCGCCGCCAGCGCATGTGCACAGATGGGAATAACGGCGATGTTCTCCGCGCTCGGCTCAATGACCGGACCGCCTGCCGACAGACCGTAGGCCGTTGAGCCGGTCGGCGTTGCCGCGATCACGCCGTCACCGTTAAAGCGGGTGACCTCCTCGTTGTCCGCCGAAATGCCGACGCACACCACGCGGAATGCGGTGCCCTTTGCGATAACAATATCATTGAGCGCGTCGTTCTCATACACGATACGCCCGCCGCGCTGCACAGCAACATGCAGCATCATGCGGCTATCCAGTGAAAATTCACCGGTGAACAGCTTTTCCATTTCGGGCAGCTCAGCCGGTTCCAGTACGGTCATAAAGCCGACGTGACCGACATTGATGCCGAGCAGCGGCAGCTGATTCTGCGCCGCCCTCTCGCCAGACGGAGCATGGTTCCGTCTCCGCCAAGCACGACCGCCATATCCGCAAACTGCACGGCGTCCTCGGTTTTCATGTAATCCGCGTCCTCAATGATGGGCGGCACGACCCGCATCTGCTTGGGCAGCATAAGCCGCACACCGTCACGCCGCAGCTGATCGCACACCGGCTGCAGGATATCGCGTGCGCTGTCCTTGCGCAGATTGGGATAGATGAAAATGTTCTTCATCATGCCTTTGCGTCCAGCTCCTCATGTGCCTGACGGACAACCTCCGCCAGATCCGGAATGTGCTCCTCGCCCTGTTTTGCCAGATAGCCGAGAAATTCGATGTTGCCCTCTGGGCCCTTTGATGGGAGAAAACGTCATATCTAGCACCTTAAAGCCTGCCGCGTGCGCGTTTTCCACATAATTCTGCAGCACCTCAAGGTGAATCTCCGGCTCGCGGACAACGCCCTTTTTGCCGACCTTGTCCTTCCCGGCCTCAAACTGCGGCTTGATAAGGTTGGCAACATGGCCGTCCTCGGTCAGCAGGCTGGAAACAACCGGCAGTACCAGCTTGAGGGAAATGAACGACACGTCGATGACGCACAGCGACGGCGTTTCTTCCAGCATATCCGGCGTTACATAGCGGATATTGGTGCGCTCCATGCACTTTACACGCGGATCCTGCCGCAGACTCCACGCCAGCTGACCGTAGCCAACGTCAATGGAATACACCTTGCGCGCACCGCGGCGCAGCAGGCAGCGGGTAAACCCGCCCGTCGATGCGCCGACGTCCATCACGACCAGATCGGTCGGGCGATGCCGACATCGTAGAGGCGATCCGGATGCCGCTCGGCAAAGGTCGTCAGGCCCGTGCCGGTCTGCATGGCCGCCGTGATGGCGACGACCGTCGGATCTTCATCCGCCAGCTGCGAGAGCGTCTCGCCGAACACGTGCGAAAAGTCCGGCTTCGGCGCAGGCAGCGCCCCGGTCACGGGATCGAACGAGCTGACGCCGTGGTATTTCTCCGGCACCTGCTCCGTGTAGGAGATGCCCTTACCCTTTTGCGTCACCACATGCAGCAGCACCGGCTGGCGCAGGTCACGCGCCCAGCGCAACATCTTTTCCAACTGCTGCTCATCGTAACTCCTTCTCGGTCGCCGAGGTCAAACTGAAACTTGCACCTCGGTCGCCGACGCTACGCCGATCATGTCAAACACAATGCCGAGCGCAATGAAGAGCAGCAGCACCGCAAAGGACAGAATCGTACCCGCGCTGGCCAGCGCTTCGTTTGAGATGTACGGACATGACCACGCTCAGCGCAAAGCTGATGACGGTGATCAAGCTGACCCATGCGGTATTAACAGCCTTGGGCTTTGCGGCGGTTTTTTCTTTTGTTTGTCGGTCGTATCCACTGAAGATAACTCCTTCACCGATTTTTGCCCCGGATTTATTCCATAATAGCAGAAAATTGCGGCAAACCGCAAATTCCGCCGCCGAAGCGTATAGACAATACCACATAGCGGTGTTGCCTTTATAACCGCTTTCACGGTTTCTTTGTTAAAGTAAGTGACGGCAGACCGAGTAAATCTTGCGGCTTGAGGTTCGGTTGGTTTTCCCCGCGGACTGCCTCGCGTCGCCGTCAAGGGGGGTTTCCCATTAAAGTCCGTGCCGAGATGTTACCATGTTCGGGACCGAATTGCCACTGAGTCCGCACTGCAATCCACGGTCTGCCTCGTTAGAATAGCCTAGGTGATTTCCACTACAGTCAAAACGATTCTTAGCCTCTTTTGCAGACATGGTTTCAAAAGTCAATTCCCGCGGCATTCCTGGCCGGGAAACCGCAGGCGGATACCTTATTCACCATGGCCACTCAAGGCAGGCTACACTGCACACAGCACTTTGGTCCTTACGTCGGTGATCAATCCTTTGTAACTTCCGCTGCACCGCATTGCAGGTTTCATCCCGTGCCGTTGGACGTCCATCAATCTCTTGTGAAATGCTATAGGCATCCGACAGTCACGGGTCTCCACGGCAAGAGGGTCGGTACTTCATGCCATTGAAGCGCGCCCTCAAGCCTTAACCTCCAGCATCCACCCCAAACTGGGCGTAAGAAGCAAACACCAGAGACTTCATCGATATGCCCGTCTACGGATTTTTAGGCCCGTCTTGGGAATCGCATGAACTGACTAGGATACTACGTCACTTATCTGTTATATTAACACAGAACGCATAAATATTCAAGAAATGTGTGTAAATTTTTTATGTGAATGTGCGTCTTACCTGGTACGGCCGGTCAGGCTGCGCGCCAGTTCGACGAGGAACGCATGACCGTCCAGCGGTTTTACCGCGTCCACCGCTTCCTCGGTCAGCTTTGCCGCAAGCTCTCGGCATTCCTCCAGACCGAGCAAAGACGGAAACGTGGATTTCTCGCTTGCCGCATCCTTGCCGATGGATTTTCCGAGTGTTGCGGCATCTCCTCGATATCGAGGATATCGTCCTCAATCTGGAACGCCAGACCCAGCTTTTCGCCGTAAGCGCGTGCCCGAGCGAGGGTGTCCTCGTCGGTCGCACCGGCAGCCGCACAGCCGAGTTCACACGCGGCGCGGAGCAGACACCCGGTCTTGAGCTTCTGCAGCAGGCGCAGCTCATCGAGCGAGATTTTGCGGTGCTCGGCACCCATATCGAGCACCTGACCGCCGATCATGCCGTTCATGCCCGCGTTTTCACCCAGAATGCGAATACAGCGCACGATGGTCTCCGCCGGAACATCCTTTGCCGCCGAAGCCGTCTCAAAAGCCGCCGTCAGCAGTCCGTCACCCGCGAGGACCGCCGTTGCTTCATCGAAAGCCTTGTGGCAGGTCGGTCTGCCGCGGCGAAAGTCATCGTTGTCCATACAGGGAAGGTCATCATGGATGAGCGAGTAGGTATGGATCATCTCAAGCGCACACGCGAACGGCAGCGTCTTCTCAATATCGCCGCCGCACAGGCGGCAGAATTCCAGCACGATTACCGGACGCAGGCGCTTGCCGCCTGCCATCGCGGAGTACTTTGCAGCCTCGAAAATGCGGTCGTAACCCTCGCCAGTCTCCCGCGAGAGGTATTTCTCCAGTGCAGGTTCAATGAGCGCAATATCTGCCTTTAACTGCTCGGAAAACGTCATTTTGCTTCCTCCTCTGCCGCAAATGGCTGCTCTACGAGTTCACCCTGCACGTTCTCCTGCATGACGGTGACCTTCTGCTCGGCCTTGTCCAGCAGCTTGCCGAGGGACGCGGACAGCTTGGTGCCCTCCTCAAACAGCTTCATGCTTTCGTTCAGCGGCGCTTCACCGCGCTCGAGCAGCCGCACGATCTCTTCCAGACGTGCCATCTGGCTTTCAAATGTTCTTTCCGCCATGTTACTTGTCCTCCTCGATATCGGTCACGCGGCAGTCTGCCGCACCTTTTGCAAATTGAATATGCAGGGTGTCTCCCTGCTTGAGTGCCGCTGCATCGGTTACAACCGTATGCTTGGCACCCTTGGTCGCTACCGCGTAGCCGCGTCCCAGAACGCGCAGCGGACTCATTGCGTCGAGTGTCGCTACGGTCTGTGCAAACCGCAGTTTACGGCGATGCAGGCCGCTTTGTCCTGCCGCGAGCAGGCGCTGCTGCAGTCCGTTCAGTCGGTTGCGCTCGGTCTCCAGCCGTACCGGAACCGCCGAAAACAGGCGTTCCTCGGTCTGGGTCAGCAGCAGGCGTTTTTCCTCGATGTATTTCATCGGTGTGCGATTCGACAGCCGCTCCTGCAGACCGTCCAGCAGCTTTCTCTGCTGCTCTGTTCTGCGGTGCGCCGCCGTGTGCAGACGTGCATCCAGTGTGCGTAAGTTCAGCGCGTACTCGGCTCTGTCAGGCACGGCAAGCTCCGCCGCACCGGACGGCGTAGGCGCACGAAGATCGGCAACAAAGTCCGCAATCGTGAAATCCGGCTCGTGGCCGACCGCGGAAATCACCGGAATCTCAGAGGCAAAAATCGCCCGGGCAGTCACTTCCTCGTTGAACGCCCACAAATCCTCCATCGAGCCGCCGCCTCGGCCGCATAGAATGACATCTGCTTCGCCGATGGCATTCGCCAGAGCGATCGCGCGTGCAATGCTCTCCGCCGCGCCCTGTCCCTGCACCTGCGCCGGATAGAGCACAACCTGGCCAGTGGCCAGCGCCTGCCGAGAATGCGGATCATGTCGCGCACCGCCGCGCCGGTCGGCGAGGTCACGAGCGCGATACTGTCCGGACAGGACGGGATGGGCTTCTTATACCGCTCGGAGAACAGGCCTTCCGCCTGCAATTTAGCCTTGAGCTGCTCAAACGCAAGGTTGAGCGCACCTGCACCATCCGGAATGATTTCAGACACATAAAGCTGCACCGCACCGGTGCGCGGGAACGAGCTGACGCGCGCCTTGACGATGACCTTCATGCCGTTCTGCAGACGGAATTTCAGCCGCATCGCATCTGAACGGAACATGACCGCATTGATGGCCGCGTTTTCGTCCTTGAGCGTCATGTAGTGGTGCCCGGACGAATGCGCCTTGTAGTTCGAGATTTCGCCCTGCACCATTAACCCGCGGTAGCCGGGAACCGCATCGAGCAAGTCCTTTATTTCATTGTTTAATTGAGATACTGTGTAGATCGTTGCCATTCCAACAAGTTAGGAGTGAGGAGGAAGGAGTGAGGAGTTTGGTTCATTTTCCATTCTCCATTTTCCATTCTCCATTCCTGCCTCCTAACTCCTACCTCCTATCTGTTACAGAGTTTTGCCGCCAGCACTGCCACGCCCACTGCGTTATCTCCAGAGAGCGTTGGCTCCGCAAAGGAGACCTCCCCGCCGAACCGCTTATTCATGCGGGCACGGATGATCTGGCTGGCCATGACGCCACCGGCGCATAAAATCGGACAATGATACTGCTCGCGCGCCTGCTCGGTGGCTTTGATGACGGCATTTGCCACGGTCTCGAGTGCAAAACGCGCCATCTGCTTTGGCTCGGCGGTCTTGAATTTATTCTCTACCTGATTCTGCATACCGGAGAGCGAGAATTTACAGTCGCTGACCTTGGGTTTGAAACCCTTTTCCGGCTCGGCGGTAAGCGCCAGCGCGTCCAGTGCGCCGCCGGACGGGAACGGCAGACCAAGCAGATTTCCCGCGCGATCGAGCAGCTGACCGGCTGCAAGGTCGGTCGTGCCGCCGATGCAGGTGCAGTCCGGCAGGCCGTCCGCGCCGCACTTCACATGCAGCAGCTCACTCGTGCCGCCGGACAGATGCCACGCCAGGAATTCGCCGTCAAGCAAATCCAGCTTGCCAGCCGACAACGCCGCTGCCGCGATATGTCCCTGCTGATGGGAAACGGTAAAAAGCGGCACGGAAAGCAAATGCGCCGCGCTCCGCGCGACGCTCTCTCCTGCCAGAAAACACGGCATATACGAGCCTTCCACCGCGCGGGGACGGGTGCTGACGCCGATGGCGCGCACCGCTCCCTGCGGCAGAGCCTCGATTTTTTTCATGCAGACGCACGGTATGCTGGAACAGCGCATCCGACTGGCGCAGACCGATCGCGCCTTCCGGCACGGTCAGCAGTCCGCCGCGGTTGACCCACTCACCGGTCTCGGCGTTGTAAATCGCCGCTGACGTGCGATAGTTGGACGTATCAATTCCCAGAAAGCGCTCAGGCATTGGTGCTCTCCTGCTTTCCCTGCGGGAACTCTGCACGGGCGGCAGAGCCGAGCACGCCGTTGACGAAGGAAGCGGCATCCTCGGTGTCGTACTTCTTCGCCAGCTCAACGGCCTCGTTGATGGCTACGCCGACCGGAACGTCGTCTACATCGCGCATCTCAAAGAGCGCCAGACGCAGTACCGCAATCGTCATGTGGGACAGACGGTTGAGCGACCAGCCCCTTGGAATTGGCCTCGATAATGGTATCGAGCACCGGCAGGTCGTTTGCCACGCCCTTTACCACCGCGCGGATATACGCGGTCTGTTCCTCACTCAGCTTGCCCGCATACAGTGCGATATCTCCGCTGATGGACTTCATGATTTCCTCATCCAGTCGCTCGTTCAGGTTTTCTTCTTCAAACTGCTGGAACCCCATCTCAAAGATCAGGTGCAGCGCAATTTCTCTTGCTTTTGTTCTGCTCATCACACTCATGCAGCAGGACCTCCTATATTTACGCAAATTTTCGCCTACTATTCAGTATAACTATTTTATCCTATTTTCGGGCAAAACGCAAGGCGGTATTCCATATTTCATAAAACCGGGCAACAGAAAAACAGGCACAGCCGCAGCCATGCCTGTTTTGCTCATGTTACTCAGCGTCTGCCGTCTCCGCCGGAGTTTCGGTCTCGGACGGTGCCGGCTCGGCCTTTTCCTCAGCCGGAGCGGACGGCTTGAAGGTCACGCCGCCGACATGCACGTTGATCTCGACAACGCGCAGACCGGTCATGGACTCGATCGAGGACTTGACGTTCTCCTGCACTTCCTTTGCCACATCACAAATGTTGTAGCCGAACAGTGCGAGGAAGCCGATCTCTACCTTAACAGTATCATCGTCGCCGAGTTCGATACGGACGCCCTTGGACAAATTCTTTTTACTGATAAAGCCGACAATGTCGCTCGTCAGGCTGGAATACAAACCGCTGACACCCTTGGTTTCCGAGGCCGACAGTGCTGCGATAGACGCAACAACGTCCTCAGAGATACGGATAGAGCCTTGATCGCTTTCGGTGGACCAGTACTCCTTGTGATCTGCCATAGTGCTCACTCTCCTTTTTTGAGACAATCCCATCATCCAGCATTGTCTAAGAGCATTATAGCACAGTTTGTGTAAAAAAGCAAAGTAAAAATACACGCTGTCTATTAAGATGCTTCCACAATTTTGATCTGCCCTGCCGTCATGCCAGTCTCCGAGATAACGATATCGCGGATAACAGCTACGTCCTCGGCCTGCAGACCACCGTCCGGCGGCGCTACTACGATATTCGCGCTGCTGTCACCGAGCATCACAACTGCGTCCTCATAGCCTTTGGCGCGAATCAGGCTCTCGATATTGGCTTCGGCCACCGTGTCGTCTGCCAGTGCGGAAATCTGTGCCGCCGCATCGTCTTTTGCACTCTGGTCTGCGGTGTCGCTCTCACTGAGCTCCTTGAGCGTGCTCACCGCTTCGTCTCTCGCCTGCGTGCGCGTCAGCCGTGAGGATGCAAAATAATCGCCCCCACCGGCGGTGCTGTCCGCCGAGGCATCGGTCTGCGTATCCGCCTGCGTGTCGGTCTGCTGCGCCGCAAGAAGGTCCTCCGGCGTGTCAACGTAGCTCCAGTTCAGATAAGCCGCTGCGCACAGCAGCAGCGCGATCACACCGTAGACCGCTCCGCGTTTTTGATCTTCTTCATCTGCCTGCCCTCCTAACGAATTGCTATACCTTATGTATCGGATTGCATTTTCAGAACCGTAACTTTGTCTGCGCCGATGCCGCACACCGTGCTCACCGCCTGTGTGACGGACAGCCGAACGGATGCGTCATCTGCGCCATCGCACAGCACAACCGCGCCGCGGAATACCGGCAGAACGCGCTTGACCGTCACGGGCGTTTCGCCATAGCTGCCGTTCGATACCACGCTGACATCGCTCTCCAGACTGCGGCTGTCACTCCCGCTTGTCTGGCGGGTGTTGACCGCGTAGACCGATTCCTCAGTCTGGTCAAGCGACAGCATGAGCTCCACACGACCGGCGCCGGAAATCCCCGGAAAGCCTCGTCTCCAGTTCCTGTTGAAAATCGTTCAGGTCGAACGACTGCGAAACCGTTGTATCCGCACTTGTGGTCTGCACCTGCTCCGTGTTTCCGCTGTGCCCCGAGGCGAGCAGCAGCACGCCCGCGAGCAATACCGCCAGCACGGCCCGGTATTTCTTCAAAACCGGCAGGATTTTCTCCCTGACGGCAGTTAAGTTTTCGTTGTCCGGCAGTTTCATCTTGCGATCAGCTCCTGTCGTTCTGCGGGTACACCGCATTCCTTGGTCAGCAGACTTTGCAGCTCGGACAGGCGATTCGCCGCTGTACTGTCGTAGTACACGGTCACTTTATCGACCTGCAGCAAGTCCATTCGCATCGTTTGCCATCTCCACATTCACCGTGCACGGAATACCGGCTTCCTCCGCACGCTGCTGCACCGCCTTCGCAATGCTCGCCGCGACCGTGCTCATCGTGGTCTGCATGTTGCGCGCCTGCATTTCGTCTATGTCGCTCTGTGAGACGCTCCCTGCCAGTTCCACGACAGCACATGCAGTCCGGCCAGCGGCTGCAGGAGCGCCAGCAGCATGAGCAGACCGGCGGCTGTCCGCACAACCTCTTTTAAGGCCCCGCCGCCCGCCAGTTTGAGCGCCATCGCGGACACGGCTCCCGCGATCGTCACGCGCAGCAATATCGTTTGCAGTAATTCAGTCATATTGGTTTCACCATCGCCACCATATACACGAGTTCGAGGAATAAAATCATACAGCAGGTGCTCAGCATGCCGAGCAGCAGACCAAAGCCGGTGCCTACGTTTTCAAGGAACCGCTTCATGCCGTCCGAGCACAGCGGCGAGAGTACGGCAGCCCCGCCTTGTAGCACAAATAGCTTGCTCCCGCTCGAACGAACGGCACAAAGCAGATAGCCGCTACACAGCATCCCGAAAATGCCGATCGAGCCGCGCAGCAAAGCTGCACCGGACAGCATGGTTTCGGTCGCGTCGAAATCACACCGCCGACCACCGGAACCGCACCGGACACGGCAAGTTTCGCGGTCTTTAGCGTCATGCGGTCCACGTTGCCGGAAACACCGCCCGCTATCGCAAGATATGCGGTGAACAGCGTTAAAATGAGTTTAAGTACACCCGAGGTCAGGGATTTTATGCCGTCTGCGATGCCGCGCAGCATGCCGTTGCCTGCCGCGGCATCCACCGCCGTGATGGCAAGATAGGCGCACGCCGCCGGAACAAGCAGGGCGTTCACCAGCCGTATCACCAGGTCGAACACCACCATGGTTGCCGCCTGCAGAACGGTTGCGGTCGCCGTGTTGCCGCCGGTCGCAAGTACGGTGGCGAGCACCGGCTGAAGTGTGCCCGAAAACACGCTGATCTGGTCGAGCGTGTCGCGGCAGAGCGACAGCACACCTGTGAAATCCCGCAGGAGCACTGCCGCACAGCCAAGTGCCGCCGCCATGTCGATCCAGTCGTTGGCCTCGCCGCCCGCCGCCGCAGAAAAGCCGCGCGCCGCTGAGGCCAGCAGCACAATCACGGCTACGCGCAATAGTCCGCCCAGTGCAGTCGAATCGCACTTTGGCTGTCCGAGGTCATGTTTTCCAGCACGCGGGAGACCGAATCCGACAGCGTGTCCGCGTTTTCCGGCGATACGCCGTCAAGGTATTGCCGCGCACTGTTCGGCATAGCGTCAGTCAGGCTGCTGCCGCCGACTGACTGCACCTGTTCCTCACTCACAGCCGCATGCGCGAACGACAGGAACAGCAGGAGCACGAGAATGGCATTCAGCGCCAGTTTGCATTTGCTCATACCGCCCACTCCGTAATAAGGTCGAGCACCTGCTCGAAAAGCGGCAGGCACACGGAAAGCGTCAGGACAGCGCCTGCAATCTCCATCTTGGCGGCAAGCGCGGACTGACCGGCGTCCCGACAAAAGCGCAGCTGTAATCCGCACCACGACCGCCACGCCGACTGCCTTGCACACCGGCAGATACAGCGCGGAATCTAAGCCGCACTGCGAGAGCAGACCGGAAAACCGCTGCGCCGCACTTCCGGCCGCGCTGAACACCCGCAAAAGTAAAATCACCCCTGCCGTCAGCACCAGCAGAAACGCGATAGCGGGCGCGTCCTTTTTCAGCACCAGCGACAGCGTGAGCGCCGCAAGGACAATGCCGCAAATCAAGCCTAATTCCATAGTCAAAACCCGAATACATTTTTCATCATGGTGAACAGGCGGTCGATTTCCTGAACAATCAGCATCAAAACGACAATTAAACCCGCGAGTGTCGTCATCAGCGCCTGCTCCTCCCTGCCCGAGCGGGACAGGAGCTGTCCGAGCACCGCCACTAAAATTCCTACCGCCGCAATGCGGAAAATCAGATCAACATCCATCGTTTTCCTCCGCTTAGATCAGCACCAGAATCACCAGCAGACCGAGCGCAATGCCACAGGTCCGGTACAGATTTCCCCGATTTGCCAAATCTTCCTGCGCCGCCTCCCGCGAGGCCGCCAGCCGCCGCTCCACCTGCGACAGTCCGGTCAGCTGCTCGTCCGCGTCGTAGCGGCCTAAGTAGTTTGCGGCGTCGCACAGAATGTCGCATTCCTGCGTGCCCAGTCCGACCTGTGCACGGCAGTCCCGCAAGGTGCTGCGCCACAGGTAGCCGAGCGACAGACCGTTCTGCTCCCGCAGGCGGCGCTGCAGCGTACGAAAGACTTTGCGGATAATCGGCTGCTCGTTTTCCGCCAGCAGACCGACGATTTCCGGCATGGGTGTCCGTCTTCCGGAAATCTCGCTGCGGATAAGACCGAGCGCAAGCCGCATGGCGTCTGCCGCCGCCACTCTGCGCCGCAGATTTTGCCGCGCGGACAGTCCGAGCGCCGCACATGAGCCGAACACCATCACCGAACCGATCAGCTTTAACATTTCGTCTCCTCCCATCGTTCCATGCGGTAGACCCGCTGTCCGTCCTGTTTTTCGATAATAACCGCCTGATGAAATGCGCCGAGCGCGAGCAGCTCACGGTAGATCGGCCGCTGCCGCAGATCATCCAGTCCGGCCGCGTGTGCACACGCAATCACTGCCGTTCCGCAGTGCGTGCAGAGCGATACCGCCTTTGCGTCCTCAGGCGCAGTAATTTCATCAAGAGCGAGCAGGGCAGGCGACATGGTTTTGAGCAGCATGACCGCCGCCTGCCATTTCGAGCAGCCTTCCATCACATCCGTGCAGCGCCCAACTGCAAGCTGCGGTACACCGTCCGCGAGGCGGCAATCTCGCTGCGCTCGTCCGCAATCGCAGCAGTGAAACCGCGGTCGGAGAAGTAGCGCACCCACTCTCTCAAGCAAGGTCGTTTTGCCATATCCCGGCGGTGACAGGAGCAAAGGTAGACTGCGGCTCGTCCGTTCCTATCCAGCGGGCAATCTGCGCCTGTAAATCCTCAGCTTGATGTGCAATGCGCAGGTTGATTGAACTCAGGCCGCGCACCCCGAGAACGCGGCCGTCCTCTTCGGCGGCTGTGCCTGCAGATGCCCAGTCGATGCCCGCCGGATAACGTCAGGAAGCCGTGTCGCAGACTGTCTGTATAACTATGCACGGAATACTGCGCGGCGCGGCTGAGCATCTCGCGCAGCTCCGCCGATGTGACCGCCTCAAGCGGGAGCGGCCGCTCTCCGACGGCAGTTTTCGCCGCAGGCGGCTGTCCCGCGCGAAAGCGTAATTCCTCGATGTCCTCCGGCCTGTCCAGCCGCTCCAGCTGTGCCCGCCGTATCGGCGGCAGGCACGAAAATCGCCTGCCGGAAGGCCGCTTTTCGTTTGTCCATTTTCATCACCACTATAACCTATGCAGGAGCAGAACGGAGTAGAAGGAGTAATTGAAAATTGAGAATGGAGAATGGATGTTGTGATTGACCATTATTCTTCATTTCCAATCTATATTGCAGGGCGGATGACCTCATCCCGCTGTTTCCAAACAAACCACCGGATTATAGATAAAATTTACATGGTATCGAAAATTGCAATCACCGGCATATTGCATAACCGTAGGGGCGCACAGTGTGCGCCCAATACACATTAAGGCAATACCGCATAATTGAACAAGAGTGATTTGCGAGTAAATTTTGCGTACTGACGAGGCACAGTTTTGTGGTAATACTTGATGTATTACCGTGAAACTGCAACAAAGTCAGAGCACAAAATTTCCGCAAAGCACCGCCGCTTTAATTGTGCGGTGTTGCCATTAAACTTAGCGTTGTGTGGGAGCACACTGTGCCCCCTACGAGATAAGATTACACATCCGCTTGACGTGCGGAAGGCCAGGGACTTGTCAGAATACATGAAAATTTATGCATTTTTTCATCGAACCATGTCAAATTAGTCATTGACAACTCGCCCGTCCAGCGATATAATAAACACAAATATTGCACAAAGCGATGACAGAGGAAAGTAATCGTTCCAAGTGCGGCTTTCAGGGAGTGTCCGGCATGACTGGAAACGGACGCAGACGCCGGTACGATGAAGTTCCCTCCTGAGCTGCGGCGCTGAACCCTATCGAATTAGGCGCTGACGGATTTCCTCCGTTACAGGGATAGGATATATTTGTATCCGAAAAGTGCGGCATTGTTATGCCGAATGTGGGTGGTACCGCGGAACCGTTTGTCTTTCGTCCCTCTTTGTGGATGAAGGGCTTTTTTTTATACCCATTCCGCCGTGACAAACAGCAAATACCACCTATATAAAGGAGATACACAACATGATCATCATTATGAAGCAGGGCACGACCCATGAGCACGTTGAGGAGCTGTCCCAGCATATCGAGCGCTGGAACGTAAAGGCAAACCCGATCTACGGCGAGGACACCATCGTTATCGGTCTGGTCGGCGACACCGGCGCTGTTGACAAGGACGCACTCATGCTTGACCCGCAGGTTGAGAACATCATCAAGGTGCAGGAGCCGTTCAAGCTGGCAAACCGCAAGTTCCATCCGGACAACTCTGTCGTTGAGATTGCACCGGGCGTTGTTGTCGGCGGCAAGAAGCTGGTCGTAATGGCCGGCCCGTGCTCGGTTGAAAGTGAGGAGCAGATCATCGATGTGGCTAAGCATGTGCAGGCGGACGGCGCAACCGTTCTGCGCGGCGGCGCTTGGAAGCCCCGTTCTTCCCCGTACTCCTTCCAGGGTCTGAAGGCCGAAGGTCTGGAGCTGCTGCACAAGGCGCACGAGGCAACCGGTCTGCCGGTCGTTACCGAGATCACCAATCCGGCGCACATCGACATCTTCATGGACAAGTGCGACTGCTTCCAGGTTGGCGCACGCAATATGCAGAACTTCGAGCTGCTGAAAGAACTCGGTCAGACCCGCAAGCCCATCCTGCTCAAGCGTGGCTTCGCAAACACCATGGAGGAATTCCTGATGAGCGCCGAGTACATCATGGCGGGCGGCAACGAAAACGTCATCCTGTGCGAGCGCGGCATCCGCACCTACGAAACGTACACCCGCAACACACTCGATATTTCCGCCGTTCCGGTACTCAAGCGCATGAGCCATCTGCCGGTCGTCGTTGACCCGTCCCATGCAGGCGGCATTTACTGGATGGTCGAGCCGCTGGCAAAGGCTGCTGTTGCAGCCGGTGCGGACGGCCTGATGATCGAGGTTCACAACGATCCTGCACACGCTCTGTCTGACGGTGCACAGTCGCTGACCTACGATTCGTTCCACCACCATGAACGCACTGCGCGCTGTTGCAGCGTGCAGTTGAACGCACTAATAAGTAAGAACTGTTGCAGCTGCAGTTGACAGAGAAATCTGATACGCATTATAATGAACAAGAGCGTAAGATAGCGTACCGGAGGTCGGTGTTCCACCGACCTCCTTCGCAAATATAAAGGATAACGGCAATTACTAATTCCTCATTCTAATTACTAATTCAACCAAAAGGGTGTTGTAAAAATGGCAGAAACGCTGAGTCTGACGGGCGCGAACGGCGTGTCCGATATCCATATTGAAACCGGATTGCTGGACCACGCGGGCACGGTAATCCTCGAAACCTTTTCGCCCAGCCGCGTGCATATCGTCACGGATTCGACGGTCGCGCCGCTGTATCTCGAGAAGCTGGAAAAGCAGTTCTCCCTGCCGGTGACGCACACGGTCATTCCCGCCGGTGAGGGCACAAAGCAGCTTTCCACGGTCGAAGGCATTTACCATGATCTGCTGGCGGCAGATATGACGCGCAAAGACCTGATCATCGCGCTCGGCGGCGGTGTTGTCGGCGACATCACCGGCTTTGCGGCGGCGACCTTCCTGCGTGGCGTATCACTGTGCCAGATTCCCGACCACGCTGCTCGCGCAGGTGGATTCCTCGGTTGGAGGCAAGACCGGCGTTGATCTGCCCGAGGGGTAAAACCTCGTCGGCGCGTTCTATCAGCCGCGGCTCGTCCTCATCGACCCGAACGTACTCGCTTCCCTGCCGGACAGCACCTTTGCGGACGGCATGGCCCGAGGTCGTTAAGTACGGCTACATTTCCAACCGGGAAATCCTGACGATGGTTTCTCAGCCGGACTACAAGGCGAATATTGAAAATATTATTTACGAGTGCGTTAAGATCAAGCGCGATGTAGTTGCCATCGACGAGCACGACACCGGACTTCGCATGATCCTCAACTTCGGCCACACCATCGGCCACGCGGCAGAAAAACTGGGCAACTACACCGACCTCACCCACGGTCAGGCGGTGGCGATCGGCATGGTGGCCGCGATGCGGCTCTCTGCCTGCTGGGCAACGAGGATCTGACCGCGCCGCTCATCGACCTGTTGAAGCACATCGGTCTGCCGACCGAGCTGAACTACGACCGCGAGTCCATCTTTAATGCTCTGCTGTCGGACAAAAAAGAAATTCGGCGCAACGGTCAACTTTATTCTCGTGCGCGAAGCCGGTCGGGCAGAAATTACCCCGATTGATGCAGAAAAGCTGCACGAATACGTTCTGAAGCTGTAAGGAGGGAGAAGCATGGGTTCTACCTGGGGCAATACAATCAAAATTTCCATTTTCGGTGAATCGCACGGCACGGGCATCGGCGTTGTGATCGACGGATTCCCGTCCGGTGTGGCGTATGACGAGGCGTTTGTCCTGCGCGAGATGGAGCGCCGCGCACCGGGCCGCAACAAGCAGTCCACCGCGCGCAAGGAACCGGACAGGCCGGAAATTCAGTCCGGCATCTACAACGGCAAAACGACCGGCACGCCTATCTGCGCCGTCATCCGCAACACCAATCAGCGTTCGAACGACTACGCCGAGCTGGCGGCGCAGCCGCGTCCCGGTCACGCGGACTATACGGGTATGCTGCGCTACGATTCCTGCAACGACCCGCGAGGCGGCGGCCATTTCTCCGGCCGACTGACAGCTCCGCTGGTGTTTGCCGGTACGCTGTGCAAGCTGTGGCTCAAGGAGCAGGGTGTAACGGTCGGTTCGCACATCCAGTCCATCGCGCAGATTCAGGATATGCCGTTTGATGATGTAGAAGTCACCGCCGAGCAGCTGGATACGCTGCGAAACGCCGAATATCCGGTGAACAATCCGCGTGCGCTCGAGGCCATGCTGGCCGCTATCGAGGAAGCGCGTGAGGAGCAGGATTCGGTCGGCGGTGTCATCGAGTGCGCCGCTGTCGGCCTGCCGGCCGGTATCGGCAGCCCGATGCTTGACAGCGTGGAAAGCCGCCTGTCCTCTATCCTGTTCGGCGTGCCCGCTGTCAAGGGCGTGGAGTTCGGCGCAGGCTTTGCCTTCGCTGCTCTGCGCGGCTCACACGCAAACGACCCGTTTTATGAGGAAAACAGAGTTGTCAAGACCGAAACCAACAACAACGGCGGCATCCTCGGCGGCATCACGAGCGGCATGCCGCTCATCGTACGCGCGTGCATCAAGCCCACGCCGTCCATCGGCATGGTGCAGGATACGCTCAACATCCGCACCGGCAAGGTCGAGCCGCTGTCCATCCACGGCCGCCACGACCCGTGCATCGTCACCCGCGCCGCGCCGGTGGTCGAGGCCGCCTGTGCCGTTGCACTGGCAGATCTTCTGAGGGAGGCGAAGGGTTATCATGCGTGAACTTCCCGAAATTCGTCAGGATATCAACCGCGTTGACTCCGCTATCCGAGAGCTGTTCCTGCTGCGTATGTCGCTGGCGCTCGAGGTCGCAAAGACCAAGGCCCAGTCGGACGATAAAATCTACAAGCCGGACCGCGAAGCGGAAATCATTGAAGCGCTCCGCCGGTATGGAGGAGGAGCTGCAGCTCGCTACGTTTCCCTTCTGCAGAGCATGATCCGCGCGAGCCGTGAGTATCAGTACAGTGAAATTCTGCGTCAGGTGCCGGAAAAGTTCCCGTTTAAGCCAAATGAGTCGCTTATCGAGCCGAAAACCGTGTTCTATCAGGGGTTCTGGGTGCGTATCAGGGAGCTGGCCGCGCGTGCGCTGTTCCCGCGCTGCGAACCGCAGAACGTACCGACCTGGGAGCAGGTTTTCCAGTCGGTGCGCGACGGCAAGGCCGATATTGGCGTTGTGCCGGTCGAGGACACAACCGCAGGCACAGTCAGCGAAGTCTATGACCTTCTGCTCGACTACGACCTGTATATCAACCGCTCGTACATCAAGAAAATCTCGCACTGTCTGGCGGCGGTGCCCGGCACAAAAGCTCGAGGATGTCAAGCGTGTCTGCTCGCATCCGCATGCGCTGCCGCAGTGCCACAGCTTCATTTCCGCGCACGATCTGGAGGCCATCGAGGTGGCGAACACCGCCATCGCGGCCCAGAACGTGCAGAAAAAGGGCGACAAGAGCCTTGCTGCTATCTGCTCGCAGGAGGCGGCTGTGCGCTACGGTCTCGATATTCTCGCCGAGGGCATCAACGACATGCAGCACAACGAAACACGCTTTATCGCCGTCAGCAGAACGCTGACCTGCCAGCCGAGGATAACCGCATCGAGATCGCATTCCACATTCCCAATGCGTCCGGTACGCTCATCACCGTGCTGGACACCATCGCGCACTACGGCATCGACATGACCGAAATCCACTCGCGTCCGCTCAAGGACAGCCCGTGGTGCTATGTGTTCTATGTCGATTTCACCGGCAACATGCGCGACCATGCGGTGCAGTCCCTGCTGTATCAGCTTCATGAGGAGCTTCCCTATATCAAAGTAATCGGCAGCTATTGCGTGCCTAACGAATAAAAAAGGAGTACAAACCCATGCAAATTCAACCCTGCGGCCCTTTGCGCGGTGAAATTACCGTGCCGGGCGATAAATCCATCTCGCACCGTGCCGTTATGCTCGGCGCACTTGCCAACGGCACCACCCACATCACCGGCTTTCTGATGGGCGAGGACTGCCTGTCCACCATTGACTGCTTCCGCAAGATGGGTGTCGAGATTAACATCACCGACGACGAGGTTATCGTGGAAGGCGTTGGTCTGCACGGTCTCGAAGCGCCGTCAGAAGCGCTGTACACCGGCAACTCCGGCACGACCACCCGCCTGCTGTGCGGCATTCTGGCCGGTCAGCCGTTCACCGTTACCATGAGCGGCGACCCGTCCATCCAGAAGCGCCCGATGGGCCGCGTGATGAAGCCGCTGCGTGAAATGGGCGCGTCCATTGAGGGCAAGAACGACAATTTCTGCCCGCTGACCCTGTTCCCGAGCGAGCTGCACGGTATTGAATACCGTCTGCCGGTAGCATCCGCTCAGCTGAAGAGCGCCATTCTGCTGGCAGGTCTGTACGCCGAGGGTCAGACAACCGTTATCGAGCCGGCTCCCTCCGCGACCACACCGAGCGCATGTTCCGCGCACTCGGCGTTGAGATTGAGACCAACGGCAGCACCATCACGCTCGACCCGCCGGAGGATCTCCATGCGGTCGATATTGCGGTTCGGGCGATATTTCGTCCGCGGCGTTCTTCCTCGTTGCCGGTGCGATCGTTCCGGGCAGTGAACTGACGATTAAAAACGTGGGCGTGAACCCGACCCGCACGGGCGTTCTGGACGTTCTGCGCGACATGGGCGCGGACATCACCGAGTCCAACTTCCGCGACGAGGCCGAGCCGATGTGCGACCTGACCGTCAAGTACAGCAAGCTGCACGGCGTGGAGATCGGCGGCGCTATCATCCCGCGCCTGATTGACGAGCTGCCGGTTATCGCGGTAGCCGCTGCATTCGCTGAGGGCGAAACCGTTATCCGCGATGCGCAGGGCTCAAGGTCAAAGGAGTCCAACCGCATTGCCACTATGGTCGCAGAGCTGACCAAGGCCGGTGTGGACGTTGAGGAAACCGATGACGGCATGATCGTGCACGGCGATGCAAAGCCGCACGGCGCATCCTTCGAGACCTATAAGGACCACCGCATTGCGATGAGCCTTGCCGTGCTCGGTCTGGCAGCCGAGGGCGCAAGCCGCATTGACGAGCCGGAGGTCGTTGCCATCTCCTACCCCGATTTCTTCAACACCCTCGAACGTCTGGGGGACTGAGTTATGCTGCTTTCCATGGCCGAATTTCGCGCTTTCGCGCCGAAAAAGACCACCTATGCCCTGTTTGGCTGGCCGCTCGGTCATACCATGAGCCCGGGCTTCACGCGCAGCTGTTCGAGGCCGCCGGTCAGGATGCGGACTACATCGGCGTTGCCGTTCCACCTGAGGATTTACTGGAAGCGTTCGAGCTGGCCAAGCGCAAGCTCGGCGGCATCAACTGCACCATTCCCGCACAAAAAGGCTGTCATCCCCTGCTCGATGAGATTGACACTGCCGCCCGCGACCTGCACTCGGTCAACACGGTCCGCTTTGCGGACGGCAAGGCGACCGGCTTCAATACGGACATCCTCGGCTTTGCGGAGTCGCTGAACCGTGACGGCGTATCGCTCCAGGGTAAAAAGGTGCTGCTGCTGGGCTATGGCGGCGCGGCTTCGGTTATGGCCTACCACTGTGTGACGCAGGGCGCGTATCTGACCATCACGGGACGCAATCTCGAGAAGGCCGGAACACTGCAGAAGCAGCTGACCGATGCCGTTCCGGGCGCACGCATTTCCGTGTTCAGCCGCCGGCATATCCCCCGCGATATCCAGATCGTCCTGAATTCCACGCCGGTCGGCATGTACCCGAAGGAAAACGCGGCTCCCCTGCACTACCTGCCGCACAAGGCCGAATATGTGTTCGACGCGATTTACAATCCGCCGGTGACCTCGACCATGAAGCTCGCCAATCCGCGCAAGACCAAAACACGCGACGGATTGTTCATGCTGGTCATGCAGGCGGCCTACGCGCAGACGGTCTGGTCGGGCGTGCGGTTCGAGCCACAGGCCTGCGAAACCATTCTGCGCCGCACCTATGGCAAAATGGCGGTCAAGCGTCTGCGCGAGAAGCATGGCAAGAAAAATCTGGTGCTGTGCGGCTTCATGGGCAGCGGCAAGACCACCATCGGCCGCAAGCTCGCCCGCCTGACCGGATTGGAATTTATTGATGCAGACATCTACCTTGAAGCGAAGGAAGGCAAGAAAATCTCCGAGATTTTCGCGGGAAAGGGCGAAGCCTACTTCCGTGACTGCGAGACCGCGTACATTAAAGAGCTGGCGCAGAAAGACGGCATCGTGCTTGCGCTCGGCGGCGGCTCTGTCCTCCGTCCGGAGAATGTGTCGGCTGTCAAGGAGACTGGTCTGCTCATCTTGCTCGACACGCCGTTCTACCGCATTATGAAAAACCTTTCCTACTCCACGAATCGCCCGCTGCTCGATAAGCCGGACAAGCAGGCGGAAACACGCCGCCTGTACAATGCACGCAAGGCGCTCTACCATCGAGTGGCCGATATCACGGTGCGCAGTCCCAGGCTGTCCGAGGTTCTGGAAAAAGTAGTAAAGAGCGTGTAAGACACTGGACAAATCCACCAAATGCGTTTACAATTAGGGACATACTGAAAAGTATGTCCCTTTTCACACCCGCAAATCAAAAGAGAGGAACTCAAAGGATTATGAGAACATCAGCCAAACATGAGCGAGAGGCCCCTGCCGCCTGATTGCAGCCGCGCTTGCCTGATTGCTCTTGCCGCTCTGCAGCTATGCGCAGGTGCTGCCGGAGCCGTTTTCGATAACAGCTTCAGCTACACCTACTCTCTCGGCAGCGGCCTGCAATACAGCCGCACCGAAGGCAAAAACAGCGCTGGTCTGCAGCGCGCGAACGTACTGACATACTCGCCGAACACCGGTGTAACGCCCATCATGGTCTACGCCGATGAGCAGCTGTACGGCAGCAAGGCCACTATCACAAACGCGGTGAAATATCTGCAGAATCAGGGTAAAACCGTGCTTGGCGGCACGAATGCAGACTTTTTCGTTATGTCTACCGGCATCCCGATCGGTCTGGTCATCGACAGCGGCGAGCTCATTTCGTCCGATGCCTGGCAGTATGCGGTCGGCTTCAAGAAGGACGGCACAGCTGTCCTCGGCCGCCCGACTATGGGCATCCGCGTGAGCGGCAAGAGCGGCACGGTCAACGTATCCTACTTCAACAAGACGCGCACGACGGCTGGCGCCTACCTGCTCGATCACAACTACGATGACTCGACGCACTTTGCAGCCAAAGGGCACGAGCATTATCCTCGAGCGCGTGGATGATACACCGGTCAAGGTCAACGGCTCGGTCAAGCTCAAGGTCGTGAACAAGGGCACGGGCAGCAGTCCCATTACGATCACAAAAACCAGATGGTGCTTACCAAGTCGGACGGCGCAAATGTGCCCTCGTGGGTGGATTTCGAGGTTGGCGAGGAAGTCACGCTGTCCATCGCATCGAATGACAGCAATTGGAGCGACGTGCAGTACGCAGTCGGCGGCAAGCTGCTGATGGACAACAGTACGATCACGACCGACGGCATCGACGCAGGCTCGACCCGCAGAGCACGCAGCGCAGTCGGTGTGAAGGCGGACGGCACGGTTGTTCTGTATGAAATCGACGGCAATCAGTCCTCGTACAGCATCGGTCTGACGGCGGCAGAACTCGGTCAGGAGCTGAAGGATCTCGGCTGTGTCCGCGCCATCTGTCTGGATGGCGGCGGCTCCTCCGCGATGGCGGATCCGCAATCCCGGCGAGAGCACCGCAGCATTGATCTCCCAGCCGTCGGACGGCTCGCAGCGCGCGTGCGCCAACTACATTTTCTTTGTGAACAACATCGCGTCGGACGGCGTGACGGCTCATGCTGTGCTCACGCCCAGCCACCGCTATGTGCTCCCGGGTGGAAGTACCTGGTTCTCGGTCAAGGGTGCAGATGCGTCTTACGCCTCGGCGGACGCACCGACCGACCTCAGCTACACGGTGAATGATGAGCTGGGCACGGTCTCCGGCCAAACCTTCACCGCAGGCAGCAAGACCGGTCGCGCGACCATTACCGGCTCAAACGGCGCAGTTTCCGGCTCGATGAACGTGTGCATCACCACCGGTGTAGACTCGATCGCACTGCAGAGCGGCGGCAAAGCGCTCAGCTCTATCTCGGTCAAACCGGGCCAGAGCATCAACGTAGATGCGCTCGCGTATCACCTCGGTCATACGATGGGAGCTGCGGATTCCTGCTTCAAGTGGAGCGTGTCCGGCGATGTCGGTGCGGTAAATGCGGACGGCGTATTCACTGCGGGCAGCCGGATGGCCTCCGGCACGCTCACCTGCTCGTATGGCAGCGTAAGCAAGTCCATTTCGGTCAATGTCGGCATGGGCGACGCGCAGAGCGCTCATACCGTTGCGGATTTTTGAAAGCGGTCTGAACAATCTGACCGCATCGGACGGCGTGACGCTCTCGCGGGTAACGGATTACACCTCGGTGGCGCGCGGCACCGGTTCGCTCAAGGCGATGTGGAACGGCACCGGTACGAACGGCTTTACGATTTTCGTTCCGGCGGCTGATGCTTCGAGCATGAAGCACCTGACACTGTGGGCGCACAGCAGGAACACGGCAGGCACGCTCGCGGCGGTGTTTGCCGACGCGGAAGGCAATGAGCTGACCGCTCCCCTGTCCGCTGCAACCGGCAACAGCTGGAAGCAGCTGACGGCAAGCGTGCCGGACGGCGCACAGCAGTTCACCGGTCTGCGGTTTGACAAATCCGGCGCAGGCTCCGGCGGCTCGGCGCTGTACCTCGACCAGATCGTACTGAGCGCAGATCATGCGGTGACGAATACGGATGCGCCGTCGGTCAAGCTGAATACGACCTCGGCAACGGTCAGCATCGGCACAAATGCCGCGCTTTCCGGCACTGCCACCATGGAAAACGGCAAATATCCGGTCCGCGCAAGCAATATTTCGGTCAAGGTGGACGGCAAAACCGTTCCCGGTGCAGCTGTGATGAGCGGCTCGACCATGACCATTACAACCGGCACGCTGTCTGCCGGTACGCATACCGTGACCGCCGACGTGTCCGATGATGCAGGCAACCGCACGCGCGTTTGTGCGACCGTAACCGCCGGTTCGACATCCAACGTGTTCGCGGACACCGCGTCGCACTGGGCAAACGGCTATGCTCCCTGCTGAGCGCACGCGGCATCATGAAGGGCGAAACCGCAAACGGCAGCACCTATTTCCGCCCGAACCGCAACCTGACCCGTCAGGAGTTCGCGGTGACGATGGCGCGTCTGCTGAATCTGGATACCTCCAGCACCTCCGGCACGCTTCGGCTTCGCCGATGAAGACAGTATTCCGAGCTGGGCGCGCGGCGCAGTTGCCGCAGTTTCGCGTGCGAACATTATGAACGGCTCGAGCAGCAACGGTAAGCTGTACTTCAACCCGCAAGCCACCATGACGCGTACTGAGGTTATGACGGTCATCGGCCGCTGCCTGCCGCGCGGCTATGCGGCGGTCAGCCTGAATTATACGGACGCGTCCGTGATTCCGTCGTGGGCGACCGAGCGAGTCAAGACCTGCGTTTCCGCCGGTGTCATCGGCGGTTACCGGATGGTACCATCCGACCGAACGGCAATATCACCCGCGGTGAGATTGCGAAAATTCTGGCTCTGTTCTGATAGCTGTCGCACAACCGCAATTTTTAACAAAAACACCCGTCAAGAAAATCTTGACGGGTGTTCAGTCTGTCAAAAAGCAGTTTTTCCGACTCTCGTACTTTGCGGCAGCACGCATAAAATAGAACGTCCGAAAATTCCCGGAAAGCATGTATCTCGGAATTTATACAAAAGGGAAGAAAAATGTGCCCAAGGCGCGGTTTTCTTCAAATTCGATTTCGAAAGCGGCTGCCGCGCGGCAACGTCAACATCACGAAAACGAAGTTTTTCGACAGCCCTGAACACCCGTCAAGAAAAATCTTGACGGGTGTTTTCTTATGCCTTTTCAGTTTTCTTCGGAAGCAGCAAGCCAATCAGCAGACCGACCGCAGCCGGCATCAGCCAGCCGAAGCCGAGTGCGTTCAGCGGCAGTGCCCGCAGCAGCGGCGACAAGACCGGAATCGGGAATGCCGCGGCAATGCTCTGCACAGCAGTAAAAGCAATGCAGAGACGGTAAACCGCACCGTGTTTCTCCGGCTTCGGGAGAAACGACAGCACGATCAGCACGATAGCGACCGGATAAATCGCGTTCAGCACCGGCGTGGACAGACGGATAATACCCGCCAGACCGATATTCGAAATAATCATGCTGGCCGCAGCAAAAACGCCGCAATGGCCGGATACGGAATACGCGGCAGCAGCTCATGGAAATACTGACCGACGCAGGCAATCAGGCCGACACAGGTATTGAAGCATGCAATGACGAAAATTGCGGCAAGCAGCACCTGCCCGACCGGGCCAAACAGACCTTTGGCAATATTGCTCAGCGTGTCCGCGCCAGTCGAGCCGCCCGGCCATGCCGCGCCGGACAGTGCGCCAACGTGCGTCAGCATCGCGTAAACCAGAAGCAGCATTGCGCCTGCAATCCAGCCTGCACGGATGGTGCTGCGGCGCACCTGCTGTTCGTCCTCGATACCGTAATCCCGAATATTCAGCGCGATAACCGCGCCGAAATTGAGTGCCGCCAGCGTATCCATTGTCTGGTAGCCATTCAGAATGCCCGTCAGGCCCGGCAGCGAAGCGTAGGCTGCGGTCGGCACGCCGTAATGCTCTGCCACCGGATGAAACAGGCAGCCGAAAAACAGCACGAAAATCAGTACGATCAGCGTCGGACACAGAATGCGTCGAGCCAGCTTGTCAGCTTTTCCGGGTGCAGTGCAACGAAAAACGCTGCCGCAAAGAACACGATAGAGTAAATCAGCTGCCGCATTGCATCTCCGCCAATGAGCGGCGCGAGCATTTGGAACGATGTGCTCGCCGTGCGCGGGATGGCCAGACACGGACCAATCGACAGGTAAACCAGCAGCGCAAATATCTGCGCAAATCGCGGATGCACACGCCCGGCCAGCTCGGACAGCCCGCCTGCACGCGCGACAGCGATCACGCCAATAACCGGCAGACCGATTGCACTGACCGCAAATCCGACAAAGGCCAGCCACGCGTCAGCGCCCGCCTGTGCACCGAGATACGGCGGGAAAATCAGGTTTCCGGCGCCGAAAACCATGGAAAACAGCGTAAAGCCTACCAGAAGCAGACTCCTTCGGTTTAACTTTTGCATAGCAGTTCTCCCCTTCCTTATGAATAGTGAAAGCGCCATCATCGCGGGACAATGGCGCTCGGGTTTGCATCCGAGTCAGATGCGTTTGCTCATTTTTCGCTGTATTCTGCGCGGTAAGCCTCGAATGTGCCGTTATCGAGTGCGTCGCGGATTTCCTGCATGAGGTGGTTGTAGAACCACAGATTGTGCATGACGAGCAGCCGCTGAGACAGCATTTCACCGCTCTTGAGCAGGTGGCGCAGATAAGCGCGGCTGAACCGCTGACAGGTCGGGCACTGACAGCCTTCTTCGATCGGGCGTTCATCGGTCTGGTACTTGGCATTCATAATGTTCAGGATGCCGTTATGCGTGAACAGATGACCGTGACGCGCGTTGCGGGTCGGCATAACGCAGTCGAAGAAATCAATGCCGCGAGCGACACCTTCAATAATGTTGCTCGGCGTGCCGACACCCATCAGGTAGCGCGGCTTATGCTCGGGCGCATGCGGCAGAACAACATCGAGAATATGGTACATGACCTCGGTGCTTTCACCGACGGCAAGACCGCCGATGGCATAACCCGGCAGATCCAGCTCCGCAATTGCCTGCATATGCTCGATACGCAGGTCGTCATAAGTGCCGCCCTGATTGATACCGAACAGCAGCTGGTGCGGGTTTACCGTATCCGGAAGCGTGTTCAGACGGTCAAGCTCGGTTTTACAGCGTTTGAGCCAGCGCGTGGTACGGTCAATGGAGTTTTTAACATACTCACGCGGCGCGGGGTTCTCGATACACTCGTCAAACGCCATCGCAATATCCGAGCCAAGATTCGCCTGAATGCGCATACTCTCTTCGGGTCCCATGAAAATTTTGCGGCCGTCAACGTGCGAGTGAAAGGTTACGCCTTCCTCCTTGATCTTGCGCAGCCCCGCGAGCGAAAAGACCTGAAAGCCGCCGGAGTCGGTCAGCATCGGACCGTCCCAGCGCATGAATTTGTGCAGTCCGCCCATTTGCTTGACGATCTGGTCCCCGGGCCGCACATGCAGGTGATAGGTGTTGGACAGCTCGACCTGGCAGCCAAGCTCCTTGAGATCGAACGCGTCAACCGCACCCTTGATAGCACCCGCTGTGCCGACATTCTGGAATACCGGCGTCTGTGCCACGCCATGTGCCGTACAGAACTCGCCGCGACGGGCGCGGCCCTCGGTTTTGATTAGGTTAAATTTTCCGATTTCCATAATTCCTCTTATCCTGTTTTATTAGTACAAAAGCATCGAATCGCCGAACGAGAAGAAACGATATTCTTCCTTAATGGCTTCCTGATACGCGTTCATGACCATTTCTCGTGTTGCAAATGCCGAAATCAGCATCATCAGTGTGCTCTCCGGCAGATGGAAGTTGGTCACAAGATGATCGACTGCCTTGAATTTATAACCCGGATAGATGAAAATATCCGTCCAGCCGGACTGTGCGCGCACGGTACCGTCGTCAGCCGCGATGGTCTCCAGCGTGCGGGTGGCTGTTGTGCCGACCGCCCAGATCTTGCCGCCTGCGGCACGCGTATCGTTGATGATCCCCGCGGTCTCTTCGTCCATGATATAATACTCGGAGTGCATGATGTGGTCGGTGATCTCATCCTCCTTGACCGGGCGGAACGTACCCAGACCGACATGCAGCGTCACGAACGCCAGTTTTTACCCTTGGCTTTCAGCGCGTCAAGCAGCTCGGTCGTGAAGTGCAGGCCGGCGGTCGGTGCAGCTGCAGAGCCCGGTGTTTTGGAGTAAACCGTCTGGTAGCGTTCGGGATCATCCAGCTTTTCCTTGATATACGGCGGCAGCGGCATGGTGCCGAGCTTGTCGAGGATTTCCAGGAAAATGCCCTCATAGTGGAAGCGGATCAGGCGGTTGCCGTCCGGCTGAACAGCCTCGACGGTTGCGGTCAGCAGGCCGTCACCGAAGGTCAGCTCTACGCCGGTGCGGGTCTTTTTGCCCGGACGCGTCAGGCATTCCACAGACCGTCGCCCTTGTCGGTCAGCAGCAGCACCTCGATCGGCGTAACATGGCCGACAGCGTGACCCATCAGCCGCGCCGGAATGACACGGGAATTGTTGAACACCATGCAGTCGCCCGGCTGAACGTACTCCAGCAGATCGCGAAAATGGCGGTGTGTCACCGAACCGTCCCTGCGGTCGAGCACCATCAGGCGGGACGCGTCGCGCTGCTCCAGCGGATGCTGGGCAATCAGGCGTTCGGGTAAATCAAAATAAAAATCGCTTTTCTTCATCACAAAGGCAAGGACGCTTTTAAGACAATATCGCCTAAGCGTCCCTGCCGTTTTTCCTCCCTTGCGTGTTGATTTTACAGATTACTCGGCAATCTCAATGCCGGTAAAGTAGAATTTCAGCATCTGGTCATAGGTGAAGCCCTTCTGCGCCATTGCGTAAGCGCCCCACTGACTCATGCCGACGCTGTGTCCCCAGCCGGAGCCGTTGAACGTATAGCCGGTCGGATTGGTAACGGTCGGCGTGGTATTCGAGCCGGTATTGCCCGAATTACCACTGTTTGCATCCTCGTCATCGCCGGAATAGTCGCTTGTGGTTTTGACAAAGCACAGTGCTGCTTGCGTTGTCAAAATCAACATCGAAGCCGATCGCCTTGCCGATATCGCGCAGCTTGTAGTAGTTGTTGCCGTTGATGATGTAGCCGTCCAGTGCGATCTTCTCGCCGTCGAGCACGATCGTCGAGGTGGATTTGCCGATCTTCTCCACCGCCGTGGACGAATCTGCAAGCTCACCGCCAACGGTCTCATATCGTCGTGCCGGAGGTCAGCAGAATGCGTTCATTCTCCTTATCCCAACGGACGTTGAACTGACCTTTGGTGCCGCTCAGCAGATAGGCAATATCGCGCAGTTTGAAGTAATTGTTGCCGTACTGCGTGCCGTTTACAATGTAATAGCCCTGCGGAGATACGGTTTTGCCGTTGACCTTGACGTTATGCGTCGAAGCCTTGACCTGCAGACTGGTCTTGTTGCCCGAGCCGCCGACCGGCGTGATCGTAGCGAATGCTCTTGAGACCGAACACTGTGCGGACGCTGCTCCTGGAAATCGTAACCGACTTGCCGCTCGTATCCGTCACGGTGACTTCGTTTACGTTATCGGTCGCGGTGCGCTTTGTGATCTGCACATTTGCTACCTTACCGATGGAGTAGCCTGCGGCATTCACCTTCTGCTGAATCTCATCTGCGGTGAGCGTCACCGTCCACTTGTCCTTGTTCGGGTCCTCATACGGGTCAGCCTTGCCCTTGAGATACGCGTAATCGCCGCCCCAGACGTTCGCTGCGTCCTCGGTTGCACCGCCGTCCGACGAATAAAAGTAACCGATGACCGAGCTGCCGTTGTACGACAGCGTTTCACCCTTTGGTGGCGTTCACTGCGGCATCCGAGGCCTCGGTCGCGCGGTTGGCGCCCAGATACACCTGACAGTTCGTGGTGTTGCACAGATCGTAATCACTGCCGTGCTTTGTGTGTGCCGAGTGCAAACGAACGAGCACACACTGCCTGCGCCTTCTGTGCTTCGGCAGGCCAGTCCGGGTCGATCTCATACGGCAGCACGCCCTTCACATAATCCTCCACACCCACATAGTTTATAACAGTGATGCTGCCGTTCGATGCACGGCGGTACACAAAATCGCCGTACCACTTGTAGCCCTTGAACCACGTCAGCGTGCTGTTCGGACGAATGGCGATATGGTCTGCACCCGCTGCGGACGTATACAGCACCGAGCCGCTGTCGGTATCGCTGACCTGAAAGGCATCGTTCACCAGCTTGACGGTCAGCGCACTGCTCGTGATCGACTTGCTGCCGGAGAACGCGGTGCCGCTGACGGTGCCGACCGTGTAGCCGGTTTTGCAGCCGCTGACAGTTCTCAAGCTGCGGCGCAGCAAAGGTGGAAAGCGCCGCTGATCGTCAGACCGACACGCAGACGTGTATCGCTGCTCGCTGCATATGCCGGAACAGCACCGATGAGGTGACTGTCATCACGGCACAAAGCAGCATGGATAACAGCTTTTCATTTTTATCAACTCCTGTTTTATTTTTTATCCTTGTTTCGCCTTGTTTTTATTGACAAACTCAAGGGTATATTCTAAAATAAAAAGCGAAAGTATCAATACAGATAGAGGTGCGGTTTTCATCAGTACCGGTTGGAAGGGTCCGCAGACCCGATAATCACCCGGGAAAGGGACCTCCGCCGAAGCCGGTGCTTGTTGCGGAAAGGCCGTGCTGGACGCCGTCGGAAAATATCCCAGCGTCTGTCATCAGCGGAAACGCCGGTGGAGAGCTATTCTGTTTAGAGCGTTTGCGGTTTGTTCCGCTCCTTCTATTATAGTATAGATCATACCGGTTTTTCAACCGGTATTTTTTCTTTTGAGGTAACTCTGTACAATTCGTCTGCGGCACTTTGCGGAAAATTGCTCTTGCCGAATCATCCGAAGTCACCTCTGGATATTCTTTCTGTATGTTTTTCATCACATAATTTCTTTGTTAGAATACCTTTTGGAAGGATTTGATAAACATGAAGCAGTACAAAGTAGGCATCGTCGGCGCGACCGGTATGGTAGGCCAGCGCTTCACCCTGCTGCTGGAAAACCACCCGTGGTTCGACGTCGTAGCACCTCGCTGCATCCGGCCGAAAAACAAGGGCAAGACCTATGCCGAGGCTTGTGAGGGCCGCTGGAAGATGACCGTTCCGATGCCCGGCAAGTACAAGGACATGGTTATGTACGACGCAACTGCCGACGCAGAGGAGATCGCCTCCAAGGTTGATTTCATCTTCTGCGCAGTAGATATGAAGAAGGACGAGATCCGCGCCCTTGAGGAGAAGTACGCAAAGCTCGAGTGCCCGGTTTGCTCCAACAACTCCGCTCACCGCGGTACCCCGGACGTTCCGATGATCATCCCGGAGATCAACGCTGACCATGCCGAGATCATTCCGGCACAGCGCAAGCGCCTCGGCACAAAGCGCGGCTTTATCGCCGTCAAGTCCAACTGCTCGATCCAGTCCTACGTTCCGGCGCTGTCCGCTTTGATGGACTTCGAGCCGACCGAGGTTTCCGTCTGCACCTATCAGGCTATTTCCGGTGCCGGCAAGACTTTTAAGGACTGGCCCGAGATGGTAGGCAATATCATTCCTTACATTGGCGGTGAGGAAGAGAAGAGTGAGAAGGAGCCGATGAAGATCTGGGGCCACATCGAGGGCGACCACATCGAGCCCGCGACCACTCCGGTTATTTCCGCACAGTGCCTGCGCGTTCCGTGCTCTGGACGGCCACATGGCTGCCGCTTCGGTCAAGTTCAAGAACAAACCGAGCAAGGAAGTTATGATCGAGCGCTGGAACAGCTTCAAGGGCCGCGCACAGGAACTGAACCTGCCGTCCGCTCCGGAGCACTACCTTACTTACTTCGAAGAGGATAACCGTCCGCAGACAAAGCTGGACCGAAACCTGGAGAACGGCATGGCGGTTTCCATCGGTCGTCTGCGTGAAGATACCATCTTTGATTACAAGTTTGTCAGCCTGTCGCACAACACTCTGCGCGGCGCAGCAGGCGGCGCTGTTCTGATGGCAGAGCTGCTTTTGCGCCGAGGGCTATATGGACCGTTAAGGAGGTCACCGTTTTATTATGAAGAAGCCTGTTTTTACCGGTGCTGCGGTTGCTATTATCACGCCGTTCAAGTCCACCGGTGAGGTCGATTATGAGGAATTCGGCAAGATTATCGACCACCAGATCGCACACGGCACGGATGCCATCGTTGTCTGCGGCACCACCGGCGAGGCATCTGCCCTGCACGATAAGGAGCACCGCGAAGCACTGGCATGGTGCTGCGAGTATGTCAACCACCGTGTACCGGTCGTTGCCGGCACGGGTTCCAACGACACCGCATACGCCATTGAGCTGACCAAGTTTGCAGCTGAATGCGGCGCAGATGCCGGTCTGTCGGTTACGCCGTATTATAACAAGACTACGCAGCGCGGCCTGATCGCACACTACACCGCAATCGCAGACTGCTGCGATCTTCCGATCGTTCTGTACAACGTACCGAGCCGTACCGGTGTTTCCTTCACCGCCGATACCCTGTATGAGCTGTCTAAGCACCCGAATATCAACGGCCAAGGCTGCTTCCGGCAACTTCGCTGCTGGCTGAAACCATGGCGAAGTGCGGCGACAACCTGAACGTATGGTCCGGCAACGATGACCAGATCGTCCCGCTGATGTCTCGGCGGCAAGGGTGTTATCTCGGTGCTGTCCAACGTAGCACCGCAGGTTGCACACGACATTACTCAGCTGTGCTTTGACAACCGTTATCCGGAGGCTGCTAAAGCTGCAGCTGCAGTATCACGATCTGATCGATGCACTGTTCTGCGAAGTCAACCCGATTCCGGTCAAGAAGGCTATGGAGCTGCTCGGCTGGAAGGTCGGCGGTCTGCGTCTGCCGCTGGTTGAGCCGAGCGAGGAGCACATCGCGTACATCAAGCGCGAGCTGGAAAACGCCGGCTGCAAGATCTAAAGGAGCTATAAAAAGATGTTGAAAATTGCACTTTCCGGCTGCTGTGGCCGCATGGGCCATGTCATCAACGACATTGTCAGCGGCAGAGAAGGTATGGAGATCGTTGCGGGATTTGATATCAATACGGTGCAGTATGCAGATTTCCCGATTTTTGCCGATCCGTTTGAGTTTACCGGCGAATGCGATGTAATCATCGACTTCTCCAACGCCGCTTCTACCGAGCGCCTGCTCGATTACTGCGAGCAGCACGGCACGCCGGTCGTTATCTGCACCACGGGTCACTCTGCGGCGCAGCTGGACCGCATCCGGCGGCTTCTGCAAAGATCGCGGTGTTCCGTTCGGGCAACATGTCGCTTGGCATCAACCTGATGAGCGAGCTGCTCAAGCAGTCCGCCGCTGTTCTGGGCGACAAGTACGATGTGGAGATCATCGAGAAGCACCACAACCAGAAGCTGGATGCTCCTTCGGGCACGGCTCTGATGCTGGCTGACGCAGTTGCGAGCGCACTCCCCTATGACGCGGAGTACGTTTACGACCGTCACGAGCGCCGCGAAAAGCGTCCGGCACACGAGATTGGTATCTCCGCGATCCGCGGCGGCACCATCGTTGGTGAACACAGCGTGCTGTTCTGCGGCCGCGATGAGATCATCGAGATTAAGCACACCGCTCTGTCCCGCGAGGTTTTCGCGGTCGGTGCGGTTGATGCAGCCGCTTTCATGGCCGAGTGCACCCAGCCGGGCATGTACGACATGAGCGACGTTATCGCATCCCACAAGTAAAAAAAGGGATTCTGTTTCTGACAGAATCCTTTTTTCGGTAAAAACCGCTCTCAAAAAGTTCGAGAGCGGTTTATTTTTATTCCACGCGGAGCTTTTCTACTTCGGCTTCGTCCGGCGTGACATACGCGGTCTGGTACACATGGTAGATGACCATGCCCGGCTTCGCACCCGCAGGTTTTTCACCTGGCGAACCGGCGTATAGTCCACCGGCACCAGAGAGGACGAGCGTCCTCGCGAATGATACGCTGCGATCATGGCGGCCTCGGTCATGGCCTCATCAGTCGGCTCCCTGCCGTCCGTCACGAGGATAACGTGCGAGCCGTGAAATCTTCTGCGTGTGGAACCAGATATCGCTCTTGAACGCAGTTTTGAGTGTCAAAAGATCGTTTTGCAGGTTGTTTTTTCCCGCAAACACGTCAAATCCGTCGCTCGTGCGGTAATGGAACGGCTTGGCCTGCACCGGCTTGCCGCGCATCTTCTTGTTGCGTGTCTGCTTGGCAGAGAGCACACCGGACTGCGTGAGCTCCTCGCGCAGCTGTGCAAGATCACGCTCGTTTTCGGCTTCGCTGAGAGCAGCGAGGACACTTTCCAGATAATCCAGCTCGGCTGTGCCCTGCCTCGATCTGCTGTGTGAGCACTTCCTCGGCGGTCTTGGCCTTGGCGTACTGCTTGAAATACTTCTGCGCGTTTTGCTGCGGCGTCAGCCGCACATCTAAAATTTCAACCTCCGGACAGTTTTCTGCGTAGTAATCGACCACTTTCGCCTTGTTCATGCCCTTTTCCAGCTGGTACAGGTTCGCGGTGATGAGTTCACCGGTGTGCTTTGTACTGCTCACGGGCCATGCGTAGCCGCGAGTTCTTTTTTCTGCGCCGCCAGCTTGCGGGCCACGCGGTCGCGGGCATTCGTGACCGTTTTGTGCAGGTCGCCGGTGCGGCGCTGCATCCGCTCAGCCTTACCCTTTTTCTCAAAGAAGGCTGCAAGCAGTGCACTGAAGCTGTCCGCCTGCGTGACGTTCATCAGACCCTCGTACTGCGTCACCGGAAGGAAGGTGAAGTCGAACACCGCACCGTCCTCGACCTTGGTCGGCAGAAAAGGCTTGGCTCGGTTATCCTCGACATACGACATGAAATCGTCGTACACCTTGCCGAGCTGCTGACGGTTCTCATCCGTCATGCGTGCGATCGGCTTGGCTGCGTCACCGGTCGCGCGGAAGGACAGTTCGCGGCAGAGCAGCGGCGAAAAACCCAGAAGCTGACTGAGCAGCCAGCGGTCGAGCGTCTGCCCTTCTTCCGCCTGCGATGCGGCGGCGGCAAAGTCCTGTGCCAGAAACCGTGAACGGTCGTGCTTGTCCTGTGCGGGCGGCATGCGGTAAAACAGACCGGGCAGAACCTGCCGCTTGCCGGACAGGTCGCCGTCTACACGGCGCAGAGCGTCAATAATGCGGTTGTCCTCGCCGCACAGGATGACGTTGGAGTGCTTGCCCATCAGCTCGCAGATGAGGTGCTTTTTGCAGGGTACACCCATTTCATCCGTCGTATCCAGTTCGATGGTGAGCATACGCTCGACCGCTGGCTGGCTCACTGCCGCAATCTTTGCGCCCTGCATGCTTGCGCAGCAGCATGCAGAACATCGGCGGCGCCGCCGGATTCTCTCGAGCCGCGTCAATGAAATGCACGCGCGGTGCACCTGCCGCGATCGACAGCAGCAGTCGGCGCGGACCGCCCCTGACCGCCGCGTGTCTGCAGCACGATTTCATCGCGGTCCGGCTGATAGACCTTCTCTACACGACAGCCTGCCAGTACGTTATTGAGTTCATTTGTCACTGCCCGCAGGCAGATCGCATCTAATGGCATATAAATTCTTCCTTAAACAAATTGGATACAGTCCGCGTGCCGCTCGGAAACCTCGGTGAGCACCTGCGGAATGCGGCTGTGATTTTATCGGCGAACACGGCCGCAACCGGATTTTCGGTCGGGAAGTGTCCTGCATCCACCAGAGACAGACCGATGGCCTGCGCACGCTGCATGAGATCGTAGCTGCAGTCGCCGATGACGAACGCCTGTGCGCCGCCTGCGACTGCATAGTCCATCAGCTTGCCGCAGGCACTCGCCGCCGACCGCTACGCGCGTGATCGGCTTGCCGCCGTCGCAGAAGCGCACACCGCCCGCACGCAGGCACTCCTTAACATAGAGTGCAAATTCGCGCGGCTGCATTTCACGCGGCAGATCGCCCACACGACCGAGCATGCCGTTCTCGCCAGCCTCCATGCTCACCACGTTGGTGAGGAACAGCGCGGACGCGAGTGCGTCATTGACACCGCCCTCCGCACAGTCTGCGTTGGTATGCATGCAGATAATAGAAATATCGTGCTTGATCGCGTAACGCAGCACTCGACCGGTCGTATCGTCCGATGTCACGCGGCTGACTGAGGTGAAGATCGCCGGATGGTGTGCGACAACAAGCTGCGCACCGCGCTCAGCCGCTTCCTGCACGACCGTTTCTGTCACATCGAGCGCACAAAGCACGCTCGTGACCTCCTGCGCACGATCGCCGCACAGCAGGCCGACATTGTCCCAGCTTTCCGCCAGCTCGTAAAGGAGCAAGGCCCTCCATAAATGTCAAAATATCCTGAACCGTCGTCATTTCAGTTCCTCCCTTGCAGATTGGATGCACTGCACCAGCGCACGCTGGTACGCGAGACGCTTGTTCTCCGATGCGCCCTGTTCCATGCCGTCCAGTGCCTTTTTCTCCCGCAGGTAGAGCTGCTCAAGATAATCGGCAGCCCCTCTGCACGCAGCAAGGCCGGAGAAACCGCACATTCGCTCAGCGGTATTTCCCGCTTCGGTGCACCGCCGCGTACGCTGAGAACGACGTAACGCCGTCTGTCCTCGCGGCACAGCGCTTCACGCTCGCAGGCGTAGCCGTGCGCGTACAGCCACAGGAGCAGCTCTGCAATCATGGTCATCGGCTGGAGCAGCAGCAGGTGGTCACCTTGGGCGGTCCACGGTGCGGCAGTCAAAATCTCTGCGATGGTCTGGCCGCCCATGCCTGCGATCGTTACGGTGTCGCATTCCTCCGCCCGCACGGCCTCCAGTCCCGGCGCAAGCCGCAGAGACAGGGATACATTATGCTCTTTCGCATTGCGCCCGCATGCGCCAGCGGTCCTGAACGGATATCCGAGCCGATAGCCGATGCAATATGCCCATCCAGCAGCAGTGAGATCGGCAGCTTGCCGTGATCCGTTCCGATATCCGCCAATCGAGCATTCGGCGGCACCAGAGCCGCCATACAGGCCAGCCGCGGTGTTAAAATCATACTTTCCATGTAAAACTCCAAAAACAGAGCCGGCAAACAATGCCAGCTCTAATTTTCTTACTCACTCGACTTATTCGCCCAGAAAAGCGTTGAGCTTTGGCAACCAGTTCATCTGCATTGGTGCCGTGTACCATGCAGGCCTCCTCGATGCTCTCGCCCTGAGATGCCGGGCAGCCGAGGCAGTGCATGCCGATTTCCATAAAGAAACGAGCGGTCTCGATGTTCATATTCAGAACCTCACCAATGGTGGACTTCTTCGTAATAGCAGCCATGATAGTAGCCTCCTGTTGCTTTTTATTTGTTTATAGTATACCGCAAAATCCGTACTATTCAAAGCAGTAAATAGTATTCCCTGTGAAATCGGTCGGAAAACTGCGTAAAACAGACAAATCATGTATTATACCATATCGAGAACAGCTCTGCTAAGAGAAAATGGAACAGGTCGCAGCGGCGTATAGATGGCGCAGGAGGCGCGATAAGAGTAACTGTAAGAGAAGCGCGTTCTGGCACTGACCGAGAAGTTCCCGCTGTGCGAATAATCTCCGGCTGCTGCGGAACTGCTTCATCCGGATTTCCGAGCAATGGCTGCAGGAAGCTCCGGAGCACACAAATCCGATAATACTCATACAAAAACAGAGCGTTTCACTGCTGTGAAGCGCTCTGTTTTCATTTTTTATTCCTGCAGCAAAAAAAGCCGGCGCCCGCACAGCGGCAACCCGTTACCCCTTTCTCCAATCTTCACGCTGATAGCACTTCTCTATTTTCCTACCACAAGAATAATGGAAGGACTGCCGGATTTTCCACGCGATGTGCCAGATACCGCCCGAGACGGATGCCGAGCAGTCTCAGCACGAGCAAATACAATATGATAGCTGACACGAGTGCTGCCGCGAGGGCGGTCACGGGGTTATCAAACCGGCAGACAAATGTCTGCGCGAAAAAGCGAGTCCACAGGTAAACCGCAGCGCCGCAGAGCAGCGGCACGCCGAACCGTCGGAAGGGTTTCAGGCGGAACGCTGTTCGCCGGTGCAGGATAACAAGGTTGACCGCAGCGGCGCTCACTCCGGTCAAAAAACATGGCCAGCAGGTAGCCGTAAATGCCGAGCGTTGGCCTTGCGCACCAGCGGTACAGCAGCGCAAGCTGGCACAGCTCCGCAGAGATGGCGGTTGCCACGTTCCACCTTTGCAGGCCGAGCGCATTGAGCAGGCTGCCAGTCGCCATCTGGTAGTAGGTCGCCACGGCTGCCGCGCCGAGCAGCGCGGCGTAGCCGCCGGTGAGCGGCTGGCGGAAAACAGCTCGCTCAGCTGCGGTGCCAGCGGCACGAGAACGGCAGTTGCCGGTATGCCGATGAGACCCACAGTCGTAATGGCACGGCCGGTCAAAACACGCACGCGTGCCTGCTCACCGACTGCCTGCGCTGCCGTGACGGCGGGCAGCAGCGCCGTGCAGACCGAGCTGACGAACGCGACCGGAAACAGCAGCAGCGGCATGGCCATGCCGAGATCACGCCGAGCGCGGACAGCGCCTGCTCATAGTCCAGACCGGCCGCCATCAGGCGCTGCGGCAGCAGGACGGCGCCTGCCGAGCCGAGCATATTGCCGATCAGCGCCGAGGCGGATAATGGCGCGGCAATGCCGAAAAACTGACCGTAAAGTTCCTTATCCGGCCTTGTAAAGCGAATATGCCGCATATTTCGTCGGAACAGCCGCGTGAGGAAAGCGCGCTGAAAATCTCGCTGCACACCATGCCCGCGAAGATGAGCATGGCGATTCTGCCATAGTCGCCGCTGCCATATTCGTACAGCAGAAAGCTGACTGCGAAGATGCGGATAAGCTGCTCCCCGACCTCGGAGCAGGCTGTGTACTGTACCCTTTCCAGGCCGATAAACAGCGATTTGAAAATATTTTCTACGCCGGTGAGCATCAGGCACAGCAGCATGTACGGAAACGCGCGCGCACAGCGTCCGTCACCAAGCAGATTTGCCGCGATACTGCCGCCGCACAGCAGAACTACCGCTGCGCAGGCCGCACTCAGCGCAAAAAAAGGCGCGGAACGCCAGCTGCAAAACCGCACCTAAGTGGCCGCTCTCCCCTCTTGCTTCGCACGCTGCGCTCAGCCGCGAACACGCCGTCGTCACGCCGGACAGGCAGCCTGCATTCAACACTAAATACACCGAATTGACCAGCCGATACACGCCCAGACCTTCCGCGCCTGCAAAGCGGCTGAGCACCACGCGATAGACAAATCCGAGCACCTGCAGCAGCACATTTCCGCACGCGAGCACACCTGCCGCGTATAAAATCGTTCCTTTTCTGACCCGCACAGCATGACCCCATTTCACGAAATTCTATGCGGATTCTGCACGGAATATGCGTACAAAAGCTCCCGCAGCAAACTGCCCGTTCTGTACGCGAGAATGCTTTTTCCGCAGTTTTCCTCATCAAAAAAATCCCTGCACAGAATTCTCACTCTGTACAGGGATTTCTTACTTGCGTTTGCGCTTAGGCTTCTCCTCGATGCCGGTGGACACAATATAATTCTGCCGGAACTTATTCGGCGGCATGCCGACGTTTTTGGTAAACTGCAGATTAAAAATAGCTCTGCGTGTCATATCCCACCATCTCCGCGATACGCGTGATGGACAGGTCGGTCGTGATCAGCAGCGTCTGTGCTTCACCGATGCGGCGGCGCAGCAGATACTGCACGGGCGAATACCCGCTCATCTGCTTGAAAACATGCGATAAGTAATACGGACTGATGTGCAGCGCCTCACCCATGCTCTGCAGCGTGATCGGCTCCATATAATGCTTGTCAATATATTCCTTAATCCGTCTGCCGAGAATGTGCAGCTCCTCCAGCGGCTTTTTCCGACTCCGCGCGAGGACCGGCGGTGACCGTCAGCACCGACACCAGCAGCGCGTGCATCAGCGAACTGCAGAACAGCTCAGCGTTCGTCTCACCGGCTGACAGGGTGCGGAACATCATTTCAAACAGGCAGCGCAGATCAGCAAAATACTTGCCGGTCGGGAACACATAGCCCGCATCATCTGGAATGAGCGCGTTCTCGCGCAGACCGGGCATATGCAGCCCGCCGACGGCAATGCAGTAGCTGCCGACCTCCATATCCGGACCGGAAACCTCGTCGTGCACCACGCCTGCGTTGTATACGAGCAGATCACCCGGCTTAATGATGACTTTTTATCGTGAATCAGGTATTCACTTGAACCGCTGCAAATGAGAATCAGCTCGACAAATCCTCATGCGCGTGCATGACACGCGGATGTGCACTGGCATCCGGTCGGATTTCACTGACGTAAAGCAGCTTCGGCTGATTCTCGCCCTCAAAAATTGATTTAACTTTCTTCTCTACAAAACACTGTACGTTCAGGCTTGCCTTCGGCATAGTTTTTGCAGCTCCTCTCTTTCTCTGACGGTGATTTTACTCTTATAAAAGTATAGCACACGGGTCCGTTGTGCGATAGCACATATTTGCTTTTGCAGACCGCCGTATATCGTGCTTTTTTGCGGTCGGGCCGAGGAAAATTATAAATTCTTGCTATTTGCAGATTCTTGTTTTTTCCCGCTTATTTATCGTATAGCCTATCCGACCGAGAATCTTCCGTATGTTTCTCTGCGGTTTTTCAGCTTTCGCAAACCGGCCGATTCGCTGGTCTCCGACCGGCAAAAAGCAGGATTTATAAAAACAAGCGCACAGCCTCAAACCCGCTCTGAAAAAATACTGTGCATTTTTACCGCCGCTTTTACCTCTAATATATTATATATATGGGATTTTCGGGCGTCCGAAAAAGTTTCCGTTTTTTGAATCAAGCCAAGAATCTAAAAGAAACCGTTCGCCATATCTGCTAAACTATAAGCACAAAGAGAAAGAAAGAATCTCACGGCTCAGCTGTGAGATACAACAAGAACGAAAGGACGAAGCATTATGTTAGATCCCAAAAAGGTTAAAATCGGTATTGCCCCCATCGCCTGGACCGAAGACGATATGCCCGAAATGGGCGCGGAGAACAGCTTCCTGCAGACGATCAGTGAAATCGCTCTGACCGGTTATGTTGGCACCGAGATCGGCTGCCAGTTCCCGCGTGATCCGGCGATTCTGAATAAGGAGTTTGGCCGCCGCGGTATTTCCGCCATCACCGGCTGGATCAGCACCTATTTAAATGAACTGCCGATGTGGCAGAACGAGCGTGCATTTGTTGACCACATGAACTTCCTGAAGTCGATCGGTGCTACGATTATCAACACGTCTGATCAGTCGTTCTCCATTCAGCATCAGTGGAACACTCCTCTTTCCAACAAGAAGGTGTTGAACGACGATGAGTGGGAGGTACTGACCAAGGGTCTGGATCACCTCGGCAAGATCGCTTACGACAGCGGCATGAAGATCGTGTACCATCATCACATGACGACTACCGTGCAGAAGACCGACGAAATCGACCGTATGCTCGCTATGACCGACCCGAAGTACGTCAGCATGATTTACGATACCGGTCATCTCACCTTCTCCGGTGAGGACCCGATCGAAATTCTCAAGAAGCACCACGACCGCATCGGCCATGTCCATCTCAAAAATGTCCGCAAGCCTGCAATGGACAAGTGCTACGCCGAGAACAAGAGCTTCCTCCGTTCGATTCCGGAAGGCGTATTCACCGTTCCCGGCGATCCGGAAGGCTGCGTAGACTTCCCGACCGTATTCAAGCTGCTCGACGAGTACAACTACGAGGGGGCTGGCTGGTCGTAGAGGCTGAGCAGGATCCGGCTATCGCAAATCCGCTCGAGTACGCCCGCATGGCCCGCGCCTACGTCAAGGAGCACACCGGACTGTAAGTTAACCCACTATTTTTAATAGAAAAGATCACAAAGGAGAGTATTCCTATGAAAAAGCTGAAGATTGGTATCATCGGTGTAGGCCGTCTGGGTTATGAGCACGCCTGCAACATCGCAAACCGCGTTCCGGGTTCGAGTTGGTAGCTATCGCAGACGCAAACTTCGACCGCGCAAAGCAGGTCGCTGAGGAACTGGGCGTTACCGCAGTGTACAACGACCCGAAGGCGCTGTGCGCTGACCCGAACGTCGAGGCGGTTGCCATCATCACCAACACCGCTTCTCACGTTGAGATGATCAAGATTGCCATGGACGCCGGCAAGCACGTTTTCTGCGAAAAGCCGCTGGCTGACACGGTTGAAAAGTGCAAGGAGGCCGAGGCCATCATCGCCGCTCACCCGGAGCTGACCTTTATGCTGGGCTTCATGCGCCGCTATGACCACTCCTATCAGGTAGCCAAGAAGAAGATGGAAAACGGCGACATCGGTGACGTCATCCTGGTTCGCTGCTATTCGCAGGACCCGATCTCCATCATCGAGGGCACGCTCGAGTACGCTCCGCGATCCGGCGGTCAGTTCATCGACATGTCCATTCACGACTTCGACCTGATTCGCTGGCTGACCGGCTCCGAGGTCAAGGAGCTGTGGGCAACCGGCGGCTGCTACGAGTTCAAGCAGTACAAGGACTGGGACGACGGCGACAACGTTTCCGGCCTGATGAAGATGGAAAACGATGCTATGGCATTCTTCTTTGCCGGCCGCGCAGCAGCACACGGCTCTCATGTTGAGACCGAAATCGTTGGTACCCGCGGCACGCTGCGTATCGCTTCCGTTCCGACCGACTCCCTTTGTAGAAGTTATGAGCCAGCATGGCGTCTGCCGTGAGTGCTATCAGGACTTCATCACCCGTTGGCACGATGCTTACATCACCGAGATCGAAGAGTTCTGCGATTGCGTAGCAACCGGCCGCAAAGGCAACCCGGGCGTGATCGACGGCACCCAGTCCACCAAGATCGCCTTCCGCTGCAAGGAATCCTTCCTGACCGACAAAAGCTGACCCTCGAATAATCGTTCTCGAAACCGCATTCTTATTCCACATTCAATTTATTCTCTCTTATTTATATTCAAGTCTCCAAACAGAATACAAATACAGCCTAATTCAAAAAAGAAACCCGGGAATCCTTCGATTCCCGGGTTTCGCCTTTTATTCCACCGCCAATACGCTGCGGATCGTGCGGCACACGCCGTCCTCATCATTGGATGGACAAACATGCTTTGCTACCTTCTTGAGCCGCTCATGTGCATTCGCCATCGCGTAGGACTCGCCCACCGAGCGCAGAAGCTCCACATCGTTCAGATAATCGCCGAACGCCATGCACTGCGCGGGCGTGATGTGCAGATTATCGCACATAACGCCTACGGCCACGCCCTTGCTCAGCCCCAGACGCATCAAATCCACCCAGTACGCGCCGGAGAGCGCCACCTGCAGCTTATCGTCAAACATCTGCCGATAGTACGGCAGCACGTTGGTTTCCGCTGCATTTTTGCAGAAAAGCGCCACCTTGCACACCGGCTCCTGCTGCACGGCTTCAAGCAGATCAGGCACCTTTTTGCGCCGCGCGTAGTACATCGCCATGTTCTCCACAAACACCGGATTGTCGTCCCTCGTAGGCTGCGCCGTCCCGCATGGACGCGATTGCGTGCACATTCGGCAGACCGCGCGCCAGCTCCACAGCCGCGCACACCAGCTGCTGCGGCATGGCCTCGAACGACACGATTTCGCGTCCGTCGCACACCATGCCGCCGTTTTCGCTGATGTACATCAGCTCGTCCGCGATCTCGCCGAACTGCTCGTACAGGTTGTAATACTGCCGTCCGGATGCAGGTGCGAAGCGTACGCCTATCTTTTTCAGCGTGCGCACCAGCGGGAAAAAGCCCTTTGGGCAGCTGCTTACGGCTGGACAGCAGCGTGCCGTCCATATCTGCGGCGATCAGTTTGATCGACATGGTTTACCGTTCCTTTCCGGCGGTCTCCTCCGCCTCGAGCGTATGTTCTTCCTCGACAAACATGACTGTAAAGACCAGACTCAGCGGGATGCAGGTCAGCAGCAGCGCTTTTCGCCAATTCTCGCGGTCGTCAGTGCGCCAATCGCACCGCCGAGGATAAAAACAGGATGATTGAGTAATAGTTGCGCGTTTTGCGGATCGCATTCCGGTCGCCAGTCTGCGCCCAGATTACAAGCTGCTCGGTGCCCGAACGCAGGTTGCCTGTACACATCGTGGTTGCAAATGCGCTGCCGCGCACCTTGCGGAACGACTCGACCTGCATCGCGCAGATGAACGAGATCATGATGTTGACCGTGGTGTTCATGCTCTGCGGCAGGAATGCCGCTGCAATCAGCAGCACGATCTCGACCAGCACGACAATCTGTCTCCAGTGGATGTTGATGTCGCTCTGGCGTTTTTGTACCGCCGCTTGACAATCTCCGCCGCCACAACGCCCAGTGCGAACGCCAGAATCGGCAGGAAATATTCAGCTGCCCGCAGCCAGTTGCCCTCGGCAATATTCGCGCCGAACAGGACAATATTGCCGGTCTGCGCGTTAGCAAACACCTTGCCGCGGCAGAGATAGGTATATGCGTCAAAAAAGCCGCCGGCCATAGCCAGCATTGCGCCCAACAGCAGCGATTCCGACATCTGCCCGTGCGCTCGTTTCATGGAAATTCCCCATTTCACTTCAGCAGAGAACTTTTCTTTGTCTTCCAGCGGCTATTATAGCAAAAAATCCCCGATTCAATCAAATCGAGGGATTTATATTCAGTCAATATGCCGAATTATTCAGTGATACTGATACAATTCCTCTGCAGGAAATTGTATCATTTGCTCTCCGCGATGCGAATGCGGTTTACCGCCTTTTTCAGCTTGCCCTGTGCGCTATCCATTTCACGGTCGCCGGCCTTTTTCTGCAGAATCGCTTTCGCACGGTCTGCGGCCTCACGGGCACGGGCCACGTCGATTTCGTCGGCCCACTCGCAGGTACGCGCCAGCACGACCGTCTGCTCTGCCGAAACATCCACAAACCGCCCGAAACCGCCGCTACACGGCGTTCGCCGTTCGGATGATGGTCAGACCGCCGACGCCGAGCGCCGCAACATACGGCACATGGTTCGGCAGGATGCCGACATCGCCCTGTGAGGTGCGAACCACGATACGGTCCACTTCACCGTCGAAAACTGCTTATCGACCGTGAGCACCTTGAGATGAAAGGTAGCCATATTATGCCCCTTCTTAGCCTTCTCCACTACCTCGTCGATCGTGCCGGCAAACAGGAACGCCGACTCAGGCAGACGTGGGCTGATAGCCGACGGCGGAAGGCATACGGCCGAGAAGAGCGGAGACCTCAGAGCCTGCCTGCGTGAAACGGAATATGTTATCAATGAAAAAAAACACGTCCTGATGCTTCACGTCGCGGAAATATTCCGCCATCGTAAGGCCGGACAAACCCACGCGCATACGCGCTCCGGGCGGTTCGTTCATCTGGCCGAAGACCAGCGCCGTCTTGTTCAGAACGCCGCTCTCGCGCATTTCGCCGTAGAGGTCGTTGCCCTCACGGGTACGCTCGCCGACGCCGGTAAAGACGGAGTAGCCGTTGTGCTCGGTGGCGATGTTGTAAATCAGCTCCTGAATCAGAACGGTCTTGCCGACGCCTGCGCCGCCGAAGAGGCCGATCTTGCCGCCCTTTGCATACGGGCAGATCAGGTCAACGACCTTGATGCCGGTTTCGAGGATCTCCGTTGCGGACTCCTGCTCATCAAAAGCGGGGGCGGAACGATGAATCGGCCAACGTTCGGTGTTTTCCGGCGCGGGCTGCTCGTCGACGGGCTCGCCCAGCAGGTTGAACACGCGGCCGAGACACTCGTCGCCGACGGGGACTTTGATGGGCTCGCCGGTGTCGACGGCCTCCGCACCGCGGACAAGGCCGTCGGTGGCGGCCATCGCGATGCAGCGGACGACGTTGTCGCCGACATGCTGGGCAACCTCGACAATCAGCTTCTTGCCGTTGTTTTCCAGCTCGATGGCATTCAGCAGGGCGGGCAGTTCACCGTCCTTGAATCGGATGTCAGTACAGGTCCCATGACCTGTACGACCTTTCCGATGTGTTTTTCTGGCATAGCACACACTCCTTTAGTGGGCTTTGTAGCTATTCCACTTTCCGCGTCGGCGCCCGCCACGATCTCAGTGATCTCCTGAGTGATCGCAGCCTGACGTGCGCGGTTGTAGTACAGGTTCAGATGGTCGATCATCTCACCCGCGTTCTTCGTGGCGGCGTCCATAGCCATGCGGCGCGCGCCCTGTTCGCTGGCAACGCTCTCGCACAAGGCACCGTAGACGACACCGGCGAGATATTCGGGAATGATTGCATCAAAGACAGCCTTGCTGTCCGGCTCGTAGAGCATCAGGCTCTCGTGCTCGTAGCCCGGTTCCGGGCGCGGCGCATCGAAGGGCAAAACGGGCAGTACGGTAGCCGTCTGGGTCAGCATAGAGACAAATTGCGTAAAACCAAGGCGGATTTCGTCAAACTCCCCTGCCAAGAATTTCTGGCAGACAAGGCGGGCAATCTCAAAGCAGTCGCTGACGGACAAATCGCCGGCCTCGGCAAAGGCGGTCGTCAGGACGTTCGCCTTGCGGCGCTCGAAATGCTCGACGGCCTTTTTGCCGATGGGCAGCACACAGTACTCGGTGTCTGCGGCGTCCGCATCGATGGCTTTCAGGATGTTGGCGTTGTAGCCGCCCGCCAGCCCGCGGTCGCCCGCGATGACGATATACAGACGGCGGTTCGTCTCCCGCTTGGCGAGGTAGGGGCTGTCGAAATCCGAGTCTGCGTTGGCAATGTCGTAGAGCGTGCGGTACAGCGTCTCAAAATAGGGGCGGCTGCCTTCGACGCGCTCCTTGGCACGGCGCAGCTTGCTGGATGCGACAAGCTCCATCGCCTTGGTGATCTGCATGGTGCTTTCGACGCTTCGGATACGCAGCTTGATTTCTTTCATGGAACCGGCCATCGGCGGCACCTCCTTTGCAGTTTATTTTTCCTTCAGAAATTGCGCCGTAAAGTCGGCCAGCACCTGTTGAGCTGCTCTTCGGTCTCCGGCTTCCAGGTCGCCGGTGGTGCGGATGGTATCCATGACCGGCGGCGGTGACGTTTTCGTCCAGATAGGCATAGACGGCGCTGCTCGTACTCGGCAATGTCGGCGACGGCCACATCCTTGAGCAGTAGCGCTGTGAATCGTCGCGTATAGAGGATGGCAACCTGCTTTTCGACGGCGACGGGGCTGTTGCGGTCCTGCTTCAGCACCTCCACAATACGCTCGCCCTGCGCCAGACGGCGCTTGGTATCCGCATCCAGGTCCGACCCGAACTGGGCGAAGGACTGCAGCTCACGGTACTGGGAATAGATCAGCTTCAGCGTGCCCGCCACCTTCTTCATAGCCTTGATCTGGGCGTTGCCGCCGACACGGGAAACCGAAATGCCGGGGTTGACAGCAGGGCGGATGCCCGAGTGGAACAGCTCGGTTTCCAAGAATATCTGACCGTCCGTAATGGAGATCACGTTGGTGGGGATGTAGGCGGAAACGTCGCCGGCCTGCGTCTCGATGATGGGCAGCGCCGTCAGAGAGCTGCCGCCCTTGGCGTCGGAGCTTCGCCGCGCGTTCAAGCAGACGGCTATGCAGATAGAAAACGTCGCCCGGATAGGCCTCGCGTCCCGGCGGACGGCGAATCAGCAGAGACAGCGCACGGTAAGCAACGGCGTGCTTGGACAGGTCGTCATAGATAATCAGGACGTCTTGCCCTGCTGCATGAAATATTCGCCCATAGTGCAGCCCGCGTAAGGCGCGATATACTGCAGCGGCGCAGACTCCGACGCGGTGGCACAGACGATGGTCGTATACGTCCATAGCGCCGTTTGGCAGCGATTTTCGACCAGCGTCGCTACGGTGGAGCGCTTCTGGCCGATAGCAACGTAGATGCAAAAACATCCTTGCCCTTCTGGTTGATGATGGGTATCGGTCGCGATGACCGTCTTGCCGGTCTGGCGGTCGCCGATGATCAGCTCACGCTGGCCGCGGCCGATGGGGATCATCGAGTCGATGGCCTTGATGCCGGTCTGCAGCGGCTGTTTTTAACGGGTGCGCGTCGATGATGCCCGGTGCGGGGATTTCGATCGGACGGCTCTCCTTAGTCTCGATAGCGCCCTTTGCCATCGATCGGCTTGCCGAGTGCGTCAACAACGCGGCCCAGCATCGCTCGCTCACCGACACGGGACCTCCACGATTCGCTTGGTGCGCTTTACCGTGTCACCCTCGCGGATGTTCTGATCCGAGCGAGGATAACCGCGCCGACCAGCTCTTCCTCAGGTTCTGTGCCATGCCCTGCACGCCGCCCGGAAATTGAGCAGCTCGCCTGCCATGCAGTTTTCAAGGCCATGGATATGCGCGATACCGTCACCGACCATGGTAACAACCGTGCCCACGTCGGTCAGCTTGATCTGGATCTGATAATGCGTGATCTGCTCCTTGATAATGCTGCTGATCTCTTCGAGCGCAATTCCATAAAAATCACCTGTTTGCTTTCCAATCTGTGTACCGGTCAACCGTGCTGCAAGCTCTTCCAGACGGGTGCGCAGGCTGGTATCGAACTGCTCGTTGTTGACTTTCACAACGATGCCGCCCATGATGCTCGGATCAACCGAGCATTTCAGCTCTACCTTTTTGCCCGTAACCTGTTCCATCTTGCCGCGCAGCTTGTCGGTCAGCGCCGCACTCATCGGCACCGCCGTGACCGCCAGCACCTCTACGATGCCGTTTTCAAAATAATACTGCTCCTTATATGCCTGACACATCTCGTGGATAAGACCGATGCGGCCCTTATCCGTTACGAGCATCAAGAAATTGAGCAGAAAAGGCTCGATACGTCCCTCGAACACGGTTTTGAGGACCTTTTGTTTGTCCTCCGCCGCGATAGAGGGCGTTGTGAGCATTTTGAGGAAATCCGGTTCGCTGTCAAACGCCGCGCACACCTCGGTCAGCTGATCGAGATACAGCTTTTCCTGCTTCTCGTCCTGCGCGACCTCGTAAAGGCTGCAGTGCGTAGCGCTCGCTTACCATATCCGCCATGTTTGCTCACCCCACCTTGTCAATAAAGTCTTCGATAAAGCGTTCGTGATCCTCCGGCTTTACATCGCGCTCCACGATCTTGGAGGCGATCATCACGGACAGATCCGCAACCTCATCTTGAGTTCCTTGTGCGCCTTGATGCGCTCCTGCTCGATGACGCGCTCGGCCTTCTTGACCATAGCGGATGCCTCTGCGAGGACTCGCGCAGGATCTCATCGCGCGCTCTGCGGCACGGCGGGTAGCGGAGCCGACGATCTCGGCAGCCTCCTCCTTCGCCTTGACAGACGCTCGGTGTATTTTTGCGCATCTGCTCGGCCTCGCTCTGCGCCTTCTCGGCGGTGGCGTACATGGATGTACCTCCTGCTGGCGGGCAGCGAGCATCTTGCGCACCGGCTTATACAGAAACTTCTTGATGATCAGGAACGTAATGAGCGTGTTGCACATCGTCACAGGATCTCCACGGGCCGATGCTGACGAACGCTTCATATAAGCCTGTCACTGGTTTACCTCCTTCCCAAACGGTCCGTTTCGTCTTTTAATTCTCAACCACTCACTTTACCAGCGAAAATGGCGGTCGACTAGGTGTCAATGGCCTGACTGGAAAACAGTTGGGCATTGCCGTTTCCATTTAGGGCTGGCCAACGAACGGATTGGCAAACAGCAGGATCAGCGCGATAACCAGCGCGTAAATACCGGTGGCGCTCGGCCATTGCGATACCAAGGATCATGGCACGGGTGATATCGCCCTGTGCCTCGGGCTGACGGCCGATTGCGGAGCACGCCTGACCGGCAGCATAACCCTCGCCGATACCAGGGCCAAGGCCGGCGATCATTGCCATACCTGCACCAAGAGCGGACATACCTGCTACGAATGCTTTGGGATCCTTTCTTCCGTCCTAATTCAGATAACGAAATTGGAATTTGTTTTTTCTTCCGTCAGCTGCTGCGTGCGTCGCCTACATAAGCCATGGTGAGCATACTGAAAATGAACGCCTGCATGCAGGCCGTGAAGCTTAGTCAAAATACAGCGACAGCACACCGGGCAGACCGATCTGCAGCAGCGCGATATTATCGGGCAGGAAACCCAATGACCGCCGATTAGACAGCACCTTGAGTGCGCCCATGATGCCGAGTCGTGGTGATAACCAGCTGCCGCCTGCCATGTTGCCGAAGTGACGGAACGACATGGAGACCGGCGTTGCGATCTCGCTGAGCACGTTGAGCGGCGCCATAACGAAGATCGGCTCGAGGAACCCCTTCAGGTAGCCCTTGATGCCGCCGTACTTGATCTTATTGAACGTGATCAGCACGAACGTGATGATCGCCCAGCCGAGCGTGGTATTCAGGTCTGCCGTGGTGGAGCGCATCCAGAACAGGCTGGCCAGCGAACCGAACAGCGAGCTCATCATCAGCGTCATAATGTACGGCGAGAAAGCCTGACAGCCTTCACCCATCGTGCTTTCGACCAGACCGTCGATCATCAGCACCGCCTTTTCGGCCAGTGCCTGCTTGCCTTTTGGGATCTTCTGCATGCGGTGTGTTAAAAAGATACACAGGAACAGGATAAACGCCATGATGATCCATGAGTTTCTCATGGTCTCCGTGATCGGCAGATTGGTATTGCCGAACAAATAACCAAGTATTTTAGGACCGTTTATTTCGACGTTCAACCGTTTAACCTCCTTTCCGCTGAACTGCGTGGCGCCAGAGGAGCAGCGCCTTGGTGAAAAACAGCGGGATGACCGCTGCAGCTGCGTTCAGATACGGCAGCTTGATCGCCGCGATAACGAACACCGCCGTGAGCATGTAGCGAACTACATAGCCGCGCCGCGTAATGCGAATGCCCTGTGCCGGCGGAAAGGCGGTTGCCCTTACCGTGCTCCTGCAAATCATGTAGAACAGCAGCAGCGCGAACGCCGTACCGAGCAGAAGGCTTACGCCGGACCGAGCGATACCCTGTCCGCAAAGAGCGAACACACCGAAGGTCACCAGCGCCAGCGGGAGCATGCCGCGCAGCATGCGCTTCGTTTCCTCATAAACGATGTGCATTCCCGTCACAGCTCCTTTTCTTTCTCTGCACTTTCTCTGGCTTTGCGCTCGGTGTATCGCAGAAAAATCACGCAGGCTGCAGGCTGCAACCGCGATGCCGAGCAGGATTCCGATAATCACCACCGTTGCCCCAACCGAACCGGTTGCGGAGCCATATCGCTCCGAAGCAGCAAAGCACCGGCGGGTGATCACTGTGAAGCCTACCTGAGAAAAATAGATCAGGTAGCGCAGCACACTAAAGCCTTCTTTCCCTCTTTTGCAATCGCATTCCCCTTCATGAACGCCATAGCAACATTGTACAAAATGCAGCGTGCTCCCTCGGCACGCTATATTATTTATTATAAACAACTTACCCAAAAAGTAAAATACTTTTGCTCAGAAAAGCTAAATATTTTTTGTGGATTTGTGTCGTATCATACATTCTGCACAAATTATTCTTATTAAGTATATGTAAAATGCCAGATTGTCTTTTTTTTATCACAAAGGGAAAAAAGACGCAGCATTTCCCATTGTTTTTTTCTTACCAGCCCGGCTGCGGGCAAAAGAAAAAAAGCAACGACTTTCATCGTTGCTTTTTTTGTGCTTGCGATATGTATTTCCGTTTAAGGATTACAGGAAACGCTTCATGCCTTCGGTAGCAGACTCTGGCTCCTCGCTGAGCGAAACGGTGAAGTTTACGCTGTGCTTGGAAGAGAATGCGTCCAGAGCGACGAGGAACTCCTCAGCCTTGGCTGCGTCCTTGCCGCCGATGATCTTGTACAGACCATCGATGAAGACACGGGTGATATCGTAGTTGCCGGCATGCAGACCGCCAACAAAGCCGAGCAGGCCTGCGATGTCGCTAACCGGATAATCCGCTGCGTCGATCAGACGCGCGTCATGAGATATCGAAAGTCAGCTTGTTGCCGCGGGAAATGCAAACGACACTGCCCTTTTCTTCTTTTACTGCAGCGTTGACCTGATCAATAAGCTCCTTGGTCTTACCGGAACCGGTACCGCCAATAATAAGTTTTACCATAGTTTTTATCCTCCCAACCTTTGAGGTTGCTATTAGTGTACCATAGTTTAGCCAAAATCACAAGTCCGAATTGCAAACTTTCCGTCATTTTGTATGGTAAATTTCTCAGCCTTTTCCAATTTTGTTCGGAAAACGCCGGATTTTGACGTTATTTTTCATCTTTTTACAACATTTCCTGCAAGGCCGCGCACAAAGGAAATAAGCAGCTCAGGCAGTCCGAGCGCGTCCACACCGGCTTGGGCGATGATAGGAACGGTCAAAACCGTCTCTCCGCCGGCGGATACCGTCATTTCGCCCAATCGCTGACCGGCCTGTATCGGCGCGGTGAGCGTCTCCGGCAGGTCGAACGAGGTCTGCATATCCCCCTGCTCTCGTCTTTTCAATCACGAACGAATCGCTGCCCTCGAGCACCGGCTGCACGGTCTCCGCGGTGCCGAGCGTCACCGGAATGGGTGCCAGATCGTCAGCCGCAGGCATGTACGCCGTGAAGTTGGCAAAGCCGTAATTGAGCAGCGCGGTCGCGTCCGCTGTGCGGTTCTCCTTGCTGGGTGCCGCCATCACGACCGCTACAAGGCTCAGTCCGTCCCGCTCGGCACTTGCAGAAATGCAGAAGCCGGCCTCGCGGATGTAGCCGGTTTTGAGACCGGTCAGACCCTGATAGCTTTTGAGCATCTTGTTCGTGTTCGCCAGACCGAATTTACCGCCGCGCACGGTGTCCATCCAGATGCCGGTGTACTCCAGTATTTTCGGGTGGCGCAGCGGCTCGCAGGAAATAAGCGCAAGATCGCGTGCCGAGGTCAGCGTCTTTTGGCCTTCGCCGTCCAGTCCGTTGGCGTTGATGAACGTCGTGTTCGTGCAGCCGAGTTCGCGTGCGCGCGTGTTCATTCGTTCGACAAAGGCGGCCTCTGTGCCCGCCAGATGCTCCGCTACCGCAACCGCACAGTCATTCGCTGAACCGACCGCAATGGCCTTAAGCATTTCATCCAGTGTCAGCTGCTCGCCCGGCTCCAGCCAGATCTGCGTGCCGCCCATCGAGCAGGCGTACTCACTGCCGGTTATCATGGTATCCAGTGTGACCTCCCCGCGTTCGAGCGCTTCCATCGCCAGCAGCATAGTCATGATCTTGGTCACGGACGCGGGCTGCAGCGGCTCGTCGGCGTTATAGGCGTAAAGCTCCTGCCCGTTTGCCGCATACAGTGCCGCCGATTTCGCGTAGAGCGCGCCCATTTCAGGCAGCAGCGCCGCCGCCTGCACCGTAAGCATACCGCTGAGTAAAGCGGTACAGATTATCTTCTTCACTTCTGTTCACCCCTTTATGACAGGCTATGTGCCGGACGGATAGATTATGCAGTCAGGCAGGAGTTAGGAGTGAGGAGGTTTCCTTAATTAGTAATTAGGAATCAGGAGTTAGTAATTGGTGGAATCTGGTGTGTTCTTCCAGCGTTCCGGATTTCTTGGCGAGAAATCGCTATTTCTTGGCGAGAAATGGGCATTTCTTGGCGAGAAAGTACACAGAGCAGAGAAGAGAACAGAAGAGCAGAGAACAGTACAGTAGAGCAGACCAGAGCAGAGAAGAAAAGAGTAGATATTACAGCAGAGCAGAACAAAATTGAGAATGGAAAATGACTGACTGATCCTGATTTGACGGTTCTGATGGAGAGAGTGAATTTATTTCTCTGAATAAAAAATGGAGAACGCTCTCCCATCGAGTTCATTCTCCATTCTCCATTTTCAATTCTCCATTACCTTCCACGGTGCGACCGTACCGAACGAATGAAAGTTCCACCGTGCCTCGGTGAGCGACAGCCCATGATTCTGGTCGCTCGGCTTATCCGGCTCGCCTTCGACATCGTAATCAATCTCCCAGCCGCACATGGGGCAGATATACCCCCACGAAGGATTCTCGGGGATCTCTGCACCGCAGCACGGACACGGCTCGGTCGGCGTTTCTGGCATCCAGTCAAGGTCGTCCGGCTCGTCCTCCCCGGATACGGCATCCGGCCGGAAGTACGGGGTCAAGTTCTTCCTCGTCCTCCTGCTCCTGCACGCCGCCGAAAAACGCCTCTGGCACAAAGGCATACTCGTCCTTATTCAATTTCGATCAGCACCGGACAATGATCCGAACCGAACACGTCGGTCAGGATACGCGCGTCCTTGACCCGCTGGGCAAAGCGATTGGACACGAGGAAATAGTCGATACGCCAGCCTGCGTTCTTCTCTCTGGCGTGGAAACGGTAGCTCCACCACGAATACACGCCCTCGAGCGTGGGGTTAAAATGGCGGAACGAATCCGTAAAGCCTGCGGCGGAGCAATTCGGTCATCTTGCCGCGCTCCTCGTCGGTAAAGCCGGCATTTTTGCGGTTGGTCTTGGGGTTCTTCAGGTCGATTTCCTGATGCGCCACATTCATATCGCCGCAGAGGATGACCGGCTTCTCCGCATCCAGCTTTACCAGATACTCGCGGAAGGCATCCTCCCACGTCATGCGGTAATCCAGACGCTTGAGTTCATTCTGCGAGTTGGGCGTATACACGGTAACGAGGTAGAATTCGCCGTAGTCGGCGGTGATGACACGACCCTCATGGTCGTGCTCCTCAATACCAAGACCATAGGTGACGCTCTGCGGCTCGGTTTTGGTGAACAGCGCCACACCGGAGTACCCCTTCTTCTCTGCCGAGTTCCAGTATTCGCGGTAGCCGCCCTCGAGCGGCACATCAGCCTGTCCCGGCTGCATCTTGGTCTCCTGCAGGCACAGCATATCCGGCTGCTCGGCGGCGACAAAATCAAGGAAACCCTTGCCCATGCACGCACGCAGACCGTTTACATTCCATGAGATCAGCTTCATTTGCGTTCTCCTTTACGCTACGATGCGGACGGTATTGCCGTCCGGGTCGAGCACTAAAACTGCCGTAGCAGCCATCCTTGCCGACGACAGGGCCATCCGTGATCTCATAGCCCTCCGAGCGCATCTGCTCGGTCAGCGCGTCCACGTTCTCGCGGGTGCCCGCCTTGAACGACGTATGCGCCCAGCCGGTCCACAGACGCGAGTGCTCGGCGTCCTCAAACTGCGGACGGGTCACAATTTCAAGCCGTGCGCCGTCGGCAAGGACACAAAGCACGCCTGCGTGCCGGTCTCCTCGTTCTGGTACAGCTTGCCCGCCGTACCGTCAAAATATTTGGTGTAAAATTCACACAGACGCTCTAAATCGCGTGTATACAGTGCAATATGGTCGATCTGCATAACAGAAACTCACTCCTTTACAATACCGCTCTCGTCAATGCGGCGAACCGCCTCTGCCATGCGCTCGGGCGGAACGACAAGCGCCATGCGGACGTAGCCCTCGCCCTGCGCACCGAAGGCGCTGCCCGGAACCACGATAACGCCGGTCTTTTCCATCAGCTCAATGGCGAAGTCCACCGAGGACGCAAAGCGCTCCGGAATCTTCGCCCAGACGAACATGGTGCCCTGTGCATCCGGCACGTTCCAGCCGATCGAACGCAGACCGCCGCACAGTGCGTCGCGGCGCGCCATGTAGCCGGTGCGGTTGCTCTCTACCACATCCTGCGGACCATTGAGCGCGGCAGCCGCACCCGCCATGATCGGGTAGAACATGCCGTAGTCGATCTGCGAGCGGAACGCGCGGAACCGGCTGATGATCTCACGGTTGCCGAGCGTAAAGGATACGCGCATGCCGGTCAGGTTATAGGTCTTGGACAGCGAGTTGAACTCAATGCCGACCTCCTTCGCGCCCGGAATGGACAGGAAGGACAGACCCTTTTCCCCGTTCAGCATAATGTCGGAATACGCGTTGTCGTGCAGAACGATGATGTTGTGCTCACGCGCCCAGAGGACCAGCTTTTCGTAGAACTTACGGTCGGCAACGGCGGTGGTCGGGTTGTTCGGATAGGAAACAACGATCGCCTTTGCACGCTCTGCCACGTCCTCCGGGATATCGTTAAAGTCCAGCTGCCAGTTTTTCTCGGCGTACAGCGGGTACAGACCGACCGTTGCGCCGGTCATCATCGGGCCGAACGAGAAGATCGGGTAGCCCGGGTCCGGTGCAAGGATCAGGTCGTTCGGGCCGGCGAAGGCAAAGCCAACGTGTGCAATGCCCTCCTGCGAGCCGCACACAGCCATGATTTCGTCGTCGGCAAGCGTGACGTCATAGCGGCGCTTGTACCAGTTTTCTACAGCGTCGAGCAGTTCGCGCGTTTCGTTCAGCGAATACTTGTACATATCCGGGTCGAGCGCAGCGCGGCTGACAGCCTCCATCACATGCCGGCCCGGCTGAAAATCCGGCGTGCCGATGGACAGATTGATGACGTCCATGCCGCCTTCGAGGAGCGACTTCTTGCGCTCGTCGAGCTTGTTGAAAATATTGCTGTCTGCGATTTCTCCCGCTTTGATGAATTTCATGCTGATTATCTCCCAAGTAAAAATTCTATAACCGTCCGGTTGAAGCGGGACGGCTGCTTTGCTGCAACAAAGTGGTCGCCGTCGCGGAAAACCTCCACTTCACAGTGGGGAATGTGCGAGGCCATCTCCTTTGTCTGCTTTTCGCGTATTGCATCGTGCTCGCCGACGATGATGAGGGTCGGCATGGTCAGCCGCTCCAGATCGTTCATCGTCACCCCGTACGGGTGCACCATCAGTCCGAGCACATCCCTTCGGCGCGCCGCCTTTTTGCTGAAACGGCTCGGCGCCGCAGCAACACCGTAGCCTGCCATAACGGGCAGCTGAACCTGCGGCTTGACGCCGCTGAACATCTCCACATTGGCCGCGTTGAGGATGAGTTTATCTATATATTCCGGGTGCGTCAGTGCGAATTTGATCGCCAGATTGCCGCCGTCCGAAAAGCCGAGGAAGTGCGCTTTTTTCACGCCGAGCGTGTCCAGCACGATTTTGAGATCCTCCGCCATCATTTCAAACGACAGGCCGTGCCCGCCGCTCCCGGAGGCGCCGTGCCCGCGGCTGTCCACCGCAATAACGCGGTAAAAAGCGGGTCAGCTCGGGTATCTGGGCGTTCCAGTACGAGCTGTCCTCGCCGTTGCCGTGCAGCAGCACAAGCGGCTTTCCTCGGCCGACATCGTAATAAGCAATCCGGGCATCGCCGCACGACGAATTCCGGTTCATAACCGAACATATCTATTTCAAAACCCTTTCTGCATTGCTCCACAAAATCAGTCGGGTGATGGATGAGCGCGGCGGTCTCCTCCACGGAACGGCCCTCGTCCAGCAGGCGAAGTGCGATGTGCTCCATGGACTCACCGACCTCGATCATGTGCCAGTCCGGGTCGTACAGGCGCACCACACGCTGCTGCCACGCATGCGTCATCGGCGGATGCACCAGTTCCACGTCAGGTGTCTGCGCAGCTTTTCCGTGAACGCGTCAAAGTCGTCCACTTCAAAGTAAAGCTCCATGTTGTGCGACTGGTGCAGGATCGTGGATTTGGGCACGCCGGTCAGCCTGTCAAAATCCTGCTGCACGGAAAAGCCGCCGGAAAACGTCACGTTTCCGCCTAAATCAGCACAACCTCCTGATCGAACAGATCATGGTAAAATTTCTTTGAAATCTCCACATCACGCACCGCCAGCAGCGGCATTCGGAACTTTATCATAGTGCAGCCTCCATCAACCCAAACCAAAAGCGGAAAATCCGCTCGGAATAGAAACTAAATTTTCTGTTTGGCTTCTATTTTATCACATTTTGATGAATCGGTAAAGTAGGCATAGAAAAAAGGGAATGAATTTTACTTCATTCCCTTCTTTGCGATCAGATTGTCGCAAGAACGCTCTTTGCAAACTCAAATCCGCACGTTTAACGTAGATTTTGTAAACGACTCTCGCCTCAGCATTCATGCCGAACGTGCCGGACGAACGTCGGTTTTCGAACAGTCCGCCGCTCATCAGATCGACCGTTTTTGTGGCCGCATCTATGCCTTTCGCGCTGAGTGCCTTAACGATTTTGTCCATCTCCGCCATGGTGAAAACTTCGATAAGCTCTGTTTTGAACAGCATTGCATTCCCTCCCTGTGCAATTCCGTAAATGGTTATCCTGCCTTGTGCTTATCATATCCCAGAGAGTGCGACTTGTCAATCGTCATACGACAGCCGGATTACTGCTTTTTTAATGAACAGGCGCGAGAAAAAGAGAGGCAACGGTGTAAAATTAAACATTGAGACATAACAAAAACCCGAGCTTTCGTTAAAAAACTCGGGTTTCGTGGCTAACACCATCACGGGCTCGAACCGTGGACAAACTGATTAAGAGTCAGCTGCTCTACCAACTGAGCTAATGGTGCATCCAGCTATGCCCTTGGCAGAACAACTGGTGCACCAGAGGTATGTCCATCCCGGTCCTCTCGTACTAAGAACAGCTCCACTCAAATCTCCAACGCCCACAGCGGATAGGGACCGAACTGTCTCACGCCGTTCTGAACCCAGCTCGCGTGCCGCTTTAATTGGCGAACAGCCAAACCCTTGGGACCGAATTCAGCCCCAGGATGAGACGAGCCGACATCGAGGTGCCAAACCACCCCCGTCGATGTGAACTCTTGGGGGGTATCAGCCTGTTATCCCCGGGGTAGCTTTTTATCCGTTGAGCGATGGCCCTTCCACTCAGGTACCACCGGATCACTAACCCGACTTTCGTCCCTGCTCGACTTGTTTGTCTCGCAGTCAAGCTCCCTTCTGCCTTTACACTCTTCGCGCGATTTCCGACCGCACTGAGGGAACCTTTGGGCGCCTCCGTTACTCTTTAGGAGGCGACCGCCCCAGTCAAACTGCCCGCCTGACACTGTCCCAATGCCGGTTCACGGCACAAGGTTAGAACCTCAACATTACAAGGGTGGTATCCCAACGGTGACTCCCCCAATACTGGCGTACTCGCTTCCAGTCTCCCACCTATCCTGTACATGCAACG
>VOFE01000265.1_pt1:85000-92001 | contig 92001 bp, 135 predicted proteins | sample 5384071 | NCBI WGS metagenome assembly VOFE01 (sample SAMN12384724, study PRJNA508395) | human gut metagenome | isolation source: healthy gut D | host: Homo sapiens
ACGTGCGTGTCAGCTCCATCGCGCACAGGCACACAGCACCGCCGATATCCCAAGGCACCATGCGACTGCTCTGCGGGTGATCGCACGGCTGCCGCTCGTCATGTGCAGACCCAGCTGACCCGCTGTCAGCAGCACAAGCGCCAGCATGCCGATCATGCCGTTCATCGGGGTACGGATCTCGTGTGACATGCGCGACAGGGAACGTGGTCTTGGACCGGCTCTCCTCCTCGCTCTGTGCAAGGCGTTCTCGTACTGTTCAATCCGCCCGCACAGCCTGGTCGTGCGGCTGAAGCAGAACAGATCATATCCATCGTCCTCACCGCGGGTCACATTCAGCTGCTGCACCCACTCGCCGTTCTTTGTCCGAAGGACGGTCTCGGACGGCTGCGCTCCCTCCCACGCACGGTATTTCTTCCAGACGGAAACGCCTTTCTGCCCGTCCTCCAGCGCGTCCGCAAGCAGCATAACATCCTGCCGGAGCTGCTCGAACGTCACACCGAGCAGGCTCTGCATATCGCCGCTGCCACACAGATCGGCAACAGGCCGTGCTGACGCATGATAAGGCATACGTCATTGCTCTGTCGATCCATGTTGTATAGCAGAATCTCATCTGCCCGCCGGAGTGCGCTCGTTTTTATCCGCACTGCCTGCGGTTCCGCAGCGCAGCACACAGGAGCACAACCGCCAGCAGTGCCTCAGCACAGCCGATCACCACCAGTGGAAAGTGCTCACCCAGCATTTCCAGCCAATCCGTTATGTGCATTCCTTCACCTGCCAAATTCCATTTTTACTCTTTTTCTGTATTCTTCATCCAGCTGATGCCTACATATCCATTTATACATAACAGCTCCTATATCTGTCGATTTACAACATTTTCCCCAATGCAACCGCTCTCTCCGACAAATCCCCCCAAAAAGCACAAAAGAGGATACAGAACGGTACTGTTCTGTATCCTCTTGTATCAATTCGATTTTTAAGCTGAATTACAGCTTTGCCAGCTCGGATGCGATCAGCTTGTTGATGATCTGCGGGTTGCCCTGACCCTTGGAAGCCTTCATGCACTGGCCTACGAGGAAGCCGGTAACATTCTTGCCTGCCTTGAAGTCGGCAACAGCCTTTTCGTTCTTGGCGATAACATCCTGTACGATGGCGAGGATAGCGCCCTCGTCGGATACCTGCTTTGAGACCCATGCGGTCAACGATGGCCTCAACGGTCTCGTCGGTCTCGAACATGCTCGGCAGAACCTTCTTGCCGGCGTTGCCGGAGATGGTGCCCGCCTCGATCAGCTTGACCAGAGCAACCAGCTTGTCTGCGGTCATCTTGGTCTCGCGGAGGCTTACGCCCTTGTCGTTCAGGTACTTGGAGATATCGGACAGGATCCAGTTTGCGGCAGCCTTGGGCTTAACCTGCTTTGCGGCAGCGTCGAGCAGTTCGGCCTTCTCAAAGCTGTCAGACAGCAGACGCGCCTCCATGGCAGTCATGCCGTACTCGTTGAGGTAACGCTCGTAACGGGTAATCGGCAGCTCCGGAACCTCGCTCTCGATCTGGTGCAGCCACTCGTCGGAGATCTCTACGGCGATCAGGTCCGGCTCCGGGAAGTAACGGTAGTCCTGCGCATCTTCCTTGGTACGCATTACCGTGTTCTTCAGCTTAACGTCGTCCCAGCGGCGGGTCTCCTGCTGGATTTCGCCGCCGTTCTCTACAACCTCGATCTGGCGTGCAATCTCGTAGTCGATCGCACGAACCGCACCGGAGAAGGTGTTGATGTTCTTCATCTCAACGCGGGTGCCCAGCTCGGTGGAGCCTTCCGGACGGATGGAAACGTTAACGTCACAGCGGATGGAGCCTTCCTCCATCTTGCAGTCGCAGATATCGAGGTAGGACAGCGTAGTCTTGATCATTTCGAGGAATTCCTTTGCCTCGGCAGAGGAATGCAGGTCGGGACAGGTTACCATCTCGATCAGCGGTACGCCGCAGCGGTTGAAGTCAACGATCGTGCCGTCGATCTCGTCATGCAGCAGCTTGCCCGCATCCTCCTCGAAGTGGATGCGCTCGAGACGGCAGGAGTGCTTCACGCCGTCCACATAGAAGAATACCTCGCCGTTCTCGCAGATCGGCACATCAAACTGGGAAATCTGATACGCCTTCGGCAGATCCGGGTAAAAATAGTTCTTACGGTCAGCCTTGCACAGCTGATTGATGGTGCAGCCGGTAGCCTTGCCCATCTTGGCGGCGTAGTGTACAACCTGCTTGTTGAGTACCGGCAGTGCGCCCGGCATACCGGTGCAAACCGGGCAGGTGTGAGTGTTGATCGGTGCGCCGAAGCCAGTGGAGCACGAGCAGTAGATCTTGCTCTTGGTGGACAGCTCCGCATGCACTTCCAGACCGATGACAGCTTCGTATTTCATGTTTGTCTTCCTCCCTTACAGTGCAGCGATGATGTTCTTGAGACCGGACGCCTGCTCAAAAGCCAGACCGGCGTTCAGCAGCGTCTGCTCGCCGAAGCGCGGACCGATGAGCTGCATGCCGACCGGCATGTGGTTCTCATCAAAACCGCACGGCTGAACCAGACCCGGCAGACCGGCGATATTGACGGAAACCGTGCAGATATCGCCTGCGTACATCTCGAGCGGATTGGTGGTCTTGGAGCCGATCTCGTAAGCCGTGGTCGGCGCAACCGGCGTCAGGATGACGTCGCACTTCTCAAATGCGTTTGCAAACTCCTCGCGGATCTTTGCGCTGTGCGGCACGAGCCTTCTTGTAGTACGCATCGTAGTAGCCGGAGGACAGAACGTAGGTGCCCAGCATGATGCGGCGCTGTACCTCGGCGCCGAAGCCCTCGGAACGGCTCTTGGTGTACAGCTCGGTGATGTCGTCGCCCGCATTCGGGGTACGGTAGCCGTACTTTACGCCATCGAAACGGGCAAGGTTGGAGGAAGCCTCTGCAGAAGAGAGGATGTAGTAGATCGGCAGTGCATACTCAACGAGCGGCAGAGATCTCGAATACCTCAGCACCCATCGCCTTGTACGCCTCTGCAGCCGCCATAACGTTCTTGCGAACGGCATCCGAGATGCCCTCGCCGAAATACTCCTTCGGCAGACCGATCTTGAGGCCCTTAACGTCTGCGTTCAGGTTTGCGCGCAGCGAACCCTCAAACGGGGCCTTGACAGAGGTGGAATCGTGCAGCGGATCGTGACCGGTAACCGCATCGAGCAGCATGGCTGCGTCCTCGATGGAGCGGCCGAACGGGCCGATCTGGTCGAGAGAAGATGCGAATGCGATCAGACCGTAACGGGAAACCGCACCGTAGGTCGGCTTCATGCCGACAACGCCGCAGAAGGACGCCGGCTGACGGATAGAGCCGCCGGTATCCGAGCCGAGCGCCACGGAGCCTCGCCTGCTGCAACAACAGCAGCGGAGCCGCCGGAGGAACCGCCCTGTACGCGGTCGAGACCATGCGGGTTGTGGGTCGGGTGCATAGCCGAATTCTCGCAGGAGGAGCCCATTGCGAACTCGTCCATGTTGGCCTTGCCGGTGATGACCGCATCGGAAGCAATCAGCTTCTCCATAACGGTTGCATTGTACGGCGGCTTGAAGTTACCCAGCATCTTGGACGCGCAGGTGGTCAGCGTGCCCTTGGTGCAGATGTTGTCCTTAATGGCGATCGGGATACCGGCCAGCGCGGACAGCGTATCGCCGGCGGCGCGCTTCTTGTCAACCGCTTCTGCCTGTGCCAGCGCGGACTCCTCGGCTACGGTAACGTAGCCCTGAACCTTATCCTCTACCGCCTTGGTGCGGGCAAAAACGTCCTTTGCCAGCTCTACTGCGGAGATTTCCTTTGCCGAGCAGCTCGGACAGCTCGGACGCAGTTTTTCGTAAAGTGCCATGATTCTGTCCCTCCTTACTCGACAACACGCGGAACTGCTACGCCGCCGCACTGGAAGTCCGGTGCATTCGGCTCGATCAGCTCATCCGGCGTGAATTCCTGGATCACTTCGTCCTCGTGGAACGCATTCTTGCGCTCGGTGTTGATAACATCGGTGATATCGCCCAGATCAAGCTCAGCCAGCTTGTCCACCATTGCGACGATACCCCTGCATGTCATCGGCCAGACGGTCGAAAATGCCGCCGGTCGAATCCAGACGTGCCAGGGACGCGATGTGCTCAATTTCTTTTCTGGAAATTGCCATATCAATTCTCCTCCATTTATATTTATTCTGAAATCGCTTTGTAATTGAAAATTGAGAATGGATAATGGAGAATTAAGGTATCGCGCCTTGCGCGATTATTTAATATCGGCGCTATGCGCCGTACATTCATTTTCCATTTTCAATTCTCCATTTTCAATTATGCCTACTCTGCATTGGTTATCATTGTTCGAAATTCTTCTTCCGTCAAGACCGGGATTCCCAGCTCTGCCGCCTTCTGCAGCTTACTGCCGGCATTCTCGCCTGCGACGACATAGCTGGTCTTTTCGAGACCGAACAGGCGCGCTTTGCCGCCGAGAGACTCGATCAGATCGTTGATCTCCTTGCGGGTATAGAGCGTCAGGCTGCCGGTTGCCACAATGGTCTTTCCGGCGAGCAGGTCGCTCTTTGCGGTCTTTTCACCGATGAAGTTGACGCCGTGTGCGCGCAGCTTCTCGATGAGCGTATGCGACTGCGGCAGCTCACGCCAGGCGGCGATGCTCTCCGCCGTGGTCTGTCCGATGTCGCGGATCTCGGTCATCTCCTCGACCGGCGCGGTCAGCAGTGCATCAAGCGAGCCGAAGTGGTCGCTTAGGATGCGGCCCGCCTTCTGGCCGACATGCCGAATGCCGAACGCGAACAGCAGCCGCGACAGGTCGCGGGTCTTGCTCGCTTCAATCGAGCGGACAAGATTGTTCGCCCAGACGTCCACCTTTTTACCGAGCGGCAGCAGCTGCTCGACCGTCAGGTCGTACAGGTCAGCCGCCGACTTGACCAGTCCGGCGTCGATCAGCTTCTGCAGGTTGCCCTCGCCGCAGCCGTCAATGTCCATCGCGTCACGCGACGCAAAGTGCAGCAGGTTGCGCAGCAGCTGCGCCGGACACGAGGCACTCGTGCAGCGGATAGCCGCCTCGTCCTCATCATCGTACACCGGCGCACCGCACACCGGACAGAACTTCGGGAACTCATACGGCACAGAATCCAGCGGGCGTCGGTCCTTTTCCACGCCGATGATCTCCGGAATGATTTCTCCGGCTTTTCGGACGGAAACAATGTCGCCCACGCGGGCATCGAGCTGACGGATAAAATCGCGGTTGTGCAGCGTTGCGCGGGACACCGAGGTGCCCGCAAGCCGTACCGGCTCGAGCACGGCATTCGGTGTCAGCACGCCGGTGCGTCCCACCGTGATGACGATATCCTTGAGAAGCGTCTGCTTGACCTCGGGCGGGTATTTGTACGCCGCCGCCCACCGAGGGAATTTCGCGGTCGAGCCGAGCGTTTCACGCTGCGCGAACGAATTGACCTTGACAACAGCACCGTCAATGTCGAAATCCAGCTCACCGCGGGTCTCACCCATGTTCTCAATCTCGCGCTGCACGTCCTGCGAGTCGGTGTAGACCGGATAGCGCGGACTTGTCGGAAAACCGAGGCTCTTGAGGTAATCAAGCGCCTGCACATGGCTTTCCATCGGCAGCTCGTCGCTGTTCTGAATGTTGAAGCAGAAGATGGACAGCCTGCGCTCGCGCGTAATCCTGCTGTCCTTCTGCCGCAGAGAGCCGGCAGCCGCGTTGCGCGGATTGGCAAGCAGCGGCTTTTCGTGCAGCTCCAGCTCGGCGTTGAGTGCATCGAACACGGACTTTTTTCATGTAGACCTCACCGCGCACAATGAGATGCGGCGGTGCGTTCTCCAGCTTTTTCGGGATGTCCTTGATGGTTTTGAGGTTCTTGGTTACGTCCTCGCCCACCTGACCGTCACCGCGTGTCGCACCGCGGACGAACACGCCGTCCACATATTCGAGCGCGACCGAAAGGCCGTCGATCTTGTACTCGACAACGTACTCCGCCTGTCCGACGGCATTCTCCACACGGGAATAGAACTCGCCCAGCTCGTCAAACGAAAAAACATCCTGCAGGCTTTCGAGTGGGTAGGCGTGCGTCACCTTGGCAAACCGGCTGCTCGCCGTGCCGCCGACCCGCTGGGTCGGAGAGTTCGCGTCTGCCATCTCCGGATGCTCGGCCTCGAGCGCGCGAAGCTGACGCTGCAGCATGTCGTACTCATAGTCGGTGATCTCGGGCGCGTCCTCGTTATAGTATTTTTTCGTTGTGATACCGCAGCTGCTCCCGCAGAGCGGTAATCTGCTCACGCACGTCCATAATAAAACTCCTTTGGTGTGAGCAAATACTCACACAGATTAAGTATACCAAATAATCCGATATTTTTGAAGTATTATTTTCCGGTTTCGTGAGAAATATCCGAATTTTCCTCGTAATCGCGGATTTCGCCGAGCAGATCAGAGCCGGAGGAACGTCCTCCGGCCTTCCGATGCGGCGGTCTGCGATCTGGGAGATGTGGATCAGGCCGTCAACGCCCGGGATGATCTCAGCGAATGCGCCAAAGGTCATCAGCTTGACGATCTTGACCTTGGCAACATCGCCGACCTTGAACTGGTTGTTGAACAGCGTCCAAGGGTTGGTGGCTTCGGTCTTGTAGCCGAGGGAGATCTTGCGCTTTTCGGGATCGAGCGCAATAACGAAGACGTCGATCTCGTCGCCGACCTTAACGACCTCGGACGGGTTCTTGATGCGGTTCCAACTCAGTTCGGAGACATGAACCATGCCGTCAACGCCGCCGATATCGACGAACGCGCCGTAGCTGGTGAGGGACTTAACCGTACCATGGTACTGCTTGCCGACCTCGATCTCGCTCCAAATCTTCTCCTGGGCAGCCTTGCGCTGCTCAGCGGCGACGGAACGGATGGAGCCGACGACGCGGCGGCGGGCACGGTTGACCTCGGTGATGCGCAGCTGGACA
>VOFE01001799.1_pt1 | contig 92000 bp, 135 predicted proteins | sample 5384071 | NCBI WGS metagenome assembly VOFE01 (sample SAMN12384724, study PRJNA508395) | human gut metagenome | isolation source: healthy gut D | host: Homo sapiens
CCTATGTGCGGGAAAAACGGGGCACGATCGATATTTGATGGTTGTGGGGCCGCAGCTGCGGTTCAGCTTGATGACGCGCTGGTCAAGGAGCCGGAGATTCCGGTCGTTCTGATCGATATGCTTGCCTATGGTAAAATCGACGGGAAAAAAGTGCTGGAAGACGCGAAGAAAGCGATAAGGCGTCGCATGAGTCCGGAACAATACGAAGAAATCTGCTTTCAGATCATCACATTCGCCGGGAAGCCCGTTCATGCTTCGTCGAAGCGCTAAGACACGCGAAGGATGCGGATAAGACGAAAGCGCGGGAGCTGTTAGAGGAAGGCAATCAGCATCTGATCGAGGCGGAAAAGGTCCACATGCAGCTGATTCAAGCAGGAAGCCGCGGGTGAAACTGTACCGCTCGGATGATTTTAACGCATGCTGAGGACTTGATGATGTCCGCCGATACGATTCATGTGCTGAGTGAAGAAACTGATCTCGCTGCTTTAACAGGAAAGGAGAATACGAAGATGGATGACATTCAATTCGGAAAGGATTTCCGTGGGGCGGCGGATTTGCATGGCGAATCAGATGGAGGGCGCGGCGTTTGAGGATGGAAAAGGCCTGTGCGTCGCGGATATTAACGAATATCAAAAAGACATTCCATTGGAGAAACGCAACAACGCTGAAATCACGACTGCAGTCATTCAGAACGCGGTCCAGGCGGAAGGACGGAATTTCCCGAAACGCCGCGGGATTGATTTTTATCATACTTACAAAGAAGACCTGAAACTTCTGGGGAAAGGACGGACTGGGGCTGACGTCGTTTCGGACGTCGATCAACTGGGCGCGGATTTTTTTCCGCAGGGCGACGACGTTGAGCCGAACGAAAAGGGTTGGAATTCTATGACCGCCTGATTGACGAAATCCTGGCTAACGGGATGGAGCCGATGATCACGATGTCGCATTACGAAATGCCGCTGAATCTGACGCTGAACTACCGCGGGTGGTATTCCAAGGAAACGATCGGTTTTTGAAAAATACGGGAAAGTGCTGCTTGACCGGTATCATGATAATCGGAAACAATATACAAAAAATGGATTCTGGCGAATCAGATCAATCTGATTACGCACGAATCGTTTAATCATCTCGGCATTGCCAGCGATCAGGTGGACAATCTGGCGGGAAGCGAAAATGCAGGGCGTTGTCAACGAGATGATCGCCTGCGCAGGGGATTACCGAATATGCCCATGAGCATTATCCAGATAACGAGATCAGGATGATGTTGTGCGGCGGTCCGGCCTACCCGGCGACATGCCGGCCGGAGGATGTGCTGGCCACGGTGCGGCATAACCAGATGGAATACTTCTACGGCGATGTACTGCTGCGCGGAAAAATTCCCGGTTATGCGCTGCGTTATTTTAAAGATAATGGCTGGAAGATTCAGATTTCGCCGGCGGAAGAGGAAAAACTGACTCATCACTGCGACTTTTCAGCTTTTCCTATTATTACACCCGGTTGTGTGATCAGGCGCATTTTGAACAAGGCAACGAAGTGTTCCGCAATCCGGAGCTTCCCGCTAATCCATGGGGTTGGTCGGTAGATCCGCTGGGACTGCGCACCTTTCTGAATTTGTTTTATGACCGTTATCAATGTCCGATTTATATCACGGAAAACGGGATTGGATTGTTCGATCAAGTAACGGAGGACGGCCATATTCATGACGACTACCGGCCTGCATTTTACCGCGATCACATCCGGCAGATGAAGGAAGCGCTGGCGGACGGCGTCGATCTGCGGGGTTATTATCTCTGGGCGCCGCTGGATATCGTGAGTTGCTCGTCCAGTGAGATGAGCAAGCGGTACGGTTTTATTTATACGGATATCGACGACGAGGGAAAGGAAGCGGCCGGCGGATTCGAAGGATTCCTATACCTGGCTGAAAAAGTAATCGCTTCCCGGGGCGAGATTTAGACTGACCTCGCATGCCCGCATAGGAAAGGATACTATGGAAAAAAGAAAAATTGTTTGTTTTTTATCGCGGACCAGCTGCGGGCGGACAGCCTGAGCTGTCTGGGCAATACTGAGCTGACGACGCCGAATTACGACGCACTGGCCGAGGAAGGAATTCTGTTTGAGAACGCGTTCTGTCAGTCGCCGATCTGTGTTCCCAGCCGCTGCAGCTTCAATACCGGCTGGTATCCGCACACCAACGGACATCGGACGATTCATTACTTCCTGGAAAAAAGAAGATCCAAGTCTTATGAAATCATTGAAAAAGAACGGTTATCATGTGTATTTGATGGGGAAATCGCATTATTTCAACCGTCAGGACGAAGCGGAAATGCAGGCGACGTGTGATCTGGAGTACATCGGCTATGAAATGAGTACCAATGCGATCCATCGCATCGGTCAAGCGGTTTCGCCGGCTGAGATTGCGGAGAATCCGCATTATTATTCCTTCTATTTCGGTGAGATGACGAAGGAAGAAGCGGCGAAGACGCAGGATGATCTGGTGATCGAACGGACATTGGAGATGATCCGGAACAAGGAACTGAAGGAACCGTTCTGTCTGTATGTCTCGCTGAATTTGCCGCATCCGCCGTATGAAGTGGAACAGCCGTGGTTTTCAAGCGTTGACCGCGATCAGATTCAGCTGAAAACGCACAATATCGAAGAACTGAAGGATAAGCCGAGCCTGCTTTACCGGATCCGGCAGAATCAGAATCTGACGTCTTTGACGGACGCGGATTTCCGTGAAATCCGGGCGACATATTACGGCATGGTCGCGAAGCTGGATCATCAGCTCGGCCGCGTGATCGGCGCACTGAAAGCGGAAGGCTATTATGACGATACACATGTGATCGCGTTTGCGGATCACGGCGATTTCACTGGGGATTATGGCCTGGTGGAAAAGACTCAGAACACGTTTGAGGATTGTCTTGTGCACATCCCGTGTCTGATCCGTCCCGCCAAGGGAACGCCGTATCAGGCAAGGACTTGTTCCGCGATGGTGGAGCTGAACGATATCCCGCAGACGGTTGCGGAGCTGATGGGCTATGAATTGGACTATACGCAGTTTGGAAAATCGCTCACCTCTTTGTTTCAGGATGATGTTGAGCTGCATGAGTACGTGCTCAGTGAAGGCGGCCGAATCAAAGGCGAAAAGCAGGCGATGGAAGGCTATACCGGCCGGGAATCGATTTACTGGCCGCGCTTGAAGCGCAGACCCGGATGCCGGAGCACACGAAGGCGTTCATGGTCCGCGGCCCGCGCTATAAATATGTCTACCGGCTGTTTGAAAAAGATGAATTCTATGATTTAAGCCAGGATCCGTTTGAGGAAAAGAACGTCGTTGACGATAAGCGCTACAGCGCCGAGATTGCGAAGATGAAGGATTGGCTGTTGAAAAAGCTGATTGAAACAACAGATAACGTACCGATGAAAACGATGCTTCCCGGCCGGACCTATGGCGAGGAATAACAAGCGTAAGCATGAGGGTGTGGTCATTTCGCTAATGCGGTCGTAGCTTAGCGGGATCGAGCATCCTCCTTTTAAGTATGGCGTTCCCATTCTGTGTTCTTTCTACTTCCTTTACAGTTTCTTCTCGTTTCATATCATGCTGTACTGGCGGATACACCTAATCACAAATTGTCCCTATTATTCCCTGCTTTTAATCACTTTTCAAAAGTCGTATTAGCAAGAAATTAGCAGGAAGGATGATTTGCTGCCCAACAAGGCAGCATGGAAATGGCCAATCTGGCGACATATTCAGGAGGTAAAATCATGGAACAAAAAGAGAAAGAATTGCAGCCCCCAGACCCACGCCTATACGGTGGAAGAGATCGCGGCCAGCCTTCATATCGGACGGTCATCCGCCTATACCCTGGTCAGGAAAGGGTATCTTCAAAAGCGTACGCATTGGCACAGCCATCCGAATCTCCAGAAAGTCCTTTGACGATTGGCTGGACCAATTAGAATTGTAATGTAGAGGAGCGTATCATGGGTTGACCATGGTGCGCTCCTCTGCATTACAGCCGAAGTCTTTCATTAAAAAATAAGGGTAAGTCTTTCCGGCATTTAACAGATGAAACTGGGCATACAAATTGGAACCGCGGGAGACGGGAAGTTCCACCCGCATTTGCCCAGGGTGTTTCAGAAGAGCAGCAGCCGCGAATCTTCCGATTGATCGATACGCTGGCCAAATCGATGATACCGTTGGGATGGAGCTTGACGGACGATCTTCAATTTGCAAGGGACCAGGATATGGTTACACTCACAATTTCTGAGGCGACTGACCAAATTCTACATACCCCCAACCAGAGAAGAAAATCTCAAGTTGCTGGAATATGAAAAAGCTCGCTAAAAAGTACGCTTGGGCAAGGAAGTCGCAGATTTGTAAATATGATTCCGTTTACAATGGCCGCTTGAGCCTATGTATCAACGACGCAAAAACATTTCGGGATTGCCGATCCTACGTTCTGGAAGACCGTTTGGGAGATATGATGCTCTCCATCTATGGTGAGGCGGAGCAGATGAAGCAGACGCGCTTGGTCCGGGAGGAGGCGGAGCGGCACCGCCGGGAGCAGGAGCGAAAGCGAGAGGAGCAACGTCAACAATATAATGCCGAGGTGGATCGCTCTCTTGCTCTTGTCAACTGTGCGGCAGATTATGAGATCGCGTGCAGAATCCGTACCTATGTTTCTGTTATGGAAAAAGCACATTCGAATCAGGATCTTTCTGCACGGGCGTCTTGGGCTCGGGCAAAAGCGGATTGGTATGATCCTACGGTCGCAAAAAAAAGAAGACGAACTTCTTGGCAGGCGGGAACACGAAAAGAGTCAAGAGAGCAAAGGTCCTCAGCACAAAGGGATACCGGTGGTAAAACGAAGGTATGCTCACCTCCAGATTTAGATAGAATAGTAGTGGAAATATCAATATTATTGAGTAATTATTGTAAGTACAGTTTAAATAATAGTTGACAAAAAAATGAAGATTAGCGTTACTTTTATGGCTAAAAGGAGGTGGTTGTATGGCAATCATCAGCAAGGAAGGGCTGCTAAAAGTGCTGGTCTCCTACAACCCCTGGTGGAAAACAGGAATTGTAAACCCAAAACTGTCCAAAACCTATAAGCGGTTCGCCTTTTACGAGGCCATGAAACGCCTGAATCAGACGGACATCCGGCGCACAGTCGTCTTAACCGGGACAAGACGGGTGGGAAAGACCACTATACAGTACCAGATGATCGAAGCATTGCTCCAAAGCGACGTGCCGCCTCAGAAGATCGTCTTTATCTCCATGGATCATCCCATGCTGAAGCTGAGCGCTATGAACGAGATTCTGGATTGCTATCACGAAAACATCTATCCGGACCAGGATGTCTACTACTTTTTGACGAGATTCAGTACGCGCAGGATTGGGACAAATGGTTGAAAACGATCTATGACATGCAGCCGGACACCAAGATGGTAGCTACCGGATCGGCCAGTCCGGTTTTGGTCAAAGGGAGTCAGGAGAGCGGTGCCGGACGATGGTCGGCCATCCAGGTCCCCCACACTGTCTTTCTATGAGTATTGTGAACTACTGAATGTAGATCGTCCCGACCTGCCGGACGACTTGAAGATCACGCCGCTGGTGTATAAGACGCAGCAGGAACGCACCCAGATCATGCTGCAGCTCTCCAAGGTGCAGAACCACTTTAACCGCTATCTGCAAGTAGGCGGATTCCCCGAACTGGCCTTGGCCGACAACGACATCCTGGCCCAGCAGGTCATGCGGGAAGATGTGGTGGACAAAGTGCTCAAGCGGGATCTGCCCTCCTTTACAAGATCCGCAATGCAACAGAGTTGGAGCGAATCTTCCTGTATCTCTGCAACGTTTCTTCCGAGATCGTTTCTATCGAGGCAATTGCGAAGGAACTGAATGGTGTTTCCAGGCCCACCGTCGAAAACTATATTGCCTATTTGGAAAGCGCCAACTTGATTTATCAGAGTTGGCCTGTCAATATGGCGGGGAAAAAAAAAGTTCTCAAAGCCAGCCCCAAAATCTATATTGCCGATGCGGCCATCCGCAATGCAGTTCTAATGGATGATTCCATGCTGAGTGACCCGGTAGAAATGGGGAAAGTTGTGGAGACCGCTGTTTACAAGCATGTAGCCGCATTTTATTATCAGCAGGCCGCATCGGTGGATACTATCGCGGCGGCAAGCGCGGCAAAGAAATTGATGTTGTGGTCGAATACTCCAATTCCAAGAACATTCTCATTGCGGTGAAGTATCGGGAGGGTGCCCCCATCCCGGATGATTCCGCCATCGTGGAGTTGAGCGGAGAGGCTGCGGCCTCCATCGTGGTGACCAAAACCGCCGATGACTTTGGAGTCCACAATACGAAAAGTGGAAAAGATCTAATCCGTATCCCGGCCTTTGCTTTCCTTTATCTGCTTGGTCATGCAGAAAAGCACGGCTACCGCGGGATGGAATAATGACAAAGTATAGGACGGAGAGCGCGGTTCATGGGAACCACGCTCTCCTGTTTGCGTACACCCGACATGGGTGATAACTAGACGGTGAAAGTCCGTTGCGCGGTTGTGGCAACAAGCATTAAAGCGCTAGCCGAAGGCAAGGCGATTACCGTGAGGTAATGGCTGAAGGAAGCTGGATGTTGGGAAAACCAATGGGCAAAATCTCGGGCTTACGAACAGAAACCGAATATGAGGCTGCTAGCCTGGACGACCTTGCGCAACAAAGAGAAGTCCAAGTTGCCGAACATGGCGAAACAGTAAATTCGGAGGCTACACGAGAGGAAAGTTATCACACCTTCTTCGGGGAGACCTTATCGACGTGGAAGCGAGGTGAAGAACGTCACGCAGTGGAAACGCAGTAACAACGAACGATAAGGGGTCAGCAGAAGCCATAGTAGCGAAGAAGTTCCGTAATGGGAATGGAGCGAAGGGCAGAACAAAGAACCAGCTTTGAGATTCATGAATGTAGGTTATCCCCTCAGAACAATCTGTGTTCAGCCTCCAGGGTTGTGAAGATTGGGGATAACAAGCGACGGAAAGGAAAAAGCAGACATGACAACAGAAATGATAGAACGGATTCTATCCAAGGAAAACCTGGAAGAAGCCAAGTGTAAAGTGATGAGTAACAAAGGAAGTGCGGGCGTCGACCGCATGAAAACCAGTGAGTTACCGAAGTTTATTGAAGCGCACGGGGAAGAACTGTGTGAAGCAATACGGCGAAGGAAATACAAACCCTTACCCGTAAGGCGTGTAGAAATCCCAAAAAGAGGACGGAAGTAAGAGAAACCTGGGGAGTGCCGGCAGTCAAAGATCGGTGGATAGAACAAGCGGTATGCCAAGTGTTAACCCCATCTTTGAAAAGGAATTTCAGAAAACAGCTACGGATTCCGCCCGGGAAGAAAAGCGGAACAAGCGGTAATTAAAGCACTGGAATTCATGAACGATGGGTATGACTGGATCGTGGACCTGGACCTCTAAATTCTTCGATAATGTGAATCAGGATATTTTGATGATCTTGGTTCACAAGGTGATCAAGGACCCGGATACAGAATCCTTAGTAAGACGAATCTTACAAGGAGGTGTGTTGGTAGAAGGTACTTATGAAGAAACGAAGATCGGAACAGCACAAGGATCCCCGATCAGCCCACTTCTGGCGAACATCTATCTGAATGAGTTTGACAAAGAGCTAATGTCGAGAGGGCTGCATTTTGTACGATATGCGGACGATTGTATAATCTGCGTAAAAAGTGAAGTGGCAGCGAATCGAGTCATGAGCTCAGTCACAAAATGGCTAACAGAACACCTGCGTGTAGAAGTGAACGCGACAAAGACGAAAGTAGCCAGACCGAAGGAGATCAAATATCTGGGATTTAGCTTCTACCAGAAGAATGGAGAATGGAAGCCGAAACCCCATATCAAGTCGGTGAAGAAACTAGAATACAAACTGAAACCGCTGTTAAAGCGGAATTGGGGGAGTATCGATGGAATACCGGATGAAAAAGATAAATGAAGTAACCCGAGGGTGGATTAACTACTATCGAATTGCGGATATGAAAAGGATATTGACCCGAATAGAAGACAAGATTCGATTTCATATCCGAATGTGTTACTGGAAACAATGGAAGACAGTCAAAACCGAGCGAACCACCTCTATTTCTTGGGTATGCCAAGATACTGGTGCTGGTTATATGCCAACACACGAAAGGGATACTGCAGGACAGGGAGATGGCTAGGGAGATGGATAACGAACAAGATACTCAAACAAAAAGGTCTACTCAGTTTAGTAGACCATTACACAAAAGTTCATGTATTTCAACCCATCACGTTGGTACTTTGAACCGCCGGACGCCGAACGGCATCTCCGGTGGTGTGGGAGGAGCTAAGCTAAGGAAGAATTGGCTTCCTTAGCTTCCTACCCGATTTCTTAAGTTTCCGTTATATTTGCGCAGCCGCTATGAGATCGGGCAAATAATGAATTCGAACGATTTATCCGTAAAATTGTGTATGAGTTGGAACTATCCGAAATCTTCCATCTTGATTTTATAACCATTAAGCAAATATTTTGACATAAAAAGACACGATACAGCACTGTAAGTGCCTAAAAGAGAAAAAAGACCTTATGTAGCGAGGTCGTTAAGTGTTTGAATCGCTCGGTAAAAACCAACATCATAAGCTACATTTTAGCCTTGTGTTACAGGGCTAAAAATGTAGCTTATATTTTTTTCATACCAAACCACCTGATATACTGAGTTTTCAGTAATGATCATGGTGGTTTTTTTCATGCTTAAAAGGATTAATATACTGTTGGATATCAGGGACGATGAGTGAAAAAAGGGCAAAAGAAGCAAGATAAATAAAAAGAAAACGTAAAGAAAAAAAGCTGAAAGAAGCTTCAAAGGTTCTTACTCAGTAATGGGTAATCAACACATCTAAGGTAAGCGTCAAATACATCCCATATACAAAAAAACGTATCTTTGGGACGACAACACAGGAAGATCACCTGTGCCGTTTTTCAATGAAAATAAATTTGTGTTAATACAAAAAAAGTTTGAATTTTATCGAAGTTTTTACGGATTTACGGTAAAAACTATTTACTTAATCGAAGTTTTTTGGCTATACTATTCGTGAGAAACATGGGGGGCGAGATGATGATTATAAGATCGCAGTATATGGAACTGCTGAAAACCTACCGTGATGTACCGCTTGTAAAAATACTGGCCGGCATCCGACGCTGCGGAAAATCCACTATTTTAGAAATGCTGCGGATGACCTGCAGAACAACGGCGTTGCCGCAGATCACATTATCAGCATGTGTTATACCTCGGAGGATTTTGACGACGGTATGACGGATAAAGATATGTATGAAGGCATCAAGGCGCAGATGAATAGCGGCGGACGATATTACCTTCTTCTTGATGAAGCGCAGGAAATCGACGACGGTTGGGAAAAAGCGGTGAACAGTCTGCTTGAAAAATACCGACACCGATATTTATGTAACCGGCTCCAATTTTGTTGAAAATGTAGGCAAGACTTTTTCAGCTAACGCGATTGCAAAGTTTTTGAAGAGCGAGGGGCGTTCACTGTCTATTGAGGCGGTGTACAACTATTTGAGCTGGCTGGAGAAGGCATTTGTTATTTATCGCTGCCGGAGATATGATTTGCAGGGTAAATCTATATTGAAAACCCAGGAAAAATTCTATCTTGCTGATTCTTCTCTCAAATACTGTATCATGGGCTTCAATCCTAAGTCTGTTGCAGCAATGCTTGAAAACATCGTCTACGTTTTGAACTGCGCCGCAGAGGTTATGAGGTCTATGTCTGAAAAAAACGAAACGAAAGAGATAGACCTTGTTGCGGTGCGGCGTGAGGAGCGTATTTATGTCCAGGCGTGTCGCAGGCTGCCAGAAGAAGCTGATCGGGAGGTTGCCAATCTTCTTGAAATCAGAGACCATTATCCGAAATATGTGGTAACGCTGGTGCGAATTATTATTTTGATTGTTCACCTGAGCAAGTGTATCAATATTTTAGCCGCTTCGGTCAGGATGCTTTCATCGTATATCCTGTGGATTTAAGAGACCGGATGATTCAGCAAATTGCCAAAGCTTACCGGATGGTTCAACGTCTGAGCCGGGAGCTTGAAGGGGAAAAAAAGAAAATAAACCCGGAAAATCATCAGAAATAGAGATTTAACGAAGCTGTTATTGCACTGAGTCCGCGATGTTATTTTTTGAGAAGATAACGATATTAAAATCTGCGTGTTCTTCGGGAGAGAATTTAATGAAGAAACCGAAACTCATAAATCAAGGATATTATGAATTTTGAATTCTCTCTTTATAACTATAATTTACGAATCGTCCTTCGATATTCTTTTTTCTATAATCAATTTGGAATAAAACCCATTATAAAGTAATCCAATTGACGATCATGAAATCAAAGTGAATGATTTTATTCAACATAAAGTCCAAAACAGCTGACTCATTGTCAGCCATCCGGTTATTTTTTTTCATAATAGGAATTAAGTAATAACGCTTATCGACAGGCTGACGGACGCCGAGGATTCATCACTTCGATGATTTAGCGGCAGTATCCCTGATGGATTCATCCGACAGATTGGTTTCCATGTGATAGAAAAGACCAGGTCCCAACTGAGTCGTCAGCTGGACTTTTTGGTAATCACAAAGCCTGCCCTTTCATAACAAGCCACAGCCCGCTGATTCCACGTCCTGACTTCCAGATACAAAGGCTTGTGCGGCCAGCGCTGTTTGGCAATCGCGATCGCTTCCCGGGTGATCGCCGTGCCGACGCCGCGGGAACAAGCCTGCGGATGAACGCCGATGCCGAAAAACCTCCGTTTCTTCCTCCAGTAAATTAACGAATCCGATCAGCTGATCCTGTTCAAAGAAGCTGATGAAATGCTCGCGCTGACAGGCAGGAATTTCTGAGAACCGGGGTTCATCATAGATTGCGTATTCGCCGGGATAACGCCACTGTTCGATCAGCCGGGCATCCGCTTCGCTCATTTTTTCGATAATTCATAACCGTCCTCTTTCCTTTGAACGCTGCCCGCCAGAAGAATTCGGAAAAAATCTCGTCGATCAGCTGGCCGGCCTGCGTTCCTTTTTTTAAATAGACGAAATTAAACTCCCGCTGTTCGCTCAGGCCTTCCAGCCGGAAGGTCGTCAGCTCGGGATGACCTGCGGCGACGGCAGAATAGGCGAAGGAAACACCGAGGTTTTCACTCACCATCCGCACGATCAAGGCAAAATTGTTGACGCAGATGATCCGTCCGATCTTATCCAGCGAGTACCCGCTCTCCGCAGTGATTTCTCAAAGATCGCACGTGTTCCGGATCCCGCTTCACGCAGGATGACGCTTTGATCGGCCAGGCTTCGCCGGTTACTTTTTTGCCTGCGAAGGGATGATCGCGATGGCACATCCCGACAAATGGCGCAGATTGAAAACGCCGGTAGCCGTAACGGCTTTTATCGAAGCTGCCCTCCACCAACGCGAAATCCAGCTCCTCCTGATCCAGACGATGAAGCAGTTCGCGCGTGTTTTCCACCACGATTTCCAAAGTGCGGTCAGGCCGCTTGAGGAAGCGGCAGAGATCCTCGCCGATGATGAATTCGCCGATCGTTTTGGTCGCGCCGAGGCGAAGGGTCAGAATTTTAGGGCGGCCAGTTCCTGACGCATCCGTTGATCGTTATACACGGCGACGCGGGGCATACTGCGCCAGTTTTTCCGCTTCCGGGTGCGGTACAGACGGCTTCCATCATAAGTAAACAGCCGGCAGCCGTAATCCCGTTCCAGCGCATGGATCTGCTGGGTGACGGCAGGCTGGCTGAGTTTCAGCTGTTCGGCAGTGCGGCGGTAATTCATCAGTTCGTAGAGTGTTAAAAAAGGTTGGGATCCGATAATCAATCATGGGTTCACCTCATAAGAAAAATGAATCAACAGATAAGTATTAACAATTTTCTTTTTTATTATAGCGCCTATGCTATAATTTTACAACGAAGGGACTGTTAACAATTTAACAAATTCACAGATCCCGGAAGGAGGAGCTGGACATGAAAGTATTAGTGATCGGCGGCGTTGCGGCAGGGACCAAAGCGGCAGCCAAGATCAAACGCCAAAACCGCAGTGCAGAAGTAAAAATTCTGACGCAGAGCGCGGATATTTCCTACGCTGGATGCGGTCTGTCGTATTATGTCGGAGGGATGATTGAAAGCCGGGAGGAATTGATCGTCAATACCCCGGAAAATATACGGACTGACCGGCGTGGAGGTCGTGACCCGCTGCGAAGTGACAAGTGTCAATTTCCAGGCGAAAACCGTCACAGCGCTGTGTCAGGGACAGACGGCTGGAGAGCTATGATAAGCTGGTCATCGCGACTGGCGCGACGCCGTTTGTTCCGCAGGTGGAAGGCATCCGGCTGCCGGGCGTCTTTACGATGCGGACGCCGGATGACGCGATCGCTTTGCGGTCTTACGTTCAGGACCGGCATTGCCGCAGCGCCGTCGTGGTGGGCGCGGGCTTCATCGGCTTGGAAATTGCGGAGAATTTACAGGCTCAGGGTCTGGCAGTCACCGTGATCGATGCGGCGGATCAGATTCTGCCGAAGATTTTCGATCCGAAATGGCGGATATGCCCGCCGGCGTCTGCGCCAGAATGGCATCCGGGTTCTGACCGGGACACCATTAAGCGAGATCACCGGTACGGAACGGGCGGACGGCGTACTGGCCGGCGGCAGCCGGATCGGCGCGATCTGGTCGTGCTGGCGATCGGCATCCGGCCCGCGACGACGTTCCTGAACGGCAGCGGTCTGGCCATGGAAAAGGGCGCGATTGTCGTGGATGAAATGATGCGCACCAACATTCCTGACGTCTATGCCGCCGGCGACTGCGCACTGGTGAGAAACCAACAGACTCATCAGCCTCAGTGGTCGGCGATGGGATCAACGGCCAACATTACCGCACGGGCTTTAGCCTGCACGATGACTGGAACGGAGACGCCGTACGGCGGCTGTCTGGGCACCGGCGTCGTGCGCTTGGGCCGAAGGCTTTAACGCCGGACGCACCGGCGTGACTGAAGCGCAGGCCCGGGAAGCCGGCTATGAACCGGTCACGGTGGTCTGCGCCAGCGATGATAAAAGCACACTATTATCCAGGTTCTTCCTTCTTTATGACAAAATTGATCGCTGATCGTTCGACGCATCAGCTTCTGGGCATTCAGGTGCTGGGCAGCGCCGGCGATAAAATGGTCGACATCGCCGTAACGGGTATAAGCCGCGGGCCTGACGCTGGAAGCGTTCAAACAGTCTGGACTATTCCTACGCACCGCCGTTCTCCACCGCGATTCATCCATTTGTCCAGGCTTGTCTGGTCTTGGAAAATAAGCTGTCCGGTGCAATGACGTCGATGACGCCGGCGGACTATGCCAATGGCGCCGCAAAGGACTATCAGGTTGTCGACGTGCTGCCGAAGCCGACGATCGCCGGCGCAAAATGGGTGGATCTGGCTCAGGTCAACGGCCCTCTCGAAGGTCTTGACCGTGATGCCAAACTGTTGTTGGTCTGCAACCGCGGCCGCCGCGCGTATCTGCTTCAGAACCGGCTGCGTCATTTCGGCTATACCCAGACGGTCGTCCTGGAAGGCGGCGTCACGATGAATGAAGTGAAGGTGCAGTTTGCCGGGGCGGCGATTCCGCCGGATGAAATCAAGCGCGTCAAGGGCTTGGGCTGTCTGCAGGATAAGCGTTATCCAGATCGCTTCAACGTCCGCGTGATCACCCGCAACGGCAAGATCACCAGTGAGGAACAGCGCAAGATCGCCGAAGCGGCTGAACTGTTTGGAACCGGCGAAGTCACGATGACAACGCGCCTGACGTTAGAAGTTCAGGGTGTTCCTTACGCGAATCTGGACGCGCTGATGACGTTCTTAAACGATGCCGGGTTGGAAACCGGCGGCACCGGATCGAAGGTTCGTCCGGTCGTTTCCTGCAAGGGCACAACCTGTCAATATGGTCTGATCGATACGTTCCAGTTAAGCCAGAAATTACACGATCTGTTTTATATCGGCTATCATGATGTCGTGCTGCCGCATAAGTTTAAGCTGGCAGTCGGCGGTTGTCCGAACAACTGCGTCAAGCCGAATCTGAACGATTTAGGCATCGTCGGCCAGCGGATCCCGGAGATCAACATGGCGAAGTGCCGCGGCTGTCAGGTCTGTCAGATTGAAAAAACCTGTCCGATCGGGGCGGCGAAGCTGATCGACGGCAAGCTTCAGATCGATGCTGACCTGTGCAATCATTGCGGACGATGCGTATCCAAGTGTCCGTTCAAGGCGATTGAAGAAAGCACCTATGGCTATAAGGTTACCATCGGCGGCCGCTGGGGTAAGAAGGTCGCGGAAGGCAAACCGCTGTCGCGGATCTTCACGAGCGAGGAAGAAGTGCTGGCGTTAGTTGAACGGGGCGATCCTGTTCTATCGCGATGAAGGGATTACCGGCGAACGCTTTGCCGATACGATCGCGCGCTTAGGCTTCGATTATGTGGAAGACAAGCTGCTCAACGGCTCGATCGACAGGACAGCATCCTGAAGAAGACGGTTGTCGGCGGAGCGAAGTGCTAGTTTGGTCATGCTTGACGGTTTGGGTAAGCGCAGCGTTTGGAACCGCTGATCCGCAGCGTTTTGAGCGCTGCTTCGCCGCTGTGCATCAGGCCGCGGTTCAGCAATTTCCCCCGCTTCCTAACGCGCTGGCACTGACCAGTCCGCGGATTCAGGTGCATCTGGCAGCCCAGGGAAAACCGCTGCCGTTAGTCGGCGAGGCGCTGAGCCAGCTTGCAGAACAAGGCTGCCGGCGCGTGGTCGTGAACAGTCTGTTGTTAGCGGAAGGTGCGGAGTGGGATACGCTGCGAAGCCAGGTGGAACAACGGCGGGCTGATTTTGATCAGCTGATTCTGATTCCGCCGCTGTTGACCTCAAGAAGTCAGACCTGCGCTCAGACGCTGGACGCACTGTTTCCCGCCGAGCCGGGGCTGACCCGGGTTTTGTTGGGACATGGCTGCGCGCAGGAGAGAATTCGGCTTATGCTGCGCTGCAGGCACAGCTGAAATCGGCGGACCGCGATGATCTGTCGATCGCGCTGCTGCATGGCGGACCAAGCTTAGGCGAGCTGCTGGAAAAATGGAATCAAAGCGGAGCGCGGCGGATTGAACTGAATTTTCTGATGTTGTGCGCGGGTTATCACGCTCAAGAAGTCCGGCAGGAAAGCCGGGCCTGGGCGGCGGCTTATCCTGCGCTGTCTGTGACGATCTCCGATCTGGAACTGGGCAGCTGTCCAGCTTTTCAGGAATTGTTTCTTTCATTCACGGAAGAAACGGATTCAACGGATAGACAATAAAATACTAAAAGACGAGCGGCAACGCTCGTTTCGCTTACGAATTGAGATTTGCCATACCGCAATGCCGGGCGAGGGCTTTAAAATAATCTTCGTGAGTCGGCTGACGTTCAATCTTGACGATCGAATGTTAGCGGGATCGTTGCGTTTCAACGATCAGGCAGGCTTCCCGGATTTGAAAAGAATCCGGAAGCGGACTGCCGCAGTCCGCAGGGACTGCGTTTTCCGGCTGTGATGCGCCGGAGAAATGATGAAATCAGGAGGATTGAAGATGAGCAGAAAACCGGACATGTTTTTGTCTGAATTTAAAGTGAAAAACAAAGCGTTCAAGGTCCTGACCGCGCTGATAATCCTGGCGGCGATGGCCGGCTGTCAACAACGCCGGCAGCGGCACCGCAGCCGGAAGAAAACGCGGCGGCCGCAAGCTATCCGCTGACCTTTACCGACGCGCTGGATCGGGAAATCACGTTGTCCCAGGCCCCTCAACGGCCGGCGGTGTTGTTTTCCTCGTATGCCGAGCTGTGGCAGCTGGCGGGCGGGGATGTTGCGGTAACTGTCGGCGACAGCGTGAAGCGCGGATTTGTCAATGCCGGGACGCCGCTGGTGGACGATGGCGCCGGGTTAAAGATCGACGCGGAGCAGCTGATTGCCCAGCAGCCGGACTTCGTGATCGCTTCGGCGGATATGGGTGTGCAGGCTGAGCTGTGCGGTCAGTTAAGCGGCTATGGGATTCCATGCGCGGCCTTAAAAGAGGAAAGCTTTGCGGATTATCTTTCCTTATTAAAATTATTCACGCAGATCACCGGGAATACTGAGGCCTACCAGACCTACGGACTTAACCTCCAGCAAGAGATCGAGACGCTGCTGACGGAAGTGAAGCAGGCCTCGCTCGGGCCAAGAACCGGTCTCGGTCTTATTTATCCGGGCGGCTCAGGCTATTCTGCGACGAAGGCGAAAACGGCGAAGGATCACTTCGTCGGCGGTATGCTGGAGGAACTGGGCGCGGTCAACATCGCGGATGAAGCCGGCGCTTTGTCCGAGGGTCTGGCGTTGGAAAGCATTCTGCTGAATCAGCCGGATGTGATCCTGATCGTTCCTCAGGGCAATGAGGAAGCGGCCCGGGCTTATGGACAGCCTGCTTGAGGAAAGCGGCTGGCGTGATCTGAAGCGGTGAAAAACGGCCGCTGCACCTATTTTTGTCCAAAGACTTGTTTCATTATAAGCCCAACGCCCGCTGGGCTGAATCCTACCGCGTGTTAGCCGGCCTGTTGTATCCGGAGAGCTTTCATGAAGATCAAGAAGAAACGGGTTCTGATCCCGTTTCTCTTCTGTTCTTAGCGGTGCTGGGACTGAGCGGACTGGCGCTGGGCAGCGCCCGGTTTGCTGGTTGAGGTGATCGCCGTCTTTACGGGCGGCGGCGATCCGACGGTGGCTGGATCGTGCTGCAGCTGCGGTTGCCGCGGGGCTGGGCTGTGCCGGGCGGGGCTGGCGGTTTCTGGGCTTCTGCTTCAAAGCGCAACGGGCAACGATCTCTGTGTTCGCCGAATATCATCGGCGTGAATTCCGGCGCGGGCTTTGCGGGTCATGGTTCTGCTTTGCCTGTTCCCGATGGCGTTTGCGGTTCTGCCGCTGGCGGCGTTTGCGGGCGCGTTGTTCACGACGTTTCTGGTGTTGGGAATTTCAGTGGGTGCGGGCGGACATCAGTCCAAGTCGACGGTTCTGCTGGCCGGGGTCGCGGTCAGCTCGCTGCTCAGCGCCGGGATCTTTTTCTTTCACAGCTGGTTCCCGATGCCCTGGCGTCGTATTCGGCGTTTTCGATTGGCGGATTTTCCGGCGTTCAGGGAGCGGATCTGGTTTTCCCGCGCTCATGATCGGGGTGGGAACGGGCCTTGCCTGGGGATTAGCACCGCAGTTAAATCTGTTGTGTCTGGGTGATGAGCTGGCCGCCACGTTAGGCGTAAAGGTCAAAGCGCTGCGGCTGATCTGTCTGATTCTGGCCAGCGCGCTGTGCGCGGCGGTGGTTACGTATGCCGGGCTGCTGGGGTTTGTCGGCTTGATCGTGCCGCATCTGGCGCGGAAGCTGGCGGGGCATGACCTGCGGATTCTGGTGCCGGTGACCGCGCTGTTATTGGGTGCCAATTTAGTCGCTGTCCGACTTAGCGGGACGAACGCTCTTTTCCCCGGCGGAATTGCCGGCGGGGATTCTGATGGCGGCTGTTGGGCGCGCCGTTCTTCCTGTTCATCCTGTTCCAGCGGCGGGGGCGTTATGTAGGGCCCAGCAGATCAGCCTGCGGGCTGGGATCTAAAACCATTCTCAAGCAGGTTGATTTTCAAGCGGAAGCGGGTCAGATCACGGTGCTGCTGGGTCGCAACGGCAGCGGTAAGACGTCGCTCTTGCGATGCCTGGCGATGACGCAGACCCGCTGGCAGGGCCAGGTGACGCTGGATGGCTGTCCGCTGCGCTCTCCTGACTCCGCAGGAACGATTGCCGGATCGCACTGCTGCCGCAGGTGTTGCCCGCGGCCGCCGATCACCGTGCGCACGCTGACGAGTTACGGCCGTCAGCCCTATCTGGGCTGGCGGACAGCTGAGCGCTGCGGATGAACAGAGAGTGCAGCGGGCCATGGACGAGCCGAGATCGCGGCGCATGCGGAGGATTTAGTCTGTCACTGTTCCGGCGGTGAACGCCAGCTGGCTTATCTTTGCGATGCTGCTGGCGCAGGATACGCCGGTGGTGCTGTTGGACGAACCAACGGCCAGTTTGGACATGGAATACCGCCGTGTTGTCTATGCGCTTTTGCGCCGGATGAAGGCGGAAGGCAAAACGGTGGTTCTGATTCTGCACGAGCTGGCGGATGCCGTCGAACTGGCCGATCAGGTCTGCGTACTGGATCAGGGGACGCGGGTGTTCACGGGCACGCCGGAGGATTTTCTGATCAGCGGTCTGCCGCAGTCTGTTTTTGGGCTGTGTCCAAAACAGGTCAAGGATGAAACAGGAAATGAGTTTATACTGTTCCGGCCGCTGAATCAAGGTGGGGAATAGCTTGAACTTAAGATAAAAAGAAAAACCAGACAGGTTCGCGACACGCCTTTGCGAGATCACGGATTTGTCTGGTTTTTAGTATCACTTTGATTGTCCATTTCTGTTTTTAAACACTTTGGATTGCGGTATCATCCTTAAAACATTGAAAATGTGAATACAGTATTATTTAAAATTCTTGAAAACGTGTGATATTATGCGATTAAAAACTTGAAAACGTGTAAAAATAAGTTCTTAATATGAAATTCTATGGTATACTGAAACCAAAAAGGATATTGCCGATCAATACGGAGGTGTGTTTATGAAACGGAAAATCTATGATACGCTTGTCCAATGGAAACGTGAAGATGCAGGACATACCGCTATGCTGATCGACGGAGCGCGGCGGGTAGGAAAAGTTATATTGCTGAGGAATTTGCGAAAGCTGAATATCAAAGTTATATTCTGATTGACTTTAACCGTGTCTCTAAGGAGATCACGGATTTGTTTGAGCATTACCTCAATGATTTGGATACTTTTTTTCTTTATTTATCAAATTACTATAATGTCCGGTGTTATGAACATAATACGCTCATTATCTTTGATGAAGTTCAACTTTTTCCAAGAGCTCGCGCAGCGATTAAGTACCTTGTGGCGGATGGCCGTTATGACTATCTTGAAACAGGTTCTTTAATGTCAATCAAAGCGAATATCAAAGATATCGTAATTCCTTCAGAAGAACGGCATGTTAAAATGTTTTCCTCTTGATTTTGAAGAATTTCTCTGGGCACTGGATAATGAGATGTTCATGGACCTCATCCGCAAATGTTTTGAAGAACGCCGGCCGATGGGACAGGCGCTCCATCGGAAAGCGATGGACTATTTTAGGCAATACCTCATTGTTGGGGAATGCCTCAAGCCGTAGAGACTTATGTTCTTACAAAAGATTTTGACCGGGTAGATCGGGTAAAACGAAATATCCTGGAACTTTACCGGGCAGATATCATCAAACATGCACAGGGATATGAGATGAAAGTAGAACAAATTTTGATGATATCCCTCGCAGCTTCAAAAACATGAAAAGAAATTCAAACTATCCTCCTTAAAAAAGAAGCCCGTTTCAGGGATTATGAAGAAGCGATTTTTTTGGCTATCTGACGCGATGATAAACCAATATCGCCTACAATTCAACAGCCTGTGCTTGGCTTAAAACTCAACATGGAAAGGATGACATTAAAATGTTATATGGCTGATACCGGGCTTCTGATCAGTCATGCTTTCGATGAAAATGGAATTGTCAGTGAAGAAATTTATAAAAACTTCTATTTGATAAATTGGAATTTAATAAAGGGATGATTGTGGAAATGTTGTAGCACAAATGCTCACCGCTAGCGGACATAAGTTATATTTTTACTCCAATTCTTCCCGGAATGATGCTTCCAGCCGGATGGAAATTGATTTTTAGTGGCGAAAAGCAAGATTACCAATCGGCATAATATCTCACCGATTGAAGTTAAGTCAAGCAAGAATTACCTCTGACCTCTTTAAAAGAAATTCTGTTCTCAATTTAAAGAACAGCTGTATATCCCTTATGTGCTGCATCAGGTGATCTGAAAGAAGAAAATGGAATCACTTATTTACCGCTTTACATGACGCCTTTCCTATAAAACTCCGATTCTGACTCCCGCATGAGGTGGGAGTTTATCGTTAAACTATGGGGAAAATCTAAATCAAGAGAAGTTGGAACACGCAGTGTTCCTGCTTATCCCTGTTATCCCTTTTCGTGATTGAGTAAAGAAAACCTATTGCAGTGGGATGGAAAAAAAGCGGCGTTTTCTAAATGGAAATCAGTCTGCCATTTCTATTATGTTGATATAAACGGTGAGAAATGGAGATCACAGTGCGGTTGGCAGAAGCCCGGCGCAGCGCTTCCATGACTAACGCTTCTGTACCGCTGTCCAGATTGGCGGTGATTTCATCCAGAAGCAGGATGCGCGGATCGGCCGCTACGGCCCGAGCGATCGCTAACAGCTGCAGCTGACCTTGAGAAAAGAGCGCCGGATCCCAGGGCGTTGCCATTCCCTGCGGCAGCTGGGCGATGACCGAGTCAGACCGACTAACCACACAGCATGGGCTATCTGATCGGCGGTGATCGTTTCATCAAACAAGGAGATTTGATCGCCGACCGTGCCGCTGGCCGGCCGCAGCGTTTGTTCCCATAACCGAACAATCGCCGTTTCTGACGATCGCTGATCTGATCGGCAGGGCGAAAAATCGTAACGGATCCCTGCTGAGGAGAATATAAACCAAGGATCAATTTAAAATTGTACTTTTTCCAGCGCCGGTTCGTCCGGCCAGCGTGACCGTTTCCCCTTGTTCGACACGAAACGAACAATCACGCAGGACGGTTTCTTCCTTTTTCATAACCGAAGGTAACGTGATTCAGCGCCAGCGCCGGTTCGCCGGCCGGCAGGGTGGAAAGTGTCAGTGTTGCTTCCGGCAGATTCCGCTGCGGCTGGCGGAAGAAAGCTTCGATCCGCTGAATGCCGGCAACTGCCGATTGAATATTCTCAATTTCCATGCCGATGTTTTCCAGGGGCGTGAAAATCTTGCTGACATAGGCGGTGACCGCCACTGCCGAACCCACCGACATGCCGAATAATGAGCGCCAGCCGCCGGACAGCGTCGCCAGGATCATCATGACGGCGACGACAGCGCTGCTGCTGAAAACGATAATCGGCGAATAGACGGAATCATAGAAATTCGCTTTTTCCAGACTTTGATAGCTTGTCTGTAAATGCTGGTCATAGCGGTCTTCCATTCGTTCCTGTTTATTCAGCGAGCGGATCATCCGCAGGCAGTTCAGTGTTTCCGGAACGAGATGATTGACCTGCGCAATCGCCGCGCGGTTCGTTTTTGAGCCTGAAGCATCCGTTTCTGGAAATGCCGGGTCAAGGCGAACAACAGCGGCGTGATCACGATCAGAAGAAAGCCCAGCCCAAGGCTGCGGGTGAAGATCATGACTAAAACTCCAATCACTTTTAAACTGTCGGCAGCCATATTGAGTACGCCGTTGTCAAACAGCGAACTCAGCGCGTCGACGTCGTTGACGAACAGAGAAACGGTTTTCCCCGCGTCCTCCCGGGTAAAATAAGCTGCCGGCAGAGTATCGAGCTTGGCGCAGAGGTCCTGGCGGACCTGCCGGGTAATTTTCTGTCCCGTGCGGGCGATCATGACGGTCTGCAAAGATTCCAATATTCCAGCCAGCGCCAGAAACAGAAAATAAGCCAGTGCCGGGCCTACGCCGACGGCTTGCCGCAGCGTCAGTTGGTTGACTATTTGTTCGAGCACTAACGGCGGAAGCAGCGCAGCCAGCGTTCCGGCGAGGATTACAATTCCCAATCCGATGAGAAACAGGCGCTGCTGAGCGATTACAGTGAGGACGCTGTTTTTCAGCGCCAGCGAAGTGTTGTTATTTTCATCGTCATCGCCTGCTTTCTTTTTGTTGGGTTTTAACAAGCCGGGCATAAGCGGGATTCTCCGCCATCATCGTCGCAGGATCGGCTATCCGGCAGTTCCGTTTTCCAGCCAGAGCACTTGATCGAACTGGGCAAAATGGGTCAGACGGTGGGAAATCAACAGGATGATCCGATCTTTTGCCCAATTCGCGCAGATTCCGCAGGATTTCGTCTTCCGTGGCGGGATCGACCGCGGAAAACGGATCATCGAGTACCCAGACCGGACGCGGCCGGGCCAGTGTGCGCGCCAGCGCGAGCCGGGCTTGCTGACCGCCGGAGAGCCGTGTTCCCTGTGCGCCGATCTGTGTCTTGAGGCCTTCCGGCATCGCCGCGACTTCCTCCTTCAGCGCGGTAAGCTTTTTAACCATGGTGCGCAGTCCAGGTCTTCGCCAAGCTGAATGTTTTCCTCAATCGTGTCGCTGAGCAGCTGCGGGGCATGGCCCAGATAGCCGACCAAAATGGCTGATGGCGTGCGCTGTTGAGCTGCGCTATTTCCAAACCGTTGATCCGCAGACTGCCCGGCGTAAGGCAGCGCTCGCCTAACAACAAGCGGCCCAGCGTCGATTTTTCCACAGGCCAGCGGACCAGTGATGCCGATGATCTGTCCGGTGTGAACCTGGAATGACACATGCTCGAATAAAGGCGGCTGGTGAGGATAAGCAAAGCTTAAATCTTCCAATTTTTAATTCAGCAGGTCCGGCGGTTGGCGGCAGCGTTGAATCCGGAATTCTACCGGCTGCAGCTGCGGCTGAATCGCTGCCAGGATACTTTTGCTTTCTGAACGGCATTGAACAGCTTGGCGGCATGGGGCTTTTCAGCGCCAGCCGGGAGAAGCAAGCCAGATAGGTCGTGAAGGCGGCGAGATCCCAGGCAGCCCAGCCAACGCCCAATACGTTTTTGAGCACCGCGAAGCAGCACGAAGACGACGCCGGCCATGGCGATGATGTTGTACAGCGGCTGCATTGCGTTTTCCCAGGCGCTGGAAACAACCGCGTTTTTCTCCACGACGGCTAATTGATCGCCAAGGGCCTGATCCCGCTGGTTTTCGCAGCCGAAGACCCGATAGGTCAGCGAGTTGCTGACGCGGTCAAGCGTCATCGTGTTGAGCTGGCTGACGCTGGTTTTGTAGGCGGCGGCGCTGCGGGTGATCGGATGCTTTAATTTCTGCGCCAAAAGAGCGGGCCAACGGCAAACACACAGGCTAAAAGCGTCAGCCGGAGATCATAGGCCATCAACATCCCCCAGATAGGCGATCATGACGACGCCGGTATCGAACACTTCAGTTGTAAATTTGCGCATGCCCTCAGCACAGGCATCCACATCGTTGATCGCCTTGGTCATCAGGTTCCGGCCTCGTCCGCGCTCAAGACGGCCGGATTTTTGATAGACAAGATTGCGGTACAGCACCCGCCGCATGGAACGGCGGTATCGTTGGCAAACGCCGCACCCCGAACCGCTTGAGACAGCGCGCTCCCCTGAACGATCAAAATGACAATCAGATAGACGCCGGCCAGCTTTGATCATGTCGATTCCGCTTTTTTTCGCCCGCCAGGACTGCCATTAAACACAACGTCAGCTGTCCTTCGAAGTAGGGGCCCGGCTGTCAGGCCGGCGTTGTAGAGGATGCCGGGTCAGCGTGATGCCGGCAGTACGTGGCGTTCCTGATAAAAAAATAGGTGCTCAGCCGGTCAGGCCGGCGTTCTCTGTTGATTTGCGAATCATGGGTTAATCTCCTGCCGGCGCATTCACCCGTTGATTCAGATGTGGGAAACCGGCTTTGCTTTCCGTCTTGCAGCGCAGGTAAAGACGGTTTAATAAGCCTGTGAACGCCTCGCTTTCCGCTTCGCTGAATTCTTCCAGCAGCCAGGCGTAAGCTTCAGCTTCGATCGCGGCTTTGGATTGCTTCAGCGCTTCCGCCTTCGCCGTGGCACTGAGACGCCGGGCGCGTTTGTCCTCAGGATCCGGGGTTCGGATCAGATACCCTTTTGTTCCAGGTTCGCTGCCCGCCGGGCGCAGGTCTTTATCAATTCCGCACAAGTGGATGCCGGCCCTGTGATGCCGATTTTTTCACACAGTTTCATCCGATGCGGTAGTCGCGGACTGAAGGAGAATTTGACCGCGGCAATTTTGTGAACCGGTTTCCATCTGTAATTTGTGAAGACTTCCTGAATACGCGATTTTGGGTGCTAAAATGAACATACAGACAGTTCGAAAATGAAAAAACTGATTCAAATTGTTTGAGGCAGGTTTTTTGGATTGCGCTTTCCGCCATTGCAGGAAAGCAAGCCGGACTACAATCATAAAAAGAGAATGAAAAACCTGGTTTCCGTCATGAATTTTAAACTTCGCAAAGTCGCCCATTAAAAATCGGACGGAAAAATTGAAAATGTCTGGGGGATTCGCCATCGGACGGCAATCATAAAGGAAATAAAAAAATTTAAACTTTTAGCCCGTTAAAAGAAGAATAGAAAAACACAAATGAAAACACAAAGAAGAAAAAAGAGGACGCCGGATCAATAAAGGAAATCTGGCGATCTGATGGTCATCGCGGTTGCCGCTCTGGTTTTGATCGGGGCCGGATCGGATGGCTGTTGTCGAACCGGAACCGGCATTTCTGAAGCCGCAGGTTTCTTCTTCGGAAGAACTGAAGGATAAAAGCAAGGATGTTCAGCTGGCGGTTTATTATCCGCAGAGCGCCGACAGCACGTTCCAGGATGGCCCAGAACGCGGAAGTCATTTTCAATGATTTAAAGGCACAGACTGAGAACTATCAAAGGAAAAGAAGCCGCTGCTTGTCAAGGCGGATTATCAGATGAATGTGAATCAGGACCGCTATGTTTCGCTGGAATACGATCTCACGCAATGAAAATGAAACCGTACAGGAACAGCGGCAGTCGTATTTATACGATCTGACCGATCACCAGTGGCTCGACGCTTCGTCCTTATTGGATGAGAACGCCCTGAAATGGTTGTCGGCGAATCTGCGCGCTCAGCTGAAGGCGGACGATAACTGGAAAGAAGCGGCGTATACGCTGCCGCTGATCGAAGCGACGGCCTGGGATTCCGGCAACTTCTCGGATTTCACATTAAAAGACGGAATGCTGATCTTTAATTTTCCTGCTGGGCTGGGAAAATGCCTACCGCTGGTTTCCGGTTTCCAATTTAGGGCGAGCATTTCCTGCTGGACATCGGACAGGAACCTTGCCGGAGAACAATGTCCGGATTGCGCCGCGGGTGATCGATCCCAACAAACCGATGGTCGCGCTGACCTTTGACGACGGGCCGCATCCGACCAACACGCCGCAGCTGATCAATCTTCTGCAGCATTATGATTTCGGCGGCGACGTTTTCATGCAGGAGTCCGGTAGAGAAATATCCGAAACAACGCTGATGGTGATCAACTCCGCCAGCGAAGCGGCATCGCATTCCTACAACCATCCGAAGCTGACGAAGCTGAAGGGCGATAACCTGTTATTTCAGCTTAACCGCACGACGGAAACTGGTCCAGGAGCTGACGGGCTGGCAGTACACGATCAAGCATTTCCGTCCGCCTTACGGCGCGGCCAACGCGACGGTGAAAGAAAATTCAGCTTATCCGTTGATCATGTGGGGCATTGATACGCTCGACTGGAAAACGCTCGATCCGGTACAGACGGTGGAGAACACAATGTCCGCGGTGAAAGATGGTTCGATCGTACTGATGCATGATATCCATGCCGAAACGGTGACGGCTGTTGAATCGCTGCTTCCGCAGCTGATTGAAGCGGGTTATCAGCTCGTAACAGTTGATGAACTGCTTCAGGCCAAGGGGTTGAGGTTTACAACGGTCAGCGTGTCTTCAGTGCTTATGATATTAAGGATTGACAAGCAATTTGAATTTGATTTAAGGATACACGACAACGGGGCGGAATCAACCCGTTGTTTTTGAAGATCGAGTCTTTCCCTGATGAAAGACTTGCGATAACCCGATCTGACGGCGCTGATCCTGCGCGTCTGTGAGTTGATGGGTTCAAGTGAAAAAGCGTAAACGAGGAGCGGGACAATGAAGAAACGAGACTTTATAGGGTATGTTCTGGAGCTTGGCCGTGGTTCTGCTTTATCCTTTATTTACGCCGCCGGCGATTTCAAGCGCCTGGATTCAATCTGTTTTGAAGTGGAATCCTCTGGTTTGCGAATGGATGAGCTTTTTATGTGCCGTTCTTCAATTTTTTCACATCTGCATTTTCAGACGAACAAAGTGTTTGTGATCGAGAATCTGAACGCGGATCCTGACATACTTTTTAATTATATCAACCTGGAAGTTTCCAGCACGCCTCAGTTTCACAGCTATACCCTGAGAAAAATTCTGGAAATTCACGATGAAATAGTGGCGAAAGTCCGTTTTCAGGAAGCCGGCACCGAAGTACTCGTCAGAATTGTTGAGACTGATTTCAGTACCGGGATTCGGGAAGCTATGCTTATTCCGTACTCGCTTATTTTAAAGTGGAGAAGATCCATTATGCCGTTTCGACCTCGCTTTGGGAAGAGAAACGACCCAGCCGTTCAGCGATAGCGAGAGTACCGCGATAAAGGAACAGGCGGCCGCTGAAGTCCGGGCGATTGTCCGTCAGATATCAAAAAGGGAATTCCACGCATTGAACGGGAATTCCTTTTAAGTTGAGATGAGGATTGAAGCAGGCCGGATGCGGCAAAGCAAAGGGGCAAGTTATTCCGCAAGACTGATTTGAGGGACATTTTTTTGCCCGCAGTTCTTTTCCGGCTTGTATTGCAGATTAAACGTGCAGCTGGGCGAGCGTTTCCGCCAACGGGGCTAAAATATTCAGATCGGCATTCTTGTCCATCGACGTCGCCGTCTTGTTGATCACGACTAGCTGATCGCCGTAAAAATAGCGCACCATCGAGGCGGCCGGATAGACGGACAGCGAGGTTCCGCAGATGATCAGCACATCGGACTGCTGGATCCAGGTTAACGCTCGGTCCATCACGGCTTCGTCAAGCGCTTCCTCATATAGAACGACGTCCGGCTTCATCAGTCCGCCGCAGACCGGACCGCGCGGCAGATCCTCAGTCTTCAGGATAAAGTCCAGGCCTTCCTCATGATGACAGTTTACGCAGTAATTCCGCATGATCGAGCCATGCAGCTCCGCGACGTGTTGACTGCCGGCGAGGGTATGCAGATTGTCGATGTTCTGCGTCACGACGCCCAGACAACGTCCGGTTTTTCCAGCTCCGCCATCAAGCGGTGAGCGGCGTTGGGCCGGGCGTTCGGATAAAGCATGCGGCTGCGGTAGAAGCGGTAAAATTCTTTTCGGATTCGACTCAAAAATGATGACTGATGGTTTCCTCCGGCGGGTAATCATACTGTTGCTGATACAATCCGTCAACGCTGCGGAAGTCCGAATTCCGCTTTCCGTGGACGCACCCGCGCCGGTAAAAAGACGATGCGCTTCCCTCGATCCAGGATTTCCTGCAGCGCTTGAATCTGTTTTTCCATACTTGTAACTCTCCTTTTCTGATTTTTCCTGTGTTCCAGATTGGTTCAGTTTCTTTTCTGCTTTCTTTTAGGATTATCTTTTCATTGGCTGCCGACCGAATTTTATGTTTCCGTTTATCAGGAAGATATCCCGTGAGCCTGCTTCTATTTTATCACGGTTTGACCGCCGCGTTATAATAAAGATAAAGAAGGAATGCTTATGCGCGCATTGGTTTTGATGCTGGGCTGGATGTGGAAAACGCCTGAACCCTACGGCCTTTTCCACGCTCTGATGGCGGGATTGGCCGGGCTGAGCGCACTGGGGGCGTGGCGGTTACGCGGATTGAAAGAAAGCCGCCGGCAAAAGCTGTTGTTTTGCCTTGGTGTTCTGATGGCGGGCAGCGAAGTTCTCAAGCAGGTGTTCCGCTTTCTGATCGTCGATCAGGGCGTGTATAACTGGTGGTATTTTCCATTTCAGCTTTGCAGCATGCCGATTCTATCTCTGTCTGCTTCTGCCCTGGCTTAAAAAAAGGCCGGCGGACCGTCGTTACTTTCCTGGCGGATTTTGCGCTGCTGGGCGGGATCGCCGTCTATCTTGATCCTTCGGATATGCTCAGTCCGTCTTTGTTTCTGACGCTGTTTTCGTTTCTTTGGCACGATCTGCTGATTATCATCGGCATCCTGTGCGGAACCAGCGATGCGATGCAGGAGGATTCCCAGGGAGCGCTGAAAATGCTTGGACTCTTCGGATTGCTTGCGGGGATCGCGGAAATACTGAACGTCTCGCTTTTCCGATATGGTGAATTGTCGATGTTTTACCTGTCGCCCAAACTTGCCAACACGCAGCTGGGTTTTCGTGAAATCGCCCGGCTCTGGGGTATTCCGGCAGGGAATTTCTGTTATTTTCTGGCGATGATCGCCGGCGGGCTGCTCATTCATACGCTGTGGCGGCGAATCCGGCAAAAAGACAGGTCAATCCGGGAACAGGATGTTTGAGTTTTAAGGGAAAACACGATACAATAAGCGCGGTGAAGAAAATGAATTTTCAGGAAGAATTATGTGCATGGTATAAGATCCACCATCGTGAACTGCCGTTCCGCCAAAGCCGGGATCCTTATGCGATCTGGGTCAGCGAGATTATGGCGCAGCAGACGCGGATCGATTCCATGCTTCCGTATTACAAGCGCTGGATGGAGCGCTGGCCGACGGTCGAAGCGTTAGCGGAAGCGCCGATTGAAGACGTCCTGCATGTTTGGCAGGGATTGGGCTATTACAACCGGGCGCGGAAGCTGCATGCGGGTGCGAAAGTCGTAGTTGAACGCTACGGCGGCCTCTTGCCGGCGGATGTTGAACAGCTGCGGACGATTCCGGGATCGGTTTTTTACACCGCCGGGGCGATCGGCAGTATCGCTTACGGTCTGCGGGCTCCGGCTGTCGACGGCAACGTCCTGCGGGTGACGACGCGCGTGCTCCAATATGGCGAGGATATCACGAAGAAGACGACGGCCGATTATGTCTGGCGGCAGGTCTACGATTGGATGGAAGGCAGTAATCCCGCGGTGTTTACCCAGGCGATGATGGAGATCGGAGCGCTGGTCTGCACGCCGAAAAATCCCCAGTGCCTGCTTTGTCCGCTAGCGCCGTTCTGCGGTGCGGGCCAGGATGGCAGCTGGAGTCAATATCCCGTTAAAAAAGAAAGCCAAACCGCCGCTGGAGCTGCAGCTGTATACCTATTGATTGAGAATGACCGCCGCCAGATCCTGCTGAGCGACGATTGGTCGGACGGTCTGATGGAAGGTCTGTACCGTCGCCGCAGGCCGCAGCGCCGTTGGAACAAACAGATCAGCTTGATTTTGCGGGACAGCGCAAGCATGTGTTCTCCCATCGTGTATGGAAAATGGAATGCTACCGCGGACAATGGGATGATCAGGTCCAGGAAACGCTGCCGGAGCATTGCTTCTGGATCGCCAAGGATCAGCTGGATACGCTTTCCGATCGTCGGCGCGCACCGCAAGTGGCTTGACGAAGGCTTGGCAGACGATGCTGAAGCATCCCCGGATAACCCGGAATCTGTTCAGATCAGTGAGGCATCGCTGACGGATCCGGCGGAGACCGCCGGGATTGAAGCTTGTCAGGTTTCTGATGCATCCATAATGGAAAAGAAGAAAACAAAAAGAAAGGGTAAAAAGGACAAGAATATGAATGAACGCGTAGAACGGCTTCAAAAGAAAAAATGCAGGAGGAAGGTCTGGGGAGCCTGTGTCATTTCTGATCACAGCGCTGTGGAATATTTTATCGGACGTCGTTTTTCCTGCGGTGAGCGGCTGATCGCTCTGATCGTAACGACGGAGGGCTTACCCAAGCTGGTGCTCAACGAGTTGTTTCCCTTAGCGCCGCAAACGGATTTTGAGCTTGTCCGCTACAACGATACCGAGGACGGCGTGCAGATCGTTTCCGGTTCTTAAACGGTAAGGTTGGGATCGACAAGTTCTGGTCCGCCGGCTTTCTGATCCGCTTGATGGCGCTGCGTCCGGATTTGGAAATGGTGGACGGCAATCTCGTCGACCGCATCCGCAGCGTCAAGGATCCTGTGGAACAGGCCAGGATGCGTCAGGCGTCGCTGAATAATGATAAGGTAATGGCGCGGGTGCGCGAGCTGATCCAGGCAGGCAAGAGTGAAAACAGCTGGAACAGGAAATCAACGCGGCGTTCCGGGAGCTGGCTGACAGCGATCCGTCGTTTGAGACGATCGTCGCGTTCGCGGAAAACTGCGCTGATCCTCACGCCGTACCGTCGGATAAGATTTTAGAAGAAGGCATGTCGGTGATCGTTGACATGGGCTGTAAATTTGAAGGCTATTGTTCAGACATGACGCGCACGTACTTCATCGGCAAGAACACGATGGAAGATGTTTACGATACCGTCCTGCGGGCCAATCTGGCAGGGATTGCGGCAGTGAAGCCGGGCGTGCGGTTCTGCGATATCGACCGGGCCTGCCGCCAGGTGATTGAGGAAGCGGGCTATGGTTCGTATTTTATCCATCGCACCGGGCACGGAATCGGCTTAAGCGTGCATGAACCGTTCGATGTCAGCGCGGTCGATGAAATCGTTGTTGAGGAAGGCATGTGCTTCTCGATCGAACCGGGGATCTATCTGCCGGGCGTCGGCGGGGTACGGATTGAAGATCTGGTGCTGGTGACGAAGGACGGCTGCGAGGTGCTCAACCATGATCCAAAGGATCAGCCGGTGTTATGAGTTTTGGCTTCTATGCGTTCTGGTTTGTGAACCTGGCGGAAATCGTGTTGTGTTTGTGGGATAAATTCTGCGCCCGCACCCATCGCTGGCGGGTTCCAGAAAGGGTGTTTTTACGCTCGCTTTTCTGGGCGGCGCACTGGGGTTGGGCGCAGGGATGTTGATCGCCCATCACAAGGTCTCCAAGCCTTCGTTTGTCCGGATTGCGGTTTTAGCCGGGATTGAGAATTTAATCGCCGTTGCCGTGATTCTGGCAAACCTCAAATAATTTTGAGATTGTATTTCTAATTGCCGGAAAATTTGTTACACTGTTGATAATGTGAGGTAGCAGGTCTATGAACATGAAGTGGAAAATTACAATGATGGGGTCTTTTACCCTCCGGGTGCGGGGGAAGGAAATCAATTTAGGCGCTGCCATGGGAAAGCAGATTGCTTCCATATTTGCCTATCTGATCCTTCATCGCGATCGGGCGGTTGCCAAGCGAACAGTTAATTGAAATCTTCTGGCCGGACAGCCGGAATCCGCTGAACGCGCTGAAGTTCGCCATTTTCCGGCTGCGCAAAGCACTCGAAGAACTGCCGGGTGCGGGCGGCCCGGATTGGATCCAGACGGTCCGGGGCGGTTACCGGTTAAATCCGGCGGCGGATTTTGAATGGGATATCGCCCAGCTGGATAAAAAATCGCGCTGCGGGCTGACTGCGGCGATGCCAAAGCGTTAGCGGCTCTGGTTCAGGGTGAATTTTTAGCGGATCTGGAAGATTCCTGGATTGCGGAGGAACGCGAACGCCAATGGCAGAAAATCTTAAATACCACCGATAAAATTGGGGAGGAGCTGGAACAGAACGAGCTTTATCCGCAAGCACTGAATCTTTATAAAACCTTATTAGCGGTTGAACCGTTTAATGATCAGGTGAATTATCTGATGCTGCGGGTGATGATCCGGCAGCGTCAGTACAATGAAGCGATTCATTATTATGAACAGGTCGCGGCTGCATTCCAGAAGGAATACGGCATTGAATTTCTGGGTAAATCGCAGGCGCTGATTTATTTTATCAGCGTCGAAAACGGCGAGACCGTGACACTGGACGAACTGGTATCTTCGCTGAATGAGGAAATCAGCGAGCCGCTGGCGTTCTTCTGCGACCGGCCGGTTTTCCAGAAGTTGTATCAGGCGCGGGTGCGGGAAATTCAAAGGTCGCGGGACAGTTTCTATATGATGATGCTGGAACTGGAGTCGCAGGAAGGCTCACAGCCGGAAAAATGATCAGCTGGAATATCTAAGCCGGGTGTTGGAAAGCGAACTGCGCAGCAGTGATATTTTCTGCCGGATCTCTAAAAGCCAGTATGCGGTGATGATGAATCTGCGGCGGAAGGAAGACGGCGATATCGCGGCGCAGCGAATCCGCACGCGTTTCCATAAGCGCTACCCGTCGGATCAGGCGAAGCTGGGTTACCATGTCTGTGAAATCCAACCGATGCCGATGCCGGCCGCGGCTTGATTTAAGGGCGATTCCCTGGATTTATCTTATTAAAGCCGAAGCGTATTTATACAATAGGAACTAACAGCCGGTGCCGTCATCGAAGGCGAACCGGTTTTTTGTTACTTTTTTCTAAAAAAAAGATTCCCTTGTTACAGGTAAGGGTACTTACTCGAAATTGGGCGAAGAAAAAGGTCAGGCAGGATGAAGCTTCATTTAACGCTTTATCCTGCCTGCTTCTTTGTATGGATATTTTATGTCTGCCCGAAACCGAGTAAGAACCACAGGCAAAGCCGGGAATCTTCTGGTATTAAACATCCAGCGCCAATTCCATTCCGTTTTGTCCTGCGGCAAGTTGAGCGCCGGGAAAGAAACGGCGGGAAGATTGGATTATTGTGAGAACTGCCGCTTTAACAACGCTTCCTTCAGCGGTTTCATGAAGGTTCTGCCAATCGGAATATGCTGACCATTGAGAGCAGGATTTCATTGCCGCAGATTTGCTCGATGTGACGGAAGGCGACGATGTAGGAACGATGACACTGGAAGAATTCATCCGGAGGCAGCTGTGCGAGCGCTTCCTGCAGCTTCGCGTACATTTCATAGTGGTCATGCGTGGTCGTGACGATAATCTTGCGGAGTTCCTTTTCAATGCAGAGGATCGAATGAATCGGAATCGGAATGACCTGGCTGCGGCTGTGAAGCATGAAGCTGACTCCGGTCTGAGCTTGGCCCAGCTTCGCCAGCGCCCGATCCAGGGCATCCGGAAGCCGCTGTGCCATCTGCGATTTCAGAACGAAATACAGATGTTCAGTTTCATAAACATCTGAAAAATATTCCAGATAACTGGAAATAAAATGATCTGCGCTGAGGGCTGGATCAGATTGATTTGCTTGGCAGCGTCGATGCCGGTGATTTCCGGCATTCGAATATCCAGAATATAAAGCTGGATATCGTAAGTTTCGATCTCTTTTAACAGCTGCGCGCCGCTGGTCCAGGTGTGAATCTCAGCTTCAATTTCCCGCATCCCGCACAAACGCTGAATTTCCTGTGAAATCATTCGCAGATGGAGCGGATTATCGTCGCACAAACCGATACAGAGCTTCATATATGTCTCTCCTTTGAGTGTGCATTTATTATATCATTTTCCCGCGGCTGTCAACATTGAATATTCTGACAATTCCTAAAATAATGGGATTCTTTGTTCGGAAAGTCCCTGTTGCGAATGTTTGTAAAAACTGGAAACGGGATATGAAATGCGGTTGCCGTGTCCGCATCCAGTTCAGCCTGCGGATTCCTCGTCAAGCGAACGCAGCGCCGCTTCGGCAGCTTCGCGCATCTGGTCTTTCAAGGACTGCGGCTGCAGAATCCGGACCTTCTGACCAAACTGAAACAACCAGCCTAAAAACGGAGGAGCTGCGCTCAGCGTCAGATTCACATCAAAATCTTGATCAGTAATGCGCGTGATCATGACGTCCTGACCGAACCGATCAAAAACCGTGTTCGCCAGGGATAGATCAAAGCGCAGCGTCATGTTGACCGGTTCGCTGGCGTACATCCCGAAGCTGCGGGCAGCGTATTCCTTCAAATCAAAGGGAATCCGGGGCAGCGGTTCGCTTTGAAGCTGGATCTGTTCCATTTTATCCAGCCGGTAATGCGAGAAGCCGTGATGATGGAATGAGTAACAAACGCAGTAATAGCGCTGGTTCTCCCGGATCAGCGCGTAAGGAAACAGCTGGTAGGTTTGCGATTGTCGGCGGTAGCGCTTTTGTTTATGCACGGTAATATCAAAATAACGGAATTGAATTTCGACATTTTCCCGCAGGGCTTTCAGAATCTGGTCGATGTTCGCAAGGACGTCGGCGCCGGATTCACGGTATTCAGGAAGCAGCGGTGATAACTGCGGCTGTTGATAACGCGAGCATTCCTCTAAAAGAAGCGTGTTGAACTGCCAGGCCTGATCAGCCGAAAGAATGGTCAGCGAACCGACAGCGTCGCTGAGCAGCTTCAGCTGGGCAAGTGTGTAGCGGCGTTTCAGCCAGTAGCCCTGATTTTTTTGATATCGGATGTCCCAGCCGGCCTGGCGCAGAATGTCGATATCGGAATACACGGATTTGCGTTCAGCGCTCATGCCTTTCTGACTGAGCCGGGCGATGATTTCACTGCATTTGAGCGGATGCTCGTTGTCCGCTTCCTGCTGAAGCAAACGCAGAATTTCCAGCAGCTTTTGTTTCTGCATACGCTGATTAGCCACGGTAATCCCCCCTTATTTCAAATTCTAAAAAATATTGTATCACTGTCCGATTAATCGGACAATGAAAAATCGCGGATGTGATATCCCGTTTTCAACACTTGAAATGATAACAAAGTCGGAATCCCTTTGAGAAATAAAGGAATTCCGACTTTTTCTATGGCAAAAAATGTTGTATATTTTTCCTAACTTAAAAATTTTTTATCATTCCATTTAAGTCCTTTGGCCTATAGTGACGTCTGTCTAATGGCATCCTAGTCAGTTGTGTCAAGGCATCCAGGGTTTTGCTGCCTTTATAGAGCGCCATGAAGTCAATATCATGGATGTTGGTGACGGTCATATTCTTTAGTGTGGTCACCAGATTCGCTGGCGTGACATGTGTTTTCTGGTCATCAAGTTGGGCTTCTAAAAGTCTGTATACAAGCAGTGCGGTATAACATATCAAGAAGTGTGCTCTGATCCGTTCTGCCAGTCTATGGTTCACGGACGTCCGTCAAAGTTCGTTTTTATGATCCTGAAACAGTCTTCAATCTGATACCTTTTCTGTGACACTGCGAGGATGTCTTTTGCGGGGTCCGCAAGATTGGTGGCAATCGCATAGTAACCGTCATATTTTTTCTTCTTCCGCAATTTTACTTTCATCCAGAGTGTATTCCACGATTACTTTTTCGCCAGATTTTGTTTTCGATACGCGTTTCATAAAACGCTTTACATCGTTCGACCTTTTTGATTTCCTCCGGATCCTTCAGAGCCAGTAGTTTCTTTTTGCGCGTTCTATCTGACGATTCCTAACAGTCCTTTGATATTCCATCATTTTTCTGGAAAAGTGATGATAATGCGTTGCTTTAAGACTCCTTTGCCTTTCTCTGTACCGTCCGTCCGTTTTTCAGAACTACATCTTCGTAGAGTCCCAGATCGAGCACCTTGTCAGCGGAAACGACTTTATATGCGGAGTCATTATAGAGGGCAAGATTATCAGGATGATGCCGGTCAAAATTTTTCATTTCTTCAATAGTGATGGGCGTATCATCTGAAAGAAGTTTGTAATCATAGTCATTGAAAACGGCTTTCTTCAGTGTGTCACTCAGTTTCTTGATGGATTGAGTGACGATAAACGCTCTGCCACCCATACTATTGAACTTTCTGATGTTATAGGAGCCAAGTCCTGCATCGGCACAATAGATAAATTTTGAATCCGGAATTATTTTTAATACTTCTTCTTCCAGAGGAACTGCGGTCAGCTGTTCACTGACGTTTCCGGATGTAGGCACATGGTGATGGGGATTCCTCTGCTGTCCATGAATAATCCCATTTCTACTATAGGGTTGGGTCGATTTTCTTTTGCTGACACCGTATTGGCGCAATCCGGTTAGGATCTCTCCCGTGACCTCGTCCACAATCTCATCATCCGCCTGCTCACATTCAAAATAGAAGTTTGTGCAGTCATAATAAAGAACGGAGGAATCCCTTTTTACGATCGTGTCGCTCTGTTTGTAGAGCCATGCGAGATAATCATCGTAATGTTCTTCCAAAAGATCCATAAACCGCAGGATATGCTGATAACTAAAGTCCGGCTTTTCATAATAGGAATCCAGCTTGTCGAGCATCGCATATTTAGAAAGCGGATCCATGATCCTCGAATAAACAAGGAAACGGTGAATGGTGTAACAGTCAAAGGTCATCTTTCTTCCGGCGGTCTTTTCCTTGAAGAAATCCTTGAGCTGAAGTCCACTCATCAAATACTGCAGGAAAAAGTACCCAACGTTCAATTCTGTAGATGCGGAAGCCTCATCATCGGTCTGTTCTACTCGCTCATTATAATTCGTTGAAAAGGTGTGTTCTACCTTGCCGACACGGTATTCCTCATTCATTTTCCGAATTTCTTCCTTCACATAGGAAAGCGGGTCATCGGTTATTTTCAGCAGTTCGGAGTGTTTCCCGAAACGTTTGACATTTTTGGTTGTGACCTTTTGCCATTTCGATTCCGACTTGAGCATAGTAGATAGGATCTTTACTCGTTTTGTTATAAAAAAGTTTCATTACGTCACCGCCAAATCAGATATAAGCCACCATAATTATACAACATATACAACGTAAATGAAAGAGGAATTTGACAAAAAACACCGCATTTCTGCGGTATTTAGAACTTTTATTCAGTTGCAAGTGTTGAAAACCCGTGTTTCTGCATACGCTGATTAGCCACGGTAATCCCCTTATTTCAAATTAAAAAATATTGTATCACTGTCCGATTAATCGGACAATGAAAAATCGCGGATGTGATATCATTAGGACACGTTAAGGGAGGAATGCCGGATGGAATTCAAAGATAAAGGGATGTTGGCGGCTGGCGGGCAGCTGGCGGGAATGGGATATCTGATTTCAGGATATGACAACGCGGGGGTGTTTCTGCTTGGGGTAACGGTCATCGCGCTGGCTTTGTTTCAATCGGACAACCGCTGCCGCTGGCCATGGAAAATTGCGCTGCTGACCGGTCTGGCCGGGGGTTGATTCTGGGCTTACAGCCGATGGCCGGCGATTGAGCTGGCAGGCGGCCACGGGATTGAACGCCGTGATCGCGATGCTGGGTTACCGCTGGGTTGCTTCGATGAACAGAAGCGAACGCCGGCTAATCCGATGGTCGCTGGATTGGCTGATCGCGCTGACCGTGTTGTTCTGCGGGTTGCTTCTTTTGATGCCTTCCTCGCTGCGCGTTTACGTCATGGAACCGCTGTACGCGGATGCCGGCTCAGCCTGGCCGCTTCCTTTGCTTCCGCTGCTTGTGTTTATGCCTTATTTTCCGGTTCGTCTGCGCTTGATGCGGCTGCGGGCTGCCGGGAAAGCAAAGGTTTGGATTTTGAATGAAAATAGACTGGGCTAACCTGAACCTTTTGTGGTAAACTAATCACTCAAGGGAGTGAGTTCGATGACGGAATTTCTGATTAAAAAATTTGTTAACAATTACGCCCAGACCGAAGATGCGAAGGTCCGGGAAAAGTACGGCTTGCTGAGCAGCCTGACCGGAATCGCCTGCAATGTGCTGTTGTTCGCGGTGAAGCTGGTAATGGGGACGATCGCCCATTCCATCTCGATCACGTCGGACGCGTTTAATAACTTGTCGGACAGCGCCAGCTGTGTCGTGACGCTGCTGGGGTACAAGCTGGCGGCGAAACCGGCGGATAAAGATCATCCGTTCGGACATGGCCGGATTGAATATCTGACGTCGCTGGTGCTGGCGTCGGTCATTCTGATCGTCGGCTTCGAGCTGTTGAAAAGCTCGGCGATGAAGGTGATTCACCCGGAAACGGTCCGGTTCAGCTGGATTGTGCTGATCTCGCTGCTGGCATCGATCGGCGTGAAATTCTGGATGTGCGGTTTTAACCGGAAGCTGGGCCGGCGGATTGATTCGTCGGTGATGCTGGCAACGGCGCAGGACAGCCTGAATGATGTAGTAGCCACAACGGCGACGGTCGTTTCTCTGGTGCTCTCGGCGTTTGTCAGCTGGCCGGTGGATGGAATTATGGGCGTGATCGTTTCGATCTTCGTCCTGTTTTCCGGGTATGGAATTATTAAAGATACGATCAGCGAACTGCTGGGCCAGCCTGCGGATAAAGAACTGGTCAGTAAGATTTCGGATATCATGCTGAGCCGGCCGGAAATCCTAGGACTGCACGATCTGATTATTCACAGCTACGGCCCGGGGAATCTGATCGGCAGCGCCCACGCCGAGGTCAGCGCGCACGATGATCTGCTTCAGATCCACGATACGATCGACGAGGTGGAGAAGGAAATTTACGAGCGGCTGCACGTCATGTTTACGATTCACATGGATCCGATTGAAACGGATAATCAGGAAATTGAAGAAGCGCGGAAGATGATGAAGAACATTCTGGCGCAGATTGACGAACAATTAAGCTTCCATGATTTCCGCATGGTCAGCGGTCCGACGCATACCAATCTGATTTTTGATATTGTCGTTCCATTTGAATGTAAACTGAGCTTTGACGATATTCGCAAACAAATCAACGATCATCTGAACCAACAGAAGAAAAAGTGGTACACGGTCATCACGTTCGACCGGGATTACACCGCTGAATAATTGATGGAATCAGGACCGGCGAAGCTTGCGAAAAGTGCGGGTGAACCAGAGCATGAACAGTTCAGGAGAATCGAGATCGCCGATCGCTACAATAACGGCAGGGAACCGCTTAGGTGCGTTCACCTGCTTTTTTTCATGAGAACCGGGGCGGAGGAAAATATAAAAAGACCGGAATTTTCTGACCGGTCTTCCAGGGAGATTCACTTTTCGATAAATGGGGTTTGAATTGAAGCGTGAATTACGCTGTCTTTGAGATGCCTTCATTATTTTCGCCGGAGACCAGATCGCTTTTTAAGCACTGCCATACCTCATTCAGCTGTTTTTCAACGAGAACCGGATCGGTCAGACAATCGTGAAGCGCCTGGCTTTCCGCCTGAATTCGTTGATAGCTGTCAAGGATTTCCCGGCAGTTTTGTTCGTTAATGTCTGCCAGTCCCTGCGGATCGCTCAGTACGGCGTCCACGACCTGCGCGTCCAGCTGTCCGGCATCCCGCATCTCAGCCAGGATCCGGCACGAACGTTCCAGCGTATAGGCCTGCTTATAACTTCGTTCGCCGGTTAAGGCGCTGAAGATATCGGCGACTGCCAGAATCCGCTGGGGCAGCGTCAGCTGACTGGCACTCAATCCGTCCGGATAGCCGGTGCCATTCAGCTTTTCGTGATGACGCAGCGCCAGATCGCGGATTTCCTCACTGACCCAGCCATTAAGAATGACAGCGGTTTTTCAACATGCGTTTTCATGACCGCCATGTCTTCCAGGGTTAAGCGTCCGGGATTTTCTAAAATCTCCAGGGGAATGCCGATTTTCCCTAAGTCATGGAACATTCCCGCGATTCCGAGCGCTTGTTGATCATGCTCAGAAACGCCGCAGCGCCGTCCCAGCTGTACCGCCGTCGAAGCGGTGATCATCGTGTGCGTGACCGTGTGACGGGAACGAAAGTCGATGATGACGATTAACATGGTCAGCAGCGTTTCAATCTGGCGCGGCTGGAAAGGGGCCAGCCGTTCCCGTTCGAACAGGAAATTGGCCGGTGCTGGAACTGCGGGTTTCAGCGAAGCCCGTTCAGCCAAAGCAAGCAGCTCCGGGGCATAGCCGCCATGATATTCCGGCCGGCGCAACCGTTCTAGAAACTGGGCGATTGTTCCCCTGACGATAAGTGAGGAAAATGTCCAGCCGGTCGCAGAAGTGAATCAGATTGGCCGCCCGGGCAATTGTTGGATCCACGCCGGCCGCGGTCAGCGCCGCCCATCGGCTGTGATGAAACAGTACCGCCTCGGCCAGATCGGAGAAAGGGGAATAATGGTAAAGAAAAAGCATACCGTAAATCGAATGATCCCAGCATGTTTCGGTTTCAAACTGAATCATCCGGCCGATCTCTTCCGTTTTGTACGCTCCGATATCATGGAGAAATACAAGACAGTCCAGATCCCGCCGTTTTTCATCATCCATGCCCGCAGCCGCTAACAGTTGATCGGCATAACAAGCCGTGCGCAGCTCATGACCGATTAAACGTGGATCGATCATATCAAAGCTATTCTCAAGCAAGCCTAAAATTTGCCGGGCGCTGATCTCGGTCAATCGATTCATGTTCTGTTTTCCTTCTTTCCTTCATCGCGTAAAGATTGAATTCAAATGATTTTAATTATAGCATTAAATTAAGCCAAAAGAAAAAGGAAGAACCCGGCGCGGCTTCATGAAGGCCGTTCCCGTTCTTCCTTTTTTCTTTTTTTGATTTATTCCTGATTGGCGCGGATCATCAGATCACAGACCTGATTGGCGTAGCGATCGGATCGTCGATCTTGTAGCCTTCGATCAGCATCGCCTGCGTATAAAGCAGATCCGTGTATTCGTCCATCAATTCCGGGTGTTTGTCATAGATCTTCTGCAATGTCGTGAAGATTTCATGATCCGGATTGATTTCAGAATCTTACCGGCCTTGACTTCATTCTGGTTCGGCATCTGATTCAGAACCTTTTCTATTTCCATCGACAGACCTTCGTCGGAAACCAGGCAGACCGGATGGGATTTCAGACGGGAGGACAGACGGACTTCTTTAACTTTATCGCCCAGCGCATCCTTCATCTTGTCCAGCATCGACTTGTTTTCCTGCGTCTTTTCTTCCTTGGCCTTCTTTTCTTCCTCATCGTCCAGATCCAGGTCGCCCTGGTTGATCGATTTGAATTTCTTTTCCTTGTATTCCATCATAATGTTGGCGGCAAATTCGTCGACATCGTCTGTGAAATACAGGACTTCATAGCCTTTGTCCTGGAGCTTTTTCCATCTGCGGCAGCTTTTTGATCAGTTCAATGCTCTCGCCGCTGGCGAAGTAGATCTGATCCTGGCCTTCCTTCATCCGGGGAACATATTCGTCCAGCGTCGTGTACTCGTCGTTGTTCGTGGATTTGAATAACAACAGGTCCTGCAGCTGATCCTTGTGCATGCCATAGTCCTGGTAGACGCCGAATTTCAGCGACAGGCCGAAGTTCTTGAAGAATTCTTCATACTTCTCGCGATCGTTTTTCAGCATGTCTTCCAAGGTGTTCTTGATCTTCTTCTCAATGCTCTTGGCCAGTGTTTTCATCTGCCGGTCCTGCTGGAGGATTTCACGCGAGATGTTCAGGTTCAGATCGTCGCTGTCAACCAGGCCGCGCACGAAGCGGAAGTAATCTGGCACCAGATCCTTGGCTTTGTCCATGATGAACACGCCCTTGCAGTAGAGCTGTAAGCCCGGTTCATAATCAGCGCTGTAGAAGTTATACGGCGTTTTCGCCGGAATGAACAACAGCGCGTTGTAAGAGGTCGTGCCCTCAACGGAATAATGCATCACCTTGGCCGGATTTTCCCAGTCCATGAATTTATTCTTATAGAACTCGTTGTATTCTTCCTCTTTGATTTCCGATTTATTGCGCTTCCATAACGGAACCATGGAGTTCAGCGTCTGGATTTCCTTTGACGGTTTCCGGTTCATCCTTGCCTTCAACGGTCTTGGTCGTTTCAACTTCCATTTCGATCGGCCAGCGGACATAATCGGAATACTTGCGGATCAGATTTTTGATCGTGTATTCGTCAAGATATTCGTCGACCTTGTCGTCTTCGCTTTCTTCTTTCAGCTCCAGGATGATCTTCGTGCCGACGTCTTCCTTCATGATCGGTGCGATGGTGTAGCCATCCTCGCCGTTGGAGATCCAGGAATAAGCCTGTTCGCTCTGGGCGCTGCGGGTTTCAACGATGATCCGCTGAGCGACCATGAACGCCGAATAGAAGCCGACGCCGAACTGACCGATAATATCGACGTCGCTGGTGCCTTCCTCCAGCTTCTGTTTGAATTCCAGCGAACCGCTGTGAGCGATCGTACCGAGGTTGCTTTCCAGTTCCTCCTGAGTCATGCCGATGCCGCTGTCAGTCAGCGTGATCGTGCGGTTTTCCTTATCCAGGTCAATCCGGATTTTCAATTCGTTCTTATCGACGCGCTGATTTTCATCCGTCAGCGACAGATAATACCGCTTGTCCAGGGCGTCCGACGCGTTGGAGATCAGCTCCCGCAGAAAGATTTCCTTGTTGGTATAGATAGAATGAATCATCAGATCCAAAAGACGCTTGGATTCAGCTTTAAACTGTTTTTAGCCATAATGATTTCCTCCTTTTAGCACTCTTGATAAGTGACTGCTAAGATAATATAACACTTTTCCCCTGTCCTGACAAGACCGCCGCGCACTTTTCCACAAATTTAAGTGAAGCTTGCCGTTACCCGGCTCGAAGTAAAAAGAAAAAGGATGCTGAACATCCTTAAAGGGAATGAAAATCAGTGAATTTCCGGCCTCGCTGCCGCGGCCAACGGATACGCCCCGGCCTGTTCGAGGTGGATGATACACCGCTGATCGCAAGGTTTCTGAGTATACGGACAGCGTAATGAGGCATGGCTGCAGCAGAGATAAAGCAGAGCTTCCAGCCGGGGAAGATCGGTATTGGCAGCGCTCAGCATCTGGCTCAGTTTAACTTGAAATGGATTTCCCATAAGCACCTCCTCGTTTCGCCTTATTATATCTCGAACAGAGAAAAATAAAGATTATCCATTACCGAGAAATGGCAAATTTTTACGTTGTTTTACGATATGATTCATATACGAAATAAGGAAGGGAGGAGCGGGATGAAAGCGAAACTCTCGTTAGGCGAAAATCTGCGTCTGCTGCGGGAAGAACGCGGAATCAGCCAGGAAGCTTTAGGGCAGGACTTAAGCCTGAGCGACGGGGCGATTTCACGGTATGAGAACAATGCCGCGGAGCCGGATATCAATACCCTGTTCGGGATGGCGGAAATTTTCGGCGTCGATTTTAATTATCTGTTGGATTATCATGGGCATGTGCGGAAAAGTCGGGACATCGTGCTGCAGAATAAAGACGTCGAGCTGCTGACTTGCTTTCATCAATGCTCATCAGGACATCAGCGTGTGATCGGATGCTGGCAAAAGAGCTGGCGCGGCAGGACCGGCTGTGGCCGAAGCTGACTGAATTGACTTCGTTGGAAACGGCAGGACTGGTCAATGAGGAAAAAGAAGCCTGGGTTGAACCTGTCCCGGAAGTGGAAGTGAAAAAAACATCCGGAGCCTTCCCGAAAAAAAAAAACCGATTCCTGACCTTGCTTTTACGCGGGGATAAAGAATCGGTTTTGTTTGTTTAAGAGAGCTTAGAATTGGGCGGTGTCCGTTTCAAACCAGGCTGAATTTATCCGCAGACTCCGACGGCGGCCGTCAGTTCGCGGACTTTCTGTTCGCTGACAACGTCGTAATCCAGCTCATGCGGCGCCGGCGCAAAGGCGTAAGTGACATGATGGCCGACGGTTGTCGGATCGGTCAGCCAATCTTTGCAGGAGGAATGAAGCTGATGAACGCCGGTTTGTTCTAACAAAAGCCGGGCATTGAGGCGTTAACACCGCTGCCCGCCAGAATTTCAATGTGTCCGCCGTATTTTTCGCTGCAGGCGCGCCAGCGTTTCGATGCCGTGTTCCGCTTTGTCTTCCCCGCCGCTGGTCAGCACCCGGTCTGCTTTCCAGTCGATCAGCTGGCTGATCGCCGTATCGAAATCAGCGGCACAGTCAAACGCGCGGTGGAAAACAAATTCCCGGCCGTAGCGATGAGCAAGCTCAATCATGGCCCGGGTCTGCGCGGCATTGAGGGTATGATCGGCGTTGAGCGCACCGAATGCCAGCCCGTCTGCCCCATGCTTCAGCAGCAGTTCCGCATCGGCAAATAAAATTTCAAATTCCGCGTCGGTCGTACAGAAGCCCGCGCCCCGGCTGCGAACCATGGTGATGATCGGCAATGTCACGGTCTTGTTTCGCCTCGATCAGATTCGCCAGCGTCGGCGTCAGACCACCTAACGCCAGAGCGGAGTTCAGTTCGATCCGATCCGCGCCCCCACGCTGCGCTGCCTGGCCATCCTGCGCGCTTCCGCAGCAAATTTCAATTTTCGGTTTCATGCATTCATTCTCCTTTTTATTCTTGTTATCCTCATTGTATCGGGATGAAGCGGTGAATGCAAGCCGCATGTTCGTTCTAAAGCCAGGGGCGGCCAGGGCTGGATGCTCTCGCCCCAGCCGCCAGGTCCGGGATTTTATCAAAGCGCCGGGATTCAGGCGTCTGCCTTCCTTTTGATCCCGCTGAGTGCAAGCGTTAGAAAGCAAGATCGCTTTTAAATGCAGGGGAAAAGTAAAAAAGCAGAATCATCGACGCTCCCCTGGACGCAGGATTGAGGTTTGCGAGATTCTGCCTGATTTGAAACGATTTGTAAAACAAAACGGACCCGTGAGAGGTCCGTCTTTCGTCATTTTTGCCTGTACAATCGGAATCGAACGGTTACTGAGCGTCCGGCGTCAGCGTGACGATGAACATATCGCCGGTTTCATCATTGTCGAATTCTTCCAGGTAGATCAACAGGAACTCCGGTTCTTCAGCCGGAACTTCAAAGACAAGCTTATACGTTGCGGACTTGCCTTTTGCCAGTTCGAATTCTTCCGGCATGACCGACTTATCATCGAGATTGACTAACGGATAGAACAACTCTTCAGTCGATTCCCCAGGTCAGCACGAAATCCTGATCAAACATCGGCAGCGCTTCGCCGAAGGTATTGGTTTCTTTGACGGTTACGCATAACAAGCGCATCCCTTCTTTTGCGGTGTATCCGCCGAAGCTTTCAGTCAGCTTAACGTCTTCAACGATGAAATCAAAGAATTCGTTGCGCATCGTATCACCCTGTTTGCCATAGTAGAGACCGTCTTCATCTTCGGAGTGCCGGGCGATGACGTTGCCGGTTTCCTTGTTCGTATTCCCGGAACAGCCGGTTGTGAGAAGCAAGGCGATCGTGAGTAAAGCAGCAGCAAGTTTTTTTCATAGTTTTCCTCCTTAGCCCCAGATGTAGAATTTCCCTGATTTTAATCTGAGCTTTGCGTTTTCTTATTCTACCTGATTTGGTTCAATTTGGGAACTAAAGATTTCCTAAATAAGGAAGGCTGCTCAATCAGGAGAACTAAAGATAAAGGAAACACCCGCCAGCGCGCTGAGGATCAGAAGCGGCACCGGCCCCAGTTTTCCTTTGACGATTGCCGCCAACGACAGCGCGAACAGAATCAATGCCGTGCCGTTGAATTGCAGCGGCTGTTTCAGGAGGAAACACCGAATAGGGCGATCAAGACAATCGTTGCGGCGGAAGCCGCGATCAAACCGACGGAAGCGGATTTCAATGTTTCCAACAGATGCAGAACGGCTTTCTGATCGCCGTTGCGGCGGAAGAAGCGCTGCAGCCCCAGGCTGATCAGAATTCCGCACAATACGCAGCCTCCGGTCGCCGCGATCGCTCCCGGCCATTCCCGCTAACCGCATCCCGACAAACGTCGAGGTGTTGACTGCCAGCGGACCCGGCGTCATCTGCGACAGCGTGATAATATCGGTGAATTCCTGCAGCGTCAGCCACGGATGGACAACGACCGCCTGCTGCTGGATCAAGGGCAGCGTTGCATAACCGCCGCCGATGCTGAATAAACCAATCTTCAAAAAATGTAAAAAACAATTCCAGAATCAGATTCATGCCCGGGCCCTCCGATAATCAAGGAAGCTCAGGACTAACGACAATCCTGCCCAGAACAAAAGCAGCGTCATCGCCGGAATTTCCAGAATAAAACCGCAGAAAAAAGTGACGGGTAAAATCAAGCTGTGAAGCGTTTGCTTCTGCTTCAAGATCGCAGCGCTCATCTCATAGACCAGCTGAACGATCAACGCTGCAACCCGGCTTCCATGCCTTTCAGGCAGGCGTTGATGACCGGCTGGGTGCGGAAAGCGTCATAACAGGAAGAAATCAGCGCCAGGATGATAAACGAGGGCAGCACCGCGCCGACGGCGCTGATCAAAGCGCCGGCTAAGCCTCAAAGTCCGCCGGCCGGCCAGAACCGATAGATTCACCGCGATCGCGCCGGGCGAAGACTGGGCGATTGCTGCCATTTCCAGCAGCTCAGACTCCGTGAAAAGCTGTTTCTGCTGGACAAAAAATTTTGCGGATCATCGGAATAACGACGTATCCGCCTCCAAACGTAAACGTACTGATATACAAATTAACACCGAAAAGCCAGATTCCGGTTTTCCATGATTTCATTGACTTTCCCCCTTCCCGTCTATTATCCATAAAATAAAGGCAGAAGTAAAATTGCAAAAATCTATGTTTTCCATTACTATTTAGTTATGGATGAAGGACAGCGGCGAATCGGAAGAAGTTCGCCGCGAAGGGAGGGATCCGGATGACAATCCGACAGTGGAAAGTATTTCGGGCTGTGGTGGAGCAGGGGAGTCTTACCCGGGCGGCGCAGGTCTTATACATGAGCCAGCCGGCGGTCTCACATGTCGTAACAGAATTGGAGCAGCAGCTGGGCTACACGCTCTTAGACCGGATTGGCCGGCACTGCGCCGTGAACGAACGCGGTCTGCAGCTGTATCATAAGCTGGTTCCGATCCTGGAAGCGATTGAAGATCTGGAACAAAACACGGCGGATTTTGAAAAACAGGCGCCGCTGCGGATCGGCTCGAGCATCACGATCGCAAACATGTGGCTGCCGTCCCTGGTCGCGCACTTTCACAGTCTGTACCCGAAGACGCCGGTGCGGGTTCAGGTCGACCGGGCCAAGGAAATCGTCAGGAAAGTATTGGTGAACGAGGTGGATCTGGGCTTTACCGAAGGCGTATGCGAGGAGGAGTGTCTTGTGAGGCTGCCGTTTTCCCGCTATCGGCTGACGTTTGTCTGCCGCCCGGATTGGCCAGCAGCTAAGCATAAAATACTAAAGCTCGATCAGCTGGCGGAGCAGGCCTGGTTATTACGCGAGCAGGGCAGCGCTATTCGCGACAGTCTGGACAGCGCGCTGCGGCTGCGTCAGATCCAGGTCAAGCCGGCCTGGGAGAGCGTCAATTCCCAGGTGCTGAAACAAGCGGCGCTGGCCGGCTTGGGGATCGCGTTACTGCCCGAGCAGATGGTTCGTCCGCAGCTGGCGTCCGGCGCGTTGACGGAAGTGAAGATCGAAGGAATCGAACTGGAAAATCAGAACTGGATGATCTACCATCGCGATAAATTTGAATCGGAAGCGATCCGCGGCTGGAAACATTTAATTGAACAGACTGGAACGGAGAACGGCGATGAATGAAGAGTTTGAAGCGCTGGTGCTGGCGGTGATCAGCGAGATTCCCTGCGGTCAGGTTGCCAGTTACGGCCAGATCGCTGAACTGGCGGGCTATCCCCGCCATGGCCGGCATGTCGGCAAAGCCTGTTCGCATTCTGAATTCTATGGCGATTATCCGTGCCACCGTGTGGTCAACAGCCAGGGCCGCACAGCGCCGGGGTGGGATGAACAACGATCTCTGCTGGAAGCGGAAGGCGTGGAATTCAAGTCCAACGGCTGCGTGGATATGGCAAAATATCAATGGCAGCTCCGGTAAAGGAGGGGAAGGAAGAAAATGACGATAAAAAATGAAGGCTTGCGGGCCTATCCGAAATTCTCGCTGTGCGGTCTGGCCTGCGGCTGCTGCACGCTGTATCTGGGCGGTCATTGTCCCGGCTGCGGAGCGCCGGGCAGACCCCCGCTGCAGACTTTGAAATGCGCGGCAGAACAGGGCGGGGTTGAATATTGCAGCCAATGTGAACACTATCCCTGTAAGCGGATGGCCGTTACCGAGGACACCGTTTCGTTTGTGACCTGCCGTCATCGGCTGAAGGATCTGGATCAGCTGAAAAGGATCGGGCCTGCCGCCTTTGGAAGCACAGATGGAACAGAAACTGGCGATCCTGGCGGAATTGCTGGAAGATTATAACGAAGGCCGCCGCAAAAGCTTTTATTGTCTGGCCGTGACGCTGCTTCCTTTGGCAGAGCTGGAAACGGTTATGACGGGCTTGCGGACATTGAATCCGGCGATGCCTGAAAGGAAAAGCCGCCGCGGCGGTAAATCAGCTGCAGGCAGCGGCACAGCGTCATGATATTCTCCTGAAACGGAATCTGAAGAAACCGGATCAGGAGAAAACAAACATTGAAAAGGAAGGATGAATAATTTTATGATTCGGGAAATAGTAACCGATCCGATTCTGCTCAGCCGCCCCAGCCGGGAGGCCACGGCGGAGGATCTGGCTGTTGCGGCAGATCTGAAGGATACGCTGATAGCGCATGCGGATCACTGCGCCGGGATGGCCGCTAACATGATCGGTCAGTCTGTCCGGGTGATCGCGGTCTTTGTTGCGGATCAGCCGCTGGTGCTGATCAATCCGCAGATCATCAAGGCTGAAGGGAGAAAATATACGGCAGAGGAAGGCTGTTTATCACTGCCGGGAACGCGCCGGGCGCAGCGCTTTGAAAAGCTGCAGCTGCGTTATCAGGATGAACAAAGCCGGATCAAGCAGCGGACGTTCAGCGGTTTTTACGGCGCAGGTGATTCAGCATGAACTGGATCACTGCGAAGGCATTTTAATCTGAAGAAGAAAGGAAACGCGAAAGATGGCAAAATTACGAAAAATGTTGGGCGATGTTGATTCGCCGGAATGTATCGCGATGATGCGGCTGATCGAAACCCAGAGTGAAACCACGCTGGCTCGCTGGGCGCTGGGCTATGTAGAAAGCAGGATCTTGCCGGTCTATAAGAAAAGAGCCGGCGGGGGATCGCCGGCTGGACGCGCTGGTTCAGGCCTGTCAGCAGGTTGTTCAACTCCATCAGCCGGGGAAAAACAGGGAAACCGTGGATCAAGGAAGCCGGTCAAATCGCCCGGGAAACCTCAGATCCGGTTGCCCAGGCCGCTGCCCGCGCGATTGCCGCGGCCTGCGGTACGTTGACAACGCCGACCAATGCGCTGGGATTTCTATTTTATGCCGCCGCTGCGGTAGTTTATGATCGGGGGCTGGACTTGCCTGCGTCTGAAATGGAGGAGCTGACCCGCCAACTCTGGCAGGATGCCTACGCCTCGCTTTCAGCCCAGTCCATCACGGATGAACCCTGCCCGGCAAAGATTCAATGGCATTGTTAGGCTGAATCCGCGCAATCCTTTAATTAAATAAACATCAACATATAAAGCGGCATCGTTATTTTTTTGCCGTGGATTCCAATATTTTGATCGGCCATTTTATAGCCGAAAGGAATATTGGCGTCATTCAAAATGACATCCAATGAATTTGTTTTACTTCTTCCTGCTTTAATTTCAATGGGAATGATTCCTTCGGGAGTGGATAATAAAAATTCGATTTCTAAGGTGCTTCCGGTTTGTTTGTAGAAAACAGATGCTCTGTTCCCCGTTTGATTAGAAAATCTGCGGCCAAAGCTTCGTACAATCCTCCTTTTGAAGTTTTTAAAATTAAACTTTCCGGTAATGTATCAATTTTTTGTCTTCTAATATCGCTTTTTTCAGCTCAAAATCATAATAACAAATCAGTAAACCGATATCTGTCGGATAAATTCGAAAATTTTCGCGAATACTAAATGATTCCAGAGGATAAGCCAGCGTGCTTACATTATAAATCAATTTAATGAAATGAGCATTTTCCAGCCAATCAAGACTGGATTCAAAATTTACGGGCAGTAATTTTTATGTTCTACAATTTTATACTGAAATTTGTGATTTTCTTTAGAAAGCTGGAGTGGAATTGATTTGTAGCAGTTTTCCGCTTTGATTTTGACATCAGAATTTGCGAAGCGGGCAATATCGAAAAGATAGTCACGATAGATTGTTCTTTGAATCTGATCAGCCGCAAACAGGTTATGCGTCTGGGTGTAGGTGTTGACGACTTCCGGCATGCCTCCGATAACCATGTAATAACGGAGATATTCCATCATTTTTCATGCAAAAAAAGAAGGTAACGGTTTGCGTTGAATAAAATGGCTTTTTAACAATGCGATCTGTTGGTCTGTGACCGCATTGGCCCATAAAAATTCTTCAAAATCCATTGAAAAACATATCTAAATATTCAACATATCCAACCGGATAAGAAGTCGGTACATTGTAATTCAAGCCCAGTGCTGAACCTGTTGCAATAACGTCAAACCGACCATCCAACGACCAGAATTTAAGCGATGTAATCGCGTTAGGACATTCCTGCGCTTCATCCAGTAAAATTAGCGTATCGGAGGGAATGAAAGCAACATTTTTATGGCAAACGATAGATTAGCAATCAGTGTTTCCACGTCGAGATCACCGGAGAAGATTGACTTTAACGAGGGACTTTCTAAAAAATTAAGCTCAATAAACGAGGTGTAATTTTGGAAAACTCGCGGACGATTGTCGTTTTCCCGACCTGGCGGGCGCCGCTGATAATCAAGCACTTTTGCTTGCTTCTTTCCACTGAAGTAATTGGTAATAAACTTTTCTTTTAACATCTCCGCCTCCCTGCCATCGATGGGATGGTTTGAAGAATATTATGCATATAATTAGTTTAACTTGATTCTAAAAAAATGCAAGCATACATTTTTTTTGCTACAAAATATGCGTGCTTGCATATTTTAGAAAGAAGATAAAAAGCTGTGATCGTTCAGTCAGGGATAGGCTTGACTGATCACAGCTCTTTTTCTGTTGCTTTACAGGAATATCTTGATCTTTGTAAACTTGTTTGGGAATTATGCCTCATTCTGATAAGCGGCGAGAATCTCAACGTATAAGCCTTGTGGTAATCTGGGTGGTTTGATAACTTTGCGTTCTCCACAGTTTTGTCGATAAACTCAGCGTCGCTGATCTCCATCGTCGCTAACTTTTTTTCAGAACCAGCACCATACGCGCCTGATCGATGCACGGCGCCCCATCGAGCAGGGTTGTCGTATAGCCGACATGCGCCAGCTTATCCACGTCTTTGCCGCTGGCCTTGCCCAGATAGGCCAGCTTTTCCCGTTGATCGTTGTCAAAGAACGCCAGCGAGAAGCAGTTTTCCCGTTCGATCAGCGGGTAGGTTGACGCTGCGGCCGGACATACACGGTGACTACCGCTTGTTCCACAGCCAGCCCATCTGAACCCAGTTGACAGTCATACCGTTGACCTTGCCCTCATCCGGAACGGTCAGTACGGCCCAATCGTTATGGATCAGGAAATCAGATTCCGATCCAGCTTTTCAATCTCAATTTTTTCATGGTTTCACCTCGATTTCTATTGTATTCCGGAAGCTTTGAAAATGGCAGTGAAATGATGTTTCTGAAAGTGATTTCAACAGTGGTGCGTTCCTTATTGAAAGAATTTATCTTGTCAAGGAACATCCTGGAATGCGCGGATTAAGCAGTTCATTCCCCTTTATTGTTTATTGGTTACAATAACAAACAGAAAGGGCTTAGGAGTATGCGAGAAATTGAAGTCAAAGAAATACAGGAAATCGTAAGGGACTGCTGCAGCGGCATCGCCTTTGAATATCCTGACGACGATGGCGAAACTGGTCACCTATGCCGAAAAGGAAGACAAACCCAGAGCCAAACAGGCGCTGGCGCTGTTAATGGAAAACGCTGAGCTGGCCAGGACGAAACGGCTGCCGATCTGCCAGGATACCAGGATGGCGGTCGTGGCTGACGATCGGCCAGGATGTTCACTTTACCGGGGATCGTTAAAGCCGCGGTCAACAAGGGCGTAGAGGAAGCCTATCAGGGAAGCTACCTGCGCAATTCCGTGGTCAGCGATCCGGTGTTTGAGCGGAAGAATACGCTTGACCAACACTCCGGCGGTGATCTACACGGAAATCGTGGAAGGCGATCAGGTCGTGATCGAATGTGCGGCGAAGGGCTTCGGCTCGGAGAACTGCTCGCGCATCAAAATGTGCAAGCCGGCCGAAGGCGTCGAAGGCGTCCGGATTTCATCCTGGAAACCTGGCCGGCCCGAACGCCTGTCCGCCGATGGTCGTCGGCGCGGTGGGCGATGGAGCCTACCGGCCTTTCCGGGACAGTGAATGAGAATGAACAATCCCGCCAGCTGGAAACGGGAATGCCTCGAACAGATCAACCAGCTCAACATCGGGCCGATGGGGCTGAAGGGCCGCACGACAGCGCTGAAGGTCAACATCGAATGGTTCCTGACGCACATCGCGGGCATGCCGGTGGCGGTCAACATCAACTGCCATGTAACCCGGCATAAAAGTGGTGCTGTAATGAAGAAAATTCAACTGCCGTTAACGATGGAAGACCGCCGGTCCCTGCGCGCAGGGGCAGGTGCTGTTAAGCGGTGTAATCTACACGGCGCGGGATGCGGCGCACAAACGGATGAAAGAGCTGCGGATGCCGGAGCGCCGCTAAGCCGTTTGATCTGAAGCGATCAGATCATTTACTATGTCGGCCCCACCCAGACGCCTCCGGGGATGACCTTCGGCAGCGCCGGCCGACCACGGCGACGCGCATGGACGTCTATACCCGCAGCTGCTGGATCTGGGTCTGGCCGGCATGATCGGCAAGGGCAAGCGCAGTGATGCGGTCAAGCAGGCGATCATCCGCAATCAGGCGGTCTATTTCTGCCGCAGTCGGGGGAGCCGGCGCATTGTTAGGCCTGCGGTGAAAAAGCCGAAACGATCGCGTTTGAGGATTTACAAAAGCGAAGCGATCCGGCGGCTGGAGGTCGAGGATTTCCCGGTCTTCGTCTGTTTCGACAGTCAGGGAAATGATCTGTACGCTGAGGATTTTGAATGATCGCCGTCAGCGCCTGTCTGGCGGGAAGGGCCTGCCGCTATGACGGCAAGGCCAATACCGTGCAAGCGCTGAAGGCGATGGTTGAACGCGGGAAGCCGTGCCGATCTGTCCGGAAGTGCTGGGCGGACTGGGCATCCCGCGCGATCCGTGCGAACGCCTGAGGGCTGTCAGATCTGCACGCAGTCCGGCAGGGACTGCACCACCGAGTACCGCAAGGGCGCCGAAGCCGCGCTGACGCTGATTCAGAAACATCACATCACGCTGGCGGTGCTGAAAGCTAAAAGTCCCTCCTGCGGCAAAGGCTTGATTTATGATGGAAGTTTCACCCGCACGCTGACGGAAGGCCACGGTTTGACAGCCGAACTGTTCATCCGCAACGGTGTCCGGGTGTTCACAGAAGATGAGTGGCAAGAAGAAAAGGAGAATTCACAAAAAGCATGAACGCAACAGAACAAACCCCGGAACAGTTCCGGTGGGAACATGATTCACTGGGCGAAATCGAAGTCCCGAAGGAGGCCCCTCTACGGCGCGCAGCACAGCGGGCCATGACCAATTCCAGATCACCGGGCGGCGGATGCTACGCAGATGATCCGCTCGATCGGCAAGGTCAAAAAAAGCCAGCGCTTACTGCAACAACCAGTGCGGATTCCTGGATGACGAACGCCGAAATACATCACGGAGGCCTGCGACGAGGTCATCTCCGGCAAGCTGGATTCGTGGTTTATCACCGACTGCATCCAGGGCGGCGCCGGCACGTCGACCAACATGAACGCCAACGAAGTGATCGCCAACCGGGCCGCGCAGTTGGCCGGCCGCGAGATCGGCGTCTACGATTATATCCATCCGAACGATCATATCAACTTCGGTCAGTCGACCAACGACGTCTTCCCGACTGCCGGCCCGTTTGACGGCGCTGGCTTTGGTCGAGGTGCTGCTGGGCGAATTGACCGAGCTGCAGCATTCCCTGCTTAAAAAAGCAAAGGAATTCGACGGTGTGATCAAGATGGGCCGGACGCACCTGCAGGACGCTGTTCCCATTCGTTTAGGTCAGGAATTTCACGCTTATGCGACGATGGTCGGCCGCGATATCAAGCGGATCCGTGTCGCCTTCAACGATTTAAGGCCGTCAACATGGGCGCGACGGCTGTCGGCAGGCTTGAATGCTGATGAAAAATACAAGAAGATGATCGTACCGGTGCTTTCAGAAATCAGCGGGATCACGCTCAGCTCCGCCAAGGATCTGGTCGACGGCACCCGCAACTGCGATACGCTGGCGTTTGCCTCCGGCGCGCTGAAGGTGCTGGCGGTCAATCTGTCCAAGATGTGCAACGATTTGCGGATGATGGCCTCCGGGCCGAAAGCCGGCTTAGCGGAAATCAAGCTGCCGGACCGGCAGCCGGGCAGCCTCGATCATGCCGGGCAAAGGTCAACCCGGTCATCGCCGAGGTCTGCAACCAGGCCTGCTTCAACGTCATCGGCAACGACGTGACGATCGCCAAGGCGGCGGAAGCCGGACAGCTGGAGCTGAATGTCTTCGAGCCGGTGCTGTTTAAGAATCTGTTCGAGTCGATTGAGATTATGGCTAACGCCTGCCATACGCTGCGTCTGAACGCGATCGACGGTATCAAGGCGAATAAGGAAAACTGCCTGTTCTTCGTCGAACGCTCCGGTTTCCCCGATCACGGCCTTTGCCCCGCATATCGGCTACGCCAACGCCAGCCGGATCGCCAAGCAGGCGCTGATCGAAAACCGCACGCTGCGCAGGTGCTGCTGGAAAGCGGATTGATTACTGAACATGACCTGGAAATCATCATGGACGTTCAGGAAATGACCAAGCCGGGTATTCCGGGCAAGAAACGTTTAGCCAAGAATAAGAAGAAAGAAAAAGTGGAGGGATAACACAATGACTGTTTATGAAGACGCACTGAAACTGCGAACTGCACCATGGCAAATTATCCATCGAACCGAAGGTTCCTGCGAAAACGCCGGAAGATCTGACGCTGGCCACACGCCGGGCGTCGCTCAGCCATGTCTGGAAATCAACAAGGATCCGGATAAATGCCTACCGCTATACCGGCAAGGGCAACACTGTCGCAGTTGTCACCGACAGTACCGCGGTGCTGGGCTTAGGCGATATCGGCGCGGTCGCCGGTCTGCCGGTCATGGAAGGCAAGGCGTTATTGATGCACCGCTTCGCCGGGCTGGATGCGTTCCCAATCTGCGTCGATTCAAGGATCCGGAAGAGATCATCAAGGTCTGCAAGCTGATTCCCAGGTCTGGGGCGCGATCAATCTGGAAGACATCAGCGCTCCGCGCTGCGTGGAGATCGAACGGCGTCTGATTGAAGAACTGAATATCGGTCTTCCATGATGATCAGCATGGTACAGCGATCGTCGTGCTGGCGGCACTGATCAACGGCCTGCGGTTAACAGGCAGAAAGCCGGAAGAACATGAAGGTCATCGTCAACGGTGTCGGCGCGGCCGGCAGCTCGATCATCAAAATGATGTATAATTACGGTTTCAAGAACATCCTGGCATTTGATTCCAAGGGCGTTCTGCATCCGGACAAGAAGGACAGCTACAACCCGCTGAAGCAGGAACTGCTCCGAATACACCAATCTGCATGGCGAAAGCCCGGCGGACTTGAAGGCGGCGTTAGTCGGCGCGGATGTGTTTATCGGCGTTTCCAAAGGGCAACCTGTTGACGAAGGAAGACATTGCCACGATGAACAAGGATTGCTTCATCGTCGCGTTAGCGAATCCGACACCGGAAATCGATTACTATGAAGCGAAAAAGGGCGGAGCGCTGATCGCCGCGACCGGCCGTTCCGATTTCCCGAATCAGGTCAACAACCTGTTAGCCTTCCCGAGCATTTTCCGCGGGGCCTTGACGCGAAAGCAACCCGGATCACCGAAGACGTCAAGATTGCGGCGGCCCAGGCGATTGCCGATCTGATTCCGGCCGAAGAGCTGACGGAAGAATACATCATTCCATCGCCGTTTGATTCCGCGTTGTCCCGGCTGTTTCCAAAGCGGTCAGAGAAGCCTGCATCAAGAGCGGTTATATCCGGAAGTAAGTTCTGTGTTTCAAGTCCTGGCTGTAAGCTGAAGTCAGAAAGTGGGGAAAATGCGTATGAGCTATGATTTCACAACTCGAATCAACCGACAGTCCCAGAATTCCAGCAAGTGGAAAGGGATGCGCAGCAAAACCCAGAAGTGCCGGAGGGAATCGTTCCGTTATCCGTTGCGGATATGGAATTAATGAATCCGCCGGAGATCACCGAAGGGCTGAAACAGTTTCTCGATCACCGGATCTTAGGCTATACCGACGCCGGTGAAGATTACTACACGGAAACGGTGAACTGGATGCAGCGCCGCCATCATTGGACAATCGAAAGGATTGGCTGGTTCTGCTTCCGGGCGTCGTCACGGCTATCAACGTCGCCGTCCGCGCGTTCGTAAAGCCGGGTGAGAAGATCGCGATCCTCACGCCGGTCTACTATCCGTTTAAAAGACGATTGAAGCCTGCGGATGCACGACGGTGACCAGCAGTCTGATCAATCAGGAAGGTGTATATTCGATCAATTTTGACGATCTGGAAGCCAAGCTGGCCGATCCGGAAGTGAAAATGCTGATCTTCTGCAGCCCGCATAATCCGATCGGCCGTGTCTGGACGAAGGCGGAACTGACGCGGGTCGGTGAACTGTGTCTGAAACATGACGTTCTGATCGTTTCCGATGAGATTCATTTCGATCTGATTCTGCCGGGTCATGAGCATACCGTCTTCGCTTCGTTATCACCGGAATTGAGCGACCGCATGATCGTCTGCACGTCGGTATCGAAGACCTTCAATCTGGCGGGGATGCAGTGCTCGAATATCGTCATTCCCAACGCTGAACTGCGCACAGCCTACAAGGCCACGATGAGCAGTTATATCAACGGTCATCTGAACATCATGGCCTATGAAGCCGCAACGCTGGCTTATCGTCATTGTGAGGGCTGGCTGGATGAGCTGTTAGACTTGTTGGAAACCAACCGCAAAACGGCCGTTGAGTTCTTCGCCAGCCATTTCCCGAAGGCGACTGTATCTCCGCTGGAAGGAACATACTTGTTATGGGTGGATCTGCGGGCTTATTTCGCGGATCAAAACGAACAGGAAGAATTCATGACAAAGCGTTGTTGTTCTTGGACGAAGGGTATTTGTTCGGTGAGGAAGGCAGCGGCTTCGAGCGGATCAACCTGGCTTGTCCGACGTCTTTACTGGAAGAAAGTCTGGCCCGGATGGTGCAGGCTTACGAAAAGACTCCGCCGCCGCATAAGCGGATTACCGGACCGGATAGACTTGAACTGAAAAATTCAATACTATAAAAAGCAGCTTCATCGAATGAAACCGGCTTCTTGCGTAAGGAAGGAAGACCGGACTTAGATGGAGCCGCTTTTTTGTTTTTTCGATAAACGAAAGGAAGAGTTTTCTATTAAAACGGTAGCTTTGAAAATTGTTACATCATTTTTCTCAATTTTTAACTAAAATTGTCAAATTTCATCAAAATAAACAAGGCTTTTTCAAAAAAAACGCAATATTAGAAGTGAAAGGAGATGAAGAGATGATAAAGGAAGCCTGTCAGGTTCATGAAGATCAAGCGCGGTACAGCCCCTTACTCGGATATACGGAGAAAGGTGGGAGGGAGGAAGGCAATCAAATTGTTGGACTTCAGCCAGACATTTCGAAATCATCCATCCTCACCGATTGGATCATCAAGGCGATCTTGGGCAATCCTGAGGATACCGAAGCGCTGGCCGGTTTTTTGACAGAATGGAAATATTGTCCCATTCGCTCGATCACCGTTGAAGCGCAGGAAGCCCGGGTGGATCACGCGGATCAAAAAGCGATTCGTTTCGATATCCACAGCACGATTAATGATGAAATCTTCTTTGTGATCGAATCACAGCGGCATGGTGATTTTAAAACGATCATGAAGCGGATGCAGTATTTTGGCCCGGCTTTTAGCGGGGCAGAAGCTTCGGGGAAAGGAATATGGGCAGATGAAAGCGGCGTGGCTGATCTTGATCGCGGATTATCCGTTTTTTCCCTGGACAGGGCTCATTGCGGATGAAACGGAAATGAGCTTAAAACGATGCAGATGCCCTTGACACAAATGACTCATTTGAGTATTATGGAGACAGGAAGAACAGAATATCTGAGAGAGAAAGCGATTCAGAAACTCAGCGGACTGGAGCGGTGGGCAATCCTATATGGAAACTTGGCGGACCCGGAAAACGGGAATGGATTCGGCAGATATGCGAACGAGATGAGAATCTCAGAAAGGTGGTCAGGAAGATGAGTGAAATGACGATGGATTTTGAGGCGTACGTCAGAGAAACAAAGGCGATCATGGCGGAACTGGAAAGAGCGGATCGTCAGCGGGAATGGCTGGAACAGGGCAAACGGATGGGTAAGCAGGAAGGCTTGGAACAAGGCTTACAACGAGGCATGGAACAAGGCATAGAACGAGGTATGGAACGAGGCGAATTATGCAAAGTCATTAAACTGGTGCTGAAAAATATGAAAAAAAGGCAAGCTCATTTCAGAGATCGCGGAGATTTTAGATGAAGATGAACCAGTAATCCGTCAGATATTTATTTATCATGAAGAACATCCTGAATGGACCGCGGATCAGATTGCAACGAGAATAAGAAACTAGAATCGAGTTTCATTTATCCTTGAAAGCGGAGTGAAGAATAATGGATGAAACGACGATGGACTTTGAAGCTTATTTCAGAGAAACAAAGGCAATCATGGCGGAACTGGAAAGAGCGGATCGTCAGCGGGAATGGCTGGAACAGGGCATGGAACGAGGCGAATTATGCAAAGTCATTAAACTGGTGCTGAAAAATATGAAAAAAGGCAAGCCCGTTTCAGAGATCGCGGAGATTTTAGATGAAGATGAAACGGTTATTCGTCAGATATTTATCTGTCATGAAGAACATCCTGATTGGACCTCGGATCAGATTGCGAAATTGTTTATCAAGATGAAAAGTTAGAAATACAACAGCGTCCTGTTTCTTTTAACACTATTGGACATTTTCCGATTTTTCGATCGAAATGGAGCTTAGAATGAAATCAAAGAAAAGGCACGCCGGAGCGTGCCTTTAGCTTAATTAGCTTCTTCTTCCTCGTCCGCAGCCGTATGGAATACCTCTTCGATTTCCCGTTCTTCGGCAGTTTCTTCATTTTCAGCCTGCTGAATCATAACGATCTTGCTTTCCAGGTGAGCGCCCTGCAGGACGCTGAATTGCTTCGCTGTGATATCACCTTCGATCCAGGCGTTTTTGAACATGCAGATCTTCTTCAATAGTCAGATTTCCGTAAATCTGGCCGTCAGTCAGACATTCCGCTGCGCTGACGTTGCCGCGAATACTGCACTCCCGATCCATCGTTAATGAATTTGTGCAGGCGACATTGCCTTCGATCTGGCCGTTGCGCAGTTCCAGATTCATGGCTGTGACATCGCCGTTAATCTGGCCTTTCACTAACAGATCCTTGCCGCAATGCACGCTGCCATTGACTGTGCCGAGAATCGTCAGGTTGCAATCGCATTCCAAATCGCCGTTAATCGTTACATCTTCTGTTAATACGGATTCCTCCGCGTTGATTGTCTGTTTATTCTCCATTTTCTCCACTTCCTCCTGTTTTGGCTGGGGTATCATTTCCGTCGCAGGGACTGCAACGTTTTCAAAGAATGCCGGTTCGTCTTCCAGCTCTTCCTGTTTTTGCGATTTCTAAACATAAACGCCCTCCTTATTCTGTTATTCATTATTCCAGCTTTAACGCGAAAGTCAATTCTTGAAATTCAGAAAAATCTTACGATTTAATAACGCACTGGCTTTCGGATTCTGTTAACGCAGGAAAAGTTTTTATCTTGAGATCCAGACACAGATTTTCATGAATTCCGCTTGCGTTTTTCTTAACTGTCCGCTATTGTGGAAGTCAGGAGGCGGTTAAAATGGATCTTTCGTTTAATATTGGAACGTCCTGCTTTAACCTCAGAGCCTGTGCGGTAATCGTTCACGGCGAGGCCTTGTTGGTGATGAGGGATCAAAAACAACCTTATGCCTGCCGGGCGGCCGCATCAAGCTGAACGAAACGGCGCAGCAGGCATTAATACGGGAGTTACAAGAAGAAATTGGAATCCAGGCTCAGATCGAACGCCCGTTGTGGGTGACGCAGGCCTTCTTCACAGAACCGGCGAGCCAGCAGAAGTTCCATGAAATCGGCTTTTACTTTCTCGTTTCCTGGAAAGAAAACGAAACGTTACCCACGATCAATAATTTTATCCGCTGGGAAAATGAGATTGAACATCGCTTTGAATGGGTTTCCTTTGATGAATTAAGCAATATTGATGTTCAGCCGGAATTCATCAAAAATCGGATCAGGTCTCTGCCTGAACAACTCGAACTCCTACTGGACTTCAATCAAGGATAGCCCGATTTCGGTTAATTAAACCGCGGATCCAGTGCCTGGGCTGCGAGAGAACAGATCAGCTTAATACCAAACTGAAGAACAGAATAAAAGCCGGAATTATTTTCTTTGCACGGATGCCGGCTTCTAATAAAAAAACAAGGAGGAGTTCGTTTTTTTTTTCAGAAGTTGTTTTTCCTCAAAAGAGAGAATGTGCTTATGCGGACAGCTTCTTCAGACGATGGCCGGCGGCTGCTCGGTGTTTTGTTTTCGGCAAGCGCAATAAAGGATTCCAATTCCGGAGTTGTCCTGGCGGAATACCAGGCGATGCCCAGCGGCACAGGTTTAACGTCTTTTAAGCGGTATTTTCAATAAACCGGAGAATTTCTTTGACCGTGAGCAGGGCAAAATCGTAAATCCAATGCCCGATTGGACTGCGATCAACATACTGTCGAAGCTTGTATAGATCGTCTGGACGGCGATCTTTTAGCCTTCAGCTGCGCCCGGGTGATCAGGCGGGGATTCCGGTGCAGTTCGGTGTTGGCCAGGATCAGCTTTTGTCCGCTTAAATCGTCAAAGGTCAGATATTTGTAGGCCGCCAGCGGATGCGTCTTACTGACAAGCACATAGTATTGCGATTCCATAAGCGGCAAAAATTTCAGCTTGGGATCGTTTTCCACTTCAAATTGATAACAAAACGCTATTTCCACTTCGCCGGTTACCAGCAGCTGCCGGCTGCCGCGGTCTTCCTGCGTCAGGATGTTGACATGTACGAGCGGGCAGCTTTCTGAATAATTCTTGATGATCTGCGTCAGCTTGGCGTAATCCGCCAACCGCCGGACTAACAAGTTAATCAGCTTCGGCGTTTGATCGTTCATCGACTGCATGGTCTGAACGATCGTTTCCAGCTGCCGCATCAGCGGTTCCACTTGTTGATAGAAATAAGAACCGGCAGTGGTCAGTTCCACGCTGCGGTGGGTGCGGTTGAACAGCGTGACGCCCAGCTCAGTTTCCAACGCTTTGATCTGATAGCTGACGACTGGCTGCGTGGTATAAAGCAGCTCGGCGGCGCGGATGTAGCTCAAGGTTTGAGCGACGGTGAGAAAAGTCCGGATCTGGCTGGTGTTCAACACAAATTCCCCCTTTGTGATCAAATTGACGATCAGCTGCTTTCATTGTATCAGATTTTTTCATCAATAATAAAATAATTTTATTAATCAATAAAGTATTTCGATTGTTTGAAAAACGCTTACGACCCTATAATGAAATCGACAAAAGTTTCACAATGTGAAACCAGAGGAGGGAAAGAAAATGAAGAATATTTCTCGACGGGACTTTTTGAAAGGCAGCGCCGCGACCGTCGCGGGGGCTGCGGCACTGGGGCTGTTAGGCGCCTGTTCGACCAACGACGCACCGGCAGCGTCCACGACTGAAGAAAAGTTTGACAAGGAGTGCGATTTTCTGATCGTCGGTTATGGCCTGGCGGGGGAAGCCGCCGCGCTGGAAGCCAACGATATTGATCCTAACGCCAAGATCTGCATTCTGGAAAAGATGGAAGAAGCGCAGGCCGGCGGCAACTCGATTGCATCCGGGCAGACGGTGATCGTGCCGGCGCCGGACGATCTGGATACCTTTAAGAAATACCTGATTGCCTGCAGTCAGCCGAATCCGATTCCGGAAGAATATGTTGATTTCATGGCGAAGGAATTCTCTGATCAGCGCGGCTGGATCCAGGCGACCGTTGATAAGGTCGGCTATGAGCTGGGCTATGTCGGCGGGGACCGCTTGCCTGGGGATCGTTAGTCACGGAATTCCCGGATCTGGACGGATCCAGCTTTAAGGGCTGTTCCGCGCATGTCCGCAAAGCTGGAACAACGTTTGAATACGGCGGCGTCTGGAGGCTTCGATCTGGCTGTCCGCGATCGCGGCGAAAACATTGAGCTGATGTTCTCAACCGCCTTTACAAGCTTGATTCAGAATCTGGAAACCAAGGAGGTCAAAGGGTGTTGTGGCTAAAGGCGCGGATGGCAAGGAAATCCGCATCAAGGCCAATAAGGGTGTCCTGTTAGCCTGCGGCGGTTACGAAAATAATTTACAGATGCAGCGGGATTTCCATGGGATGGACGTTGTTTATACCGGCGGCACACCGGGCAATACAGGCGACGGCATCCATGCGCTGATGAACACCGGGGCGAAGATCTGGCACATGAAGAATCAGACGCAGTCAGGCGGGTTCTGGCTGGGCATCAAGGTTCCGGAACACGAGGCGACATTTATGCGCAACTTCTCGATGGCCGGCAAAAGCTGGATCGAGGTCTGCGCGGATAACAAGCGGTTCTACAACGAATCCGCGGCGTATCATCGCCAGCACATGAAATTCAAAAGAATACGGCCATTACGTCGATCTTCCGCATGACCGCGCGCTGCCGGTCGATCTGATCTTTGATGAAAAAGACCCGCACGGCCGGAGCGATCGTTACAAAGTGGCTGAGCTGGCCGATCACGACCGAAGGCTACGTCTGGTCGGATGACAACTCTGAAGAAGTGGCGAAGGGCTGGATTATCAAAGCCGATACGATTGAGGAACTGGCCGGCAAGCTGGGCCGTGATCCGGAAGCGCTGAAAGCGACAATCGACGCCTACAATCTGGGATGCAAGTCCGGCCGTGATGAATTCGGACGCAGTATAGAAACGATGGAACCAATCGATACCGCACCGTTCTACGCGGTCGGCATTACCCCGACGCTGGTCGCAACGACCGGAGGTGCGGAACGCAACGTCAAAGCCCAGGTTCTGGACTGGAACGACAATCCAATCCCGAATCTGTATGAAGCCGGTGAATTAGGCTCTTACGTTTCCAATCTGTATCAGAACGGCATGTTCCTGGCGGAAGCGATCGCGACCGGACGCGCTGCGGCAGATACGGCGTTTGGCGGCCGTTCGACGGTAACGACGGAGGTCAGCGGTGAGGTCGAAGAAGCAATCGATATCACGAAGAAACCGGATGGCCAGTATGATCAGCTGATCAAGGGCAATCATGGCGAGTACACGCTGCGGGCCACGGTTGAGGGCGGCAAGATTACCAATCTGGAAATCGTGTCCGGCCGTGAAAATATGTTCATGGATGACGATCAGCTGAAAGCCTTCTTTGACGAAGTGATCAACGGTCAGAATGTCGAAGTCGACGCGATCTCCGGGGCAACGCTGGATTCCAACAACCTGCTGGACGCGTTAAAGGCGATCTTTAAATAAGCATTAGAAATAGAATCGAGTTCTTTCATCCCAAAGACAAAAGATACAGAGAGATTTGACTTTTGTCCTGCACGACGGTCTACGGCTGCGGATTCCCCCTGTGTCCGCAGCCAAAGGCTTGATTTTCCTTCTTTAAAATCTTTATCTTTATTCCTTTTTATCCGGGTCTGTCTTTCCCAAAGCAAGAGACAGACTCTTTTATTTGTTTTTCCGGGAAGTTCATTCCATTCTGCGGTTGCGTTATCGACGGTCATGTCTGTACAATGAATAAAGAACCAGAAAGATTCAAGAAAAAAGATTCCCTGCAGCTGGAATAAAAAGAAAAGGGAGTAGTCGGAATGGCAGAAAAAGCGAAGCGTTTTCATCAAAAAGTGCCGGGCTGCCTGTTGGCTGATTGTGATCACACAGCTGGCGGTTTTGTTTTTGCGCTGACCTTCCTGCCAGATTTAATCCCGGCTCATTATGATGCCGCCGGTGCGGTTCATCGCTGGGGAAGCAAAGCTGAGTTGTTTTATTGCCTTGTTTTTCAATTTTGATGACCGCGGCTCTGGAATGGGTCAGCCGGCATCAAAGTGGTGGAATATTCCGGCGGAAGTGACGGAAAATAGTCGCGAAGCCCTTCATTCGGTCACCTTGAGGATTCTTTCAATCATGGAGCTGCTTACGATTCTTGGATTTGCCTTGCTGGAATTTTTAAGCATGACCGGTCGTCCTTTGCCAGGCGGACTGACCGCCGGTTTTGTATTGATCTGGATGGCGCTGATTCCCATTGCGATCCTGTGGCTGTTGCGCATAGCGGAAAGATACCGGTGAAAACCGAAAGTCTGTTTTCCAGCTTACAACGTTCTGTTTTATCAAGGCTTGCGAACGGTAATGGGAGCAAGAACCGGATTGAAAAGGAGCGTGACTTTAAGACGTCCCATCAAAGTACCAACGATTTTTATCGGTTATGCCGAAGGGGTGTCCGGGCGGTCAAAGCCGTGGCAAATCGGGAAGGATTCCGCTACAATAGAGATCAGAAATAACCAGAATCAGGAAATCAGTTGAATCCGGCGTGATTTTGCGCGGGACTGGTTAGATCTGATCAGAAAGAATCCCCGAGGAAAGAACAATGTTGAAAATAAAGATAAAACTATTGGGACTGGCGCTATGTCTAACGGCTTGCACCGCCGTTCGATCCGCTCAGCCAAATCCATCGCCAAAGCCGGCCTTGCCGATCACGCTGAATGGATCGCTGACACTGCTTTGTTCGTCCGATCTGCACTATCAGAGCGAACGGCTGCAATCCCAGGTGTCGGTCGTTGCCGCAGATGATTTACAATGAAGCCATTACGGCGGCGATGCTGGCGCAGATGCAGGATGCTCAACCGGACCGGATTATCCTGACCGGCGATTTAGTTAATCAGGGCGACGAACAGGATCATCAGAAAATGGCGGCAATGCTGCGGAAGGTGAATGAAACTGTGCCGGTGCGGGTCATTCCCGGCAATCATGATCTCGCGATGGTGACACGGGAAGAATTTGCGAACCTGTATCATGAATTCGGCTATGATCAGGCCTACTCCCGCGATCCCGATTCGCTGAGCTATGCGGAGCTTACGGACGCCGGGGTGCTGCTTGTTCTGCTGGATACCAACAGCGAAAAGGCCGGGCGGCAGCGAGGGGACATTGTCGGACTCAACCTTGAAATGGCTGCAGGCCCTGGGAGAACAAGCGCGGCAGTCAGGCTGGCTGATGCTGACCTTCAGCCATCACAATCTGCTCGATCACACCGTGACGGCTTCCAGCGATATCGTTGCCGCGGCAGACACGGTCAAAGCCTTGCTGGAACAACTGAACGTGAAAACGCATATCAGCGGGCACCGTCATACCGGGCATATCCAGACGGACGCGGCCGGAGCGCAAGTCTGACTGAAATCGTGCTGCCGATGCCCATTGCCTGGCCGAATACCTATGGCAGCGTCCAGATCAGTGCAGAAGGATTGGATTATACCCAGGAAACGATCGACGTCGCCGCCTGGGCGCAGACGCAGGGACTTGCCAATCGGATCTGCTTGATTTTCCTGCCTATTCCGTCCAGGCACAGCGGCAGGTCAATCAAAGCACGCTGGATTCCACGTTGAAAAATGCAGAGCTGACACCGGGCAGCGTCAGCTTATGGAAGAGGTATTTCAGCGGACGATGTTCAGCTACCGGCAAGGTCAGCTGGATCAGATCCGCGCCGAATTGTTGGCTCATCCCGGTTATCAAGCGTGGCAGGCGCTGGGACCGGACACGATTTGGAAACGCTGGCTTCAGGCGTTGTTAACGAATGAAGAACAAGGCCCGGGCAATCATATCCATGTGGAATATTGAAGCATTGTGGAAAATTCGATAAAATAATACTGGCACTTTTAATTATGAGTAAAGCCGAAAAATTCAAGCGAAGGTACCGGAGGAGAGAATTAAATGGCGTCTTTGGAACAGGAAATCGAAACCGTTCGCGAACAGCTGGACCGGCAGGTCCGGCTGAAGTCCCGTCTGGAGCGGATGAAAGCGCAGCAGGCGAAGCTGAATTGGGAAGTCGGGCTGCGGAAAGAACGCTGGCATCAGGAAGAACAGGATATTGATCAGCTCGAAGCCTTCAGCTGGTCCGCTTTGTGGGCTCGTGTCTGGATGGACAGCTGGAAGAAAAACTGACGGAGCAGCGCCGGGAAGCGCTTGTGGCCGGGGCCCGATTTGAGGCTGCACGCCGCCAGCAGGAAGCCCCTGGCCGTCCGGATTGCCCCAGGTTGAACATGAACTGCAGGATCTGAAGGGCTGTGAGCAGCAATGGAACGGCTGCTGCAGCGAAAGCGGAGCATCTGGAAGCAAAGACAGCCGGACAAGGCCGCGGTGATTTTCCAGCTGGAAGCACGGCAGCAGGAATGTCAGCGGCAGCTGAAGGAACTGCGGGGAAGCGGCCGACGCGGGAAAAGCGGCGCGGGGTTTAGCCCACCGATTAGTGGGAAGATGAACGACGCGCTGACGTGGTCGACTGTCGATCTGTTCGGCGGCGGAATGATGACTGGTTTTGTCAAGCATAGCCGGCTGGAGGAAGCGCAGCAACTGGCCCAGCAGCTGGAGGATCAGCTGCGCTGCTTTGAAAACGAGCTGACCGATGTGGATATCCATACATCGCTGGAGTTAACAGTGGATCCATTTTTTGCGGATCCTGGATCTTCTGTTTGATAACTTCATTACGGACTGGGCAGTTCAGGAGCGGATAGAAAGCTCTTGCCCAGCTAAAACCGCCGAGGATGAAGTTCAGGCGCTGCTGGATCATCTGGCGGCGCGGCAGGATCAGACCCAAAGGGAAAATGCGGAACTTGACCGCCAACGCCGACTTTTGATCGAGCAAACCTCGATCTGAGGCGGCCGCGGATTTCAATCAAATCATACAACGAAAATCCGGATCGAATCAGCGGACTGCTGAGAGAAACGGTTTTTTATTTTGCGCGCAGCAGGTAAGAAAAAAGCGCCCGTTTGAACGGACGCCGTGAAAGTGAAATTGATTAATTACCAGTACATTTCCCAATCTTTGCTTAAGCGGGTGAGCGCTTGAAGTAGAAGTAATCGCCCAGCTGCAGCATTCGTCGACGCCGTGCTGACGGCAGCCGTTGGTCGGGGTGCTGCGGCAATAGGTGCTGTTAAGCAGCTGACCGTTGAAATCTTCGGATCCTTGACGGCGCAGTGATCGTACAACGCTTTGATCATCCGTTTGGCATCGCTGATCAACTGATCAGCTTCCGCCTGATCCACGTATTTCGCCATCTCCAGCATACCGCAGGCCGCGATTGCGCTGGCGGAGGAATCGCGCGGTACGTCGCTGCCGTCGGTGAAATCGAAATCCCAGTACGGAATCAGATCGCTAGGCAGATGATCAATGAAGTATTTCGTAACATGCCGGAACAGCTCAAGGTATTCCGGATTGCGGGTATATTTGTAGCTGATGGCCAGACCGGAGACCCCCCAGCTCTGGCCGCGTGCCCAGGCGGATTCAGCGCGGTTGCCCTGGTGGGAAACACCGTGGCTCGGTTTGCCTGTTTCGGATCGAAGAAATACGTATGATAAGTCGAATAATCCGGCCGGATCACGACGCTTAAGGCCGTATGAATGTGCTTCAGCGCGATTTCACGATACTTCGGGTCGCCGCTGACTTCCGTTGCCCAGTACAATAACGGCAGGTTGAGCAGGCAGTCGATAATCAAGCGGTAGTTGTCTTTTCGCGCCTAACGGACCCCAAGCCTGGATGAAGCCGCCTTTTCCTGGAACCGGGTGATCAGCTTATCCGCTGCTTTCAGCGCCGCTTCTTTGGCTTTTTCATCGTTAAGCAGCTTATAGGCCGCAACACAGGAAGGGAGTACAGGAAACCGAGGTCGTGATGTTCCAGGACGATGTTGCGGTTGACGCGGTCTAAGAAACTTTCGACATGCGTCAGGCCGGTCTGCTTGAAGCACTCTTCTTTCGTCGCTTCATAAGCCAGCCAGACCTCGCCGGTCCAGAAGCCGTTGGTCCATTCGGTATTGTCCATCAGGGGATAAAAATTGTTGACGCTGTTGGGATACTTCATGCTGGTGGTGAAGTCGTTTAAGCCGCTGCGTACCTGTTCGACAGCATAATGAATCGCGTCGTTCAGCTCAGCGTCGGTCAGTTCAGGATAATTTGCAAAGTTCATGGGAAATCTCTCTCTATGCCCCTATTGTAGCAAGTTTACACCAGAAGTTCAACCATCTTGTATACAAGTTAAAATGAAATTTTATTTCACGGTTGGACATAGAAAAAAAACCGGAGTTTTATTCGGAATTTCCAACGTCAGACATCCTTCCTGAGCCCAGGGCAGCGAAGCCTGAATCTGTCCGTTTTGAATATCGAAAGCGCCGCCCAGCGCTGGTTCTTCAATACCGGGTGTATCCAGATTGTTGACCAACACAACCCGCTTTGCGAAGCTGCCGGCCTGAAGGGCATACGCCTCAGCTTGTTCCTGCTTCCATTCGGTCAGAGGGAAACAGACGTATACCGGCCAGAACACCAGATCCGGCTGACGCGAAGCCATTGCGGAAACAACTTCATTGGTCCAGCCGTCGCCGCACAACAGGACGCCGATCTGTTTCCCCATGATAACGGAAGATTCCGCTTTGCGTCCCTTCCCCTATAAAGCTGAGGATCAGCGTCGCGGATTTTCCAGCCTGGCGACATCCGCGCATAATCAAGCAGGATTTCCCCTGATTGGAAATGATCAAATAATTGCTCGTCCATTTCCCCTGATGAAACCGGAAATAACCGACGCCGATGCCGGAATGTACCGTTCTTGCCAGATCCCGCAGCCAGCCTATCGGCGCATCGCTGTGATCGACAGCCCATTGCCGGTCATGATCCGGATCAAAAGTCAGACTGTTAAAGCTTTGAAGAAAAGCCTCGCCGAAAAGGACAAAATCCTGATCAGGATGCGCCCGCAGAACGGCTTTGATTTTATTTAAGTTTTGAGGAATGCTTCCGTTGACGGAGAGTGCGGCGGCCAGCGTAATTTTCATATTGAACTCACCTCGATTATTTCCCGGGTAATTTTAACTGTCAGTCGATTCAAGCTTTCGTACTCAGACAGATTTTTCTGGTAAATCCGCAGGATGAATTCCACCTCTGTGGACAACTGCGTCAAAACGGCAAGCTTCTGTTTATCCTCAATCGAAGTCTTGTAATAATACGGGGTCATCGTAAAGAGATCCTGAATCTGCGCCTGACTTTCCAGCTGTATTTCATAACGTAAAGTCTGTTCGTCAATCAGATCAAACTCCGGGGCCACGGTCGTTTCCTGTGGATTGAGATAGGGCGTATCGTATAAGACTTCTTTTAAGCCCCATAAATGCCGCTGGCCAGGGCCGACGACGATCAGTTTTCCCTGATCTTTGAGCACGCGCGCATTTTCAGCCATCGCCAGCGGCGCAAAGCAAGACCAGATCACGTCGATTGTCTGATCCGGCAGCGGCAGCTCAAAGACCGAAGCCGCCGCGAAGCGAACGGAAGGACAGCTTCGCCCCGCCTGCTTCAGCGCTTCCTTGATAAGTCGATGCCAAAGCATTCGCAGCTTTTCAGCGTTTCACATAATTCCGTATAGTAACCCTCGCCGCAGCCGGAATCCAGCACGGACGAGGGATTGAGCGTCTGGATCAATTCCGTTAACTGATCTTTCAGCGGCTGGTAGGCTCCGCTTTGCAGAAAGCGCGTGCGGGCTTTGACCATCTCCGCGTTATCGCCGTGGATTTTCTTCGATGAACGGATTAAATTGACGTAATGAAAACGCGACAGGTCAAAGCTGTGGCGTTTTTCACATTGATAAACAGACTGCGTCAGCGTCAGCGGCCGGCGGCAGACTGGACATAGGAAGGGAATCATAACGAAGACCTCGCTTTTCTGTGGATAGTGTAGCATATTTACTGGAAAACGGTAAAATAATTCCAACGGACAAACCTTGTTCCAACGAAGATCAAAGGAGAAATAAGCTATGTCAAAAAACGTTGATTCTGGATATCGACAACACCCTGATCGAAGCGATGAAGGAGCTTCAGCCCCGCAGTGAAGCGGCGCTGCGGCGATGGCTGGCGGCCGGACATCGGCTGGTGTTTGCCAGCGGCAAGAACGCGTGCGCGTTTGACGATCTGATCGCCCTGTTGAAAATGCGGGAGGCTGGCACATCGCTTCCAACGGCGGCATTCTGGCGGAACCGTCCACCGGCCGGTTTGAGCGGCTGGCATGCGTCGGGGCGCGGAGTCAACGATGCATGGATGTTATGGATCAGCTGGGGATTCCCTATTTTGCGTACACGCTTGATGAAATTGTGATCAACCGGCCAATGCCGCAGGCGCAGATCGACCATCTGGAATTTTTAAAGGATCCGCGCGTGGTGCTGCGCGATGCGGTCGATCCCCGGGCGGTCGTCAAGCTGTTGATGTTTATCAACGCCGCCGACGAAGAAACCCCGCGGCGATTGCGGCAGGCGCTGCAGCCGGAAACGATGGGGCTGCAGCTGATCCGCACCAGCGGCGAGCTGCTTGAAATCCATGATCAGCATCAGACCAAGGCTGTCGGGGTGCGCGCCCTGGCCAATAAGCTGCATCTGGATGTGAATGATTTGTACGCGGTCGGCGACAGCGAAAACGATATGAGCATGCTGGAAATCGTCGGTCATCCCTATATCGTCGCCAACGCTTCGCAAACCTTGAAAGACCGCGGCTGGCCGCAGCTGGCAAGCTGCCGTGAGGAAGGCGTAGCAGATCTGATCGACACGCTGTTAGCGGACTGAGATCGATTCCGGCTGCCGCGGTTGACAAGCTGGGAAAAGAAGCGAATAATGGAAGAATAAAGATAACGCTGTATGAAAACGGAGGCGGTTTTATGTTTATTTTTAGTTCAGGCAATCAGGAAAGCTTTTTATGAAATGCAGGACAAAATCAACCGCAAGCTGCGTTCCCTGCGGCGGCTGGGGCTTGTCCTGGCAGCGGTTCTGGTCGTGCTCGGCATCGTGCTGTTGTTCTGTCCGCAGTCGGTCGTCTTGTGGATTGAGCGGGGAATTGCGGTCATTCTGGGGCTGGTCGGGGATTGTGGAAATCCTTGACTACCTGTCGACCAGCGCGCTGTTCCGGCAAAGTCTGACGATTGTCCGCGGGCTGTTCGATCTGTTGATCGCGGTCTTGCTTTTGCGGGCCGATGCGGAAATGGTCATCACGGTGTTCGCCGTCCTCTTGGGCGTCAGCGCGATTGTGATCGGAATTCATAAGCTCGATTACGCGATGAAGCTGAACTATTTCCGGGTCGAGGGTTCCGGCATGGCGATCGCGGGCGGCGTGCTTTCGGTGATTGCAGGCATTTGTTTTCTGATCAGTCCGTTAAGCTCGGCGATCGTGCTGACGACGCTGATTGCGGCATATTGTATACCTGGGAGGCATCGCATTGTTCATCGAAATGCTTTCCTTTAGAAACCGGTAAGGGAGGAATCAGAAATGGATTTCAAGAAACAGGCGGAAAAGCTCGTCCAGAATGTGACGCAGGCTGCGGAAAAAAGGCACGGAGCGGGCAAAGGACAAGCTGGATCAGACTAAGCGTCAGATTGAACTGAAACGCCAGCTGAAAGCGACGGAAGAGATGTTGAACACGGCGTACATGGGAAATCGGCCGGGCGTACGCGTCAGCCCGGGAAGAAGACCAGGAGATGCCGGAGGTGGAAAACTGGCTGGAACAGGTGCGCACCTCGCAGATCACGATCGCGGATCTGCAGCGCCAGCTGGCCGTGCTCAAGAGCATTGATTAACGAGGATTCAGCGGGATATAACTGCAAGGCAGAAAAATGCGTGATCTCATTGATTCTGATGCAAACAAGGTTACAAAGGTGTTCAGCACGCTGTTTGAGGAGGAATGATGATGCGAGCATATCCAGAGGATTATTTAAATGATGTTGTTGAAAGTCAAGGAAAATTGTTTGATTTTTGTAGCTCATTCCTACCCGGATAAGGATCCAGAAGATTTTATCGAACAGTATATGAAAAGCAAAAAACAAGAAAAAGGTTTGAAGAAGCGATGGCCTATGTCAACACAATGAGCGCCGAAGAATTGTGGATATACTTTATCAAAACGGAAAAGTATACTTTGAAGGCAGGTAAAGCTCTGGGCGGGTTCATGCCCGATTGGATCGGCGAGTTTTATGCGTATTATCAATGGTATTACAACATTCCGAGCTGGGAAGTGATCGAGAAAGTGCCGCTCGATTTCCTAAAGAAAGCATATTCCGGGCTGCATGATTTAGACCTGGATTTGGCCGTGCGGAAAGTGGGTGAAGTATGATGAAAATTGTTTGTTTTCATAACCCTGACGAAGAAAATGGATATTTAAGCAATTGGTATCCTTCCCGATTTATAGTGAAGAATCGTGTATTCTCCTCGATGGAGCAGTTTATGATGGTCCGCAAAGCAGTTTGCTTCCACGATGATTCTGCGGCAGCACAGATTCTGGCCACGGAGGATGTTGCCCGGATTAAAGAACTTGGCAGACATGTGTCCAATTACGATGATCATCATTGGAATGGGATACGTCAGATCGTGGTTTATGAGGGCCTGCTTGCGAAATTTTCTCAGAACGAGGGATTTAAAAGAACAACTTAAGGCAACAGGAGATGCTGTTTTAGCAGAGTGTGCGGTAAAAGACCGGATCTGGGGCATCGGACTTCCGATGTCTGATCCTGACAGAATGAACAGGGAAAAGTGGCAAGGTCAGAATTTGCTTGGATATGCCTTGATGATGGTGCGTGAACAACTGTAATTCCGTCTGAGGTGATGCGGACTTTAGAACAATGATCTAGAAAACGAATAAATTTGAAAAGTTTGAAACCGGCTGAAATTCAGTAAGGTCTTCAAACTTTTATTTTGAAGTCCAAGAAAACGCTGAAATCCGCGCTTGAATTGACAACCTCACCGCCATTCGTTACACTGAATCCGTTATCTTATCAAATCAAACAAGGAAGGGTTAGACTATGAGTATTTTAACGCTGGAACATTGCAGCCACAGCTTTGGCGGCCGCAGTATTTTTTGAAGATGTCTCGTTCCGCCTGTTAAAAAGGTGAACACGTCGGACTGCTGGGAGCCAACGGCGAGGGCAAGAGCACGTTTATGAAAATCATCACGCGCAAAGCTGGAACCGGAGGAAGGAAAATCACCTGGAGTAAGAACGTGAAGGTCGGTTATCTGGATCAGCACGCCGTATTGGAACCGGGGATGACGATCCATGACGCCCTGGCACAGGCGTTTGCCGGATTATTCGATATCGAAAAACAGATCACAGCCGGTTATGAAAAGATGGCGGACTGCACGGAAGACGAGATGGACGAGCTGCTGGAACAGATCGGCGAATGGCAGGATACGCTGGAACACCATGATTTCTATCAGATCGACGTCAAGATTGAGGAAGTTGCCAGGCGCTGGGGCTGAGCGAGATCGGACTGGACTGATGTCAGCGAATTGTCCGGCGGCCAGCGCACGAAAATCCTGTTAGCGAAGCTGCTTTGGAAAAACCGGACATTTTGCTTCTGGACGAACCGACCAACTATCTCGATGAGCAGCATATCCGCTGGCTGAAAACCTATCTGCAGAACTATGAAAACGCGTTTATCCTGATTTCTCACGATATGCCGTTTACCAACGAGGTCGTCAATCTCATCTACCATGTGGAAAACTGCCGGCTGACCCGCTATGTCGGCAACGTCGACGAATTCCACCGCCTGTACGAACAGAACAAGCTGGCGCTGGAAGCGGCGTATCAGCGTCAGCAGCAGGAAATTGCCCGGATGGAGGACTTCGTCGCCCGCAACAAGGCACGCGTCGCGACCCGCGGCATGGCGAATTCCCGCGCAAAGAAGCTGGCGAAGATGGAACGGATTGAACTGAGCGCGGAAAAGCCGAAGCCGACGTTCCGCTTTCAGATGGGGAAACCCCGGGCAAGGTCATCTTTTCCACAACCGATCTGGTGATCGCTATGACGAACCACTGTCCAAACCGATCAACCGGGTGCTGGAAAAGGGTCAGAAAGTGGTGATTACCGGCGCGAACGGACTGGGTAAGACTACGCTGATGAAAAAGTCTGATGGGGCTGATCCCGCCGGTCAGCGGTTCCGTCCAGCTGGGCGAGCATGTGGAGATCGGCTATTTTGAACAGGAAAATCACCGAGCCGATCCGCCGCACCTGCATCGAGGAATTGTGGCAGACCTATCCCGCCTATTCTCCAATATGAAATCCGCAGCGCGTTAGCCCGGTGCGGCTTGACGACCGATCAGATCGAAAGTCAGGTAATGGTGCTGTCCGGTGGGGGAACAGGCGAAGCTGCGGCTGTGCAAGCTGCTGAACACGCCGTACAACGTGCTGTTTCTGGACGAACCGACCAATCATCTCGATCAGGACGCCAAGGACGAGCTGCACAAAGCGATTGCTGAATATCCGGGAACGGTGCTGCTGGTCTGTCATGAAAAAGAATTCTACACCGATCTGGCAGACGCCATCTGGGATTTAAGCGAAGTCAGTCTGCGCCGCTGATCACGTATGCGCCGCCCGCTTTGATGCTAAACTAACGATGACGAACCGACGTCGTCGAAAGGAGAAGGAAAAACATGAACCTGAAAAAAATCGGACTGGCGCTGGCAGCATCCGCGCTGATCCTGTCCGGCAGCGGCTGCTCGCTGTTTTCCGCAAAAAAGCGAGTCCCGCGCCGCAAGCACAGACGGGAACCACGGAGGTCCAGAAAGCTTTCGATGAATTCTTGATGGAGGAAACCCGCCGCCAGCTGACGCAGGACGTCCTGACGCTGCATTTTTTCCCTGACGGATCCCGCGGCTCTGGGCATCCGTGAGAAAACCGGTGACGCTGGGCAGTCTGAGCGAAGCCGACGAACTGCGCCATCAACAGGAAACCGAAGCCGCGCTGCAGAATTTACAGAAATTCAAGCCGGAAGATTCACGGCCGTCCAGCAGCTCAATTATCAGCTGCTGCAGCGCGATCGAAACAAACGTCAGCGATGAACGAATACATGCCTTTGCAATTTCTGTTCGAGCCGAACCAAGGCCTGATCGGCGCGTTAAATCAGAACTTCCTTGAGTTCCGCATGGAAACGGAAGAGGATGTCCAGCTGACGCTGTTGGCGGATGTAGAACGCTATCTTAACGAAGCCTTGACCTATACCCAAAACCAGGCCCGGCGCGGCTACTTCCTGCAGGATGAAACCCTCGACAGCACGCTGGCGGAAATCGACCGGTTTGTGGAAAAGGTAGACGACAATGCCCTGATCGTTAATTTTGAGGAAAAGCTGGACGCGATAAACAGCCTGAGCGACGAGCAGCGTCAGCGCTATGCCAACGAAAATGAAACGCTGATGAAGGAAACCTATCTGCCAAGCTACCGTCATGTCCGGGAAGAACTGGAAGCCCTGCGCGGCAGTGCCAAGGGTCAGGGGCGGTCTGGCGGCGGCGTATGGTGAGCAGGGACGCGCTTATTACGAGCTGTTGATGCAAGCCAAAAACCGGAACCGATCAGACGATCATGGAACTGGCCAGCGAGCTGGAGAATTTCCTGATTCAGAAGCTGCAGCGCATGCAGGCGCTGGCCCAGCAGGATCAAACCTGCTGGAGAAGCTGGAAGCTGTGGAATTCCCGACCGTCGACGCAACGGAGCTGTTAGCGGAATTTGAAAAGAAAATGACGGAAGTGGTGCCGAAATTCCCTCGATCCGCTATACCGTCAGCTTCCTTGATGCCAGTATCGCCAGCGAGAATACGATTGCCTACTATCTGATTCCGCCGCTGGATCAGGAAACGGAAAATATCATGAAGGTCAATCCCGCCTATGCCGACAAGGCCGAAACGCTGTGGGCTACGCTGGCGCACGAAGGCTTTCGGGACATTGTTACCAACATAACTATTTTCAGAATACCGATCCTCATCCAATCCGCCGTGTCCTTTCCGGACACTGCCTACGCGGAAGGCTGGGCGGAAATCATCGCCCTGGAAGCTTACCGCTGGCTGGGCCTCGACGATGAAAAATCTGATCGAAGCCCTGCAGATCAACGCGATGTTCGGCTACTATCTGCAATCCCTGTGCGATATGGGGGTGAACGGCTTAGGCTGGAGTGAAGCGGATCTGACAAGCTATCTGAGCAATTTCGGCTATGAAGACGCAGCGGCACAGATTTATCCTCAGCTGGTTGCCAACCGGGCGTGCTGCTGCCATACGGCGTGGGCGAAATGAAGATGGAACAGCTGCGCGATCAAGCCCGCGAAGCCCTGTCGGATCGCTTTGATCAGAAGGACTTTTACAGCGTGATCCTGGATAACGGTCCGCGTCCGTTTACCTTGATTGAACAAGACGCCCAGACGTATATCAATCCAAGAAATGAGGGATGACGCATGAGAATCCGTCAAGCCAGTCCGCAGGATGCCCAGGGGTCTGGCAGAAGTTCACGCACTGAGCTGGCAGGCCGCGTATGCCGGGCTGATCGACCCCGAATTCCTGAAAACCCGCACCCTTCAGCGCAGCTTGGAAACGTTTAAGCGAAATGGCTGCGCTGAGATCTGGCTGGCAGAACAGGCGGACAAGATCGTTGGTTTCTGCCGGATCGGCACGGAAGAAGACGACGGTGAACCGCTGGGTGAGATCGTGGCGCTGTATCTGTTGCCGCAGTTTCAACGTCAGGGGGATCGGCAAGCGGCTGATGCAGACAGGGATTGAACTGTTGCGCCAGCGCGGCTATTCCACAATTGTCCTGTGGGTTCTCAAGTCGAATGTCCAGGCTCGCCAGTTTTATGAACACTGCGGATTTACGGCCGAGCCTGTGGAAAAGACATTAGATATGGGTACACCGCAGATCGTCGTGCGGTACCGGCTGACCTGCGAATCTTAATGCAAGGATTTTGAAAATAGAGTAGAATAAGAAGGAAAGAAAAGGAGCGAACAAATTATGGGTTTAATTCAAGGTAAAATTACGATGGCCAACGGAGCGGAAATTCCGTTTGAGCTGTATCCGGACGAAGCGCCGATCACCGTCGCCAACTTCGTCAAGCTGATCAAGGAAGGCTATTACAACGGCAAGACTTTCCACCGCGTCATTCCGCATTTCGTTTCCCAGGGCGGCTGTCCTTACGGCACCGGCGCGCGGGCGATCTGGGCTACACAATTCCCTGCGAAACGAAAAACAATCCGCACAAGCATGTCGCGGGTGCGATGTCGATGGCTCACCGCGGCAAGGACACCGGCTGCTGCCAGTTCTTCATCTGCCATGATCCGCAGCCGCATCTGGACGGCGTGCATACAGTCTTCGGTCAGGTGACGGATAACCTTGGCGCTGTCCGTGCCATGCGCAACGGCGACGTCATGACCAAGGTGGAAATCACCGAAGAATAATCCAATATCAATCTAACTCTGCTTCTCCCAAAGCAATGATTTCGGGACGAGCAGAGTTTTTCTTTGTCCGGCCGTTGCTGGAGTCTGTTTCTACGTATATTCCTAATATTTTGAGTGTATCAAAAAATGTATATCAAAAAGATTAAATACCAGAAAAACTTTAAATAAACACTGTATTCTTTCTTTTTGAAAATTGATTATGATAGAGGTTGTAATTCATATTTAATTGAAATTAGTAGAAATAAGAAAAATTATAAATTTATTTTTTACCTCATTTTATCTTGATAAATACCATGTGAAATTCTTACTTCTCTTTTTGTTATCAAGTGAATTTTTCACTCTCCTTTTCAGCAATTCTTTCAAAATCACTTACCTGTAAAAATACTATTCCCATATATGGGAATAATTGGGAAACGATATTGCTATCATAGAACCGCAAAAAACAAAAAGAAAGGAAGCTGAACTATGGAATACGTAACATTGATATCGAAAAGAATCCGGGAATTATGCAAACAAAGAGGTAACATTTCATATTATAAATTATCTGAAATGTCCGGCGTCAGCACCTCCACCTTGGAGAACATCATCAAGGGTCATACCAAGAATCCAGGAATCGCAACAATTCATCAGTTAGCGTTAGGTTTTAATATGACGATCGCTGAATTCTGTGATTTCGATGAAATGAACATGTATGAATTTGTCGAGGAGGAAAACGAAGTCGCTGGCTGACGTTAAGCCTTTGACTGGAATCAACGAAAAGGCAGCCTTTTTCAGACTGCCTTCGGTTTGGATTTTTTCAGCATGCGATTTTCTTTCTTGATCTTTTTCTTTAATTGCTTTTCTCGTTCTCACTCAGCGGATAGTCCAGCGAGTAGAGATGCGCGTCCTGATATTTAATCTTCTTGTCATATTTGACGACTGCCACCCACTTCAGCTTGTGTTCCAGCTTGGATTTCTTCGGCCGCAGATACAACAACGCCGTATCGAGAATTTCATATTTTCATTCATAAAGTCGATCCGGGCAATCGGTGTCTGCCACTGTCCGTTATAAATAACCAGCCCTTTGACAACCAGGAAGGAATTCTGAATGGTCGTGCTGTCGAAGGTGAACTCAGCCTGTTCGATCTCTTTCAGATCGCTGGTCAACTTATCCGCGTTGCGCTTGCCGATCAATTCATTGCGCTCCATCAACAATTCCACAATCCATGATAAGAACAGGATGACAACCACAATTGGAATGATGAACCAAGCATACTGGCTCTGTAAGAACAACACAATCTTTCCCAGGAAAGGAACGTGCATGACATAGATGCCGACGATATCCTGCCGGTATGTATGATATTCATCCAGACCTTCGTAAGCATAAGCCTGCGTATAATACCGTACCCGGCCATCCGATTCTACTTCGGTCTTGGCTAAAGTATGCGTCAATACCGTATCTTCACCCAGCCGGTTCGCATGGAAGGTAATGATTGTGCCGGGAACCAGCTCATCATCCGATTTTATGTTCTTGGATAACACCAGCGAATAGGTTGGAATCTTCGGTTCCATACTTCCGCTCAATACGGTATAGAATTGAAAACCGGTCAGATTGATCATGGTATCCGGAAAGAACAACATCCCCAAGATATAGCAGAACAAAACAAAAGATATAAATCGGAATATCCAATTTACTATCTTCGGCTTAACTCTCCACTTTTTCTTTGTCTCCATGTTACTATCCCCGCAGTTATCTCTATTTTATCAGTATTCAGGTTAGAATCAAAGATACTTTTAAAAAGCCATCCGAAGATGGCTAGTATTATTTACTTTTTCTTCCAAAGCTGCATCAACAGTAACTGAAACAACTCCATCCGTAACGTTTGTTTTATCGGCATCAGTTAAGGTAGTAGTTACTTTTATGGTGTAGTTACCATTTGTAATGGGTGTAGTACTCAAATCTACCTTTGCATCTTTATCATCGAAGATTTCAACTGTAGGTAAATCATTAACATCTTTACCATCAATAGTTGCGCTTGGTTTTGTTGTTAACGTCAAATCTTTGCTTGTACTACTTGCATTTGTAACTGTAACTGGTATGTCAGTTATTATTACTGGATTTGCATTTAAATCTCTATTTTCCATAGTTGGCGTAATAGGAGTGTCACTTGTTGCAGTTAAAGTAATTGGCTTAAGACCATTAATAGTAGTCGAACCAGTCTGCTTCAAAGTAAGACTATCCCACGCTGCATAAGATCCTGTCGTAGCGGCGACGATCGCCGCACCGGTCATGAAACCGAGAATTGCTTTTTCTTCATTATAATATTCCTCCTCTTAACTAGAATATGTTTTACATTCTTATTATAAGAGGAAAATTCGTAAGTGTGTAATATCAATAAGGTATAGCCTGGTTATACTTTTTATGAAATTATACTTTTTATAAGGAATATTATTCACTTAATGAGGAACAGAATAAGTCCAGAAAGAGCTTGGCTTCGTTAGATAAAGTATGCCGCTGGCGTTCGATCCAGACTAAATGACGGTACACATTGTCCGTTTCCAAGGGGATAGAAGCGATGCCGCCTTTCTTGAGATCGGCCGCTTGCCAGCAGTTGCCGAACATGAATGAATTGCTGTGCTTCAACAGATTGATCATCGTGTGGTAATTGTTGATCGTGACGGTCTTCTTGAAGTTTGTCAGTTCCTGATCGCCGACTTTGAAGGTGTAATTGAGCTGAGTGTAGAAATCCTGCGGCATCCGCAGATAGGTCATGTCCAACAGCTCGGAGGTGGCAATCGTGCTTTGCTGGGCTAACGGATGGGTTTGGGCAAGATGGACGTACACCGCGTCCTTCTTAATCGAGTGCATCTGTAATCCCTGAATTTTAATCACCCGGGTCATGACCCGGTGCTGCACGGAGTTCAAGGTCATGATCGCGATCTCGGATACCTGATCGCTGACGTTCTTGATCGCCTGCTCGATACCGGTTTCCTGAATGTTAATGACCGCGTGATCGCTGGGAGCCGCTTTGAAATAGTCCTGCACGATCACATCCTGAAGCAGAAGTATCGCCGTCGACACCAACAAGCGCGTTTCCACCACCGCATGATACGTTTTCTTTAACCGTTCGATCTCGTCAAATTGCGAAAGAATGCTATGAGCATAATAATATAAGCTCTGGCCGACCGGGGTCATTTCAATTCCATGATTAGTTCGGATCAATAACTGACGCCCAGCTCGTCTTCCAACGCCTGAACGGTTCGGGATAAACCGGCTGGCTGATGTAAAGAATTTCAGCGGCTTTGTTGATGCTTTTCTGATCGACGATGGCGACGTAGTAGGTTAACGCTTTGACGTCCATTTAAATCACCTGCTTTGCTTACTTTAATCATACCATAAAACAAGTGTGTTCCCGATTATTTTGATCGGGAAATGAACAAATAAAAAGAAAGATGAAAAGTCAAAAATAGACTGGTAGAATTACACGAGTTCATATAAAATAGGAGAGGATCCGTGGGGAAACCAGGAGGAACCAATTCATGAAACGCCATTCACAAGCTTATGATTACACGATGATTCTGATCGGGTCGGCGCTGTTTGCGGCTTCGATTAATCTTTTTGTCGTCCCGGTCAATCTCTATAACGGCGGGATCGTCGGATTGTCGCAGATTTTCCGAACGGTGCTGGTCAGCCGGATGAACCTGAATTTCAGTTTTTTGATATCGCGGGCGTGATCAACTTTCTGATCAATGTGCCGCTGTTCGTTATGGCTTACCGCTCATTAAGCCGCAAATTCTTTCTCGGGACGCTGCTGTCGCTGATTACCCAGACTGTCTGCTTTTCGCTGATTCCGATTCCCGCCGTCCCGATTCTGGACGACGTGCTGGCTTCGCTCATCATCGGGGGCGATTGTCGGAGCTTTGGGAATCGGGATGACACTGGTCAGCGGGGCCAGCGGCGGCGGAACGGATATCGTCGGCGTGTATGCCGCGCTGCATTGGAAATCGTTCAGCGTCGGCAAGCTCCAGCTGTTGTTCAACGCGCTGGTGTACTGCCTGTGCGCGTTCCTGTTCGATTTGCCGATCGCGATTTACAGTATCATCTATGCTGCCGTGTACTCGTTTGTGCTCGATAAGGTTCATCTTCAGAACATCGAGATGAGCCTGATGATCTTTACGAAGAATCCGGAAATCAAAAAGCCGGATCCTCAAGGATTTTGTGCGCGGAGTGACGTATTGAAGGGTTTGGGCGCGTACACCCAGACGGAAACCGAGGTGCTGGTCACAATCGTGTCCAAGGACGAGGTCAACGACCTGCGGCGGATGATTACGCAGATGGATCCCAAAGCTTTTCATCATCGTTAACGAGGGCTTGCAGATCACGGGCAACTTCATAAAACGGTTAGTGGAATAAACGATTGGCAAAAAAGAAAACAAAAAGTTAAGAATTCGACAAAACTTGTCAGAATTCCGCTATATTCAAAGCAGACCTTTCATGGTAAAATAGAAACGAGGTGTTAGATATGAAAATTGAGTTTAAACAGTTAAATGAACTCGCGCAGAAAAAGCAGAGAAACTGTTAAAGGAAATCAGCTTAACGGTGAAAGACGTTGATTTTGATGTAACAGGCGCTGATATTACGATGATCGTCAAAACGACGCAGGAAGTCATTCATCTTTAAATCACCGGGATCCCTCGTGATTTTTTCTTATGAATAAGCAACGAAAATGGAACCGGCTGCAGGGGATCGCCGCGATTGCGGGGTACTTTTTGCTTGTGCTGGCGGCCTTGGATTTTCTTCCGGCGGTCAATGCGTTATTGAAAAGCGGCGACGAACAGGCGATTCAGCTGTACTTCCGCGCACTGGGGCTGAAAGGCGTGTTGTTTTGATCCTGCTTCAGATGGTGCAGGTGATCACGTCGCTGATCCCGGCGCTGTCGCTGCAGGCAGCGGCCGGGGCCAGTTACGGCCCATTATTCGGTTCGCTCGTCATTCTGGCAGGATGGTTCTGGGCAACGGTCTTGTCTATTTGTTTGCGGAAAAGCTGCTCGGTCAGCTGTCGCCGGAATCGAAGATTTCGCGGTCGCTGGAGCGTTTCCATCACTGGCTGGCGGGAAAAAATAAAGAGCTTTACTGTTTCCTGATGTTTCTTCTGCCGATTCTGCCTAATGTGGTCAAGCCCTATCTGGCGGCGGTTTCGGATGTCCGCTGGTCCGTTTTTCTGTTTTTGCTGCGGTGCCGGCTCGATCATTCCGGTCTTGGCCGGTACGCTGATCGGAAACTTTCTGATCGAAGGGCGGACGCGGGAAGCGCTGATCGTTGCCATCGCGGCTGTCATCGCATCGATTCTGGCCGCGCTGATTCAAAAACGACGTTCCGCTCAGACGACCGATCGAATGAGTAGAAAATAAGCAGAAAATTGGACAATCGAAAACGATTGTCCGCTTTTATGATATTGGTAATTTGTGTATAATAGAGCCATTGCGAAAGGAATCTGACGATGAAAAAAAACCTATTTTTTTGATTTGGACGGCACGCTGCTGCCGATGGATCAGGATCAATTTGTCCACAGTTATTTTTCCCGCCTGGCGAAGAAGATGGCCAGGAAGATCGATCCGAAGCAGCTGGTTGAAACAATTTGGAAAGGCACTGCGGCAATGGTGGGCAACGACGGACGCTCGACGAACGAACAGGTGTTCTGGCAGATTTTCGATGTGTTGACGGGTCTGCATCATGAAACGCTGGAAGAAGAATTCCTCGACTACTACCGCAACGAATTCAACGAAGCGATCGAAGCCTGTGCGCCGACGCCGCTGGCGAATAAGATTGTGAAACGGATGAAAGAAAAAGGCTATACGCTGGTCTTGGCAACCAACCGATCTTCCCGCGGTTGCGACGGAAAACCGGATCCGCTGGGCCGGGCCTGGACCTGAACGATTTCGACTGGATCACAACGTTTGAGGTCTGCCGCTATTGCAAGCCGAATCGAAATACTATGAAGAAATTCTCCAGCGGTTGAATCTTGATCCGAAGCAGTGCGTCATGATCGGCAACGACGTCAAAGAAGACATGACGGCCCGTTCGCTGGGCATGGAAGGCTGGCTGATCACCGACTGTTTGTTAAACACGGAGAACCGGCCGGTGGAATGCGAGTTTGAAGGCACACTGGCGGAGCTGCAAGCGAAAATTGAAACGCTGGCATAATAAAAAAGTCTAGAACAGGCGCAGCTGCCGTTCAGACTTTTTTTCATAACGATTTGATCGTCAGGCTGTACATGACCGATTAAGAGTGTGGATTGCGGATCGTGCAGCGCTCTCCGCCGGGCGATCTGCGCCTCGTCGAAGTTGGCGTAGCAATAGCGGCAATGATGAGCACAGCTGTTGTATTCTCCGAGGTCCGTGACCTGCAGGCATTGACAATGCGGCCGCGCCTGGGTCAGCGGATATTCCAGCGTTTTCCCGGTCAGCGCCCGCAGCCATTCAGAATCGATGCAGCTGCGGTTCTCAATGCCGGCAGCGCGCAGATCCAGATTCTCCGCGCACAGCTGCAGCCGCATACCGTAACGAGCGCCGATCTCAGCCAGCCGGTACGCTAATGCCGCAAAGCGCTCCAGAGAATCCGGCTGCCAGTTCAGTTCACGCTGATGCTTCCGGGTGTTTTTATAGAGATCCAGATGGCTGATGATGATCTGCGTGCAGGAACCCGCCAGCTGTTGGCAGCAGCGCTCAAACGCCCGGAGGTGAAACGCTTCGTCGTATCGTTGAGATAAGAAGATCGGATCATACCGCAGAATCATGTGAGAAGGGCCGAGCCAGTCAGCCAGCTGGCGGAAGCTGTCCAATACCTGCCGCTTATCCGTTAAGCCTGGTTCAATCTCAGGACCATAAAAGGCGTCACCGTGACCTGGAAACCGACCGCGTAATCGCGGAAGACAGCCATCTTATCCAGCATCGGCGTCGGATTCTTGGTCATGAAGATGACCGCGTCGACCTGACTTGGTGAAAACTCCACGCGCAGCACCTGGTTGGGCGCGAACGGATTGCGGATATCGACAAGCCCGTCCTGAAAGCGGCGGACAAGCCACTCACTGTAAAACGCGCACAGATCGGTGCGCTGGGAACAGCACAGAAGCATCGGTTTCCCCTCCTTTTCTGGTTTCCAATATATCACAAAGCGATCAAAAAAGGCAGTTCATTGACTGCCGTAAGTGAAAGTGTTTTTGGAGGGTCAGATCAGATACGGAAGAAACAACGTCGCCAGACCGAGGAAGAAGAAGAAACCCAGAACGTCCGTCACGGTTGTCACAAAGACTGACGAAGCCAGCGCCGGATCGACGTTGATTTTCTTGAGGATGACCGGCACGGCATAACCCGCGATCGTCGCAAACGCCATGTTCAGCAGCATCGCCAGGCCGACAACCAGCCCGAAGATCGGATTCTGCTGCATGACGCCGCAGATCAGCGCGACGACCAGACCGATGCTGACGCCGCTCAAAATGCCCACGCCGAATTCCTTGAAGAAGACCCGCCGGGCATTGTCGCCGGTTAATTCACCCAGCGCGATACCGCGGACGACGATCGTTAACGACTGCGTGCCGGCGTTGCCGCCCATCCCGGCGATGATCGGATTGACCGCCGCCAGCGCGACGACTTTTTTTCGATCGTTCCGGAAAAAGACCGCGACGACGGACGAGGCCAGAAAGGCGGTAAGCAGATTGATCAATAACCAGGGCAGCCGGCTTTTCAACGATTCAATCAAACTGCCGTCGACTTTTTTTCTTCTTCGTTGATCTGCGCCAGTCGGTGGATATCTTCAGTGTTTTTTCTTCGATGATGTCCATGACGTCGTCGACGGTGATGACGCCGAGGATGTGATCGTGCTCATCCACAACTGGCATCATGAGGAAGCTGTATTTGCTGAAAATCCGCGCGACTTCTTCCTGATCGGTCGAGGCGGGGACGGAGATGACGTTCGGGTTGGCGATGTCGCGGATCAGCGTATCAAAACTGTGAGCGACGATTTCCCGCAGCGAAACGACGCCGGTCAGGACGTTGCTTTGATCGACGACGTACAGGTAGTACGCCATTTCCGCGTCCTGCGCCGCTTTCTGCAAATATTCCAACGTCTGCAGCACGCTCATGTGCTGGGATAAGCTGATAAATTCCGTCGCCATCAAACCGCCGGCAGTATCGGCATCGTAACTCAGCAGCTCGCGGACCTCCTGGCGGTCTTCAACGTTCATCTTGCTTAAGACATCTTCCGATTCCGCCTCATCCAAAACGGAAACCAGGTCGGTAATTTCATCGGAGGACATTTCCTCGAGGATGACCATCTGTTCGGTATCGGAGAAATGCGACAACAAGCCGTATTTCTCCTCGTCTTCTTCTTCATCGACGATTTCGGCCAGGATTTCCGAAGGCAGCCGCTTCATGATGACGTCTTCATCCTCTTTATATTCGTGGATGACTTCCAGAATATCGACCGGGTGGATGAACTCGATCATTTCCGCCAGCTGTTCGTCGGTGGCGTGCAGCAGAAAATTCCGCAGCTCTTCTTTGCTGATTTCTAATTTCATACGATCTCCTTGATCCGGAAGTACCGGTGCGATGCGTTAACCAGGCCGGCTGTCGAATCTGATCTTTGTAACGGGTAGAAAACGAAGATCGGCAGACAGGCCCAAGGACTTTTCAATGCTTTCATTATAGACTCTTTCCGGCAGGCAAAACAACCGTTCACAGAATATTTTTTGTGAGCTTGGAATGAAAAACGCCAATTTCTCAATAAAGTATCCTGAAGCAGTGAAGATCAGCGTTTATGGCTTGGATAAGCCGTTCGGAAACTCACCGTAAAGCGGCAGGAGAATAAAAAACCTCATCCAATTTGAGATGAAGTTTCTTCCGCTTTGCGTTTTATGTCTTCCTGACGCTTCTCATACGAATACCGGCAGCCGCAGTAATCCTGCCGATACAGCTGATGCAGCCGCGATAATTCCTGCCCCCGGTCAATGCCTTTTTTTTTTAAAGTCCGAATAGAAATACGGTACGTCCGGATACTTGTGCGACAACTGCCGTCCAATCTCGTTCAGTTTCTGACTGTCTTTCTGCCGGCTGATCGTCATGACGGTTGTGAAGTAATCGAAGTGATGCTCGCTGGCATACCGGTAAGCCTCGTCCATCCGCAGGCCATAGCACAGAAAGCAGCGGCCGCCGCCTTCCGGCACATCCTGAGGACCGATAACCGTGCGGTGAATTCCTCATTGCGGTAGGGTGGGACAATCAGCTTGACCGGATGCGGTAAGGTAGGATTGACCTCTTTCAGATAGCGCTTCAATTCATCCAGCCGCCGTTGATATTCCGCCGCTGGATAGATATTGGAATTGTTGTAATAAATCGTGACTTCAAATACACTGCTGAGAAATTCCAGCGGGAACGCGCTGCACGGTGCGCAGCAGGCATGCATCAGCAGCCGCGGCTGCCGGCCTTCCGCCACGATCCGCGCCATTTCCTCCACGCTCATTTTCCAATAGTTGATCTTCGGTTTGGAACTTGCCGGTCGTTTATTCTGCTCCATAAGCTATTCGATGAACATACTGTCGCCGAACGAGAAGAACCGGTATTTCTCGTCGATCGCCGCCTGATAAGCTGTCAGCGATGATCTGATCTTTGGTCGCAAACGCGCTCACCAGCATGACTAACGTGGATTTCGGCAGATGGAAATTGGTAATCAAACCGTCGATCGCTTGAAATGAATAACCTGGGAAAATGAAAATATCAGTATCCTCGTGACATTCGCGGAACTCGCCGTACTTGCTCATGATCGCTTCCAATGTCCGGCAGCTGGTTGTGCCGACCGCGATGATCCGCCGGCCTTCCGCTTTTTGCCTGATTCAGCCGGTCCGCCGTGGCCTGATCCATCATGAAGAATTCCGAATGCATGTGATGATCAGCGATATCCTCGGTGTCCATCGGCCGGAACGTGCCTAAACCGACATGCAGCGTGATATCCTCAACCTCGACACCTTTGGCTTTCAGCTGATCGAACAGCTCCGGCGTAAAATGCAGACCGGCCGTCGGCGCGGCGGCGGAACCTTTAACCTTGGCGTAAACCGTCTGATAACGCTCCGGATCATTCAGTTTTTCCTTAATGTACGGCGGCAGCGGAACATTGCCCAGCTTTTCCAGAATTTCATAGAAAATACCGTCGTAGATCATCCGGAACTGACGCAGGCCTTTTTCGCCGATCCCGATGCATTCCGCTTTCAGCTCGCCTTCATTAAAGGAGATGATGGTACCCAGCTTGACCACTTTGGCGTTGCCAACCAGGCATTCCCACTCATCGCCTTCCTGCCGCAGCAGCAGCAGCTCGACGTGCGCGCCGGTTCCTCTTTCGTGCCGAACAGCCGGGCTGGGATAACGCGCGTGTTGTTGCGCACCAGAACATCGCCCGGTTTTAAATAATCGACGATGTCGTAAAAATGCCGGTGTTCAATCGCGCCGGTGGAACGATGCAGGACTAACAACCGCGACGCTGACCGCTTCGCCAGCGGCGTCTGCGCGATCAACTCCTGCGGCAGCTCAAAATCAAATTCGCTTGTTTTCATATCAGAACCCCCTCGAGTCCACGCTGTTCAGATTATATTTCTTAAACAGCTCCGCTTTGAAATCACCAAAGCGGTCTTCCCGGATTGCTTTTCTGGCCTGTTCCGTCAGACTTAACAAAAACCGCAGATTGTGAATCGACATCAGACGGCTGCCCAGTCCTTCGTTGCAGCGGAACAAATGCCGCAGATAGGCACGGCTGTAATTCTTGCAGGTGTAGCAGTCGCATTCCGGATCCAGCGGCCCGAAATCTTCTTCATATTCCTGCTTTTTAATGTTAACCCGGCCCTGGGAAGTCATCAACGTGCCGTGCCGGGCAATCCGTGTCGGCAGCACGCAATCGAACATATCGACATTGCGCAGAATACCTTCCAGAATCGCGTCGACCGACCCGACGCCCATCAGATAGCGCGGCTTTTCCCACGGCAGATATTTGACGCTGTAATCGATCATCTTATACATCGTTTCCTTGGATTCGCCGACGGACGTGCCGCCGATCGAATACCCTGGGAAATCCATCTCCGCCAGCGTTTTGGCGCACATCTCGCGCAGGTCCTGATACTCTCCGCCCTGACGATGCCGAACAACGCCTGTTCCTCCGGACGCTGATGCGCGTCTTTGCCGCGCTTGGCCCAGCGCAGCGTCCGTTCCACGCTGTTTTTCATGTAATCATAGGAGCAGGGATACGGAGCGCATTCATCAAAGCTCATGATGATATCCGCGCCGATCTTGTTTTGGATCTGGATTGATTTTTCCGGACTTAAAAATAAGGTAGAACCGTCGAGATGACTCTTGAAGGTCACGCCTTCTTCCTTGATCTTGCGCCGGTCCGCCAGCGAAAAGACCTGGAATCCGCCGCTGTCCGTCAGCATCGGCCCGGAATAGTTCATGAATTTCTGGACGCCGCCGGCTTTATCGACAATGTCTTCGCCCGGCCGCAGCCACAAGTGGTAGGTATTGGCCAGAATAACGCCGGCCCCCAATGCCTTGATTTCCTCCGGCGACAAAAACTTAACGGTCGCTAAGGTGCCGACAGGCATAAACATCGGCGTTTCTACGTCGCCATGCGGCGTGTGCAGGATGCCGCAGCGGGCGCCTGACTGTTTGCACACATGGGTAATCTCAAATCGAATTGCACTCATATATTTTTCACCGCCACTATTCTATCATAAAAGCCCCTTCCCTGAAAGGAAAAGCCGGAATAAGCTGAATCCTGCCGGCATAAGCCTAGAGAAAGAGGAGGCCTGGAACATGGAAGAAAACAAAGAAGAAATTCAATGGATCAGTAAGATTCGCCGTCATTTTCATCTGCGGATCGAAAATTTACAACCGCCGCAAGACGATCAAACAATGCAAAAAGGAGGTCCTCCAGACGACGCTGCAGCTGGGGGAAGGTGACGTATCAATGCGTTCTGAATCAGAAGGAAAGCGAGGAGATCGCCGCTTTATCCTCGTTTATCCAGCAGCGGTTAGTGACGATTGAGGAATTGGAGCAGCAGATCCGGCAGCTGAAACAGGGGGAGGAAGAACAGGATTTTCTGGACGCAATGTTTTAATTGAAGTCTGTGATTTCTGAAGATGAAGCTGGAGATGAAGCCGGCAGGTGCGGTTCCACGGTAAGGAAAAAGCAGACTTCAATATAAGCAAGGCTGCACGAAACGGAAAAGCTGGATTTACGGGTTCCCATCTGTTTATCCTATTATATAGAAAGCGAACTTCAGAAAGTTCCGTTTTGTATTCAATGGGTTAATATTTAATGCCAAGAATTCAAATCAAGCGAGGGACGGGTGTCCTTTTTTTTTGATCCTGATCCTGGGGTGATCAGATTCGATCTTTATGGAGCGCAAGCGTTTTAATAAGAAGGAAAGACTTTTATCGAATCGAAGTTGAATTTCAAAGGTATAGCTAATCGGAAGACCAGGGACCGCCGTAAAATAAATTGCGAAACGGATGATCGTAATGGATAAAAGAGTGTCGCAAATGAATTTTGTTTTTTAGCAACAAGCCGATTTACAGAATCCAGAATAAAAGAAAAAATAAACGAATACTCAAAAACGCAATAACAAAAAGGCGATAAGGGAATGCAAAGGAGAAAATGGTCAATAGTAAAAGTAAATGCAGGTAAAGAAGAAAATGAGTATCGGGGCAGAGTAAAAGGAGAAATTGAGCAAAGGAAAAAAAAAGAGCGAGATAATGAGGGAAAAGTGTTAAAATATCGGTAGAAACCAGATAAAAAGGGTATAAGAAAAGAGATTTAGCGAAATGCAATTTATTTCGTTGAGTAAATGCAGGTGCTAAATTCGTTCTTAGGTTGACTTGTCAATGGATCTCCCTGTGTCTATTCTTTATTTGTTGAACAAACCCCCGGAGGAAAGGGCAAACGTTTTCAGGAGCGATGGAAACAAGCCCTAATTTATCGAGCGTTTCGTTCCTGAAGAGAAGGCTGAATAACTCAAGAGGCGAGTGATCATTCAGTCTTTTTCTTTTTTATAAGAATTGATATGGCTTGAAATGAGATTCAATTCATCTTGTGTTAACTGATCGAAAGATGATCCTTTAGGATAGAATCTGCGCAACATTTCATGGTTATTCTCGCAAGTCCCTTTTTGATAGGAAGCAGCGGGATCACAGTAGAATAAACGAGACCTGGATTGATGGAAGGCATCGTTTTCAATCGCCGTCGGATTGGAAAATTCCGGAGCCATTATCCGTCAGGATGACTTCAAATATTTTCTTGAATAATTCAGGACCTAATCGTTGTTCATAAAGTTGATCCATCTGTTGAATTGTAGCTTTTGAGAGGTATGGTGGTCGGCCAGGAAGAATAATTGAAGATTACAGGACTTGAAGAGAAACGTGAGAATCATTTTACCGCCTTTAATCCCTTCAACAGTATCCATCTCTACAACTGAAACATCCGGATGAGCTTGAACGAAGTCCAGGAAGTCCACATAAGTCCGGTGAATCCGACATTGACTATCGACCTTATGTTCTTTCCGCCCTGATTTTCTAGGCTTAAGCGGCACTTTCGAGGCAAATCTAAATTTTTGATCTCAGGGAAGCAGGTTAGGCGTCAATGAGATTATAAATGGTTTTCTCATGACAAGGGAGAATATCAGCTTTAACCAGACAAGCATGATTCAGGATGGGGACAACAGACGGAAACGACTGCTAATACCGAATAAGTTCCAAGAGCCGCATGGCCCATGGAAGAAAAGGTGGCCTCTACCTGTAAGCTATCGCCTGAAGAGGGGTTTGCGTCTGATTAGCTGGTTGGAGGGGTAACGGCCCACCAAGGCGACGATCAGTAGCCGGTCTGAGAGGATGAACGGCCACACTGGAACTGAGACACGGTCCAGACTCCTACGGGAGGCAGCAGTGGGGAATCTTCCGCAATGGGCGAAAGCCTGACGGAGCAACGCCGCGTGAGTGATGACGGCCTTCGGGTTGTAAAACTCTGTGATCCGGGACGAAAAGGCAGAGTGCGAAGAACAAACTGCATTGACGGTACCGGAAAAGCAAGCCACGGCTAACTACGTGCCAGCAGCCGCGGTAATACGTAGGTGGCAAGCGTTGTCCGGAATTATTGGGCGTAAAGCGCGCGCAGGCGGCTTCCCAAGTCCCTCTTAAAAGTGCGGGGCTTAACCCCGTGATGGGAAGGAAACTGGGAAGCTGGGTATCGGAGAGGAAAGTGGAATTCCTAGTGTAGCGGTGAAATGCGTAGAGATTAGGAAGAACACCGGTGGCGAAGGCGTTTCTGGACGAAAACTGACGCTGAGGCGCGAAAGCGTGGGGAGCAAACAGGATTAGATACCCTGGTAGTCCACGCCGTAAACGATGGATACTAGGTGTAGGAGGTATCGACCCCTCCTGTGCCGGAGTTAACGCAATAAGTATCCCGCCTGGGAAGTACGATCGCAAGATTAAAACTCAAAGGAATTGACGGGGGCCCGCACAAGCGGTGGAGTATGTGGTTTAATTCGACGCAACGCGAAGAACCTTACCAGGTCTTGACATTGATCGCGATCTGCAGAAATGCGGAGTTCTTCTTCGGAAGACGAGAAAACAGGTGGTGCACGGCTGTCGTCAGCTCGTGTCGTGAGATGTTGGGTTAAGTCCCGCAACGA